>Ga0213866_10001477_pt1 | contig 17424 bp, 41 predicted proteins | sample PICome_11_FD_160079 | JGI IMG/M metagenome (GOLD analysis project Ga0213866, IMG submission 160079) | Coastal seawater microbial communities near Pivers Island, North Carolina, United States - PICO284 | ecosystem: Environmental > Aquatic > Marine > Coastal | place: USA: North Carolina...
CGTTACTTAAAATCTGTTGGACTAATATAATGATTCGTAAATTTATCAAATGGTTTGTCACACCTTCTCCTAAACCTATTATTGAAGATGTTGATTTATATGCTAAAATTGTAGAACTTGAGAATCGTATTGCTAATCTGGAAGAGGAAAACATTGAGACATCAAATTGTGTTTATGAACTTCAAAACTCTATAGAAGCAGTTGATACTCGTATAGATATTCTTAGCATTGAGGCATTTACAAAAAATGTATGAAAATTTATCACAATATGAAAGAGCACTTGCAAGGTTTGGTGATAAAGTTGGACTCATTGCGGGACTTGAAATCGCGGATAAAATATCACCAGAAGATGCTTATCAGCAAATCAAAGAACTTTACAAAGAACTTAAGAAACTCCGTAAGAAAGAAAGGAGAATTTGGGGAAATTCTGGAATCGGGACTACGAAAGTGCTTTAACTGTGGAGAGAAAAAACCACTTGACAGCGAGCACTTTCAGGTGGTAAAATACTTCAGAAGTGGGTTCTCCTACTACTGTCTTGAATGTTCTAAACCTAAACCAAGAGATTGATTATGGATTACAAAAAGTATTCGCTTGAAAATCTTGAGAAGTGGATTGAGGATGCGATCAATAGCAGCGATGCATCTCCGCAGGAAATTTATGATGTCATTAAAAATGTTGTAGCAGATAATTATTACTGCTATAAAAATCACACTGAAAGATGTTATGAACTTCTTGCACTACTGAATGGTAATGGTGGATTCAACCTATCTGAAGTTCTTAAAGAAAGAGAATACTATGAAGGATGGAATGGTAGTAATACTTCAGGTGAATCTAAACTAACTTGTGATAAAGATGATAAGTCTCCCGAGTGTCAAAAAGCGTGGAATGATTTCTGGGAAGAAAATTATTATCCTGAAGAACATTCCAAACACACTAAAAAAGTAGAAGATGTTATGTCTCCTTGGGGACATAGTGATATGGAAGCACTTCGCTATTCTGAAGAAGAACTGAACGCGATGTGTGACAAAGCAGCATCAGACTATGAAAAAGATAAGTGTCGTGAATATAATCTGCGTGAAGCAGAGTATTATGACAAGCAAACAAAACTTGATACAGAATATATCCAAGCAAAAATTCAATCTAACTCTCCGTATAATGATGGGTGGACAAACCAACATTATCAAGAAATTGTCGATAAGAACAAAGAAAAGGAGAATACTGAAAGGAAAGCATCTCTTTCTTATGATGAAATGGTTGCTGATGGTTGGGAAATGACTGCTGATGGATTTTGGGTTAAAGAACCAAAAAAAGATAAAGTTGTAAAGTGGCAACTTCCTGTTGAGGTTGATGGTATAAGTGGAGAATATTATATTCAGTTTCCTGATGACTTGATGGAAGCATCTGGTATTGGAGAAAATGATTTGGTCCAGTGGATTGATCGTGGTGATGGTAGTTTTGAATTGAGAAAAGTAACTAAATCTATTGGAATGGAGGAATGTTGAAATGGCACTGAGCGAATCAGTAGAGCAAAGTCTAAAAGAAGCAGAAGCAAATCTTAGAAATGCTTTGGCATATTCTGCAAGACAAGAAAAACCTTTTGTAAGTCGTGAGATTTCTGAAATGATTTGTCGGATTGATAGTCTAATCAAGACCGACCAACTTTTGGACAAACTTGAAGACAGATTCAAAGGTCTTGGTGACGATAAAGGTTCTTTCGGTACATTCTTTAGTTAAGAACTGTTAAAACACTCTAAAGAGAACATTAAGAAATGCCACATTTGTCTTAAATAGTGTTAGGATTTGAAGACAAAACACGGGAGCAAGGTTATGACCTATTCTGCACGAAAATATCAAAAACTTACTGATGACGAATGGAATGAAATGATTGCTCTCAAAAACGCAATCAATCAACAACCTTCTTCCGTGATTCCGGAGAAAATGGAGGCATTTACCGAATATCTGGTAAGAAGTCTAAGAGAACGGGGTGGTTGAAATAAATATTATCATCACGATACAAAAAAATGGACAACATAGACAAGCACATTCAAAGAGATGAAGATCTTTTGAGTGATCCTATGATCTCTCCTCAGGCAAGAAGGCATACTGAAGAAGAGTTGCAAGCACTCAAATCTTATAAACAAAATCATCCAAACGATGATCACGACCCAACATCTTTAGAACTTTTTTGTGATTCAAATCCTAATGCATTAGAATGTAGGATTTACGAAGATTAATTAAACTGGGCCCTTGAAACTGTAATTATAGTATAACCAAAATTTTATTATGTCTAAACCATCTTGGGATCAACTTCTTTCTGAATCAGTAAAGTCTTCCAAAAATGGTGTTTATTATATCAATGAATTTGTAAAGCAAAAAGCAGAAGAAAATATCTGCGGTTTCTATCAGTTTACAAAGAAGGATGAATATAATCAAAACTCATATAAGTGTGGACAAACTACAGTAGGTGCATTAAAGCGTATTGTAGAACAACGTGGTTCTGCAGTAACTGAAAACTTTTTGATTGTAGGTTGGATTCCTTCCAATCTTGCACTTATCGGAAAAAAAGATCAAAAGATTCTTCGAGAACTTCACAATCAAGAAAAATGTATTCTTCGAACTGTTCTTGATGAAGAATTAACTGCTGAAGAATGGGCCGTATTCAAAGATAATAATCCCGAAGAAGTTATTTGCGATTATCTGAGCAATATCGAGAACGGTCTTGATAAAAAAGATTTGTCGCTGACTATTTGGCAAATTGAAGCATTGGATCGTATTATCACTTTTTTGAATGAAGGCAAACAAAAGATTGTTGCTGAACTTGCTGCTAGGTTTGGTAAAACTTTAGCATATCTTTCACTTCTTAACTATATTGATGAGAAAGTAATGATTGTTGGATCATATTATCTAACAGCATTGAGTTCATTTAAGAAAGAAATTGCATTGTATAAAGACTTTGCAGACTTCAAACTTTTGAATTTGGATGACATCAACTTTCAAGAAAGTGTAAACTCATGCCTTCTGCAAGGCAAAAAGATTGTTGTTGTTGCATCTCTTTGTGGTGATAAAGAGAGAAATGAAACTGTGCGAAATCAAAATGCAGAGTTTGTCTCCAAATTAAACAGCAAGATTACTGTAATTGATGAGGCAGATTATGGTGCTCACACAGATAATTGTGCTCCTTTTGTAAACAAGATTGGTAAAGGATCTCCGATTATTCTTACTACAGGCACTAATAGTGAACGTGCTTCCGATAATCATAAAATTGATGCGGCTTTCAAGATAACTTATCTTGATATGCAAATGATGGCACTGTCAAATAAGATGGTTCTTAAGAATGATATTCTCAAGAATTGCAAGCGAGCAGTTGAATTTGAAAAAAACCTTGTAAAGGTGGAGTTCTATCGCTTTGATTGGAGTCAGTTTGTTCCTACTCTATCGGATAAAGATCCAAACTTTAATCCATCATTTTCCAAGTGTTCTGAGGATGTTAATAAGAATACTGCATTTTGGACTGGTCTTTATCAGACTATGATTGGTATCAATTCTGATATGGATTTGAATGATTATAGTCTCTTTAATTGCCTAAATGGAGATCCTGAATCAGTCCTTCAATTCGTCAATATGAGCAACGTTCAACTTAAAAAACTTGAAAAGATTGCTAGTTGTGTTTTAAATCAATTCTATGATGTTTATGCAATTTGTGGTGAGGATGTTGAAGGTAAAAATGCAGAACAATTTGTAAAGGATAAAATCATTCTTGCAAAACAAAAAGGTAAGAAAGTCTGGATCATTGCATCTCAAATGTGTCAACGTTCTTTCAGTATTCATGACATCAACGTTGTCCTTCTTTCTTATGACAACGGAGATGCAGGTGCAACAATGCAAAAAATTAGTCGTGCATTGACAAATGGTAACCGTGACAAAACTGGTTACATTATTTCTCTCTCGATTGATGGAAATCGAGATGATAAGATTGCACCTATGATTATGGATGCTGCACAACAAGTTGCAGAACATGAAGGAATTAGTCTTCCTGATGCACTTCGAAAGGTTATGAAAACATTTCCAATCTTTCAAATGGATGCTGATGGTTATGCAGTTAAACTACTTGCAGATGAGTATGCAAAAGAACTCTTTTCCAGTTCAAAAGGTATTCGTCTTGCAGTGAATAAAGAATCAATTTTGGCAATTGATCCTGACAGTGAAGTGTTTGACATTCTTTCTCAAGTTGAAACAGCACCAAGTACAACTAAACAAATTGTTGAGATTGTAAAAGGAAAAACTTTCACCTCTTCAACACAAAATCGCCAACTTTCCAAAAAAGAGAAAGATGAACTTCATTCATTCATCCAAAAGAATATCTTTAACATTCTTGACAATTTGGCAGTCACACTGCACTATCAAAAGATGATGCGTGATAAGATCACATATTCTGATCTGATTCAGATTCTAAACACAGAGAAAGACTCTAGTGGTATGATCGGTCTCAATGGCAATCAATTCTCTAAAATTGTTGAAGGTGGATACATTCAAAAAGGAATTCTTGAAACTTTCGTTGAAATGAACTGATGAACTACATCACATCCGAACAATTTAAGAAACACTTTACAGTCAAAGGTTCTACACTTGCACTAACTCCAAGTTCATCTCTGTGTGCTCGATCTGTTGGCCATTCCGTTTATTATCACTCTAATGATGAACATGTTGCCTACAAAAATAAAAGAAAGTATGATACGGTTCTAGTAGATATTCCTGATGGATTGAGGTATCCTGGATATAAAACAAGGCATGAATATGCTTGGTTGAAACTCGCATTGAGTTATGTAAAACAGCATGGAAATGTTTTTGTAAAATCATCTACAAAAATTCTACCTCAGATTCGACAGTTTACTCATCTTTTTGTTGAAGATATTTACTTTGAAGATAACTCAGTTTATCTTCAATGTTCTGTTGGAAACAATGGAAAAACAACAGTGAGGTATCCAACAGGAGAAAGTATTGAGTTTGATGCAAAGAACTCTATCCTTCCACAGAACTATAATCAAAAGCATATTGATTATGTAAGTCTTGTAGATTCTTCAAACGAAGATCATCAATATGATGAGAACATTTGTGTTGGAGGAAAACAACGTTACTTGTATTTTGATCTTTACCAGGAATCACTCACCAAAGGAACTTATGGTCTTTTGATTCAGAATAATTGTAAGAAACTTCAAGTATCTAAACTCGAAGATCAATCATGTAATAGTTCTGCAGATGTTTACATCTTTTCTTCAAAAGAAAAAAGAGATCATTACTTTGATGTTCTCACCAAACATGATATAATTAGGTTAGCAGATAATCTTGCCTGCGGTGGTGAGATGAATAAAAAAGTACAATCATATCTAATGACACCTCACATTTTCAACTATGCTATTTCAGGTTGACCATACAACAGCATCTGTCACAGATTTTTCTGTCAGAGAAGTTCCTTTTAATGTTGTAGCACCATTCATCGAAAAGTGGCATTATAGCCATAGTGCAAAAGGACAATCTCCTAAGAATTGTTTTGCACTGATGCACGAAGGTGAAATGATTGGTGCAATGATTTATGGTTTCTTTGCAATGAGAAACCAGTGGAAAAAGTATTCAATCTATGGAGTAGATGATGAGTTTGAGGTAATTGAACTTCGCAGGTTGGTTTGTATTGATGAAACTCCTAGAAATACTGAATCTTATTTTATCGGTCAGACAATCAAACATCTGAAAAAGAATACCAACTATAAGATTATTGTTTCATACGCAGATCCTCATCATGGCCATGCAGGAACTATCTACAAAGCAACTAACTTTTACCATGTTGGAATGACATCTCCTGGTAAAATTATTGACTATAATGGTAAGAGATACCATGATAAGTGTGTTCGAGACATTAACAAAGCACACCTAAGAAAGACTGGAGAAAGAATACCTGCACAATCTGCAGTTAGACTTATCAATGCTCTTGAAAGTGGAGAAGCAAAGATGGTAGAAACTCCCGGAAAACACATTTATGTGATGCCTTTGTGCAAGAAGTCAAAGAAATTGATTGTACAAAGTCTTGCTGAGTAGAATTGGGCCCTTAAAAGTGTACCAGTGGTGTAAGCACAACTCTCGAAATGGCAACTCGCGGCAGAATTGGTATCGAACTTTCTGATGGTTCTGTACTTTCAGCATATCATCATTGGGACTCGTATCCCGAATGGTTGGGTCGTATTCTGAAAACTCATTACAATTCCTATGAAAAAGCAGCAGAACTGATTGATGGTGGTGATATGAGTTCTGCTTGGACTAATGATCGTTGGTCTAATGATTTGCTAGATCGTCATAAGGAAGAATATGGTCCTCAATACTACTCTCAACGTGGTGAAGATTGTCCTCCTCGCCTTGATGAGAATAAGTATGACTATCTTGCTGAAGGTGAAGAGTTTGCCTATCTTTACACCTTAAATGGAGAATGGGTGTGCTATAATCGTAATGAGTTTGGTACTAAAATGCCCGAAGTCGTTGAAATCCCCTCTGGTGCTCTCTTTGTTTGACCTATGAAAACTTCTACTGCTATTGGTGTGATTGTTGGTGCTATTGTTCTTGTAACTGCCAGCATCTTATTTGAAGCATGGTTACTTGGACTGATTTTATCTTGGTTTAATGTATTCTTGACGTTCTGGCAGAATCTTGCTATTGTGGTTCTTGCTAATATGATTTTCAAAAACTCTGGGAGTTCTTCTAAGTGAATCGCAAGTACATTATCACTTTTGCATTAGGTTTTGCTGCCATTCTTGGTTGGAATGTCTTTTTAATCCAGCGTGATGAGAAACTCTATGATTCATACTATCGTGCAAAAGCGATAGAGAATCTTCAGAAACCACCATCTACAGAGATTCGGTGATTTACTTTCTAATTATCTCTGTGGGGTTTGCGTGGTTTTTTACCGTCTTATTCTCCAAACATTTCGATTATCTGGATAAAACAAATGATTCCTCAACGCCTTCGAGAACTGATTATGAACGCTGAACGTGAAAAAGTTGCCCGTGATTTTTGGGCAGAGATTGAGAAAGAAGCAGAAAAACTTGAAGTTACTGTTGATTATTATCTTGCGGAGTTTTACTGATGACATTTGCTTTGGGTATTCTTGTTGGTATTCTAGTTACAGTTGGAACAGCGATTGTCGTTGCTTCAGATGTTGACAAAGACGACAATCAATTCTAAACTTGAGAGGTAATTTACAAACACAAATGGCACAAAAGTTTCTTTATATCGTTGACCACTACGTTCCTTTTCCCTCCAGCGAATATGGTGGACTTTGGAATGTCGTCGCAGAACACGATGACGAATGTTTTGATTTGATTTCTGCGGAAGATGTTGGTAATTTTGATGAAAAATACTATGGCAATCTTCGTGAAAACATTCTGAACGCACGAAAGTTTGCTCTTGCCGAAGATGTAGAATCTGCTATTGTTGAGGAGTTTACGACCTGATTATGACACACCACGTTGCTCACATGGACAAAATGCTGTTTGATTTGAAACAGCAATACCAAGCACAAATCACACGTCTTCAGAATAAAATTAGTGATCAAGAGCAAGAGATTGCTAAACTCAAAACTTTGATTTCTCTTCTTTCTATTGAACGAGAATATGATTGCTGAGTTTCCACATAAAGCTCCAAAAGGATACAGTTATGAGTTTGAAGAGTTCAAGCGTGGTGTGGTCTCTATTTGGTTGCGTTGTCATCGTAAGTTTGATTACAATAATGGTGCCGCAACCAGAACTATTTGGGGATTTTACAAATCCAAAACAAGAGAATACTTTGCCCCAGTCAACAGTAAAACCATCGGTGCTTGTGTAAATATCAAGGATACGCGGAATTATACCGCAATGCCTCTCAAACTTAACCCTTTGGAAGCAGCATTTGTATGAGTTATGGGGCATCAACTTGTGTCTTGGCGGATTTTAGTTGTGTAAGTCCCCTTCATTATGCTATAATAAATACATATGTCTCGCCAAGGCACAAATGTATTACACTTACGCATATTTACGAGAAGATAAAACACCTTACTATATTGGTAAAGGAAAAGGAAATCGTCTTTATGTTAAAAAGAACAGAAAAGTTTTTCCACCATTAAATAAAAATCATATCATTTTTCTTAAAAAGAACCTATCAGAAGACGAAGCATTTAAGCACGAAATCTATATGATTTCTGTATTTGGTAGAAAAGATTTAGGAACTGGTATTCTTCATAATAGAACTGATGGAGGTGAAGGTATGAGTGGCAGTATTGTGAGTGAGGAACATAGGAAGAAAATTAGTAATGCAATGAAAGGAAAACCTGCTCACAATAAAGGTAAAAAATGTAGTGAGAACCATAAAAAAAGAGTAAGTGAAACACTTAAAATGATTGGTCATAAACCACCATCAACTAAAGGTGAAAATCTTAAAGAAGAGCATAAAGAAAAAATAAGTAGAGCAATGAAAGAAAACGGACATTTACCGCCACTACATAAAAATAAGAAGTGGTGGAATAATGGACAAACAAATAAAAGGAGTATAGAATGTCCAGGTAATCAATGGGTTCTTGGTAGGATAAAATTATATTAAAAGATTATGGACAATAACTACGAACCACAGGTCAACGATTATGTAGAATGGACCAAAGGTGTTGAGGGATGGGTTTACTTCAAGGACCAAGAATATATCACTATTGAGTATAATGTTCGTCCAAAAGATGAAATAAACCTTGAATGTTGTCCCATTCACAGAAATGAACGATTGCTTGTGATTTGTTATGCCAAACAATGGAAAGAATTAAAATACATCAAGTCGCGTCAATCAATCTATGAAGAAGAAGAAAACTGTCTGGAGGTTGCTTGCTAAAGCACTGGGAGAAAAAGCAAGTAAATGTGATGAAGAAGCAGATAAAATAGCACTCATTCGTTTGCTAATTACCGCACAAATTCTTATCACAAACTTCTTCATCATCTATGGTGTCATAAGAGTCAATCATTTTCCAATAGATAAGCAACAAAAAATTGATGTTGTAATTGATGCTTCAACTCTTCCAGATTATCAAACACCAGAACCAAGGAAGAGTAACAAATCCTTTGAGTTTGAATAAATACTCAAAAAACAAGAAAGATGCTGACATTTAGAGAGTTCTACGAAATCTGTGAAGGTAAGAAACCTGATACTCCTTCACATGCAGTTCCTGGGACTGTGAATAGAGATTCAAGTGGTACTCTAACTTATACTCTTCAGCGTTATGATGGACCAAAAGTTAAACCATCAAAGAAAGAGATTAAGAAACAAGTATTGGATAAAAGTGGTGGAAAGAAAGTAGAAAAACACGCAAAAAGAGTAGCAAAATCCATTAAAAAAATCAACTAACCTAAACTGGGCCCCTGAAACTGTACTAATAGTGTAAGCATGAACGATTCTATGGACTGCTTTGATGACATTCAAATTGAAGAATTGCAAAACTTTGATTTTGTTGAAAAAGATCTGATTGATCTCATCGAAGAAGAAAACGATTTTAATATGAACGAATACCTCAACAACAACTATGATTACTGATTATGACTCCCGACACTCTTGATTTTACTGGAAACGCTGTTACTTATCTTGGATTTGTAGGTGTAGTTTCTGCTTTTGTTATTATTGTAACCTCATTTCGTAGGTTCTTCAATTCTCCTTACAATGTTCGCGTGACACCTAAGCAAGTGTCCACTAAACTCACCACTGACTCCGAAACTCCTGTACCCTGAAAAAATGACTGACACTGTTAATGTGCTTCCTCACATCCGTGAAATGAAAGAAACTTGGCGTCGTCAAGATTTTAAGTTTACTCCTGCACAGGATGAAGAGTATGCAATTCTTCTTCAAGCTCGACGAGACCGGGTTAAGTGGTTTTATGAAACGAATCGTGTATGTAAGATTAGCAAATCTGCAATGGATAAACTGCGGGATTCTGAAGATAACTAAATACTGAGAAGAGTGTTTAGGTAACGATGAAATCATTTCAGGAGTTTATGATTCTTGCTGAAGCAGCCTATGACGCAAGCGTTATGGGTTCATCACAAATCCGTCGTGGTGGTGATGGCACTAAGATTGGAGCTGAGCGCAAGAAGACTGCTCCTGAAATGAGAAGAATGAGGTCAGTTAGGAATCCTCAAACTGGCAAAATTGAGAGAGTTCCTGTCTCTTACAAAGAAAGAAAGGACGTTGGTACCCAAAAACAAGCATCCACAAGAGTACAACAACCTGAAAAGGAAAGAGGTAGCAAAGAAGTTGCACAATCTTATGCAGAGAAGGTAAAAGCAGAAAGAAGAAAAGCAGCACAAGCAAGAATTGCTGCTAAGAAAGCAGGACAAAAACCTGAAGCAGCAAAACCAAAAGCAAAAGAAGCAGAGAAAGAAGCATCAAAGCTTCTCTCAAAGAAAGCACCAGCAAAGAAACCTTCTGGTGAAAAAGAAGATCACATGATTAAAGGTTCTCTACTTCCAAAAGGTGAAAAAAGACCTTATGCAAGAGATGAGAAAAAGAGAATTGTAAGAACTGGTAAGAGATTAGCAGCAGACTTGCAAAAAGGAAGAGACAGACCAGCAAGTCATTATCAATCATCACTCACGCCACCTAAGTAAAACTGGGCCCCTGAAAGTGTACCAGTAGTATAAGCACAACGAACGAAAGCAAAATGCTCTGGCAAGATCGCAACGGAACCTGGCACAGCACAGTTTCTCCCATTGACATCAAGATTAACAACGCAATCCTTGATGCAAAAGCAAACGGAACTTACGATGAATGGGATGACTCTAAAGGTTCTCTCTGGGATCAAATGTTCGGTGAGTTTTACGCTGATTGATTAAACCTTACCAGCACGCTCAGATTGACCTCTAAGCGTGCTATTCTTGTCTCTAGATACCAAACCACTGAAAACAATGAGTTACGTTCAAATCCCCGATTTTGTCTTTGATAGAATCATCAACTCTCTTGAGCGAGGTTATGATATTTGTCAAGGAGTTGATTACTCTTCCGATGAAATGGAGAAGTCTTCAGAGTATGCAACTGGTTACAGTCGTGCTACAATAGGAAGTGTACTTGAAGACTTGAAGCGATACAAATACATCAGTAACTGATACTGGGCCCCTGAAACTGTACTTATAGTATGAGCACCAATACGATGAACATTCAACTCCGTCCGCATCAAGAACGCGGTGTTGCTGCTATGCAACAGCATGATAAAGGTCAGATCATTGTGCCTACTGGTGGTGGCAAGACTCTGAAGATGATCTATGATGCTCTGCGCGAGTTGCAGTCTGAAACTCCACAGACTATTGTTGTAGTTGCTCCTCGCATCTTGCTTGCTGAGCAACTCTCTGCTGAGTTTCTTGAGTTTATCACTAATACTGAAGTAATGCACGTTCACAGTGGCGAAACTCATCACTTTAGCAGTACCAAACCTGCTGACATTGTTGTTCACACTGGTGCGTGTATTGCTGCAGGTAAGCATCAACTCATCTTCACAACTTACAACTCTCTGAATCGTCTGCAAGCAGCAGAGATTGAGGTTGATACGATTTACTTTGACGAGGCACATAATTCTGTTCAGCGACACTTTTTTCCTGCAACTGAGCACTTTGCTGCTAATGCACGTCGCTGCTACTTCTTTACTGCAACTCCCAAACATTCTCTGGCAGTTGGCAAACCAGGAATGAATGATGCTGCTGTTTATGGTCAGGTAATCTGCAAAGTTCCTGCTCCTGAACTTGTCGAAGGTGGTTACATTGTACCTCCTAAAGTTGTTGTCAAGCAACTGGATATGGTAACTGGTAAGCAGACCAACTTTGACCGCGATTCTGAGAATCTGCTGGAAACGATTGACGAGAACAAAGTCGGCAAGATTTTGATTTGTGCTAAGGCAACTAAGCAGATTGTCTCCTTGGTGTCTGAAACTGATTTCTGCTTCCAGTTGGAATGTCGCGGTTATTCTTGGATGTATATTACTGCTAAGACTGGCGCAGTTATTGATGGCAAGAAGGTCAATCGTGAGGTGTTCTTCGATACTCTAAGTGCATGGGGTAAGGATAACGACAAGAAGTTTGTAGTTCTTCACCACTCCATCCTGGCAGAAGGTATCAACGTCAGCGGTCTTGAAGCAGTATTGTTCCTCCGCAATATGGATTTCATTGGTATCTCTCAGACCATCGGCCGTTGCATCCGTTTGCATCACGATGATGCTAAAGGTATGCGAGATGGACGTATCGAACCTGGCAACCTGAGTCAGTATAGCAAATCGTTCGGTCTTGTGTGTATTCCTGTGTACAGCAAGGTTGGTATCACTACTGCTAAATCTGTGCAGTCGGTTGTTGACACTATCTTCCAGAAAGGAGAACCTGCCATCTCGGTGGTGAGGCGGTGAGTCTCACCCAAGACTCAAGTGGCCATCAGGTGTAAAAACCTGATTTTTCTGTAATTTCATGTCACAGGTGTCATAGGTCATCCGTCGCAATCAAATTCACGATTTATTGGAAAGTATAATGAAAGAAGGATTTATTATCGGCAAAGGTAATTATGCAGCAGTTCCGTTTGGCAATCAACTGATGATCATTCACAACGGACAGCAACTCAAAGTGTGTAGGACCGAAGCATCAGCAAGAAAGTTTATTGATGACCATAGAAAATCAAAAAGTCTTGCAGAGTTGCCACTTGATTGAACTGGGCCCCTGAAAGTGTACCAGTAGTATGATGACCAAGCAAATGCAGAACAAACATCTAGAACATCCTGAAGATTCTATCCTCACTGGCGATTTGTCTGTGTTGGATTGGTTTGTAACGCCTGGCAGTCTGTCTGTCAAGATTGATGGTGCTCCGGCTGTAGTTTTTGGTATCAATCCTGCGACTGGTAACTTCTTCGTAGGCACTAAAAGTGTCTTTAATAAAGTTAAAATCAAAATCAACGAATCACATCAGGATATTGATGCGAACCATGAAGGAAATGTGGCAAACATTCTTCACGCTTGCTTTGATTATTTGCCTCGCATCAATGGTATCCTTCAAGCAGACTTTATTGGGTTTGGTGGTAATACTGAATACAAACCAAATACTATCACCTACAAGTTTTCTGATGTAGTAGATGAAGAGATTATTCTTGCTCCTCATACTGTCTACATCGCAGAGAATGATTTGCGTGATGCTGTAGCGTATCCGATGAACTTTATCATCACCGATACTCCTTACTGTAAGTTTGTGAAACCTGATGCTTACATCGTGCATCAGCAAGAATCGTTCGCTGATGCAAAAGAAGTCTGTGCATTTGCTCGCCAAATGTCTACGATGTGTGAGTTTGTTTCTAACAAGGAAGCAGCAAAGATTACCAAGAAACTGAATGATTTTATTCGTGCAGGTGAGCAGATTACTGTAGACAATGTAAATGACTTTGATTGTGATCCTAACCTCATTCGTTTGTGGTGTCTGGTGAAATCTATTAAAGATGATTGTTTGTTCCTTTGTCGCAATGATGGTCCTGCTGCTTATATTGGATACAATCGTATTGACTCCGAAGGATATGTTATGACAAATGAGTTTGGTATGTTTAAGTTGGTGAATCGTGAATGTTTCTCATATTCTAACTTTAATCTTGCTAAAACTTGGTAACTGGGCCCCTGAAAGTGTGCCAGTAGTATGAGAAAGACACATCGCTTCCAAACATTCAAAGAGGCACTGAACTTTTTGATGAATGAGTTTCAAATGAGTAATCAACAAGCAACTCATTTCATTTGGGACAATCAGTTCACTTTGGGAACTGACCGTGCTATTTGGATCACTGAACCTACCAACTGATTATGACTACAACTACCTTTGCAGAGTATTCTGCACAGAAAGATGCACAAAGCACAATCTACCTTAACATTGTTAAGTATGGTTTGATGTTATGTGATGCTCTTGTGCACGATGCTCCTGATAATTACTTCTATGAACTGGATAGTTCTGGTCGTAAGTATCACAAAATCTGGATGCACATTGGCGATAGTCGTGATAGCATCCATGCTTTTATTGATAAACAAACTGGTTCAGTATTGAAACCTGCAAGTGTAAAAACACCTGCCAAGGGTGAGCGTTACAATCTCCTCTCTATTCCTTCTCGTGAGAAGTGTCTTGAGAACGCTGATTGGTCGGGTTCGTATTTGTACGCACGATGAATAAGAATCCATCACTCAATAATCAACAATCAGTCGAGTCTGGTTATCGTGTTCCAAAACCTATAAGTGCTGCTTCAACTGATAAATGGTTGGAATATATTAGAAAGTTTATGATAAATGAACCTATTATGGTTATTGACCTAAACACACTCAAACTTCGTCCATCAAAGTATCAATGACACCTGATAAGTTCAAACTAATCAATGCACTTGTGGCAGAGTATGAGTATCTTTGCCATGATGACTTCGATCCTGATGAAGATCCAACTCCTCAAGAATACCTTGAAATGTTGATAGAAATGTCCTATGATGAGTTGATTGAAGAGGCAAGTCTTGATGAAGAATACACTCTCGAAGATTACTTAGGAACTTGGTTATGAACTACGTTAACATAGCAACACTTGAGAATTGTCCTGAGTGTGGTGCTAATTGGGTTGATAAACTCATTCCTGAAGAACTCTGGGATCGCTATTCTCCTCCTTATTTCTATAGTCGTGTGATAGGAGTTGAGTTGCTTCATGAGGATCGAATCAACCACTGGCTTTGTCCTGATTGTAACCACAAGTTTCCCCGATGACTTACTCTAACCTCTCAAAGATTCGTCCTAAACTTCGTACAACTGGGCGTGTGTCTGGTAACTTTGGAAAGAGCAAAGTTCGTGCAGGTTCTTCACTCAATGAGATTGGTGGTGATGGTAACATAGGTGCCACACAAGATGATTATCTAAACCGTCTGTATTATGCTTTTGATAATACAACCGATCCTAAACTTCAACGCTTCATTTATTCTGAAATCCGCAAGATTCACATTCAAAGAGGTACTTGGTAATGGCAACTTATCGCGCTAAATGTTGGTTAGGTTCTTCATCTGGTTATCAAGAACTGGAAGTGCAATCTAGCACTCTCTATGGTGCAAAAGAGCAATTTCAGAGAATCTATGGTGCAGAGCAAGTATATAATATCCGCGAAGTTCGTGATAGTTCATCATCAGGATCTGGCATTGGTGATGTAAGTGGAACTGTAGGATTGATTGGATTAGTTGCTGCTGCCTGGGCATTTGTATCATTTACTCCATGGATTTTGATGGGTTTAGGTGGTGCTTTTGGTCTATGGGTTGGTGAGCAGGTAACAGGTCAAAGTGTTGAAGAATATACATCAAGAGATGATGATAAAGGTCACGCAAAGGCAGCAATCGTTCTTGCACTGACGTTACTTGCTGGTGGATTTGGTTTTGTCAAAGGTGATGAAATTAAGAAAGGATTTGATGCTCCTGATGCACCTGCACAAGTGAAGTCTGCCAAGTAACTTAACTGGGCCACTGAAAGTGTACCAGTAGTATAACCACTGTTTGTTTAATATGTTTGTTTCTTGGTCTTGTGCTCCTAAGTCTAATCCTGAGGATCGCGAGTTCTTTACAAGTGAAGATCACGCTGTTGATGTTGCTTTTGATTGGAGTGTAGACCTTCACGGTGAACCTATCATTGTTTTTCGTAATGATACTCAATGGATGGAAGTTACTGCCTGATAAGAACTGGGCCACTGAAAGTGTATCAGTAGTATGAACAACACTAACATCGTCTCCGAAATCTACTCCTACCACACCGATTGGAAGGAAGGTAAAGTCAACCAGATGTGGATTGAGCAGTTTGGTGATGAATACAAAGGTTATTCTTACGTCGCTGTTGCACACAATCCTCGCAATGGTAAGACGATGGAGATGTCCAAACCCCGCACATCTTACCAAGAGACTCTCAAATGGGTTCGCGGTTGGTGTGGAACTTTCTGCACACTTCCTGCCTGATTTTTTACACTCAACTCAACAAAAACTGATTATGACTAAAGAGCAGAAAACAGATTACATCATCACCACGATTGAGGCACTTAAGCAACTCATTCCGAAAGATAGTGATGATTGCCAACTGCATCAACTTTCAGCAAGGGCAAACTTAGCACTTTCTTTTCTCACTGAACTTAACTAAGATGACTACTGATTTACTCAAACTCCATAAACTTTACATCCAACATGTTCCGTACACTTTCCGAACTTCGTGATAGCATCAACAGCATGATTGATGCTCAAGGTGAGAACGCTCCTTGTGCTGCTTTTGTATTCACTCAACACGATGTGTTTGAGTATAACGAAGACACAAATCAGGATGATTATTTCCCATCTCTCTTCACTCAAGATGTGCTCGCTGATGTAGGAGGTTCTTCCTACATTTACGAACAGGTTGGTGAGATGATTGATGATGCAATCAGTCTTCGTAAGAAACTCCCACTCTACGCTAACTGATTATGAAAAACTATCGAGTTTGTGTTGAAACCTACGACGGATGTGTGACGATTTGGTATGAGAAATCCAAAGCAAAGTTTGCGGACAAACTAATACTCAATCGTGTCTACAATCAACTCTGTGGACTAAACATCAAAGAAATCTCTGTTAATCCTTCTGTTTGAATCATGACTGACAAAGCACAACTTTTCAAGTTTCTGTATGAAAAGTGCCAAGAAGATAACGACCTTCTAGCAGACATTCTCGATTCGTATGTGTACTCTTTGAGTGATAGCAAACTAGACGAACTTGAGGACTTTCTTGTAAACAATTTTGGAGACGATTGATGTCTGAGTTTATCACAATCTCTTTCGGTGCTTCTGAAGATGTAGCACGTCTTGGTTGGTGGAATCAAAAAGAACGATTCGACAATCTCGATGAGGCAAAGCAGTGTGGACGTAGGCAACTCTCAAAAACCGGAACTTTCGGTTATGTTGTAATCGAAGAAGGTGAGGATTTCTGGGAAGTTGTTGATGAGTTGGGTGCTCCATCTTCCAAGGTTTCGATAACTGCAAAACGCTTCACCTATTCGGTTCAACCTGCTCAAGAACTTTCATTCGTTTGATTCATTATGAAGTACATTGTTGATTTATATGTTGGTGGCAAAGTCTTCAAGGAAGAAGTACAAGCAACCAACCCAAAAGATGCACGGGAAACTGCACTGGCAAGGAATCCTAAGGCAAAGGTTGTTGGTGTCAACGCAAGTTTTCGATGATAGTAACTTGGATCGTCCAAAGTGTCCTAGTAGTATGACTAACACCTTCACCGTCCGTTTCGAATCACCTTCACTCGATTCTCCCGAGTATATTGGACCTTTCTACTCCGAAGATGATGCCCAAGATTATTGCGATGCCCGCAACGGTTCGCTATCTCTAAGCGG
>Ga0213866_10001478_pt1 | contig 17424 bp, 11 predicted proteins | sample PICome_11_FD_160079 | JGI IMG/M metagenome (GOLD analysis project Ga0213866, IMG submission 160079) | Coastal seawater microbial communities near Pivers Island, North Carolina, United States - PICO284 | ecosystem: Environmental > Aquatic > Marine > Coastal | place: USA: North Carolina...
AGCCTCAAATATCTATTCAATGGTCCACTCAGGGAGATAAAAGAAATGTTCAAAACAACGACACTGATCACTGCCCTCGCTGGGCTCACCCTTTCAGGTTCCGGTATTGCCGGCACGCTGTCCATCAGCAATACCGCCCCGGTCGCCGACAGCGACGACATCCAGAATACCGCCTCCGATACTACGCTCAAGTGGTTTAACGACATAGAGAAAGACGCCGGCCAGACGTTTACCGCCGTCGCCGATGGGCAACTGGTAAGTTTCACTACACGCATTGGCCCGACCCAAAGTAATCCAGCCGACGCTGGCACCGAGAGCATTTTGCTCCGCTTCGGCACCGTCTCGGGCACACCCGGCGCGGAGGACTGGGCCTTTAATGAAACCTACTCCGAGACCGTGTCGTGGACCGAGGACATGGCGTCCAACGACTATCTGACATGGAGTTTTGACACCCCGCAGACCGTCACCAACGGAGTTGAGTACGCCGTGATCACCCAGGGCACGTCCTTCGGTAGCTGGCAAGAGGGCATCCCGTACCTGGCTCGCTCCAATGGCTCCAGCTACGCCGGGGGCCATATGATCGGTCGCGGTAAGGCCAAAACGGGTGCCGACTTGGACTTCACCGCCACGATCGTAACCGCCCCCATCCCTGAGCCTGGCTCGTTGGCCCTGCTGGGCCTCGGCAGCCTGCTGATCGCCCGCCGTCGCCGCGGCTGAAACAAAGTTACCTCTCCTCAGCGCGTTGTGTCTTTAACAGGACCCAACGCGTTTCATAATTTATGCCCTGTTACAGGCGTCTCGACATGCAAATCGTGTGCACACCTACCGCAAGGACTTTAGCTTCAAAAGCAGCCTTTACGCTAGTAGAGCTACTTGTGGTGATCTCGATCATCGCCTTGCTGATCGCGATCTTACTGCCGGCGCTGGCCAAGGCCCGCGAGTCGGCTCGCGAGATGCTGTGCCTGGCCAACCAGCGATCGGCGGTACAGGCCCAGTACAACTACGCGACAGACGTCAAGGGCATCTTCGCCAGTTCGACTATCCGTGACAGCACCGGCTCAACGATCGCCTGGGGAGATGCGTACGACATGCGGCACGCGTACCCGTACCGTGGCTCCCGCAACCGCCCCGCAGTCGGGATGGGCGTTGCCGTCGAAGGCGGCTACCTTCCGGCAGGCACGAAGGGCAGCATCTTTCATTGCCCGTCCTTTGATAACTCCGCGCTAAACAACTGGGCCAATCGTTGCCTGATGGATAATGAGAGCCCGGCGGTGTCGGACTGGTTGGGCACCAGCGCATGGTTCGATTATCCCGGCTATCGGATGTTCACGGGCTTTAACTACCGTGGCACCTCGTTTGAGAGCGTCTACAAACGCGAGCCCACCATCGACGACATCGACTCGGAGTTCCTGATGACACTGGACTCGCCGGACATGCGCTACCGCGGTGCCGAGAGCCTCTACAACGAGCACGGCGGGTACAACTTCATGGCGGGGGATGGTAGCGGTGGTCACTTCGCCGACGCAGGCTATCAGGTTGACGCGATTCTCTTAGCGATGTCCGGCGGCAATGCGGATGGCAGGCGGTATGGCACCAATCCATTGACCGGCGAGCGCGAGAACCATTGCGAGGCGGTCTACAACTATGTCATAGAAGAAGGAAGGTAACCCTACATTTTCCAGATGTCATTCATCATTCTGTTTATGTGTTAATTAGGAGCTTATGGTGAAAAGATTAATTGCTTTTTGTGTGATAGCGTTAGGCTCAATCGATGTTGGGGCAGGTGTGGTGGGGGATTTCAACTTAATTGTTCTTGGCGACGTCATCTCGGGCACTAGTGAAGTCGAGGGCAGAACAATTATTTTAGGCGATATCCGAAGTAGCAATACACAGAATTATGCAATCTTTTCCGAATCGATGAGTGCCCCCACAACACCGGGCGTCAATACTTCTGACACGTTGCTCGTAGGCGGACGGATTCATAACAATCTGAATGTTAATCATGGTGGCGTGCGTGTTGGAGGAGCTGGAACAAGTGCAGCTATTAATAATGCCGACTACTTGATTACGAATGATTCAGGTGTTGCCGGTATTACTTCGTACGTAACGCAGCAAATTGGCTTGCTAACGAATCACTTTGACGAGCTCGACGTTAACAGTTCTGTCAACACAACTGATTTCAATAAAGCAGTGTTTAACAGCACTCAAGGGGCAGGGAGTGTTGCGGTTTTTGAAGTCAATCATCAATTTTTTAATCGAAACGGCACGATCGATCTTGCAGGTGATTTGACGGCAGATTTATTTCTCATCAAGGTCAATGGCGCAAAGAACATTACGTCTGGCAACGCTTTTAATGTGAAAACATCTGAGTTCTCAAATGACTCTTATCAGGAAAAAATTGTCTGGTACTTCCCCGATGCAACGGACCTAAATCTTGTGAATGGTATCGGTGGATCACTGATTGCGCCCAATGCAAATTTGCGATTCGGCACTCCTGTTGAAGGCTCAATCGTGGTGAAAAACCTTCGGCTAACATCAGAAGTACATCTTCCCACAATGCAGTATGAGGGCATACCTGAACCTGGAACCGCTTCACTTATCTTTGCCGGGTCGGGCTTGCTGATCCGCCGCCGAAGAAACATGAACAAAGCCGGACTATATTGAACTTACTGCAATACGGTTTCTTCTACTACTTCCTTGACGTGTGCTACTCCGCATAGCAACGACTACAACACAACTTATCTCATCCGTGCGGTAACTATGTGCAGAGCCTACTGCAGGATTGCAAGTAAAGCGCTCACTTGCGAGGGACTGCTTCCCGGAGATGCCGTCCTTGTCCCCCGCGAGGCACCGAGCCGAATCGCAGGAGCACAGATAGTCGATATACTCATGGTGATGCCGCACGCACTTAAGCTAGGCCTGATCGGTGGCCAGGTCGGCCAATCGATCGGATACTTTAACTCCAGTACGATCAGTGATCTAAAAAACAAGGGCAACGGGATCTACGCCTACCAGGGATTGATCCCCGAAAGGACTACGGGGTTTCGATGAAAGGTATGGTCTTTACCGAGTACATCGACTTTGTCACAGACACCTTTGGTGTCGAAGTCTGCGAGTCGATGATCGATGCGTGCAAGCTGACTGACGACGGCGCCTACACAGCGGTTGGAACCTACGACCACAAGGAACTCGTCGCGATGGTTGTGCAGCTTAGTGAGGCAACAAAGACTCCGCCCAGCGACCTTGTGAAAGCTTACGGGAGCCACCTGTTCGGTGTGCTTGCCAGCAAATACGCTGCGATGGTCGAGGGCATGAACTCCAGCTTTGAATTGCTCACGCAGATTGAGGATGTGATACATGTCAACGTCCGCAAGCTCTACCCCGATGCGGAACTGCCGACTTTCCGAGTAGAGCAGCCTTCGCGAGAAGAGCTCGTGCTTCATTATCAATCCGAGCGTGGCTTGGCTGATGTTGCGGAGGGCCTCATGAAAGGGTGCTTTGCTCACTTTGGTGAGACCGTTGATCTGCAGCGGGAAGATGTCTCCGGCGGTTCAGCGACTTCAGTGATCTTCCGACTTAAAAAACAGTGATGGATTCAAGCGCGTGGGTAAAACGATACGAGCGCCAGCGCCGTGGCCGGGAGAAAGCAGCGGCCCTGCTCGAAGAGAAGAGCCGGGAGCGATTTCTTCATTTAAATCACGCGCTACCATGGGTTAATAGTAATCAACGACCAATTGTATTAATGATGGACAATTGACTCATCTGTGAATATTGCAACTTCTGCATCAGCTAATAACAATCAAAAAACCGCCGCATCCCGGTAACAACACGAGAGCGACGGCGATCATGGGTTTAAGACAAGTTGCCCGCTATGGCTAACAGCCCATCACAGCCTCCTCAGTTTCTCAATCCTTGCAGTGAGGTCAGGCAGAAAACGAGCAAGCCAGGCTCGCCGACGTCGTACCACTATCTTCGGCGAATGATCCGACACCATTAACAGAAATACTCCATGCACGAATAAGACCATCGCAATCATATCTACTTAAGAGAAACGCCCTTGCCAGATTTTGACGAAGTGAATAAGAGTATCTCTCTATAGCTACTACAAAGTCATCGGCCAGCAGAACTACAAAACACGAACTCAACACCCCCCCCCGTATCGGATAATTTTTTATGAACTTATACAGAAATTATCTGCATAAGCATGCGAAGACAGAATGTGACTGAAAATCCCCACCAGTAAGGCCAATACGCCTGAACGCCGGCCTTTACGAAACCGCACTGAGTCCTAAGCATATCCGCCCCCTGCACATCATCTTCTTGAGCAATACTAACGCCCCCACCGGGCCAAAACCCCCGGACTGCCTGGTCTGTGGAGGTACTTCCACTCAATCAGGAGCATGTCGCTCTTGTTGAGCAGCTGGACACATGCCAACATCTACTTGCCCCCTAGTGCGTGCTGCGCGGGCCCTAGACACCCACGATTGTGCTTAACACAGGCAAAGTCGTAAGTGGCGCGAGCATCATGAACACGAATGTACGCAGTGTCACAATTAGCACTCCAGAAGAAGTTCTTTTGAAAATAATACATATATCCAAGACACGCCGCCATTAAAACTGTCCTTAACGCTATCTGTTTTTTGCTTAAAATAATAACTCGACGTGCATGTTTACTAAAACAAAAGCTCCCGTAGCGGATGCCGGCAGTACGACGGGCAGCATAAATCGTAGACACCGATTCTGCCGGATCAAGAATTCAGCCATACGATCTTAGCTCAGGACGAGTCTTAGCTCAGTACAATGTCAAGATTTAGGCGACTCTTCACCCTTGGCGACACGTGTGACGGACGCCACTTTGGGCTGACGCCATAGGATCTCAAGCCGCCCGCCATGCGGTTTCGATTCCAAAAAGTGCTAAATTTACTTGCCACATCCGTGCAACTGCTGAATCTTGTTAGCGCCAAAGGCGATACGTAATTAGCGCAGCTCTACAAAAGGGTCAGCCTGCCCGTAAAGAGCAGACTGACCCCGGAGGAGAAAATCGGCATTAAAATGGATGAGGCTATGAATAATAGGTGACTTTGAAAACCATTCTTATGTTAACTTTCATTACAACGTATGCCACAGAGAATCTACGCACATTATCCCCACCATATCGACGGTAGGTTTGGCATATTTTTACCTAATGACTCCAAATACGAGATGAGGAGAATGCGTCGTTTGCAGTCCTTTGAATAGCGACAAATAGAGCACTTGTATTGCTAACCAAAGGTCACAATCTGCCTGCGACTGCCGATCTCTGTCTATTGGATATCAAAAGAAACGGTTTATATGCTCCAACAGTGCACAGCTTGCCATATTGGCCACGAATTTGTTAAGGACTGATTGGCCAGGCCGTCATCGTATCGCGGCTATCAAACATGTTTTATAGACGGCAAGACATCAACGGCAAAGGCGAAGTTCTAATGAAGCCAACCAACACTAATTCTTATTAGAGTATTGCCAATGTTTACTGAAGAGTTAGAGATGCTGATCATGTGCTGAGACAGATTAAAAATCTAAGAAACAGAATAATTCTGTAGAAGAGGTGTTCACTGTATGTTGGCCTACACCGATTAATTATTCAGAGGCAGGAAAGCGTGCCGGACTTGCTGTACGGCCCATTAAATTCAACTCGCGGGCTGCCCCCTGATCGCTCCGGGGCAGCCCGTTTTGAGCTTCTTGCCATTGCCGCGCCTCTGCCAGAGGCACTACGGCATTAACCCCAATCGTCGCTACGTGCGTCTAGTGATTCTCAGGACAATTTTGAATGAATAGATTCTTTAGCCCCACAACATTACTCCGGTCGCGAAATAATTCTCGCATTCCGGCTCAGAAGGCATGGATGACCTCCTCTCAGACCTAGGGACAGGCGGTCACATTTCATCCACCAACGCTCGGCGAGGTACATAACTTTACAATAAGTAAACGTCTGCTTTAATCTAGTAAAGGTCAGATCCCAGCGGACAAGCCGTAGCGCGAATCAATAAGTTTCCCAACAGTACTGCCGGCCTCTCGTCTTGCTAGGTGGAAGGCATAGTGAGCGTGAAGGCACTTGATGGCATCATGGCTAAAAGTACCGCAGATGCCAGCGTGTTCGAGCAATTCCCGTACGCCCACCTGCGCTGCAATCCCCTTCTCTTGATCATTGAGTACGGCCCAACGTGCCCTAGCATAATACTTGTTGTCCTCACGGTGAGCGAGCTGTAGCTTTGTATCACTCGCAATATCTCGCTGAATTTCACAGTTCCCGCCCTGGGCCTCGATGCCGGCGATCGCCTCATTGAGATCAGGGTCGACCAGCCAGTACAGCGTCGAGACAGGGTGCCAGACCTCGTTCTTGTGGATCAGCGGGAGGTTGATGATGACGGTGGGTTCGCCTGTAGAGCGGCGCACAGCGACTCCAAGTACGCCTTGCAAATTGTACCCGAGGCAGGCAGTAACGTACTGGTGGTCCTCATCGCAGAACATGAGAGAGTTGCTTAACATGGTTGTTCTTTGCTCCGCTGAATCTTCTCATGCACTCAAAAAACCATATTTCAAAAAGCGAGAGAATGCAATGACAAAAACTCTTAATCACTAAAGTAAGTTCGGATAAAACAGCCTACTCCACAAAAACACAGAACACCTCTGTAAAAGAGGTGTTAATTACTAGCAAGGACTGATTACAGTCTCAAAATAATTTAGGCCAAAGGCGTCGGAGAGATATCTTCAATACTCAAGTCTGAATCGTTCGGAAAGTGATAAACTTCATTTTCGATTTTAGCGCCGATACCTGCTAACCTTGTTTGCCTCATCACCATGCTATTGATCCGCCGTACCGTATCGTCGAGATGACGCCCCAGCATATCAAAAGTCAAAACCAAGAATCGATAGGTATCTAAACGGAATATCGGATCGTAGGGGCGCACGATCGTTTTAAGCGATGAAGCAAATTGAAGCATCTCTCGATGAATTTTTTTTGGAGATAACTCTTCGGGATAGACATCCATAAAATTAAGTTTAAGAACAATACCGTATACACTTGTCTGGTGTCGCATGGCGTAGCCCCTTGCCGCAGCCAGATGACTATCGAAGACAGAGTCAAGATAGAAATCTGTTTCATTATCAATTCCCTGGCTCTGCGCAAGCGCCCGTGCCTGCGACGAGCTTCTGCACGCACTTCTAATCCGAGCATTTGCCTCATGCACAGGTTGATCTAGCTTGACAACTTCATTAAAACCGTAATCAAATACACGAGCAAGAAGTATGGGCTGACAATCACTTTCGAGCAGTCCAAAGATGGGGACATATTTGCAGCGCGCATCGTAAACAATCGGATGAATCTTTTCCCATGCGGATGACTCCTCCATGTAGGCCTGAGAGATAAAGCCAGTTCCTTCTTCAGACACTTGCATAACCTCTGCAAACGCCCGAGGAGATGCAGTGTGAGCAATTTCTTTGATCGCCAACTTGCTTAGATAACTGCTATAGCAAGTACTCGCCCCAACTGGAGCCAAAAGTACTACACGGGGTATTGAACTTTTACCAAACTTGCGCATGTAAGAAAGAGCCTGCCATGTATCAGAATACTTACCTATTTAATCGGACAGAATTTGCCAATTCGCAATTAAATGAGTATCAAAATTGCGACAGAATGTAGCGCATATTAGACAACTACAGAGTATCTCCATGGAAGAAAGCACTTGAGATTGCTACAATTTGCAATAGTATACATTCCTACGGTTCAACGATTCCATAATGCACTTACTTCCGGTAGCAATTGCAATCGAACTTGATCATGGCCACCCCTGGCATCAAAACTGCTATGCAGGGATCATGAAATTTGCAAAAGAAGTTGGCTGGAAATGTATCGTAGATCCACACATGGTTGGCATGCTAAGCTCGTCAAAGGCGCCACAATACAGTGGAATTATTGGAAGAATCTCCGCCACTTGGTACGATGATGCACTCCAGTACGACATACCTATGGTTAATATCTGGGCGAATAGCCCTGCCACAGACACTCCATCTGTATTCAGCAATTATGCGAAGGCAGCAAACCTAGCAGTTGATCATTTAATTGAGAATGGATTCAACAATATTACCTATTTTCATTCGGAAGGGGATGTAGCCAGCACAACTGCGCAGGACACGATTACTGCCAGAGCCAACGGAAAGAACCCTTTCCACATTTCAAACACCACAGTTCCAAGAGAATTCGAAGTAAGTCCTGAATCGTTCATTCAATTTCGGAACAACGTCTTTAATTATCTAGCCAAAGGCAACAAGCCTTTGGGGATCATCGCTTTCCAAGCTACAGTAGCCCGCTATATCGCACAAATTTGCTATGAGTTGGAAATTGCAGTTCCGAATGACATTGGTATCGTCACGGTGCAAGATACCTACCACATCACAGAATCTGCCGAACCACTCATTACCTCAGTGGAGGGGAATTACACTCTTGTAGGCTATAGAGCAGCCTCCACCCTGCAAAAAATAATGGCCGGACATAAGGTTAGTGATGCCCAATACATCGATTCACAACATCTCATTCAAAGGGATTCTACGAATATCTTTCACTGCACAGACCCCGTGGTTAGACGTGCAATTCAATTTATTAGAGAAAACATAAAGAACAACCTTGCTTCCAATGATGTCGCTGATCATTTATGTATTTCGTCCCGCACAGTACACCGACATTTTCAAAAGTATTTAGACAAGTCTGCTTCGGATGTGATCGCGTACTATAAACTAAACTCCTTAAAATTAGAACTAATTACCACCAACAAGTCGCTCTTTGCTATCTCGCAAGATTTCAGTTTTTCCAGCTCAACACAAATGGCAAGATTCTTTAATAAATACACAGGCCTAAACCCAAGTGAATTTCGCAAAGAGCACTCCGACTAATCAATCACCAATGGGTCGATGATGCGCGGCATAGGCCGTACTCTATACAGACGGCTTTCAAAGTCTCCCACCTCTCGGAGTTGTCTTGCAGATCACGAACAGTTGCCTGGCTCTGACGCAAACGCGCATTCGCATATTGCAATAACTTGCTATTTAAGTTTTTTGCAAGCAATAAATATCCACCACGAACTTTTCGGACCAATTTATAAGCCGTTCACATACCCGTCTTCGCCGATAAACAGATGCCTATAAACCAAGATAGTCGACAGGCCATTAGACCGCTGTATTATCTGTGGCACTACCAACTACTATTGGGTACACAGCGAACCATCACAAGAAAACGTACGTGATGTACCAAATTTGATTTTTTTGTAGCTATCCTAAGCTTCAATAGATTCGACGTGCTCTTTGACTAGCCGGATTAACTCCCTTTGGATCTTTTCCGGATTATCTATAGGCACACAATAATCCATGCAGTAGCCACTTCCCGTTGCACGCACATAAAATAGTCTGGCAGCATAATCTGCCACGACAACCCCAGAAAACTCTTTATATAAAACCTCGCAATAGATCTCGTGGTCACTTACCTCTTCCGCCTCAAAGTGGCCATTAAAATCGGGTTCACAACGCCTTAGTAAGCGGACGGCATGGCACTGATCAAATCCAAACTGTTTTGCTTCTATCTCCGTGTCATGACCAGACTTCTTGTATTTGATCTTGTAGACTGGCATATAAGACTCGCTAAGACTAGATTCCTAAGACTAGATACATTTTAATAAAAATTACTCTAACTGTTAACTTGCCAACTATCTCGCCTATTCGAGACAATATGCAGCGCATCACTGACTCACATCAGTGCCAGTTGCATTTAGGATTGATGTTCTGCGCTGCACGCGTCCTCACAAAAGCGGCCGAAAAGTTTCAACCGTATGTTGCAGCGTACCGCAAATTCATAACATACAATTCCTTTCAGTCTTAGGAAGGCCACCATCCCACAAACCCCCGCGATTCACTCAGTCGGCCAATAGACCCTTTATGGGAGGCTGTGAATTTCTGATACGGCCCCCCGCTCGTACAATCGTTCTCAGTTTTTAAAATTTAGATACCACCTCTTTCATTAAAATCCGACCAGAGCATGGCCTGAAATCCGAAACTGAGTATGTGTCGAGACAATGACCATTATCAAATTTAGACCTCCGAAACTATTGCATTTATAGACGCTGTAAGTTCAAATGCTTCGATGATTTATTCTGCTCAATTCTTTCCTGCCTGTACTTGAATGCGGCTTTTCCGGCGGGGAGGTCGCGCGGTGATGCCGCTCCAAGGACCCGTGGTGCCCCTGAATCGCGTCTGACTTAGGGGCCGGCCGGCCTTCAAATACCTACCAGCGTCGAATCGTGAATATCGTGGACACGATCACAGGGGTACGCATGCGGATTGGGTTCTTTGCCTGTGTATTCATTGAAATAGATAGATAGAACTAAAAAATGCATATTCAGGGACATGTCCACGATTCGGCTCTCACGTGGCCATATGGGCGAGTGGGGTCAGCGTGATAAGAGTTGTTTTGCCATCTTCGAGTGAGGCGACGTAGCCCCGCCTGCTGTTAGTAGGGAGCATCCACAAGAAACGGCCACCAAGGCCGCGACCCGCGAACTCCTCATTGCTTAGCACTTCGCGGACCAGGTGCTTTTGCGGCAACAATGTCGGGGAAATCTGTCCTCGATCGAGCACAAATGCGATACAACGCTCGGCGACCGTGCCACGATCCCGACCCCTGTCACGTTTCTCCCGTCGTGCCGAAGGCTCGAAATCAATCGTTCGGCCGCGGGAGATCCAATCGGCAATGACGCGAGCGTACTCCGAATGGGATTCGGGGGTGCCATTCTCGCCGAGATAGACGTATTTTCTTCGGCCTGTTGTCGCGTCAGTCAACGTAACAACTTCTTGGCCGGTAGATCGGTGAAGTCGAAATGAAGGGTTTTTTTAGTTGCCATCCGTGGTGCTGCAGTCGCGCCGGTGTTTGCGGTAGTACTACCGCAAGCAAAACGTGTCTTGGTCAGCACCGCCGAAGTGGCGGATATCGCTTTTTTAGCGACCCTGAGTGGTTTTTCCAATGCTTTCGCAATGGAGCGTATCGGGCTCGAACCGATGACCTGCTGCTTGCAAAGCAGCCGCTCTCCCAACTGAGCTAACGCCCCAACATGGCCGGACAGTATAGCAATTCCTGGACAGCTTTAGGGCAGGTCCCGGTAGAAAAACAGCTCGGCAGATCCGTCCGTATTGACCCCCTCGATCTGGCCAGCCGCCGACCAGCCGCCCTTCCCCAGCAGGGACTGCATCGGCGCGTTGCTTGCCCCGGTAGAGATAAACAACCTGCCCCCCTCCAGCCTTGATTCAACCGCTCGCAGCAACGCGACGGCAACGCCAGCACGCCGGAACGACTCGTCAACCACCAAAAACTCAACAAAGTCCCTGCCGATCAGCGCTCGCCTCTGAAAGACGACGTAACCCGCCAGCCGGCCGTCCATCTCCGCAACCAGGCATCGGCCCGCTTCGATCGCGGCGGGCCGATCACCGCCGAAGCAGTCGAACGCTGCGATCGCCTGGCCGTCAACGGGTGTCGCGGTGCGGATGTCCATCGCGGCACTATATGTCCAACGCGGTACGGGATCGAGAGATGTCCTACCAAGAATTAACTGAAGAGCTAGAACAGAGAGTCGCAGATCGCACGAAGGATCTGAAAAAAGCTGTAGAAAATGCCGAAAAAGTAAATGAATCCAAGAGCGAGTTTCTAGCCAACATGCGCCACGAAATTCGCACGCCGATGACCGCAATCCTTGGGTACTCAGACCTCCTAACGGAGGACCTCTCCGCGAACCCTGACCAGCTCTCCAACTCCATAAAAACAATACGCTCCAATGCGAATCACCTGCTGACCATCATCAATGACATCCTCGATGTATCAAAAATCGAGGCAGGACAGATGGCCATTGAAGCTATACCGACAAACCCCGTTCAGATCGTTGAAGAAACTGCTTCTCTTACTCGACCTCGCGCACAAGGCAAAGGCGTCGAAGTTAGGGTGAAATATGAGTCACCGGCCCCGGCCTCGATCCAATCCGACCCCACGCGTTTACGCCAGATCCTCTTAAACCTGGTTGGCAACGCAATCAAATTTACTGAAGTCGGCAACGTCACAATCCATTGTTCATGTGACCCTCAATCCGAATACATTACATTCCGTGTTACCGACACCGGCATCGGCATGACACCGCAACAGTGCGAAGCTATTTCCCGCTTTCAAGCTTTCACGCAGGCTGACGCCAGCACTACCCGTAAGTTCGGCGGAACAGGCTTGGGGCTCCGCATATCGAATGCACTAGCCACCATGCTTGGCGGCGGGATTACAATTGATTCGGCTCTCAATGAAGGCAGCACCTTCTCAGTTACTATCGCCACTGGAGAGCTAAATAACGTTGAAATGACCAAGCCTTCTTGCCCCGATTCTGTTTATCTTACTAGGCATACCGCGGCCGAAACAAAAGACGCACAACATGAGGACGCAACTGGACTCACGGGCATGCGCATCCTTCTCACTGAAGACGGGCCTGATAACCAACGGCTGATCAAGCACCACCTGACTAAGGCTGGCGCAGAGGTTCTGGTCTGCGATAACGGGCAGATTGCAGTAGACACCATTGAATCATGCAGCAAGGCGACGCTCCCAGATGTTGTCCTGATGGATGTGCAAATGCCAGAACTAGACGGGTATGGCGCAGCCGCAGTTCTGCGTGAACGCGGCTACACCCTGCCGATCATCGCTCTCACTGCCCACGCAATGGAAGGTGATCGCCAGAAATGCATTGACGCCGTTTGCGATGATTACCAAACCAAACCCATTAACAAAGCGTCATTAATTGGTGCCTGCCATCAATGGGGTGCAAACAAGACGTTGCGCGGCTCTGGCACTGCAGCCTGACACATACAACATTAAAACTGCCTGGCATCAAGTATTAAAATACTTCGCCTGTGGGTGGTGGCAGATGATGCAGCTCGTCGACTGCTCGGGGTCGATCTGCCAGTTCTCAGTCAGCACGCAGTCGATCCGTGCCGGGTCGATCATCCGCCAGAGCCTGTCCTGATCGGACATCTCCGGGCAGGCGGGGTAGCCGAAGCTGTACCGGCTGCCACGGTATTTCTGGGTAAACAACTGAGTCACCTTCGACGCGTCATCGGTCGCGATGCCAAGTTCCTGGCGCACACGCTTGTGCCACATCTCCGCCAGGGCCTCGGCACACTCGACACCCATGCCATGGATGTAGAGATACTCGCGGTAGTTGTTGTCCTTGAAGAGCTCCGCCGCGACCTCGCTGACCCTGTTGCCTACCGTCACGCACTGCACCGGCAGGACGTCCTTCTGCCCACGGCCAGCAGGCAGGAAAAAGTCGCTGATGCACAGGCCCTTTTGCCGGGCCTGCCGCGGGAATGTGAACCGCTCGATCTCTTTGTCGTGATCCTCGGGATCGTAAACGACCAGGTCTTCAGGCTTGTCCGGGTCGCTGTTGCAGGGGAAGTAGCCGTACGTCACCTTCGCGTCCAGGACATCGTCTTCGAGGAGCTGCTGCTTGTAACGCTCGAAGATCGGCTTGACCTCATGTTCGAGTTGGTCGTTGTAGGTCTTGCTGTCTAGGTCGCCACGCACAAACTGCCACTGCGTCTTGAACAGCGCACTGGTATTGACGAACGGATAGACCTGGCGGATGTCGATGCCCTCGACCACGCGGTCTCCCCAGAACGGCGGCTCGGGGATCTCAATATCGTCGCGCACCGAGGCGGACCGACCCGTCGGCACCTTAGGCGGCTCCGCCACGGCGACACTACCGCCATCCGGTCCAATCGGGCCCTGCGGCACCTCAGACCCGGCAGCCTTCGCCTTCAGCTCGTCGATCTTTTTCTCTTTCTCGATGCGCCCCTCGGCCCGCGTTTCGATCTCAGCGTTCAGTTCATCTTCCTGCTTGCCCGCGATCATGTCCATGATCCGCAGGCCTTCGAACGCATCCTTACCGTGATAGACGTGCCCCTCGTAGAGCCCGCGCAGGTGTCCCTCGCAGTACGACTTACTCAGCGCTGCCCCGCCCAGCAACACGGGCACTTTCACGCTCTGGTTGTTCAGCTCGTGCAGGTTCTCTTCCATCACGTTGACCGACTTTACCAGCAGGCCCGACATGCCGATCGCGTCGGCCTTGGTCTCTTTGAGCGACTCAAGGATCGCGCTGACCGGTTGCTTGATGCCGATGTTGTGGACAGTGTACCCGTTGTTCGTCAGGATGATGTCGACCAGGTTCTTGCCGATGTCGTGCACGTCGCCACGCACCGTCGCGAGCACGATCGAGCCCTTGGCCTGACCCTCTGCCTTCTCCATGTGCGGCTCGAGGTGCGCGACCGCCATCTTCATGACCTCGGCCGACTGCAGCACGAACGGCAACTGCATCTGGCCGCTGCCAAAGAGTTCGCCAACGACCTTCATTCCTGCGAGCAGGTGGTCATTGATGATCTCCAGTGGCGTGTAAGGCCCCATCGCCTCGTCGAGCGTCTCGTGCAGCCCCTTCTTCTCGCCATCGATGATGTGCTTCTGCAGGCGTTCTTCCAGCGGCAGGTCCGCGAGCACGACTTTGGCGGACTGCACCTCCGCGTCGTCGCTGAACAGGCTGACAAAGATCTGCAGCGGGTCACGCGTCTTGCTGCCGTCGGGCAACTCAACCTCACTGCCCTCTTCCGGCCAACGGTTGTAGACCAGGTCCAGCGCCGCGCCCCACTGTTCGTCGGGGATCTTGGTCTTGGGCAGGATCTTGCTGATGTGCACGATCGCGCTGGTCAGGCCGGCCTCGGTGAGTTCGTGCAGAAATACCGAGTTGAGCACCTGCCGCGCCGCGGGCTTGAGCCCGAAACTGATATTGCTCAGCCCAACAGTTGTCTGACACGCCGGAAACTCGGTCGCAATCAGTCGGACGCCCTCAATCGTTTCCAAACCCGAACGGCGGTCCTTGTCCATCCCCGTCGAGATCGGCAGGACCAGCGGGTCAAACATCAGGTCTTCTTCACACAGCCCATACGTATCGACCGCCAGGTCGCGCATGCGTCGCGCGATCGAAATCTTCCGCTCCGCGGTCCGCGCCATTGCTTCTTCCGGATCTTCATCGATCGTGCCCAGCACCAGCCCCGCGCTGTACTGCTTGGCGAGCCGGCACATGACCGCAAACTTTTCTTCGCCGTCTTCAAGGTTGCCCGAGTTGATCAGGCACTTGCCCCCCGCCGCCCGCAGCCCTGCTTCAATTGTCGCGGGCTGCGTCGAGTCGAGCATCAGCGGCGCATCGACCTGGCGGACCAGCCGCGTCACGACCTCGTGCATGTCGGCCACGTTGTCCCGCCCGGCATAATCCACGTTGACATCCAGGACGTGCGAGCCCTCGCGCATCTGGTCTCGGCCTAGGGAAACAATCTCATCCCAGTCTTCCTCTTCAAGCAGCCGCTTGAATTTCCGCGAACCCGAGGCATTGCAGCGCTCGCCGACATTCAAAAGCGAGTTGTCCTGGCAGTACTCCGTCGGGCCATAGAGCGACGTGATCGAAGGAACCATCGGCTTCTTGGCCTGCTTTTCCGCCAGCCGCTCGCCGATGCGTTCGCGCACCATACGGATGTGCTCGGGCGTCGTACCACAGCAGCCGCCGACGACCGACAGGCCGAAGCGGTCTACGAATTTTTCCATCGTCTCGCTAAACGGCCTGGGCTGCAGCGGATAGACCGTCTCGCCCGCGACCAGCGTCGGCAGCCCCGCGTTGGGCAGGATCGAGATGTGCTTCGGCCAATGTGCGCCAAGGAACTTAATGTGGTCGGCCATATCTTCCGGGCCGGTCGCGCAGTTCATCCCCAGCGAGACGATCGGGTAGTCCTTCAGCGCGTGCGCCGCTGCGGCGATTTCCGTGCCGGTCAACATCGTACCGGTGTTCTCGATCGTGACCTGCACCATGATGGGCAGGCCCTCGTCCTCCGATGTCAGCGCGGGCTTGACGCCCATCTCCCCCATCGCTTCAAGGATCGCGTTGACCGCGCACTTGATTTGCAGGATGTCCTGGCACGTCTCGAGCAGGAACAGGTCGGCACCGCCTTCAATGAGACCCTTGGCCTGCTCCTTGTAGGAAGCGAACATCGTGTCCCAGTCGATGTTCCCTAGCGTGATCAACTTCGTTCCCGGCCCGATCGAGCCGATCACGAAGCGCGGGTTCTCTTCCGTGGCGTATTTGTCGCACGCGGCTCGCGCCAACTGACAGGCCTTGACGTTGATCTCCCGGCAACGGTCCTGCAGATCAAACTCACACAACACGTGCGGCATCGCGCCGAACGTGTCGGTCTCGACCGCGTCGGCCCCCGCCTCGAGATAGGTCTCGTGGATCGACTGGATCGCGTCTGGCCGGGTGAGCACGAGTACCTCCGTGCAGTTTTCCAGCCCCAAGTAATCCTTCTCAAGATCCAGGTCCAGATCATGGATGGACGTACCCATCGCGCCATCGAAGTAGACCACGCGTTGTTCAAGCAATTTAAGGAAGGAATTCATAGCTGCCCTGTTTATCATCCTAATATCCGGATTAACGGATAATAGGTGATCTTCACATAAAAAACAAGCTCCAGGGGCTCAATGGCGGGAATCTGACCTAATCGCCGATAGCTAGTGCGTCGATATGCCATGGGCATCTGTGCGGACCGTAAGGCTATGAAACAAGGCGATTTAGCATGACTTGGTGGGAGGCAATCATCCTGGGCGTCGTGGAGGGAATCACCGAGTACCTGCCCGTCAGCTCGACTGGACACCTCCTCGTCGTACAAAACCTGCTGGGGATCGGCACGGAGGATGCGGAGTCTTGGGCTGCCGCGAACGCGTACGCGATCTGCATCCAGGCCGGGGCCATCGTCGCCGTCCTGGGCCTCTACTGGCAACGCGTCAAACAAGGCGTGCGCGGCATGCTCGGGCCCATCGGAATCGGCAAGGGCGATGAAGACGGCCTACGCCTGTTTATCAACCTCTGCATCGCCTTCGCTCCCGCGGCGGTCATCGGCGTGCTCTTCGCCGAGCCGATCGAAGAACACCTCTTCACCGCATGGACCATCGTCATCGCGTGGGCCGTCGGCGGCGTCGCCATCCTCGCGGTCGCCTACTGGAAGCGCGGCAAGTCCGGTGATGAGCACGAAGGCAAAGGCATCGACGCGATGACTACGCGCATGGCCTTCGCCATCGGGCTCATCCAGTGCGTCGCCATGATGCCCGGCACCTCACGCTCTCTGGTCACCATCGTCGGCGGGGTCCTCGTGGGACTGTCCATCGGCGCGGCCGTCGAGTTCTCGTTCCTGCTGGGTGTCGTCACCCTGCTCGCCGCCACCGTCTACAAAGCCAGAGAAGCCGGCCCCGAAATGCTTGAGGCCTACGGCTGGATGCCTATG
>Ga0213866_10001479_pt1 | contig 17414 bp, 22 predicted proteins | sample PICome_11_FD_160079 | JGI IMG/M metagenome (GOLD analysis project Ga0213866, IMG submission 160079) | Coastal seawater microbial communities near Pivers Island, North Carolina, United States - PICO284 | ecosystem: Environmental > Aquatic > Marine > Coastal | place: USA: North Carolina...
TCTGGTACTGCAGAAAGACCAAGATTATCAGTTTACAGAAGTAATAAGGAAATCTATGCACAGCTAGTAAACGATGTAGACGGAGTAACAATTGCTTCTGCGTCGTCTAGAAATAAAGATATTAAAGCAAGTACTAAACAAGAAGCTGCTGCAGCTGTTGGAAAAGCAATTGCAGAATTGGCAAGCAAAGCTGGAGTTGAATCTGTTGCTTTTGATAGAAATGGTTATTTATACCATGGAAGAATAAAAGTATTGGCAGACGCTGCTAGAGAAGCTGGTTTAAAATTTTAATTAGTCTATTATTATGTATCATAAATATAAAAACGTAGAAAGAGTTAAGCCAAGCGGATTAGAGCTTGTTGATAGACTTGTAGGAGTACAACGTGTTACTAAAGTTACCAAAGGAGGTAGAGCATTTGGATTCTCTGCTATTGTAGTAGTTGGTGATGGTAACGGAGTAGTAGGTCATGGGTTAGGAAAATCTAAAGATGTTTCTTCAGCAATTGCTAAGGCAGTTGAAGATGCAAAGAAAAACCTAGTAAGAATCCCAATTTTAAACGGAACATTACCTCATGAGCAAAAAGGAAAATTTGGTGGAGCTAAGGTATTTATTAAGCCAGCATCAAATGGTACCGGGGTTATTGCAGGTGGTGCAGTTCGTGCTGTATTGGAATCAGTAGGTGTTCACGATGTATTATCAAAATCTCAAGGATCTTCTAACCCTCACAATGTGGTAAAGGCAACTTTTGATGCCTTATTGCAATTACGTAGTGCTGCATTGATTGCAAAGCAAAGAGGAGTTTCTTTAGAAAAAGTATTTAACGGATAAATCTAGGACGATGGCAAAAATTAAAGTTACACAAGTAAAGAGTCAAATCGGACGCCTTCAAAATCAGAAGAGAACTTTAGAGGCATTAGGTTTACGTAAAATGAACCAAACTGTAGAACATGAGGCAACTCCTACAATTATTGGTATGGTAAATAAAGTTAAACATTTGGTTTCCGTAGAGGAAATTTAATATACAATATACGATGAGTTTACATAACTTAAAACCAGCAAAAGGGTCTGTAAAAAGCGGGAAGAGAATTGCTAGAGGTGAAGGTTCTGGTCATGGAGGTACTTCTACCAGAGGTCATAAAGGTGCAAAATCTCGTTCAGGTTACTCTAGAAAAGTTGGATTTGAAGGAGGTCAAATGCCACTTCAAAGACGTGTACCTAAGTTTGGATTTACAAACATAAACCGTAAGGAATATGCTGGAATCAACTTAGACAAGTTACAAGAATTAGTAGATAACAAGAAGATTACTGATACAGTTACTTTAGATATTTTAGTTGCTAACGGTGTTGTAGGAAAAAATGATCTAGTAAAGATCTTAGGTAGAGGAGAGTTGAATGCTAAATTAAATATAACTGTTCATAAATTTACTGCTACAGCTAAGGCGGCTATTGAAGCGGCTGGTGGTGAAGCCGTTACTTTATAAGAATTACGTAAATGATGAATTTTATAAAGACATTAAAAGAAATCTGGAATATTGAAGAATTGAAAAATAAAATTCTTCTAACTCTTGGTTTAATTGCGGTTTATCGTTTCATGGCTGGAGTTCCATTGCCTGGAATTGATCCATTGCAATTATCGGCCTTGAAAGACAATACCTCTGGAGGACTTTTAGGATTGTTAAACGCATTTACGGGAGGAGCATTCTCAAGAGCCTCTATTATGGCACTTGGTATCATGCCCTATATCTCCGCCTCTATTGTGGTTCAATTAATGGGAATAGCGGTTCCTTATTTACAAAAACTACAAAAAGATGGTGAGAGTGGTAGAAAGAAGATCACACAAATCACTAGATGGTTAACCATAGCGATAACTTTGGTTCAAGGGCCCACTTATATCGGAGCAATTCAAAATCAATTTGGATTGCCAGATAGTGCTTTCTTAGTTGGAGGAGCTACGTTTTGGATATCATCGATGATTTTGTTAACCGCAGGAACCATTTTTGCAATGTGGTTGGGTGAGCGTATTACAGACAAAGGAGTTGGTAATGGAATATCATTATTAATAACTGTAGGTATTATTGCGAACTTTCCAGCATCATTCTTACAAGAACTTACAGCTAAAACTTCTACAACTAGTGGAGGTGCTGGAGGAGGAATTATGACGATTTTAATTGAAATTATCGTTTGGTTTATTGTGATTCTATTAACAGTATATTTAGTTACGGCTGTTCGCAAGATTGCCGTACAGTATGCGAGAAGAACTGTAGCTGGGAACATTCAAAATGTTGCTGGTTCAAGAGAGTATATTCCTTTAAAGTTAAACGCAGCAGGAGTAATGCCTATCATTTTTGCACAAGCAATTATGTTCTTACCTGGATACATTGGAAGAAAGTATCCTGCATTGGCGGAATTACAAGATATTAACGGATTGTGGTACAATGTAATCTTTGCATTGTTGATCATTGTCTTTAGTTATTTCTACACTGCAATAACAATTCCTACCAATAAAATGGCAGAGGATTTGAAGCGTAGTGGAGGTTTTATACCAGGAATCAGACCAGGAAAGGATACAGCAGAACGTTTAGATACTGTTTTATCTAGAATAACCTTCCCTGGATCTCTATTTTTGGCGGGCTTATCGATACTTCCTGCAATAGTTGTTCAATTTGGAATTCAACAAAGTTGGGCATTATTTTACGGAGGTACATCATTAATTATTATGGTTGGTGTTGCAATTGATACCCTTCAACAAATAGATTCGTACAGATTAAATCGTCATTATGATGGTTTAATGAAATCAGGAACAAGTAATAGAAAATCATCAAAGTAAATTATGGCTAAACAACCAGCAATTCAACAAGACGGAACTATTACAGAAGCATTATCTAATGCAATGTTTCGTGTAGAATTAGAGAATGGACATATTGTAACAGCTCATATTTCTGGAAAAATGCGCATGCATTATATTAAATTATTACCAGGAGATAAGGTGAAATTAGAAATGAGCCCATACGATTTAACAAAAGCTAGAATTACTTATAGATATTAAAAATAGAACTAATGAAAGTTAGAGCATCAGTAAAGAAAAGAAGTGCCGACTGTAAAATTGTACGCAGAAAAGGCAGATTATATGTAATTAACAAACAGAATCCTAGATTTAAACAAAGACAAGGATAAGCAGATGTTAGATTTTAGAAGTTAGATATTAGATTTCTCTAAAAAGCTAACGACTAGGAACTAACAACTAATAACTAATTAATATGGCAAGAATAGCAGGTATTGATATTCCAAAGAATAAAAGAGGAGTTATTGCTTTAACTTACATCTTTGGTATCGGGAAAAGTAGAGCTAAAGATATTTTAGCGAACGCAAAAGTAGACGAGAGTATCAAAGTTCAAGATTGGACAGATGCGCAAATCGCTGCAATTAGAGAACAAGTTGGAACTTTTACTATTGAAGGTGAATTACGATCTGAGGTACAATTAAGTATCAAACGTCTAATGGATATTGGATGTCAGAGAGGAATTCGTCACAGAGTTGGTCTTCCATTAAGAGGACAAAGAACAAAAAACAACTCTAGAACCAGAAAAGGTAAGAGAAAAACAGTAGCTAACAAGAAAAAATAAGTTACCAATAGCTTTATGCTACTAGTGTGCCGTACTTCTCTTAAGTACAATTTACTAGTTAGCTATTGCTAAAACCAAATTATTATGGCAAAAACAAGTTCAAAAAAGCGTAAAGTAATCGTTGATTCGATTGGAGAAGCACACGTTACAGCTTCTTTCAATAATATCATCATTTCTTTAACAAACAAGAAAGGTGATGTGATTTCATGGTCTTCAGCTGGAAAAATGGGGTTTAGAGGTTCTAAAAAGAACACTCCATATGCTGCTCAATTGGCAGCAGAAGATTGTGCAGCAGTTGCTCACGAAGCAGGTTTACGTAAAGTAAAAGTATATGTGAAAGGACCTGGAAACGGTAGAGAGTCTGCTATCAGATCTATTCATAATGCAGGTATTGAAGTTACAGAAATCATTGATGTAACACCAGTTCCTCACAACGGTTGTCGTCCACCAAAAAGAAGACGAGTATAACAAAGTAAAATAGTAGATATAAGACTTGCGAGTTTTGATTCAACAAACATCGTATTTCTTATATGAAATATTTAATATTAATTTTTATCAGATAGGAATTCGATTATCGAAGGATAGAAGCCTGAATTCATAATCCCTATCATAACAAACAAGAAATGGCAAGATATACAGGACCAAAAACTAAAATCGCTCGTAAATTTGGTGAAGCGATTTTTGGAGAAGACAAAAACTTCGAAAAAAGAAACTACCCTCCAGGACAACATGGAAACGGTAAAAGAAGAGGAAAGAAATCAGAATATGCTATCCAGTTGATGGAAAAGCAAAAAGCTAAGTATACCTATGGTATTCTTGAGCGTCAATTCAGTAACTTATTTAAAAAAGCATCTGCCTCTAAAGGAATTACAGGTGAGGTTTTATTACAACTTTGTGAAGCTCGTCTAGACAATGTAGTATACCGCTTAGGAATTGCTAACTCTAGAAGAGGAGCTCGTCAATTAGTTTCTCACAGACATATTACTGTGAATGGTGATATCGTAAACATTCCATCATACTCTTTAAAAGAAGGTGATGTTGTTGCAGTAAGAGAAAAATCAAAATCTTTACAAGCTATTGAAGATTCATTGGCTTCAAGTAGTGCTGTTTATGAATGGTTAAGTTGGAATGCTGATAAAAAAGAAGGAACTTTTGTGAAAAGTCCAGAAAGACTTCAAATTCCTGAAAACATCAAAGAACAGTTAATCGTAGAATTATATTCTAAGTAATAAATTAATCTCATTGGTATTTGGCCAAAGGGTTTATTTGTCTTCTTCAAACTTATAAACCGCGCAACCAAGTAACAATCAAAACGAAGAAAAATATGGCAATTTTAAATTTTCAGAAGCCCGATAAAGTAATTATGATCGAATCTACAGATTTCTCAGGTAGATTTGAATTTAGACCTTTAGAACCTGGGTTTGGTCTCACAGTGGGTAATGCTTTAAGAAGGGTGTTATTGTCTTCATTAGAAGGTTTTGCGATTACATCTCTACGAGTTGACGGTGTTGAGCACGAATTTTCAACAATCGAAGGAATTGTAGAAGATGTTACCGAAATCATCTTAAACTTAAAACAAGTACGCTTTAAAAAGCAAATTGAAGAATCTGATAGAGAAACTGTATCTATCGCAGTATCTGGTCAGGATCAATTAACTGCCGGAGATCTACAAAAATTCATTTCCGGTTTTCAAATATTGAACCCAGACTTGGTAATCTGTAATATGGATAAGTCTGTGAAATTAAACATGGAGTTAACCATCGAGAAAGGAAGAGGTTTTGTTCCTGCTGAAGAGAACAAAAAAGCAGGTGCTCCAATTGGAACTATTTTTACAGATTCTATTTACACTCCAATAAAGAATGTAAAGTATGCAATCGAGAATTTCCGTGTTGAGCAAAAAACAGATTACGAAAAGTTGGTTTTTGATATTGATACAGACGGATCAATCAATCCAAAAGATGCATTAACAGAAGCGGCTAAAATCTTAATTCACCATTTCATGTTATTCTCTGATGAGAGAATTACTTTAGAAGCTGATGAGATTGCTCAGACTGAAACCTATGACGAAGAGTCATTGCACATGCGTCAGTTGTTAAAAACTAGGTTGATAGATATGGATCTTTCTGTAAGAGCCTTAAATTGTTTAAAAGCCGCTGAAGTAGATACTTTAGGAGACTTGGTATCTTTCAATAAAAGTGACTTAATGAAGTTTAGAAATTTTGGTAAGAAATCATTAACTGAATTAGAAGAGTTAGTGAATGTAAAAGGTTTGAATTTCGGAATGGATTTAAGTAAATATAAATTAGATAGAGACTAACAATAATAGAAGTAAGAAGTTACAAGTGCGAAACAACAAAACAACTTGGAAAACTTCAAACTTTTACTATTTGCTATCGTAAATTAAAATCAGATTAACCCTTCCATAGTTTGCTCTCCCGATTAGGGATCTGGAAGCAAGATGGGAGCTAAAAAACATCGGTCATGAGACACGGAAAAAAGTTTAATCATTTAGGAAGAAAGACAGCGCACAGAAAAGCGATGTTGGCCAATATGGCTTGCTCTTTAATTGAGCACAAAAGAATTAACACTACTGTAGCTAAAGCAAAAGCATTGCGTCAGTTTGTTGAGCCTTTGATTACAAAAGCAAAAGCAGAAAACAACAAGACAAAAGAGCAAGAAACTCACAATAGAAGAGTGGTCTTTAGCTATTTAAAAAATAAATACGCCGTAACAGAGCTTTTTAAAGAGGTTTCTGAGAAAGTTGGAGAAAGACCAGGAGGATATGTTCGTATCATCAAATTAGGAAATCGTTTAGGAGATAATGCTTCAATGGCGATGTTAGAATTAGTTGACTACAACGAACTGTATAGTCCTAAAGGTAAAAAAGAAAAGAAATCTACTCGTAGAAGTAGAAGAAAGAAAACAGAAGCTGTAGTTGAAGAAGTAGCAGATACAAAAGAAACTACTGAAGCTGTTGAAACTCCGAAACAAGAAAAGACAGAAGAGTAAAGTGTTACCAACAGAACATAAAAGAGGGATAGACGTTTGCGTTTATCCCTCTTTTTTATTGTCAATAAAATCTAATAACTCTTAAGAGAATAAAAAATCTATAATCCTTATTTTTGTAAAACTCTTTTCTTGAAACACCAAGAAAACAATATCTAAATAAACAATGAAATATCAACAAAGAAAAAAAGCACTTGTTTTACTAGCAGACGGAACCATCTTTTACGGTAAATCCATAGGAATTGAAGGAACAGCAACTGGGGAAATTTGTTTTAATACGGGTATGACTGGTTATCAAGAGATTTTTACTGATCCTTCCTATTTCGGACAAATCATGGTGGCAGCCAATGCTCATATTGGTAATTATGGAGTAAATGATGAAGAAGTTGAATCTGATGGAATTAAAATTTCTGGACTTGTGGTAAGAAATTTTAGTTTTGAACATTCAAGAGTAGACTCAGATGGAAACTTAAAAGACTGGTTTGAGAAACATAATTTGGTAGCCATTTCTGATGTTGATACCAGAGCACTCGTGTCATACATAAGGGATAATGGAGCTATGAATGCTATCATTTCCACAGATATTGATAACATTGATGCGCTAAAAAAGAAACTCTCTGAGGTACCTAGTATGGAAGGATTAGAATTAGCCTCAAAAGTTTCTACCAAAGAACCATACTTTGTAGGAGATGAAAATGCTGCGTATAAGATTGCGGCTTTAGATATTGGAATTAAGAAAAATATTTTAAGAAATCTGGTAAAAAGAGGTGCTTATGTAAAAGTATACCCCTACAATGCAACATTTGAAGATTTGCACTCATGGAATCCTGATGGATATTTTATCTCAAATGGTCCGGGTGACCCAGAGCCTTTACACGAAGCACAGGAACTAGCTAAAGAAATTATCAAAAGAGATTTACCTCTGTTTGGAATATGTTTAGGGCACCAAGTAATTGCTTTGGCAAATGGGATATCTACCTATAAGATGCACAACGGACATCGTGGGATTAACCATCCAGTAAAGAATTTACTTACAGGAAAAGGAGAAATCACTTCGCAGAATCACGGTTTTGCAATTAACAGAGAAGAGACTGAAGCTCATCCTGATGTAGAAATAAGTCACGTACATTTAAACGATCAAACGGTGGCTGGTATTAGACTGAAAAACAAGAATTGCTTTTCAGTCCAATATCATCCAGAAGCGAGTCCTGGACCTCATGATGCAGAATATTTGTTTGATGAATTTATAGAGAATATCAAGAGAGCAAAAGAAGTGACAGTATCATGAAAACGTATTATTTCTAAGCAAAGAATGCAGTTTATCGATAGTAAATAACATTTTAACGATTTATTGTTGGATTGACGAGAATTAATACTACATTTGTCATGTGATGTTTATCATCACTTTCTTTTTCATAGCAATTTTTCCCACTCCATCTCGGAGTGGGTTTTTTCTTTTTAGTGAAACTATGTGTGCGATAAAGTTGAAATCGTTTTCGTACAAATTGCAAATTATCTTCACAAAAACACATCATTATCCGTATTTTAGCTTTGAGAAATTTTGAAAACAAACAAACATAAATTTTAATAAAATGAGCATTATTGTAAACATTCATGCACGACAGATCTTTGATTCAAGAGGAAATCCAACTGTAGAGGTTGATGTTGTTACAGAAAATGGTGTAATTGGAAGAGCAGCTGTGCCTTCAGGAGCTTCTACAGGAGAACATGAGGCAGTTGAGTTAAGAGATGGTGGAAATTCCTATATGGGAAAAGGAGTCCTAAAAGCTGTTGAAAATGTAAATACAATAATTTCGCAGGAATTATTGGGAGTGTCGGTTTTTGAACAAAATCAAATTGATCAAATAATGATTGATTTGGATGGTACTTCCAACAAATCAAAATTAGGAGCAAACGCCATTTTAGGAGTATCATTAGCTGCTGCTAAGGCTGCTGCAAACGAATTAGGGATGCCTTTATATAGATATGTTGGCGGTGTTTCGGCAAATACTTTGCCGGTACCAATGATGAATATTATCAACGGTGGATCACATTCAGATGCTCCAATAGCTTTTCAAGAGTTTATGGTAATGCCTGTAAAAGCAGTAAACTTTACACATGCTATGCAAATGGGATCCGAAATTTTTCATCACCTTAAAAAAGTACTGCATGATAGAGATTTATCTACTGCTGTTGGAGATGAAGGAGGATTTGCACCAACACTAGAAGGAACTGAAGATGCCCTAGATACTATTGCACTTGCTGTTGAAAATGCAGGGTATAAATTTGGTGAAGAAGTCATGATTGCTTTAGATTGTGCTGCCGCAGAGTTTTATGTAGATGGAAAGTATGATTATACGAAGTTTGAAGGCGAGACAGGAAAAGTAAGAACCAGTCAAGAACAAGCTGACTATCTAGCAGAATTAGCAGATAAGTATCCAATTATTTCTATTGAAGATGGAATGGATGAAAACGATTGGGACGGTTGGAAATATTTAACAGATAAAGTAGGAGATAGAGTTCAGTTGGTAGGAGATGATTTGTTTGTAACCAACGTTGAGCGTCTATCTAGAGGAATTGAAAATGGGATAGCCAATTCAATTTTAATTAAAGTAAATCAAATAGGAACACTTACAGAAACGATTGCTGCAGTCAATATGGCTAAAAACGCAGGATATACATCGGTAATGAGTCATCGTTCGGGTGAAACAGAAGACAATACCATTGCAGATTTAGCTGTTGCTTTGAACACAGGACAGATTAAAACAGGATCTGCTTCTCGTTCTGACCGGATGGCAAAATACAATCAATTATTGAGAATAGAAGAGGAGTTAGCAGATACAGCATACTTTCCTCAGGAAAAGGCATTTAAGATTTAGCTAAATAACTCAAAGAAAAGTTGAAACCTCATAATGTAAATTATGAGGTTTTTTTTCGATTTCGACAATCAAAGAAACTTATTTTTTGATATTTAAAAACTATGATTGCTTATTTTAAAAATCCTTTAAAAAGGCTATCTTTGTAAGGCTTTAAAAAAACTAAAAAATATAGAATATGTCAGATATAGCGAAATTGCAGATTGGAGAAAATTCGTATGAATTTCCACTAGTAAAAGGAACCGAGAATGAGGTAGCAATTGATGTCAAAACCTTAAGATCAGTTACTAATGGAGTTATTACAATTGACCCTGGATATAAAAATACAGGATCTTGTTTTAGCGGTATTACTTTTCTAGATGGAGAAAAAGGAATTTTACGCTATAGAGGGTATTCTATCGAGGAGTTAGCTGAGAAAGCTGACTTTTTAGAAGTATCTTACCTATTGATTTTTGGAGAACTACCCACTCAAGAGCAGCTAAATCAATTTCATGCCGATATTAAAGAGAAAGCTATTGTAGATGATGATGTAAAGAAAATTTTAGATGCTTTTCCTAAGACAGCACATCCAATGGGAGTTTTGTCCTCCCTAACAAGTGCGCTAACAGCTTTTAATCCTTCTTCAGTTAATATTGAATCAGAAGAAGAAATGTATAGAGCCATCGTAAAAATTATGGGAAAGTTCCCAGTACTTGTTTCTTGGGCAATGCGTAAGCTTGGAGGAATGCCTTTAAACTATGGTTCAAATTCTTTAGGGTATGTAGAGAATCTTATGCAAATGATGTTCTCTAGACCCAATGAAGACTATGTTATCAATCCAATAGTGAAAGACGCTCTGGATAAATTACTCATTTTGCATGCAGACCATGAGCAAAATTGTTCTACCTCAACAGTAAGAATTGTAGGATCATCTCATGCAGGGTTATTTGCTTCCCTATCTGCTGGGATCTCAGCTCTCTGGGGACCACTTCATGGAGGTGCTAATCAGGCCGTTTTAGAAATGTTAGAAGCAATCAGAGAAGATGGAGGAGATACTAAGAAGTACATGGCAAAAGCAAAAGATAAAAATGATCCTTTCCGTTTGATGGGTTTTGGTCATAGAGTTTATAAAAACTTTGACCCTAGGGCTAGAATCATAAAAAAAGCAGCTGACCAAGTATTAAATGATCTTGGAATTGATGATCCTATATTAGAAATTGCAAAAGGATTAGAACAAGAAGCCTTACATGATCCATACTTTGTAGAAAGAAAATTATATCCTAATGTAGATTTCTATTCTGGAATTATATACAGAGCCATGGGAATTCCAGTAGAAATGTTTACTGTAATGTTTGCCATGGGGCGTCTTCCAGGATGGATTGCTCAATGGAGAGAAATGCGTCTAGGAAAAGAGCCTATTGGAAGACCACGACAAATCTACACCGGAGAAAATCTAAGAGAGTTCAAAGAAATCTCAGATAGATAAAGCAAGTAACTTTGAAGCTTCATATTTAATATGAAGCTTTTTTAGATTTCTAAATGTTGCAACTAAACATACAAAACGAAACCTCTAGATTAAGAGCTGTGGTTCTAGGTACAGCTGTAAGCAACGGTCCAATACCCAAGCCAGAAGAGTGTTACGACCCTAAGAGTAGAGAGCACGTGCTTGCTGGAACCTATCCTAAAGAAGAAAACATGATTCTTGAAATGGAAGCAGTAGCAGATATTTTTAAAAAATATGAAGTTACTGTTTACAGACCCAAGGTAATCGAAAATTGTAATCAGATATTTTCTCGTGATATAGCTTTTGTAATAGAAGAGATGGTAATAAAAGCAAATATATTACCTGACAGAGATGAAGAGATTGAAGCAATTGGGTATTTGTGGAATCAAATTGAAGATAAAAATCGAATCATTTTACCAGAAAAATGTCATGTAGAAGGAGGTGATGTTATGGTATGGAATGATCATATTTTTATTGGAACATACTCAGCAGCAGACTATTCCAATTTTATCACAGCAAGAACAAACATAGAAGCTGTTGAGGCAATTAGAAGCTTATTTCCAAATAAAATAGTAAAATCATTTGAGCTTAGAAAATCAAACACTAATCCTATGGAGAATGCATTGCACTTAGATTGTTGTTTTCAACCCATAGGCAATAATAAAGCGATTCTTCACAGGAATGGATTCTTGAATGAGAAAGAATATCAATGGCTGGTAAACTTTTTTGGAAAAGAAAACATTTTTGAAATTAACAAGCAAGAAATGTATGATATGAACAGTAATATCTTCTCCATTTCTGAAGATGTTATAATTTCTGAAAGAAACTTTACTAGACTAAATGGATGGCTCAGAAGTAATGGATTTAAGGTAGAAGAGGTTCCCTATGCAGAAATTGCAAAACAAGAAGGGCTACTACGATGTTCTACTCTGCCTTTGATTAGAGATTAAATTATATAGAAAAACCCCACTGAAAGTGAGGTTTATAACATAAATAAAAACTTAAATTAAAGGAAGATATTGCTTTTAAACAATATTGTTTAACAAATATACAAAAAAAATAAACAAAATATAACTAATTATTATACTGATTAGTTGAATTCTAAATAAAGTTAAAATTTTACGATGCTTACTAGTTAACTTAGTCCTGAATGACAAATAAAACAGCTGAATCAACTATTATTTTCCTGTTAATAAATTATATATCCATTTTTATCTTTGTAGAATCTTTACCAAATCATGAAACAGATTACGAATACTATTTTGATGATACGCCCTGTCAATATTAGGGCGAATGAACAAACAGCAGTAAACAATTATTATCAAAAAGAACTTCATATTTCCCCTTTAATCCTTACACAAAGAGCTCAGGTTGAATTTGATAATTACGTCGAAAAACTAAGGTCCTATGGTGTTAATGTGATAGTACTTTCTGATACTCATGAATTTGACACACCCGATTCAGTCTTTCCAAATAATTGGATATCATTTCACGAAGATGGAACGGTGGCTTTGTTCCCCATGTTTGCAGAAAATAGAAGATTGGAAAGGAGAGAAGATGTTTTAGACCGATTAGAAGAGCAAGGTTTTGTCATAGAAAATATTGTTGATTACACTTCAGCTGAGGAAGCGGAGGTATACTTAGAAGGAACAGGAAGTTTACTTCTAGATCGCGTACACAGAAAAGCCTATTGTGCTCTATCTGACAGAGCTGATGAAGATTTGTTTATAGAGTTTTGTGAAGATTTTGAATATACTCCTGTAATTTTTACAGCAAATCAAACCGTGAATGGTGAAAGAAAAGCTATATACCATACCAATGTGATGATGTGTATGGCAGAAACTTTCTCTGTGATTTGTTTAGATAGTATTGATAATCAAAAAGAGCGAAAAAATGTATTGAAGCACCTCAAAGAAGATGGTAAGGAAATTATTACCATTACTGAACAACAGGTAAATCATTTTGCAGGAAACATGTTACAGGTAAGAGGAAAGAATGATCAACCCTTTCTTGTCATGAGTCAGGCTGCATATAATTCACTCACACAACAACAAATCAAAGCAATAGAAAAACACTGCCCGATTATTTCTAGCTCACTAGAAACAATTGAAGCTTGTGGAGGAGGAAGTGCTAGGTGTATGATGGCAGAGGTGTTTTTGCCAAGAGTTAAATAAAACATTACCTTTCAAGAATGAATTTATTCCTGTTAGCTATTTCTCCTGCTATGATTATCATAGCATATATCTATTTTAAAGATAAGTTTGAAAAAGAACCTTGGAAGCTATTAATCAAATATTTCACTCTTGGCGCTACGTTTAGTGTTATACTAACATTTATATTGAGTATAGTTATTGGAAAAATCTTTAGAGAACTAGATGCTCTAAGTGTGAGAGATATGTTCATTAAGGCTTTTTTCATCGTAGCCTTTGTAGAAGAATTTTCCAAATATTTAGTAGTGAGAATGTCTCAAAACAACAAAGCATTTAATGAGCCTTTCGACGGTATTGTTTATGCTGTAATGGTATCCATGGGGTTTGCAACCTTAGAGAACGTATTGTATGTGTATAGCTATGGTTTAGAAACAGGAATTTTAAGAGCTTTTACTGCAGTTCCAGCTCATGCCACTTTTGCAATTTTAATGGGTTATTATATGGGCAAGGCGAAATTTTCCAACAATAGATTTTTATTAAATATGATAGGGTTACTCGTAGCAACGGTTTTTCACGGAGCATACGACTTCTTCTTGTTTATCAACTACATACCTGGAATTGCCTCAGGAGCATTTATATCCTTGGTGATCGGACTCTTATTGTCTAGAAAAGCAATGAAAGCACACCAAGATATCTCTCAATTTAAATGATTTTTTAAGTTGGAGGTTAGATTATGATTCAGGTTCATGATATTTTAATACTTTAGCGTATGCAAAGAAATAAAATCAATTACCTAAGTCACATTGGTAAATATTTTATCATGTTGGGTCAAGTTTTTAAGAGACCACAAAGAGGAAGGGTTTTTAAGGAAGCTCTGTTTCGAGAAATAGATGAGTTAGGGATCAAATCGTTAGGAATCATTATGTTTATTTCCTTCTTTATTGGAGGGGTAATTGCGTTACAAACTGCCTTGAATATTGAAAATCCCTTTATACCAAGATATCTCATCGGATTTGCAACAAAACGCTCTGTAATTTTAGAATTTGCTCCTACATTTTGCTCCATTATTTTGGCAGGTAAAGTAGGCTCTTATATTACTTCAAGTATCGGAACAATGAGGGTAACCGAGCAAATTGATGCTCTCGAGGTGATGGGAATCAATTCTCTCAATCATTTGGTACTACCTAAAGTATTAGCAACGGTTTTCTTCTATCCTTTTGTAATTGTTTTAGCTATGTTTCTTGGAATTTTAGGAGGTTGGGTAGCTGGAGTCACTTCTGGTATTTTTTCTTACATAGATTATTTACAAGGAGTTCAGTTAGATTTTGACCCATTTCTAGTGACTTATGCTATTATTAAAACTCTGGTATTTGCTTTTTTAATCGCTACAGTTCCTTCCTATCATGGCTATTATGTGAAAGGAGGTTCTATTGCAGTAGGAAAAGCCAGTACTCAGTCTGTAGTTTGGACTATCATCCTTATTGTGATAGCTAATTACTTTTTAACTCAAATGCTGTTGACCTAATGATTGAAGTTAAAAATCTACACAAAGGATTTGGAGATGTTAAAGTACTGAAAGGAATTACAACATCTTTTGAACCTGGAAAAACAAGTCTTATTATTGGACAAAGTGGATCTGGTAAGACAGTATTTCTGAAATCTCTTATTGGATTGCACACACCAGAAGAAGGAACCATTTCTTTTGATGGAAGAATTAACACAAAATTCACTATTGAAGAAAAGAGGCAATGGAGACAAGAGATTGGAATGGTATTTCAAGGAAGTGCTTTGTTTGATTCTCAGACAGTTGAAGAGAATGTTATGTTTCCTTTAAAGATGTTCAAGAAACAGTCAGATGAGGAAATGTTAGAGCGTGTTAATTTTGTCTTAAAAAGAGTGAATCTTGAGAATTCCAATGCAAAGTTTCCTGCTGAGCTTTCAGGAGGAATGCAAAAAAGGGTAGCCATAGCTAGAGCTATTGTAATGAATCCTAAGTATTTGTTTTGTGATGAACCAAACTCAGGCTTAGATCCAAATACAGCGATTTTAATTGATGATTTGATTCAAGAAATTACTGATGAATATAAAATTACAACCGTAATTAATACCCATGATATGAACTCTGTGATGCAAATAGGAGAAAAAATTGTCTTTTTAAAAGATGGAATAAAAGCATGGGAGGGAAGTAATCAAGAGATTTTCAAAACTGATAATGAAGCGGTTGTGAACTTTGTCTATAGTTCCGAATTATTCAAAAAAGTCAGGCTTGCATATTTAAACGAAACAAAGTAGTGATTTAGTTTGAAAATTAAATTATTGCTTTTATATTTGCACCCGCTAAGGAAAAGATGCCGACCTGGTAGCTCAGTTGGTAGAGCATCTCCCTTTTAAGGAGAGGGTCCTGGGTTCGAGCCCCAGCCCGGTCACTTTTTACAACCCTGACGATTCTGTCAGGGTTTTTTGTGGAATATATTTTGGCGAGAAGTTTATACCGAGCGGAGTCGAGGTGAGCCCCAGCCCAGTCACTTTTAAAACTCAATTCGAAAGGAAAGAGTTTTTTATTCTATCTATTCCAACCACAATTGCTAAAAAAACCAAACCATCTTATCTGAATTGACTTTATAGAGAAGAAGTTTTTCTTTTTTGTATATTTCCAATTTAAACAAGGTTATTACATGGAAGAGAATTCTGTAAAAGACGAGTCGGTTGAAAGGTCAAAACAAAATGTTCAGAAAGACGCTATAGGTTTGGTTGAAAGTATTCGAAAGTTTCTCATTGAGGTACTTGACTTTAGACACGATACTGATCATGAAGCTACCATTCAAGCGATAAAATTAGACATTCCATTTAAAGGAGCAACAGCATGGATTTTAATCTTTGCTATTTTTGTGGCATCGATTGGATTGAATGCTAACTCCACAGCGGTTGTAATTGGAGCCATGTTAATTTCACCATTAATGGGTCCAATTTTAGGAATAGGAGCTTCTATTGCTATTAACGATATTGATACGTTACGGAAGTCGCTTATCAACCTATCCATCATGATTGTGCTCAGTTTAACAACAGCCTTTCTCTTTTTCTATCTGTTTCCGTTGAGTGAAGATAATTCTGAGTTATTAGGGAGAGTTCGTCCAGATATTCGTGATGTGCTTATTGCTTTCTTTGGTGGTTTAGCGTTGATGGTGGCAAGAACAAAAAAAGGAACGGTGGCTTCTGTTATTTTTGGTGTTGCTATCGCTACCGCTTTAATGCCTCCTCTATGTACTGCTGGTTATGGGTTGTCTCAAGGGAATTGGAGTTACTTTTTTGGGGCTATGTATTTGTTTTTGATCAACACTATTTTTATAGCACTGGCTACGTTTTTAGTTTTAAAACTTCTGCGTTTTCCTATGCTACGATACGCAAATTCTTTGAGAAGAAGGCGTATAGCTCAAATTGCTTCTTTGTTGGCAGTAGTGGCCATGGTACCCGCAATTTTAACTTTTATAACAGTTTACAATGAGAATAAGATCAACAATCAGATTGTGCAGTTTGTCAAAAATGAGATCGAGGGTAACCCATCATTGCAATTAATGGATTACGACCCTGATGTTCAAAAAAAATCGATCCGTCTGAACTTTTTTAATGAAATCAACGATGCTACATCCAACGATTTAACAAATGAAATCAATAATAATCCATTATATCCAAATTTGAAGGGTTTTGAGTTGAAGATTAAAGGGAGTGATACCAAGAGTTTCGATCTTATTACTACAGCATACAAGGAAAAGATTGAAGAGCTAAGAGAGAGTAAAAATATCATCAATGGTTTGCAGAAACAAATCAAAGATTTAGAAGAAACAATCACCAGATTGAACAATAGGATAGAGCAAGATGCGTTGAGTAGAAATGAAAAAGTAGTAGCGTTTAGTAGAATATCTAAGGAAGCAAAAATCCGTTACAATGAAATTCAAAGAATGGATTTTGCGAATGTGCTGTCGTCTAAAGATTTTATAAAAGTCGATACGATTCCTCAGATCACTATTTCATGGGACCAATCTGTAACAGACAGTATCATAAAACTAAAAGAAATAGAGTTGAGAACTTGGTTACAAACAGAAATGAAGTTAGATACCTTGTTCATTAAAAGAGAACAGTAGTTTTGTTAGATGTTAGATGTTAGATGTTAGATGTTAGATGTTAGATGTTAGATGTATCTTTTTGAAGGCAAGAGCGAAGTAATCTTTCTGATTAAAAAAGCAATGAAATTGCGTTATACAAATTCTTTCCCAAAAG
>Ga0213866_10001480_pt1 | contig 17403 bp, 18 predicted proteins | sample PICome_11_FD_160079 | JGI IMG/M metagenome (GOLD analysis project Ga0213866, IMG submission 160079) | Coastal seawater microbial communities near Pivers Island, North Carolina, United States - PICO284 | ecosystem: Environmental > Aquatic > Marine > Coastal | place: USA: North Carolina...
CTTCCCTGCATTCGGACGACCGGCAAACACGACGAGCGCCCCCTCCCGTAGCAGCTCCCCCTCAGGCGCGGTAACGAGCATCTCATCCATCGCCTGGATCAGCCTCCGCGCCTCATCCCCCACCCGACTCAGAGGTACCGGGGCATCATCCTCCTCCGGGAAGTCGACGTGGTGCGCCAACAACGCCTCTACCTGGATCAGCCTCCTCCGCAGGACGGAGACCCTCTGAGACAGCCCGCGCTCCAACTGCCCGATCGCGGCCCGATGAAGTGCTCGACTCCGCCCCTCGACCAGATCGGCGATCGCCTCTGCCTGAATCAAGTCGACCTTCCCGTGGAGATACGCCCTGCGAGTGAACTCTCCGGGCTCGGCGACTCTTGCCCCCAAACCCACGCAGGCAGCGATGACCATCGGAGGAATCAACCACCCGCCGTGGCAAGAGATCTCCACCAGATCCTCTCCAGTGAAGCTGGCCGGCGCGACGAAGAGCGTCACCAGCACCCGATCGATGATCGAGTCGTCCGCAGGATCGCGGAGCTCCATCAGCGTTGCCCGCCGCTCCTTCGGTAGAGCCGCAGACGTCAGCTCCGTGAGCAGCCGTGATGCGTCCGGACCCGACATCCGCACCACCGCAATCGCACCCGGACCTGGGGCCGTCGACAGCGATACGATCGTGTCGACCTGCATGCCGCCGTCCTCCCGCCGGAGCCTTTCGACTCCGACTCGTCGCAGGTTAGTCGCGCGCGAGACTGAGTGGTGGTCCGGCTTTCATCTTAGCTCGCTCCCGTGCAATCCATATCTGTTGCGGAAGGGTCGCGATGTTGGCCGTCGCGTAGTAGAGGTTCAGACCACTCGCCAGGTTCATGAAGATGAACAACATCATGGGCGGCATGATGTACATCATCATCTTCATCTGCTGATTCTCCTGCTCCAGCGAACGCAGACTCACCCACTGCATCAGGAACATCGACAGCGCGAGAACCACAGGCAGGATGTAGAACGGGTCCTTCGCAGAGAGATCCGGCAGCCAGAGGAACGGCACACCACGCAGTTCGATCGTGTTCTGGAACACGAAGAACAGAGCGATAAGGACCGGCCAGGGGAGCAACATCGGAAGACAACCCGCCACCGGGTTGAAGCCGTGCTCCTTATAAAGCTTCATCATCTCCTTCTGAAGCTTCTCCGGATTGTCCTTATGCCGGTCCTGGATCTCCTTCACGAGCGGCTGCACCGACATGTTTCGGAGCTGTGCCTTCATCGCCTTGTGATTCAGCGGGAAAAGCACGACTCGCATCATCACGCCGAACACCACGAGCACCCAGCCGTAGCCCAGGTTCAACGTGGTGTGCAGGTATACGAAGATGGTCAGGATGACTGACACGATTGGTCGGACAATCGGACGGAAGATGCGCCACCCGTAGGGGTTCACCTCCTCCATGCCCTGACCCAACGACGAGAGCCGCGCGTACTCCTGCGGTCCCATGAAGAGTCGGTACCCGTAGTCACGACCCCCGGACACTGTCTGCGCGACCGCGATCCTGACACGATCCTCCAGGGGGCTCTCGGCCACCAGCAAGCCGCCCAGCAGCCGGTCCGGCGCGATCTCCTCGTCTTCCTCCTCGCTGCCATCACCTGCAAGCAGCGCCATGACGAAAAACTTGCTCCGGAACGCCGCCCAAACGAGCGGCCCGTTGACCACCTCCGGGTCCGCCTTCTGCAGAAGCGTCGACCGAATCGACTCGGTCGAATGGTTGTAGACGTACGCCATGGCACGGGCCTCGAGCGCAGAGTCAGACTCCGCGTAGGCCAGGCCCGCGCCAAGATCGGTCACGAGGAGCGCCCGATCGACACCATCCACGCGACCGCTCACCCCGACTTCGTACCGATCCGGATCGAACGTGTACGCCACCTCGAACCGGAACGCCCCGGTCGGCGCCTCGTAGACGAAGCGCAGTGTCTCCGGCCCGCCGCCCTCCTGAAGCTGAACGCCGCCCTCGGGCTCGGCACGGAAGCGTGCCTCCGACAGGTCCAGCGTGTCCGATCCGACGACCAGCTTCTGCCCGAGATACGCGCCGGCGCCTTCCGGGACCAACTGTACCATGCCCCCGCGATTGAGCGCCTCGAACTGCAGCAACTCCCCCGAGGTCATCCGCGCTCCGGCGGAAGTGAAGTTGAACCGATAGAGCGGCCCCTCGACGACAACGTCGACAACAGGCATTTCCGTCGGGACGGGCGCGTCTCCGTCCGCGAGATCTGTTCCGGCAGCCGATGCGTCGATGTTAGCGCTGGCGCTCTGCCCGGCCGGACCCACCGGCAGCCTCGGCGCTGCGCCGCCCGTGCTCCCCGCCCCGCCGTCGAGCGACACTGCCACACTGTCAGCGGGCAACTCCTGAGCATCAGGAATAACCGGAGGAAAGAGCCGATTGGTGCCCAGGAGCACCGCCAGCATCATGAATACCGCGAGAAGGAACCGCACTTCCGTCTTCATCTTGTCTATCCGTCGATCCGCGCCGTGGCGCAGTTCATACGTGCGAGGCCTGCGTCTCCTTCGATACCACGTCGCTGCTCACTCTTACTCTCGAGCTCCACTCTATGCGGTCCGGGCACGGGGTCGAAGCCCTGACCACCCCACGGATGGCACCGACCGATCCGCCGAAGAGCCAGCCACAATCCACGTCCCGGCCCATGTCGCTCTACCGCCTCGATCGCATACGACGAACACGTCGGCGTATATCGGCACGTCGGAGGCAACCAGGGAGAAATTGCTCCCTGATAGAAGCGAACGATTCCGATCAGGAGCTTCGCGAGCACAAACCCTCCACCACCGTCGCCACCTCACCCTCGAGTATTCCGAAGTCCGCGCCGTACGCCGACCGCCGAGCCCGAAACATGACGTCGAGATGGACCCCGGCCCCCTCCAACCGTGGGAGCGCGACCTTACGCCCGATCTCACGGAGACGTCGCTTCACAAGATTGCGGTCCACAATGCGATGGCCATGCTTGGGAACGATGAGTCCGAGTCGGGAATGCGAAACGGGAGAAGCTGTGAAAAAGACGTCCAGGTTCTTCGTCCTCTTTCGCTCCCCCCGTTCAAGCAGTCCACGGATCTCCGAACCGAGCCGAATGCGCGCCTCTCGCCGGAGACCTTCGCCCCGTGACGAGATCGTGTCGACTACTTGCCGCCGATCTTGACCACGAGCTGCGTACGACCGCGATTCCGGCGCCGGTTGATGGTCTTGCGACCAGCGGCGGTCTTCATGCGGGCACGGAATCCGTGCTTGTTTACGCGCTTGCGATTGCGCGGCTTGTATGTCGGCTTCATTACTGCCAGCCCAATTCATGGTGTACAACGTTTGGAGTCGAGCTTAGGAAGATAGCCACGCGCCTTGGAACGGGTCAACGCCACACTTGTGGAAACCGCTCAGGACCCAACGTTTTCGGGCGTTTTCGGGTGTTTTGACATTCGCCTGAAGGCTGGGTAGCTTCGACCCCCCTCCCGAAAATGGGAGCCTCCTCGATACCGTCAAAAGAGCCCCGGAAACCCACGCGGATGCCATCGGACACCTCCCGATCCTACGTCACCAGCGGGCCGCAGGCTCCCTCTAACGGCAGAGGGATCACTCGTTGGAACTGACCGCGACCGAAGTCTGGGTGCGTATCCAGGACTCCATTCGGGTCGACGTTCCCGACCATGCGTTCTCCTCCTGGATCGAAGGCGTCCGGGCCGTTGCGCTCACCGACGGGGAACTCCTTCTCGAAGCGGGCAATCGTTTCAAGGCAGAATGGCTCGAGGATAAGTACGGCGAGTTGCTCGAAGCACGTGCCGCCGATGTGGTCGGGCGAGCAATCCGCATCGCCGTCCGGGGCGCGTCATCGCCCGACGGGTTTTCGCCTCCGACGGTCCGGGTCGAATCCACGGTCGAATCCGAGGAGACGCCCCAACCACGCCAGACAGACAGAAGCCCTGCGTGGCCGGCGGCTCGCCCGACATCGCCCCTTCTCGGAGCGAGGAGCCCCTCCCTCAACGAGCGGTATACGTTCGAGCGGTTCGTGGTGGGCACCAACAACCAACTGGCGACCGCAGCTGCTACGGCTGCTGCCGACAAGCCGGGCCGCCTCTACAATCCGCTCGTCTTTTACGGGGGCGTCGGCCTGGGCAAGACGCACCTCATGCACGCCATCGGGCATCGGATGCTCCAGTCGAATCCGGACGCGCGGGTCGCGTACGTGTCGGCCGAGCAGTTCATGAACGAGATGATCAATGCGATCCAGCGCGGCACAACGGCACAGTTCCGAGCCCGCTACCGCGAGATGGACCTGCTTCTCGTCGATGATGTCCAGTTCCTCCGAAACAAAGAGAGCACGCAGGACGAGTTCTTCCACACGTTCAACGCGCTCTACGACTCGCATCGCCAGATCGTTCTCACCGGCGATCGGCCACCGAGAGAGATGGAAGGAGTCGAGGAGCGGTTGGTTTCCCGGTTCGACTGGGGCCTCACCGTCGACTTCCGTCCCCCAGATTTAGAGACCAGGATCGCCCTTCTCCGGCGAAAGGCCGAAGAAGAAGGCCTGATGCTCGAGGGTGACGTGATCGAGTGCATCGCTCACTCGTGCACCTCGTCTGTGCGCGAACTCGAGGGCGCCGTCATCAAGCTCCTCGCGGTGTCGTCGGTCTGGAACCAGGAGATCACCCCGGACTTCGCTCGGCGAGTACTTGCCCTGCGACGTCGAGAGCAAGAGCCACGCTCCCCGATGGCGTCCCCGGAGAAGATCCAGGAGAGCATCGCGAAGGCCTGGCGCGTTCGCCCGGAGTCACTGGCTGCGAAGACGCGTACACGAACGGTCACCGAAGCACGTCACGTCGCCATGTACGCGATGAGAAAGATGCTCGAGATGCCACTGACCGAGATCGGTCGCTGTTTTGGTGGCCGAGATCATTCAACCGTCCTCTATTCGATCAGAAAAATCGAGCGACGAATGGAGTACGATGGCGACTTTCGGGAGCGTGTCCGAGAGGTGATGCAGGACCTTCGCGAACCCTCGTAGGCGCGCGGAAACTGTTGTGGAGTCCTGTGGATAAGTGTCCGATTTCCCACACCTGCCCTCGATGTCACTCCACACTCTCTCACTTTCGACGAGTTTTCCACAAAACTCCACGGAGTGGTTGAACCGCCGAAAATCGTTGCAGAGCCTGAGTGAATGGGACCTGACCTCTCCGTCCCTTCCACACATCCACAGGCCCTACTACTACTATGTTTTTAAAGAAAGAAGAGAGATAGTATCTCAGGCTCGGGAAAACCGGACCGGTACCCGTCCTCATCCGCCGACACGGCTGCCAGGAGCTCCTCCCCGATGAACTTCACGATCACCCGGCAAAACCTTCACACCGGGCTTGCAGCAGTTTCTGCCAGCATCCCGTCGAAGACGACGCTTCCCGTACTATCGAACATCCTCTTCGAGGCCACCGAAGACGGTGTCTGGATGAGTGGGACCGATCTGGACGTCGCCGTTCGCGTGAAGGTTCTCGCGGATGTGAAGGAGACCGGTAGCCTCACAGCTCCGGGAAAGAAGCTTCAGGAGATCACACGCGAGCTGGCTGACCAGCCCGTGGAGATCACGACTCGCGGAGATCAGATCGAGCTCAAGTGCGGCAGGAGCCACTTCAAACTGAATGGTCTGCCGGCTGACGAATTTCCGACGCTGGCTGAGGTCGACTTCTCGGAAGGCGTGTCCGTCACGGGGAAAGATCTCAACCGGCTCATCCACCACACGTCGTTTGCGGTTTCGACTGAAGAGAGCCGACCGATTCTGAACGGCGTGCTCTGGGAGCTTCGGGACGGCGAGATGAAGATGGTCGCGACCAATGGCCATCGTCTCGCCCGCATGGGCATAAAGGTGGAAGCGACCGGGACCGCTAGCGCAGACTTCATCGTACCGCCCGCCGCTCTGACCCAGGTGCAGCGGCTCTTCAAGGACGGCGATCAGCTCTCCGTCGCGCGTAGCGGAAACCATCTCGGCTTCCGTGCCGACACGACGGAGATCTACACCCGCCTCATCGAAGGTCAGTATCCGAACTACGATCAGGTGATTCCACGTGACAACGACCGAGTCGCGCTGATCGACAAGAAGGCTCTCGCTTCGGCCGTCCGACGGATGGCAGTAGTCGCGTCCGACCAGACGCACCGAATTCGGCTCAAGTTCGAGTCTGGCCGCGTCCACTTGAATGTCCTCACGCCCGATCTGGGCGAAGGTCATGATGAGATTGAGGTCGGATACGAGGGTGAAGAGGTCGAGATCGGATTCAACGCGAACTATCTGCTGGAAGTGCTCAAGCATATCCCGTCAGACGAAGTGAACTTCGCATTCAAGGCTCCTGAGCGTGCTGCGACGATCGTCCCAGCCGGAGATGACGCGGAAGACTACCTCTGCCTGGTGATGCCTCTTCGACTGCTGGACTGAGCGAAGGGAGAGCGAGCCTACCGGCTCAACTCAACTTCGGTTCACACGAGGCTCCGGGCGGCTTCGACGAGCTCATTCCCGGTGAACAGGTAGATCAGGGGGATTCCCTGAGCTGCGAAGAACGCTTCTGCGTTGTCGGACCGATTCACCACGGTGAGTACGCCGACGATCTTGGCGCCGTGTGTTCGCACAGCTTCCACCGCTTCGAGCGTGCTCCGACCAGTGGTCATGGTGTCTTCGATCATCAGGGCACGCCCGTCCTCGGTCAGGCCGCCTTCGATGCGCTGGCCGGTCCCGTGATCCTTGGCTCGCTTACGCACGGTGAAGCCGTCGATCGGTGGTCCATCGAGGGCGCTTCGGTGCGCGATGGCATACGTGATAGGATCGGCACCCAGCGTGAGGCCCCCGACATGGGTCGGCTTCAGACCACTCTCAATAATCGCGGTCAGGCCAACCTTCCCAACCAGTTCCTGGCCCTCCGCGCTCATCGTCGTGAGGCGAGCGTCGATGTAGTAGTCCGACTTTGCCCCACTGGCGAGAGTGAAGTTCCCGAGGCGCACGCTGCGCCGAACGAGCAATTCCTTCAGTCGATCGCGATCGGTCACGCTGTCTCCCTGGTAAGTCCTTCCCGTACGTCCGCTGGCACCCTCATGGGCTTCCGGTCTGGCCCGATCCACACAGCCGTGACCCTGGCTCGAGCGACCACCGTTCCCGACCCGTCGTCTCGAAGCATGTCCTGTGCGAGAACCATGCTGGTACGCCGAAAGGAGTCGGCCCACGTGCGTAGAAGCAGCTGGTCCTCCCGGTGGGTCTCCGCCAGGTAGTCCACTTCGACTCGGACCACGAAGATCGCCCACCCTCGCTCATCGAGTGTTTCCCATGGGAAGCCGGCGCGTTTGAGCGCCTCGAAGCGAGCGTGCTCGAAGTAGTTCAGGTACACGGCGTGATTGACGTGTCCGAACGAATCCAATTCCGAGGTTCGTACGCCGATCCGGGTTTCGGAGACGGGGTATCCCTCGGGCCAAGGTGGCGCCATTTCGTGGGCAGACGATTGGTTGCCGGTCATGGCTCGAAAGATCGCGCCGAGTCGGACCTCAGCAACCTCAGTCGAGGAGCCCCGCCTCACGAATGAGGTTGCCGAGTCGGTGCCTCGCGCCAGCGCCGCCAACGTCGAGCTTCTGATAGATGTTCTGGAGGTGGGTGCGTACCGTTCCAGTTGCGCAGCGCAGCTCATTCGCCAGAGCCTTGTTGCTCATACCTTCGGCCACCAGCATCGCCACTCGTAGCTCAGCCTCTGTCAGACCGAGGGGCCCATCTTCGGTCGACACGGATGGGGGCCGCGTGCCGAGTTGGCGAAACATGGCCCGGGTCTTCTCGAGTTCGAGGCCGGCGCGCACGGACGCACATACCGCGTGTACCTTGCGCAACTCCGCCAGAGCATCGTCTCGGCGACCCATCTCGGCCAGCCGGCCAGCAACCTGGCGCCGCAGTCGCGTGGCTGGCCAGAGCATAGGGATCGCCTCGAGTTTGTTCGCGGCGGACAGCATCTGCTCGACGGAACCCTCCGGGTCACCACGCTTCCATCGGATCAGGGCATCGCACGCATCGGCCCACGCCCGACCGATTCTATGGTCGATACGCTCGGCGTGTTCGCGGATTCTGACGCCGACCGCCTCTGCCCGATCGAGTTGCCCAGACCAGAGGCACGCCTCGGCGAGAACCGGAAGCAAGCGATGCATTGCCCACAGTGTGTATCCAGTACCCTCAGCGATATCGAGGCCCTTCTCGGCAGCCTCGATCGCTTCCTCATACTCGCCCAGGTGCAGCTGGTACTGAGCGAGGCCGATATAGGTCGGTACGACCTGATGGACGTCGATGACTCCACCATCCGTCTCGATTCCGGACATTTCGACGGCTTCCCGAACGAGCGCCTCCGCCCTCTCGAGCTCGCCGCGCGCTACGTGGAACTGTGATGTCCACACCAGGAGCCGAGGGAGCAGTGTCCGTTGATTGAGAGATCGAGCGAGAGCGATCGCCTGCTCACCGCGAGCGATCCCCGCATCCCACTCTCCGGTGGCATAGCAGTGTTCTACCAGCATGTCTGCTGTCCACAGGCGAAGGACGGGTGAGCGGATCTCGTCAGCCATCGCGCTGATGTCCTCGAGCGTGCTCATCATGCGCGCGATATCCCCTCGCATGCCCGCCAGAACCGCCATGCCCCATCGTGCCCAGAAGCCGATACTCAGATCTCCGATCTCGTCGGCAAGTACGATGGCGCGCTCCCCGTGCTCTGTCGCCTTTTCGGGTGGCCCGAGCCACACATAAAGCAGGGCCAGCGCACGATGCACCCGAGCAAGCAGCCCCGGGTCGCCGATCGCTTCCGCCAGCGGCAACGCGGTATCGAGAATGGAGAGGGCCCCGACGCCGTCGCCGATCTCGTGCAGGCTGTGCGCCTTGGCCACGAGAAGTCGGACAGCGGCCCGTCGATCTCCAGAGGAGTGAGCCACCTTCAGCCCAGCGTCGAAATGCGCTGCAGCCACGGAGTGCCGTCCGCGCCAGACATTGGTCATTCCGAGCGCTCGAAGGATCGAGGCGCGCTGGGGATCGTCGTCCTCGAGATGACCGAGTGCACGTTCCCAGAGCCGCGTCGCGGAGTCGAAGCCACCCACATGGGTGTGCGCGCGCGCGAGGGCCGGAATCAGAGGACCGATCGCGTCCTCTGAAGTACTACGCTCGAGCGCGGCGTCGAGGTAACCGATGGCCTCCTGGTCTGCCCTGCGCTCTAGCGCCCGGATGCCAGCAGATGCCAGGTATTGCAAGGCTTTTGAGCGGACGTTATGGCCTTCCGCGTGCGAATACTGGTAGGCAAGCTGGTCCGCGTGATCGTGAGCATCTGCTCCGTAGTACGACTCCATCGCCTCGGCCACGACGCCGTGTGCGATCCTCGCGCGCTGAAGTCCCAACTCGTCGTAGATCGTCTGCCGGACGAGAGGATGCCGGAAGTCGTAGACGATGTCGTGACCCACCGACCGCTCTTCGAGGAGTCCGGCGCCACAAAGAGACTCCATAGCACTGATGACGGTATTCTGGTCGTGGCGCGTCACGGATTCGAGCACGCCGAAGCTCACCTGTCGGCCCACGACCGCAGCCATCTCGAGTACGGAGCGCGCGTCGTCGTCGAGCTCTGCGACTCGCGTGACGATGGCATCTCGAACGGAGTCCGGCATACCGAACTCCTTGGCGTCCCACCCGATCCATGCACCGCTCTCCTGACGGAGCCGACCGGAGGAGATCATCGTCCGGAGGATCGCCTCGATGAAGAAGGCGTTACCGCGCGTCCACCCGTAGAGAATTCCTGCGAAGTCACGAACAACGTCGGCATCTACTGCGAAATTCCGGGAGACCAGCTCACCTACCTGATCTCGAGTCAGAGCCTGCAGGTGGAGAACCTCGCCCGACCCGATGGCTTCGAGCGAGCGTTCCGTTTTCACGAGTGTCCGACAGGCGTCACGCTCCTGGTCGTTGTACGTGCACATGAACAGGACAGGAGCTCCTGCAACCTGTCGGGCGACGAAGTGGAGGAGCTCCAGAGAGGACTCGTCTGCCCACTGAAGATCTTCGAGAACGCAGAGAAGCGGGGTGCGACTAGCGTATCGCTTCAGGAATTCGGCGAAGTTCCACATGAGGCGGGTGCGGAATTCGTCAGGCTCACCCGATGGGGAGCGTTCGAGCGCCTCCCCGGGGTCGCCGAGCGCCGGGAACAGGTAGCGAAGCTCGGCCTGTCCCCCTCGCGTCAGGACGGTGAGTGTACTGGGTTCCATCGAATCGAGCAGTGGAACCCACGCGTCGGCGAACACCGCGTACGGAACGCCGGTCCCGACGGGATAGGCGCGGCCCCGGACGACGGTCCAGGATCGATGCTCTGCGCGGTCTGCGAGTTCCGCCGCCAGTCGGGTCTTTCCGACACCGCCCTCTCCGCGCACGAAAACGATACGTGCACCGGCCGCGTCCCCCTCCATAAGGCTCTCGAGTCGCGTGAGTTCCGTCGCACGGCCGACCAGAGGAATCAGGGGCGGGAGATCAGCCCTGTGGTGTTCGGCATGCCCTCTGCCCGCGGCTTCCGTCATCTTCTCCTCCTCTGAACCGATACCGCGCAACGTACGCGTACTCTATCTGGGAGGCCATGCGGCGCAGGGAAAGTCGGTTGGAACGAAGGCAGAAGTTTGCCCTGCACGAATTCAATGCACGAATTTCGGTAGAGGGATGATTCCCAGGTGGTCAGTTTGCGAGCATGAATACACATAATCTTCCAGCCGCACCGGTCATGCTTGAGGCCTTCATGGCGCGTGACGCGTCCTACGACGGCATCTTCGTTACGGGCGTCCACACGACAGGCATCTTCTGCCGTCCTACATGCCCTGCCCGGAAGCCCCGACCGGAGAATGTCTCCTTCTTCTCGTCGACTCAGGACGCCCTGCTGGCCGGCTACCGGCCGTGTCGTCGATGCCGACCACTGGAAGCCCGCGCGGGCACGCCTCCCGAGTGGCTGCGGCCTCTCCTCGACGACCTGGAGGCCGATCCGACCCGTCGCTGGACCGATGCGGACATGCGCAGTCGGGGTCTTGGTCCGGAGCGAGTACGGCGTTGGTTTCAGAAGCACCACGGGATGACCTTCCAATCTTATAGCCGTGCACGGAGACTCGGGGCGGCGCTCGGCCGGGTGAAAAACGGCAGCGCCGTCGGTCGAACGGCGTACGAAGTCGGTTACGAGTCGCTGTCGGGCTTCCAGGAGGCCTTCCGGCGGTACTTCGGCGACCCGCCGACGAATCTCGAGAGGGCCACGCTCGCATATGTGGATCGTGTTGTTACGCCGCTCGGACCGATGCTCGTGGCCGCCACCGACGAAGCCCTGTGCCTCCTGGAGTTCGTGGACCGCCGGATGCTCCCGCGACAGGTCGAACGAATTCGCCGGCGTATGGGGGTGGTGTTCACGCCCGGCCGAAACGAGGTCATCGCCCACGCGGAGCGAGAGATCGAAGCGTACTTCCAGGGTCGCCTGGAGTGGTTCACCGTACCGATCGAGATGAGCGGGAGTGACTTCCAGCGGGCAGTGTGGAACGAACTCCTCGCGATCCCCACCGGCGAGACGCGCTCCTACGCCGACATCGCTGCGGCGGTGGGGAGACCCACGGCAGTGCGAGCCGTGGGCACCGCGAACGGAGCAAACGCACTGGCGATCGTCATCCCTTGCCACCGGGTGATCGGCGCCGACGGCCGCCTGGCCGGATATGGCGGCGGCCTTTGGCGAAAGCAGCGCCTCCTGGATCTCGAGCGGGAGGGTGTCGAAGGGCTGAGGACGGTCAGCCCGTAACGCGTCGGTGGACGCGTTGGCTCAGGAGGCTACGGCCACCTTCCCGAATCGACGATCCCGCTCGCGGAACTCGTGGAGCGCGGCGGCCAACTGTGCTCCGTCGAACTCGGGCCACATGACCGGAGTGAAGAAGAGTTCAGCATACGCGCACTCCCACAGGAGGAAGTCGCTGAGGCGCTTCTCACCGCCGGTCCGAATCAGTAAATCGACATCGGGAGCGGGCCCTCCACCGTGCATGACCTGGCCGAGAAGCGTGGCGATGTCGTGGCGCTCGAGGTCGGGCGCCTGAGACGCACGCCGCACCGCCTCGAGGAGCAGGTCACGAGAGGAGTAGTCCACAGCCAGTCGCAGGAGCATGCGACGCCCTCCTGCCGTCGCGCGCTCCGCCTCTTCCATGGCACGGACCAGCGCCGGGGCGAGGCGGTCTCGACGACCCACCACCTGGAGACGCACTCCCTTGTCTCTTAGCTCGGCCGTCTCGGACCGGAGGTACCGGGCGAAGAGCTTCATCAGAACGGAGACCTCGGCCGCAGGCCGACCCCAGTTGTCCGAAGAGAAGGCGTACAGGGTGAGCGTGCCGATACCCAGATCGGGTGCGGCCTCGACAACCTTCCGCACGGACTCCGCGCCCCTGCGGTGTCCGAACTCCCGCGCTCGGCCGAGTGACTTCGCCCAGCGACCGTTGCCGTCCATGATGATCGCGACGTGAGCCATGGGATCAGCCCTCGTCCTGGGTACGAGTCGCCTGGATGATGGCTTCCATATGGCTGAGGTACCGCTCGAGTTCTGATCGGCCCGTCGGCGTGAGCCGGTACTCGGTCTTCGAGGCCCGACCTTCGTTGGACTTGGTGCACACGACGTAGCCGGCATCCTCGAGCTTACGGGCGTGTGCGCTCAGATTTCCGTCGGTGATTCCGAGCAGGTCGCGGAGGTCCGTGAACGACAGCGAGCCGTTCACTGCCAATGAGCTGACGATCCCCAGACGCACCCGTTCGTGAATGAGCCGATCGAGGTCGAGCGCACCCGCCTCCGGCTGTCTGCCCTCGACGGTCTCGAGCGCCTGGTTGTGCGCGCCTTCACGGCGCAGTGCGGATTGCTTAGCCACCGTGCTTCCTCCAGATGATCGCTCCGAAGATGAGGTGCAGAGCTCCGAAGCCGCCGGCCATCCACATATTGCCCCAGGGGGCGTCCCATCCTGACGGGGCGAGCAGTGCTCCGACACCGACGAGCATGAAGATCCCGCCCATGATCGGAATGGGGCGTACCGAGTGGGAGCCCCCAGTCACGATCCCCGTCCCGTAGAGGAGGAGCCACATCCCGGGGAGCAGATCGATCGATCCGACACGGACCAGCACCACGGTCAGGATTCCACCTGCGACCAGCGGGGGGGTCACACTCCAGGCGAACTTGCGTCCCGGGCCGGTGAGGAGGGTGCTGCCATCCGCTCGAGATTTTCGAGCCATGAACAGGACCGCGATGCCAAGCGAGACGCCCGCAGCGACCAGCCAGATGCTGACCCACTCTGCCGGAGTCGAAGCGGTTGTGGCGAGGCCTGCCGCCGCGAAGGCGACGAGCCCCATGCCCACCCCGCCCATTCCCGAGACGTGAGTGAAGGAGGCCGAACGCTCCATCGTCTCGCGGATGTAGCGAAGGTTGTCCATCGCGCGATCGTGCAGGGCGACGGGAGGGTCCTTCCTTGGATGCAGCTCCCGGATGGGAGAAGACATGGCGATGGGGTTCAGGAATGGTTCTATGGCACAACTTTGTACCGCAAAGTACGTGCCAGGATTCCCGACCGCCAACCTTTCCTCACCTGTCGAGCCTAGACCAGGGGGGCTGTCACCCGGAGCGCCCCAGGCATGCAACGGACCTCGATCTCGGTGCCGGCAGACCTGCGCACATCGCCATCCATCTCGAAACGCACGGGCTCGGCAAAGGTCAACCGGAACGAGGCGTCATTCAGAATCTCGACGCGATCCGACGTCACATGACGGCCTCGCTCCGCGAGGTTGAAGAGCTTGAGCCGCGTGAGCGGCGGGGCATCCCCGATCATGCAGGCGTGCAACCTTCCGTCGTCGACGGTTGCGTCCGGTGCAATGGGAAAGCCACCTCCGAAGTACCGCCCGTTCGAGACCGTGAGCATCAACTGGTGCAACTCGCGCTTCTGCCCGCTGCCGGCCGCGACGGCCGCGCTGATCCCTGGAAAACGGAACAGCTGCTGAAGGGCGGTGAGCTTGTACAACAGCTCTCCGCGCAGGAAGCGAGCCCCCGCCGCCGCGTCGATGACCGCGATGTCGAAGCCGAAGCCGATCAGGTTCAGAAAGTGCCGTGACTCCCAACGCTCCGGATCGTGCTCCGACGCGCTGTCCGTAACGACTCGCCCCACATCGATCAGCCGCGTATGTCCCTCGGCAATCACGCGGACGGCCTCGGCAGGATTCCGCGGGTCATAGCCGAAGTTGCGACCGAAGTCGTTTCCAGTGCCACTGGGGAGAATCCCCAGGACCACGTCGTCCCGCCCGCTGGCGAGCAGCCGATCAGCGACGTTGCTCCACGTCCCGTCACCACCCACGGCGATCACAACATCGAAGCCGCCCTCCAGCGCGTGCTCTGCCAGCTCCCGCTCTTCCCCCGGACGCGACGTCTCTGCGAAGGTGACGTCGTCGAGCGACTCGCTGAGGAGCGCCCTGTATGCGGGGACGCGTGCGGCCCCCCGCCCCCGGCCCGAGGCCGGGTTGAAAATGACGAAGTGGCGCTTCGCGATCAGAAGCTCACCATGCGGTCGAACGTCTGGAGTCCCTTCCCGTACCACTCTTCTCGGAACGGATACGAGTTCACCTCATCGATCGTGAGGCCTTCGTTCATGGGGTGCTCGTAGAGTGTGAGAGATCCAGTCTCCTCCTCGTGCTCCGCGTGCTCCGCCTCCATGAGGATGTTGACCTTGAAGCGGTCCTCGGGGCCCTCGGGGTCCATCGTGAAACACATGTAGCTGTTTCCAGCGCTTCCGCGCTCGTGGTCCGTCACGACCATCTCGAGTACCGGAGCACCATCGTCCGAAACTGTCACCGTCATCTGGCCGTCGCCCTCGGAGAAGTCGACCCCGATGTCCTTCATGTAGTGCGGGAGGTGCCAGCGGCCGATGGCATGCTCGCGGGATTCGGGGGTAGACGTGCCCACCATGAACGGAAAGAATGCGGCCTTGGGTAGCGGCTTCCCGGGTTCGACTATTGGCGGAACTACGACAGCCAGCACGATTTCGTCGTATTCTCCGACCATGCTCTCGTTGAAATGAAAGGCAGTGATCGCGAGGATGCTCCGATCGTGCTGCACCTCCATTGGCTCAAGGTGAGCAGGGAGTAGCTTCCGTGCGTCTGCGGTGGGCATCTCGAAGTAGCCGCCGACGCAGAGGTCGAAGCCGTAGTACGTGTTCTCGGAGTCGCTCATATCGGATTCGTCTTGGTAATAGTTGACGGGTCAGGTTAGCGTTTTCAGTCCCGTACTGTGGCGTTTGTCACTGCCCAACTTTGTTCGTCCGGAGGACCACGCTGTGAAGATTCGGGGCTACCTGGCCCTTGGTACGATGGGCCTCAGCTTTCCCTTCTTTGATCTCTTTCAGAGGACGGTCGTCTGGGTCTGGTCCCGGTTGGGCCCAGTACGTCGTATTCCACTGATGGGTTGGTGGATCAATCGGATGCGCGCTTTCGTGGTGTGGTGCCTCGTTCGCATCGGCGGCGCCTCCATTCCGATGCCGGACCGCGTGGTACCCTCGGGACCCGGCACGCTGATCGTGATGAATCACCAGTCGGTCATCGATATCCCACTGGCGGTCGGTACGGTGAAGGGTGGTTATCCCCGGATCGTGACCAGGGCGAGATATCACCGATTCATCCCGCTAATCTCGCATATGGTAAGGCTCTATCAATACCCGGTGGTGGACCCCAGAGCAAAATCGCAGAAGGTCGAAGAGAGCCTGTCCACGCTCGCCGACGCCGCGGCTACGTCCGAAGTCCCGATTGCCATCTTCCCCGAAGGTACGCGTACCAAGGACGGCACCGTTGGTCGCTTCAAGACGCGCGGCCTCCAGTCCCTCCTGGGTCAACGCTCCTGGACGGTTCATCTCTTTGTGGTAGACGGCTACTGGCAGACCGCCAAGATCGAGCACTTCGTGCGCGGCATCGCTCAGATCAGGGGCCAGATCAGGTACCTCGGCACCGCCGAATGGAGTGACCCGGGCGCGGACATCCAGCCCTTCATCAAAGAGATTCGGGGTCGGATTGTCGATGGCCTCGCGGATCTCAGGAGCGAGGGTCAGATCGACGCCGAGTCCCCACCGCCCGCTCTGTCCGGCGGCGCATGACCACTGGATCCGACTGGCCCGAAGCCCGGGAGTTGGCTGAACGCCTGGTTACCGATACGGGCGCCTCGGTGCGGGCCGTTCTCCTCTATGGTTCCCGCCTCCACAAGACTCAGCCCGATCGGCACAGCGCGCTCGACTTCGTGGTCATTATCGATGAGTACCGATCGTTCTACGAACGGCTGTCCCAGGCCGGTGAACTCGACCGGCCCGTAGGCCTGATGACGACGTTGTCTCGTGTTCTGACCCCCAACGTCATCGCGTACACGCCGGACGAGGGGCAGAACGGACTGGCCAAGTGCTTGATCGTGACCAAAGCCGACTTCGCGCGCGCCCTGGGGCCCAACCCACCGGATCATTTCATTCTCGGGCGCATGCTCCAGCGCGTGGGCGAAGTATGGACTGCCGACCCAACGGAGACGGCGTGGGTACGGGAGCAGATTTCCGGCGCTCACCTGCGGGTGCTGGATTGGATGGCACCGTACCTCGCCGAGCCGGTTGATGCGGCCGGCCTGGGGCTCCGGATCATGGAGGTCTGCTACCAGGGTGAACTACGACCGGAATCCCGAGGTCGAGCGGCCGCGATGTTCGAGGCCCAGGAGGCCCACTTCGTCGAGGTTCTCAGTCCTGCCCTCCGCAGGGCAGTGGCGGATGGAAGCATGCTCGAGAGCGACGGTCTCTACCGATTCTCGGAGGAGGTGCCTCAGCGCAGCGCACGCCGTTGGCGTCGACATTTTCGCCGCTCGAAGCTTCGCAGCACGTCCCGGTGGCTCAAGCACATGATGACCTTCGCGAATTGGCTGCCGTACGCGGTCCGGAAGGTTGAGCGACACACCGGCCGTACCATTCGACTCACCACACTCGAGCGGAGGCTACCTCTTCTCTTCCTCTGGCCACGCGCCATCTACGTGCTCCTCACCCGCCCCCGTCGCGAGCTTCGATCGTGAGACCAGACATGGCTTTTCTGCTGGGGGTGCTCGGCTTTGCGCTGCTGACGATGCCCGCGTACGCGGTCGTGGCCCGGACCCGTCATGATCCGAACGAGATCGCGGATCGCGGCGGATTCGTGCTCGGCGGCTTTGCGCGTAGCTGGTTCTACTGGTTCATCTGGCCAATCGAACGACCTGTGCTCGCACTCGGACTCTCGCCCACTGTATTCAATGTCCTGGGCGTCGTTTTCGGCAGTACCGCCGGGTACTTCTTCGCTACCGGTGCTACC
>Ga0213866_10001482_pt1 | contig 17389 bp, 22 predicted proteins | sample PICome_11_FD_160079 | JGI IMG/M metagenome (GOLD analysis project Ga0213866, IMG submission 160079) | Coastal seawater microbial communities near Pivers Island, North Carolina, United States - PICO284 | ecosystem: Environmental > Aquatic > Marine > Coastal | place: USA: North Carolina...
TCATGGCGCCTGTATACATAATGAAATCTTTCTTCAAGGTCCCATTTGCATTACCTAGCTTAGTATCACCAATAGTTCCTTTTATAGGTTTACTTCTGTATACATTTTTCTTTGCGGGGTTTTTCAATGTCTCAAACAGTATACTTCCTAGATTTTGGGGGAGTGTATTTATAGTTCTTATATTTTTAGTTCTAATGAGATTGTTTGGTAAAGCACCATCTCTCGGTCTTCCTTCATGGATCAGGAAATCAATAGGACTTTTGGCTGTACTCGTTTATATATTTACATATTTTACTCGTCCGGTAATAGGAGGAAGAGAAATAATGTTTCCAAATGTTTTTACACTACTTGGATCTTTTATTTTCCTTTGGTTATTATTTTATCTTGTACGAAAGAGGACACCTTCAAATAAGGTTGTGATAAAACAATTTGATCCAGATTTTTCACTTCCAAAAACAATCGCAGGTTTGATGAGTATTGCTGCTATTGGGGCACTGGCAGTGGTTTTACCTATTCATTCCTTTATATTAAAAATAGATAATGTACTTATGATAACTTCTGCAATACTAGGCGGATTATTCTTTTTCCTTGCGATGGTAGGAACTATCGTGTACGCTCGAAGAAACATGGAGAGGGAATCACTCTAAAATATGGCAATACAAAAAATAATGGGAATAGATTTTGGAACAAAGCGCGTTGGCGTGGCTATTTCTGATGAAGGAGTGAATATTGCATTTCCACATAGTGTTATAAAAAATTCTCCGACTCTAGCAGAAGATGTTTCAAAAATTGCTCATGATAATAAGGTTGAAAAAATAGTAATGGGAGAATCAAAAGATTTTAATATGGAAGACAATCCTCTGATGGAAAAGATAAATATTTTCAAAGATGAATTATGTGGACTAGGTTTTGAGGTTGTATTACATAATGAATTTTTAACATCACATCAGGTATCCTCAGAGACATTTGGAGCAAGTCGAAAAGAAAAGAGCAGAAAAACTGAAAAGAAAGACGAAATGCTTGATGCTAAAGCTGCTACCATACTTTTGCAGAGCTATATTGACAAAGTTTAATTTTAAGTACAAAGTACTTTTTGTATGAAAAGTTCTTTATTATCAAGAGGTGTTATGGAGAAGACAGAATCTTCTTTGTCGCAGGGTAAGTTTACTGGACCAATTACGACAATTCTTAGTCTCAGAGAGATTAAAATTGAATACAAGGATTGGGCGAAAGCCTACTTCAGACCAGGAGAGATAGATTTCTCAATAAAGAAAAACAGGGATTCTTTCTCTGTAGAGGTCTCAGTTGGTCGGTCGGTTATTTTGGATACAATTTCCGCCAATCTCTGGTATCAGTGGGATGCTGCCAAAAGCCTGGTAATAGAAGGTTGTCTTGAGCCGATCTTGTATTCAGGATTGGCGATGGAGTCTCAGAGAGTAAGATACTTGGAGAATGTTCTGGCAAGCGGAACTAATTCCGATTCCAACGCCTCTATGAATGATTCTGATATTGATAGAATCAAGAGATTTATGAAAAAACCCTTGGCGGAAGGGGATTACAGTTTTTTCAAAATCGCAAGAGGATAATTTTATAAAATCAGAAGTTAATCTTCTGGTTTTTTTATTTATATGATACAAACATACTATGGAAAAAATAAATTATGATGATTTTAAAAAAGTTGAGATGACAATCGGAAAGATTTTATCAGTTGAAGTTGTCGAGGATGCAGACAAACTTTTAAAATTAAGTGTTGATGTAGGAGAGGATGAACCACGACAAATTTTATCTGGAATTCGTGAGTACTTTGAAGATCCTCAGGTTCTTGTAGGAAAGAAAGTTCCTTTTGCTACAAACCTAGCTCCGAGAACAATCAGAGGTTTTGAAAGTAATGGAATGATAATTGCAGTAAACGACAAAGACGGCGCTGGATTTTCGCTTCTTGAAACAGAAGATTTCATTTCTCCTGGTAGTACACTTGGATAATATTTTAGTCTACTAAGTGTTAATATAAGGGAATGTTTTTTGAGAGAACAAAAGAAAAAATAGCCAAGTGGTTTATGATGCATGCCGAAGGGCCACGTGCCAAGTTGTGGCTTGTTATTATTTCATTTACAGAAAGTTCTATTTTTCCTATTCCACCAGATCCATTTCTAATGGCAATTTTGCTTGTTAAGAAGGATAAATGGTTGAGATATAGTCTTTTGGTTGCGGTCTCTTCTGTAGCCGGAGGATTATTTGGATACGCTATAGGTTTTTTGTTTTTTGATTTGTTTGGAAATCCTATTGTTAGTTTCTATAATCTAGAACCTCAGCTTATATCCGCACAAACGCTTTTTAATGAAAATGCTTTCTGGGCAATATTTACAGCTGCTTTTACACCTGTTCCTTACAAAATATTTACTATTGCAGGAGGATTGTTTCATATAAATCTTATTGTATTTATTTTGGCATCTGTATTAGGAAGAGGGATTCGATTTTTGATTATAGGTTTCTTGATGAATGTATTTGGAGAAAGAATAGGTAAGATCATCGTAAAGTATTTCAATACAGCTACTCTTGTCGCGGTCTTGGTTATAGTTATTTACATTTTGTTTAAGATTTTTTAATTCAAAAAATCACTGTCTAAGGTATAATAAAATACATATATGACAGCAATTAAAAAAATCAAACCATTGTTAAAGACTTTTTTTCCTGTGCCCAAGTATCTATCATTTGATGTAATAGGAATAGAACTATCTCCAGATCGTATACGTGCCGTTAAGCTAAAGAAAACCATAACTGGTCTTATGCCCGAAATATATGATGAAGTTGTTTTAGAAAAACCTTGCAATGCTTTGATAGAAGGAAAAGTTCAGGAAGTTTGTAGTGAATATTTAGAAGCTCTTGAGACATTAATAAAGAAGCATTCTATGAAATATGTAGTAGTCTCTTTGCCTGAAGAAAAAACCTATATTTATAAGACACAGATACCTATTCAAGCAGAAGGGTCTATCGAGGATGCAGTTTCTTTTACTATAGAGGAAAATGTACCTCTTTCTTTAAAAGATGTAACTTTTGATTTCCATTTAGTTTCTCGGGACAATTCCATGTTTAATGTGATCGTATCTGTTGTTCCTCGGGATATATTAGAAGGACATGCTTCTTTTCTCCAAGATGCAGGGCTTATTCCTGTTTCATTTGAATCAGAGAGTCAGGCGCTAGCACGCTCTGTAATTGGAAGAGAGGATTCAAAGACATATTTTCTTATGAATCTAGGCCCACAATCAATTCATGTGGCTATCGCTCAGCACGGTATTGTGCACTACGCATCCTCTTTTCCTGTTGATACATCAAAGATAATGGAAGACCTAGAAGGAAAAGATATGGCTGAATTGATTGGACACCTAAACAAGCTTCTTGTATTTTGGTTTACTAGTTCTGAAGGTGACATAAAAGAAAAGATAAAAACAGCTATTTTCTCAGGAGTTTACGGAAGCGAAGAAACCCTTATCGATTATTTCAGCAAGCACTTAAAGATAGATGTTAAGACTGCAAATGTTTGGGAAAATTGTTTTTCATTCAATGACTATGTTCCTCCCATAAGTCAAAAGGATTCGCTCGGCTACGCTGTCGCCATTGGATTGTCATTATCATCACCACTATAATATGCTTCGATTCCTTATTAAAAAAGATTCAGATGTTTTAAAAAAAGAGTATCGGCTCAGATTTTTAACGGTCTCAGCTTTTTTTCTCTCTATGATATTTTTAATCCAAATTATTTCTTTTTTACCTTCTTATATTACTTTGGATTCTGAAGAAAAATCTATAATAGAGGAGATAAATTCTAGAGAAAATATTTCTAATAAAGAGGATCCTGAAGGTGTCAATGAAAAGTTTGATTTAGTAAGACAAGTTACAATTATTCTGAAAGAAGATCAGAGGTTTGTGACAAAATATATAAAAATGATTGTAGATGTCCAGAAAACAGATGTCTCTATAAATACCATCGAGTTCTCAAAAGAATCAAATACTATTGTTGTAAGTGGTTTGGCAAGCAGTCGCGAAGCTCTAAAGACTTTTGGAGATTCTTTAAAAAATAATGATTTTGAAAATGTAGAAGTTCCATTTTCTAATTTTGCGGATAGTACAAATATTCCATATAAAATAACAATCACTCTAAAAACATAGTATGGTAAAAAAAACTAAAACAAAATATTGGGCAATAATATCAGTAGTATGTTTAATTTTATGTATTGCGGGGGTTCAATTTATTAAGGTAAAAATAAATTCTAAGAAAGAATCTGTTATAAAAAAATATGAAGTCGTAAATATTCTTAGAAATGAAAGTGATATATTTTCTTTGCAGCAAACTTTACAGACAAATAAAAAAGAGGTTGATGCTTTGTTGTCGTACATAGTTAAAGAAGACGGAGTTGTTTCTTATGTTGAGACTTTGGAAAAGGCTGCGGCACTAAATGGCGCAGAACTGACTGTAGAAAAGATTGACTTAGAAGATGGTTTGGGTAAGAAGAGGGTTGTAGATAGTAGTGGAAATTCTAAAATAGATGATGTACGAACTTATGGAAGGCTGATTATTAAATTAAAGGCAGGAGGAAGTTGGTCAGAGGTAATGTCATTTGTTTCTACTATAGAGAAACTTCCTAAAAATACTGTCATAAATGATATGAGAATATCTTCAGCCTTTGGGGAAGGTGGAGTGAGTTGGGTCGTAAATTTAGTAGTTGAAGCTATTACTATATAAAATATGAACTTTTTTAAAAATATATATAAAAAAATAAAAGGTTTTTGGAGGAGAGATAAGAGAGTTCATTTATCCATATCTGGTATTTCTGTAAATTTTGATTGGTACAGTTTGTTAATAATAGGAGGATTACTTTTTGTATTCTCAGTGACAAGTTCCATTTATTCTTTCAGAGAATTAAAGACTTTAATTTCAGAGAATGTTTTAGATTCTGAAGATATCAGAGTAAAAGATATTAACATAGAAGACATTAGGAGTATTATAGAAAAAAGAGGCGGATCTCAAAAAGATGATTCAGACACTAAAATAGCGGATGATGAGAGTTTGCCTGCTGATGAAAATCAGTAGCATCATTTCGTGTAAATAAATTGACCACGAAATACGTTATGATATGGTGGTATGTGTGCTTTGCTCCTGTAGTTTAATGGATAGAACAGGGGACTTCTAAGCCTCTAGTGGGGGTTCGATTCCCTCCGGGAGCACAAAATACCGACCCGAAAAGCGAATAGCTTTTCGGGTCGTTGTATTTTGTATCTTCCGGAGGGAATCAAACAGCGCAAGGTCTGGGGCCACTGCATCCTGAGCGAAGCGAATGATCTGGGATGTCCGCGCTGCATCCAGCGACACTTGGTAGAATATGAGTGTAGCGAAATATTATACTTAGTGATTATAGGAAGATTCCCACCAATATCAACCTCTCCCAAAACATTGAACTTTTCCTCATAATAATGTAATCTTTAAAAGTCGGGCGATTAGCTCAGTTGGTAGAGCAGTTCATTTACACTGAAAAGGTCGGGGGTTCAAATCCCTCATCGCCCACATTTTCAATTTGATTTTTCCACAAGCTTAATGTAATATTTTTTTACTTGGTTATCCTTGGTATATCGACAACCACTAAGGAGCTTAGAGAAGCACAATATGACAACACACCGATAAAAGGCGTGGCCAAGGGGTACGAGACTCGACTCGTACTTTCGTGAGACTTGCTGATATGGTCTCTACGGTTTAAGGAGGAGCTTATTGCAAGCTCCTCCGTTTTTATTTACAGACATTTTTATATATAAAATGCACATTATCTACATACTGTGATATAAACATTACATGAATATAGAAATCCTTTTTGAAAATGATGATATGTTGGCAGTAAACAAACCTGCCGGTCTTGTTGTGCATCCCGACGGAAAAACCGAAGAACCTTCTTTGTGTGATTGGATTGTAGAAAATTATCCAGAAATACGTGGAGTTGGGGAATCAATAGAATGTAAGGATGGAACTATCATTGATCGCCCTGGAATTGTCCATCGGCTAGACAGAGACACCTCAGGAGTTTTAGTAATTGCAAAAAATCCAGTTGCTTATGAAATTCTAAAAGCTGCATTTAAAAAGAGAAAGGCAGATAAAACATACAATGCTTTTGTTTACGGGCACATGAAAGAAGATAGAGGGACTATTGATTTACCCATAGGAAAGAGTGGAGGTGATTTTAGAAAATGGAGTGCTATGAAAAAAGCTAGAGGAAAAATCCGAGAAGCTAAAACATTTTTTAGAGTTGTTGATCGTGGTGAATTTGAAGGAGAGAAATATTCTTTTCTTGAATTAAAACCAAGAACAGGGAGAACTCATCAAATTAGAGTTCATCTACAGGCAAAAAACCATCCAGTTGTTTCAGATCATCTTTATGCTCCAAACAAACCAAAGATACTTGGATTCGAAAGACTTGCACTGCACTCTAGAAAGCTCGAGGTGTGGGATCAGACAATTGAGGCTCCATATCCGGATGATTTTGTTGAGGCACTTGTTTTCTAGATCTGAAATCCTCTACAACTTGAATTATTCCATAGGATAGGAGAATTCCTGATAAAGAGAAAAACACATCTCCCATGCTTCCGTCCCACCAAGTTCCGGCTTCTATTTTTGTAAGGAAATAGAAATCCCCGATAGCTTGAGTCAAGAAAGAGAAGGACAGTATGAGTAATCCTTTCATTATTTTTCCTCCTGCAATATATAGAGTTATCACAGCAACTGATATTATAAAGAAATTTCCAAGCGTATAAGAAACATCAAAGGCTGATGACCACGGACTTGAGTTGTCAAATACTGGTAGACCTAGAAATGATTCAGAAATCCAATACGATAATGCTAATAATAAGAAGAGTGAGATGTTTGTTTTTAGATTAAATTTTGTTTTGTAGACCTTAAGCAACATTAAGGTACCGATAATTGCCAAAGGATAGTACGGAAGGAAAGCAACATCGGCAAGTGATGGATACGGGTCCAGACCAGCAAATACATAGTAGGCCCATATTATAGATGCAATTCCATACATTAAGGCTCCCCATGATAGTGCAAGTATTGATTTTCCTACAAAAGAATCCGATCCTATTTTTTTAACATTTCTAAAGCCATACCAAGAACCTATTAGGTAGGTTACTGCTGTAGTTAATCCAACTAGATTATTCCAGATAGTCTCGTGATCAGATAGGGAATATAGGAATATGTGGTAGCCAATAAGAAGAATTGAAATTATTAGTAATATTTTTTTATATTTTTGGGAATTCATTGTTTTATTATATAAAAATAACCATAATCTTGCTAACTATAATATACTATGATAAAGTATCGACCACATGAAAACATTTTCACCAGTAAAAATAGAGGCCCGAAAAGAGCTTGATATGAGATCAGGAGATACAGTTCGAGTTTCTCAAAAGATTCAAGAAAAAGGAAAAACACGACTTCAGATATTTGAAGGAATGATTCTTTCTAGAAAGCACGGTACAGAGCCAGGAGCTACATTTACAGTACGAAGAACAACTGGTGGATTTGGAGTAGAGAAGATTTTCCCACTATATTCTCCAATGATCGACAAGATCGAGATTGTACGACGATCAAAGACACGACGAAGCAAGCTATATCACGTTCGTGAGCAAGCCTTGAAGCAAGTTAAGAAGCGACTAAAGATGATGTTTGTAGATATTTCAATGGATGAAAAAGAAGTTGCTCCAGAAGTTGAAGCTCCAGTAGAAAATACAGAAGCAGCAGCAGAGGAAACAACAACAGAAGCACCAGTAGAAAATACTGAAGTGAAAACAGAGGAGAAGATCGAAGAAGCTAAATAATTAAAATAAAAAAACCTAAGTTCGCTTAGGTTTTTTTATTTTAATTATTTTCTACAAGTGGTAATATTCTATGAGAACAAAAGCGCAGGTGGCGGAACGGTAGACGCGCAAGCTTGAGGGGCTTGTGTCCATTAGGGCGTGGAGGTTCAAATCCTCTTCTGCGCACAAGATGATTTTTATAAAAGATGATTTCTCTGCTACAATAGCTCCTATATGTTAACTGCATGGATAATCATATTCGTGATTTCTCTGGCACTTTTAATAAAAAGTTCCGACTGGCTTTTGGCTAGTTCTGAAAAGATAGGTTTGGCTATCGGGATGTCTCCATTTGTAATTGGAGTTACTATCATTGCATTCGGGACATCTTTTCCAGAACTAATTTCTTCTTTTGTTGCAGTATTTGAACATGTTCCAGAGGTTGTAGTATCAAATGCCGTAGGGTCAAATATTGCAAATATTTTGCTTGTAATAGGGTTCTCTGTTGTTATTGCCCGTAAATTAAAGGTAACAAAAAATCTTATAGACCTGGATCTTCCGCTACTTGCCATTTCAACAGCATTCTTTCTAATAACTGCATGGGATGGAAAAATAGTCTTTGCCGAATCAGTTTTCCTTATATTTACATATGGAGTTTATCTTATATTTGCCCTGTTGCATCCTGAAGAAACAGTCATAAAAAATATAAAAAGACCCAAAGTATCTGTTCGCGACTTAGTGCTTTTATTTATTGGAATAGTGGGACTGACTATTGGAGCAAAGTATTTGATCGATTCAATTATTGCACTATCCGATATTTTAAATATTTCAGCAGGAATCATTACCATAACAGCAGTAGCTTTTGGTACATCTCTTCCAGAGCTCATCGTCTCAGTTAAAGCTGCTCTAAAAGGTAAGTCGGAAGTCGCTCTCGGAAATGTTTTCGGATCAAATGTCTTCAATGTATTGATAGTAGTTGGGTTGCCTGGTATTTTCGGGACTTTACCTGTAGATGGAAAGACCTTTGCAATAGGGTTACCTATGCTTGTTATATCAACTATTCTCTTTATATTCTCAGGAATCTCAAGAAGGATTCATATGCAAGAGGGGATATTGTATATATTTTTGTATGTATTGTTTACGGTAAAATTGTTTGAAGTTTTTTAAGTTTCGACTTACCCTAGACTTTTTGCCGTATAATGAGTATTATCGTAGAGCGATATGGCGCTTATGGTGTAACGGTTAACACGGAGGTTTGTGGAACCTTCGATCTGGGTTCGATTCCCAGTAAGCGCCCCAAGTAATAAAAAACACAATCATTCATGATTGTGTTTTTTATTTTAAATTAAATACTATGTTTTCATAGTACGGGAATATTTCTGATATAATTAAAGTATTAAAGGTAACCAATAAACACCATGGCACTATCACTTTTTATGGCACAATTTTTCGGACTATATTTTATCATCACAAGTATTGTAGTCTTTTTAAGAAAGAAAGATATATACAAGATTTCAGAAGACATTATTAAGAATAAGGAGTTAACACTTGTGACAGGAGGAATGACTACTATCCTAGGCCTTTTCTTTGTTCTGTCTCACAACGTTTGGATAAACGGATGGCCTGTGATTATTACAATTTTCTCTTGGATGACTTTAATAAAGGGGGTAGCTTTGATGGCGATGCCAGAGAAGGCTTTTTTGAAGTTTGCAAAAAAGATAGTAACGAAGAAATCTATCGTTACTATCTCTTTTGTGATGATGGTTGTTGGATTATACCTTTTAGCAATAGGATTTAACCTATAAAATTACCCCTGACGAGCCTTTTGTCGAGGGTTTTTCTTATTGATTCGATAAAGTCGCCCACGTCGTCGAACGAGCTTATCTCCTGCTTTTTGTATTTTTAGTGATGAGACTACTTTCATATATTTTTATCAGTCCTTGTACTCTATCAAAAACCTTGATTTTTGCAAACATTTGAGGATTTGGTCTTGCCTTTAATCTGTAATTGTACCCGAATCCAATGTCCCCACGATTTTCTTTTTCTTTATCAAACAAGGGGAGTATAATGGATATATTAAGAGAGAAAAACACCCGATGAATGGTGTTTTTTTGTCCCAAAATTACCATTAAATACTGCTCTATATGACTCAAAAAGATATAACAATTACAACACGTGATGGTCGTCGAGAACCTTTCGATGCCGATAGAATTAACCGTTCAATTGAGAGAGCCTGTGAAGGACTAGTAGATGCTGTAGGAATGGTTACAAAAATCGCCACCGAAAGTCGACTGACTCTATATGATGGAATTACAGAAGATGAGCTTGATGAGGCAACTATAAATGCAGCACTCCAAAATGTACAAATGGATCCAGATTATGACATTGTTGCTACTCGACTGCTCCTAAAGACAACATATAAAAGTGTACTCGGAGATTTTGAAGGAAATGATTTGGATGCCCCTAAGTCTCTACATAAAAAAGTTTTTCCAGAATTTATTAAAAAATATGTTGATAAGGGAATACTAGATAAAAGAATGGTTGATAAATTTGATCTTGCATTGTTGGCAGATTCTTTTCATGTAAAAAATGATGAGTTATTTAACTATGCAGGATTGTCAGGGCTATTAAATAGATATGCAGTAAAAGCAGATAGCCACAAGACAGCAGAAACTCCTCAGTTTTTCTTTATGCGCGTCTCGATGGGACTTTCATATAATGAAAAAGATCCAACTGCTCAAGCAATAAAGTTTTATAACAGAATGTCAAAACTCGAATATCTTGCAGGAGGTTCAACAAATATAGGAGCAGGGACAGCACGACCAGCATTATCAAACTGTTTCTTGATGGAGATTCATGATGACATAGAACATATTGCAAAATCAGTTTCAGACGTTATCAAGATTTCAAAAGCGACAGGAGGAATTGGGGCTTCGCTTACAAAGCTTCGAGCAACTGGCTCACCACTTTCATCAAACAATACTTTATCATCAGGTCCAACACCTTTTGCAAAAATTATTGATACTGCAATCCGAGCTATTCAAAGAGGAGGAAAGAAGAAAGGAGCGCTTTGTTTTTATATGGAAAACTGGCACTTGGATTTCCCAGACTTTTTGGAATGGAAACAAAACTCAGGAGATGATTATCTTCGAATGAGAACCGCAAACACCGCAGCTTATATTTCAGATGAATTCATGAAGAGAGTTCAAAACGGAGGAGATTGGTATTTGTTTGATCCAAAAGAAACTCCAGACCTAGTTGAACTTTACGGAGAAGCATTTAGCAAGAGATATTGTGAATATATAGAAAAAGCAAAACGAGGTGAAATGCGTGCTTATAAAAAAGCTCCAGCAAAAGAACAGTGGCGACAGATATTGGTGCAACTACAAGGAACTTCTCATCCTTGGATTACATACAAAGACGCTATAAATCTACGAGCCCTAAACAACAATACCGGTACCATTCATATGTCCAATTTGTGTACAGAAATCTGTCTTCCACAAGATAGAGAAAATATCGCAGTTTGTAATTTGGCTTCAGTAAACTTAGCAAAGCATATAAATCCAGAAACAAAAGAAGTTATCTGGCAGGATTTAGAAAGAACTGTGCGAACAGTCGTGCGACATTTAGATAACCTTATCGATATAAACGAACTTCCAATCGAAGAAGCTAAAAAATCAGACAGAGAAAATAGAGCAATTGGTCTCGGGATAATGGGATTTGCTGATTCTGTAGAAAAAATGGGATACGCATATGGTTCTGAAAATTCATATGATTTTGCAGATAAGGTATTTGAATTCGTAAGTTACATGGCAATCGATGAAAGTGCCGAGCTTGCCAAAGAAAGAGGTTCTTACGCTCATTTTGACGGGTCTGAATGGTCAAAAGGTCACGTACCAATAGACACAGTAGCTAAACTAGAAAGAGAAAGAGGAATGGAACTTACAGTTTCAAAAGAAAGCAAACACAAAGGACTCGATTGGAATATTCTTCGAGAAAAAGTAAAAGGAGGAATACGAAATGCAACACTTCAAGCAACAGCCCCAACTGCAAACATTGGTTTGGTCGCTGCAACAACTCCTGGTATTGATGCACGATTCGCACAAGTTTTTGCTCGAAATAAAATTTCAGGAAAATACTTGGATATAAATACAAACCTTGTGAACGACCTAAAGAGATTGAATCTATGGGAAGAAGTAAGAGGGGATATCATTGAGTCTCATGGAGACATCGAACATATCGAAAAAATTCCAAGAGAAATTAGAGATATTTACAAAACCTCTTTCTCTACATCACCGTACGCATATATTGAAGTTGCAGCTCGAGCTCAAAAATGGGTAGATCAAGCACTTTCACGAAACATGTATTTGGAGACAAGAGACAATGAGGAAATCATGAAAATCTACCAAACTGCATGGGAAAAGGGAGTAAAAACTACGTACTACCTACACATGAAGCCACGACATAATGCAGAACAAAGTACTGTAAGTGTAAATAAGTCAAAGGCAATTGGAAAAACAGGATTTGGAGCGCTTAAAGCAAAATTAAGTCCAGCTGCCTCTCCAGTACTTATTCACACAGAAACAGTAGCAAGCCCAATCCAAGAACGACCTGTAGAAAAAGTGGCTGTTGAAGCTAAAAATAAGCCAAACGTTCATATGCCAGAAGATCCCCAAGATGCTCTAGTTTGTGACAGTTGCCAATAATAAAAAGAAAAGTGATACAATAAAAAACCTTTTATTAAGTTCTAATCTAAAAATACTATGCTGATCGGAAAACCTGAAGAAAAAGATTACAACCTATATCCATCTGAATACCCGTGGGCTAGAGAATTTTATGATCAAGCCGTTGCGAATACTTGGTTTCCTCATGAGATTGCCTTAAAAGAAGATTTGCAGGATTTTGAAAATATGACAGAAGATGAGCAGTACGCTGTAAAATTCATCATGTCATTTTTCAATCCAGCAGAACTTATTGTAAACAGGTCAATTGCTCTTGGAGTTTATCCTTACATCAAGTCAGCAGAATGCCACTTATTTATCGCAAAATGGATGTTTGAAGAGGCAAATCACTGTGCATCATTCGAATATGTATTAGAGACATTTCCATTTGATAGAGACGAAGTTTATACAAATCACCTTACAAAACCTTCAATGAAGGCAAAAGATGAATTTGTACAAAAATATATGGACAAGATGACTGAAGCTAAATTAGATATCGAAACTCCAGAAGGGAAGAAGGACTTCATTCGAAATCTAATTGCTACAAATATCGTGATGGAGGGAATCTGGTTTTACAGTGGATTCATGGTTATTCTTTCTTTCCGTCAAAGAAACAAGTTGCGAAACTTCGGCTCAATGATTAACTGGGTTTTGCGAGACGAAAGTCTTCATCTAAAGTTTGGAATAAATCTTATTCTAAATATTTTGGAAGAAAATTCAGAATTAATTACAGAGGATTTTGCAGAAGAAATCAGAAATATCATTATCGAGGGTGTGAAAGTCGAAAATGCTTACAACGTTGATCTCTTTCCAAAAGGAATTCTTGGTCTAAACGCAGATTATGTAAATCAATACGTACAATATGTTGCAGACAGAAGACTAGAGGAGCTTGGATTTGAGCCACACTTTAAAGTAAGTAATCCTGCAAAATGGATGGCAACATCTACAGATGTATATGAGCTTGTAAACTTCTTTGAACAACAAAATACAAACTACGAAGTAAACTCAAAAGCATAAACCATTATGAAGAAAAAAATCGTTCCAATAGTATCTCTACTCTTGGCGATTTTTTTTGGATATACATTAACTCAAAATGAACAAAAACTTTTAGAAGAAGTATTTTCAGAACCCGATAAGGTAGCAACACTTATTTTATCCAGAGATATTAATTCTGAGGAACTCTTTGATATTGTGAGAGTTGCCGACGGAGATACTATTACTGTATCGATAAACGGCGCATTTGAAAAGATTCGTTTTATAGGAATAAATACTCCTGAAATTGGAAATGCGAATATTCCGTCAGAGTGTTTGGCTGAGGAAGCAAAAGAAAAAATGGAATCTTTACTTGAGGGACACAAAGTAAGGCTTGAATTTGATGAGACTCAAGGTGAGCGTGATAAATATGGAAGGTTACTAGCTTATGTGTATTTAGATAATGATGTTTTTCTAAATAGATTTATGATTCAGGAAGGATTTGCACATGAATACACATATCAAAAGAAGTATAAGTATATTGAAGATTTTGTATCAGATGAAGAAGAAGCTAGATTTAAAGAAATAGGGATATGGAATTACGATGTCTGTATTCCAGAATTGCGACAGTAACACTAATACGTAATAATACACACATGGTATATCTAAATAAAGAGCAGATGGAAAAAGTATACGAAGAGGCATTTGATGTCTTGGGAATATCCAGTTTAAATATTATGGATAAAGCAGGAGAAAACATTGCTGATTTTATTGAAAGCATGAAACCTAAAAAAGTAATTGTTTGTTATGGAGCAGGAAATGCAGGAGGAGTTGGATTGGCTATTGCTAGAATTATTCACCAAAGAGGAATTTTTGTAGAGATAGTTATGGCAGAGAAAAAATTGAGAGAAAATACCATAGAACAATTAAGCCGTGCGAGAAAAACAGAGATATCAGAGGTTGGAAATGTTCATGCTGAATCTGGAGATGTCGTAGTAGATGCCTTAGTTGGATATAATTTAAGCGAATCTCCAAAAGGTGAATATGCAGTTTTAATAGACAAAATGAATAGTGCGAGATCACTTGGTGCAAAAATAGTCTCAGTAGATGTTCCGACAGGAATAGACTCTACTACAGGTTTTTTGTATACACCTCATGTAAAAGCAGACTATACTCTGTCTTTAGGTTTGCCTAAGTCTGGAATGAAAGAAGCTAGGGATGAAATAGGAGAATTGCACTTGGTGGATATTGGAGTTCCAGAAAAAATTTATGAATCTTTACATATTCCGAATGAGCATTATTTTGGAAGGGGAAGTGTCGTGAAGATTTGGTAAATAATATATTTTAATTAGAGATTATTGACTTTTATTTTAAATGTGATTTAATATTTCGGAATGAGAACTTCAACCGGATCAATCGCAGTAGGAGCGTCTTTGGACGCTGGAACAAATTCACCATTCAAATTGAAGAAAAATGGTGTGGGTCCACATAATTCCTGGGGCCTTTCTCAGACGGTAAGTATGGGAAAAGACACCAGTGGAGTGTCCCGCGTCGAGAGGGTTTATATTTGTGAAGGTCCCTGCATGGAACCGTTTCCATCACGAGACCTCACCAGAGGGTTTTGCCCCAATTGTTTGGGTGATGTGGAAGGATAATTTTCCTGCAATTAATTCTCCAAAGGAGATGCACAAGTGCATCTCCTTTTTTAATTATGTGTAAATTCACATATTCTATTTTTATTATTTGATATAATAAAAACATGGACACATATCCCGTATATTATGATGCTTTAATAAAACCCTTTTTCGCACCTCCGACTTTTGTATTTGGAATAGCGTGGGGGATTATTTACCCACTCATTTTTATATCTTTTATTTATTTAGTTTTTTTAGCATATAAAAAAAGAGCACCGAGATATTTGGTATGGGTTTTTCTTTTAAATATGCTTGGAAATATTTCTTTTACTCCGGTTCAATTTGGACTACAAAACAATATTCTTTCAGCTATTGTTATATTGTTCGTCCTAATCACGCTTCTATATTTTGAGATAAAGATTTGGAAACATTCAAAGATAATATTTTGGCTAATGATGCCGTATCTTTTGTGGGGAGCATTTGCGACAATTCTTCAAATTACAATTACTTTATTAAATTTATAAAATAAAGAGGTGTCAATAATGAGCATTCTGTATATTTGATATACTGTAGATTGTAAAATAATCATTACATTTTTAATTAACCACTACACAATATGAGTTTTAAAATGAAAGGAGAAATGATGATACCTGCTTCAATCATGATCGCAGGACTAATAATAGCAGCAGCTGTTTTCTTTAACGGTAGACCTGTAAGTGCTCCTGTAGCAAACAATGGGAACAACGTCCCAGCGAAAGGAAGTTCTAGTTTAGAAAATGTAAAACCTGTAACAAAAGATGATCATATTATGGGAGATATAAATGCTCCGATTGTAATCGTAGAATATTCAGATTTCGAATGTCCATTTTGTGGAAGAGCTCATCCAATTATCGAAAGTATAGTCGATAAATATCAAGGAAAAGTAGCTTGGGTATATCGACATTTTCCATTAAATCAAATCCATGCAAAAGCAACTCCCTATGCCGAAGCTTCTGAATGTGTAGCAGAACTTGGTGGGAATGATGCTTTTTGGAAATTTTCAGATATTATTTTTGCAAATCCTCCCGCACTTAGTGGTTTGACTTCAGTTGCTGAGGGGCTTGGAGTTGATGGATCTAAGTTTGATAAATGTATGGCAAGCGACAAGCACCTTGCAAAGATTCAGGCGCAAACAGCAGAAGCTGTTTCAACAGGAGGAGAAGGAACTCCTTGGTCAATTGTAATTGGACCAAACGGAGAGAAACTTTCTGTAAATGGAGCACAGCCTGCAGCTGCTTGGAGTCAGGTGATTGATCAGTTATTGGCAGGAGAATAAATTTAGATTTTCTAAAATAATAGGGTTTTAAGTTTTACCCCAACACTTCATAAATCAAAAATATAGGCGTTTTCACGATAAAAACAATTTCCGGAAAAACAAAACAGACGAAGTCTGTATGCCTGAAGCCCAGACACTGCGCCCAACCACTTCAGTCACACAGACTTCGTCTGTTTTGTTTTTCCTATATTTATATTTTCGTTCAGACTATTATTTTGGAAAATCTAAATATTTAATTAAATCATCTTTATGATAAAGTTAATAAACTTTATGCATAAGACATTTATATCAGTATTTAAAATACCAAAATACATTATCTCCACTCTGATACTTTTTATTATAGTCCTTGGTTTTTCTATTATTCTCCCAAATCTTTCTCTTATTCTTGGAATTTATTCAGCATTTGGTTTAATTCCATCAATTAAAATTACATTTAGTCTGTTTGGTGCCATAGCTACAAACTTCACAGTATATAGCGCTATTTACACAGTACTAATCGCATTATTTTTTGGAATAAATGCGTCTTTATTTGCTTTCTACTATTCTAGATTCAAAAACATGAAAAAAAGCGCAGGAATAAAAACTAGTACTGCAGGTCTTATACTCGGAGTATTGGGAGTGGGATGCGCTTCATGTGGTTCTATTGTATTAGCTTCTTTATTTTCTCTCCTTGGATTAGGAGGAGCATTTGCATTACTTCCTTTTGGAGGGGTTGAATTTGCTGTAATCGGATTAATCATGCTCGTTATTTCGACATATTATATTTTGAAAAAAATTCATGATCCGATGGTTTGTAATGTATAGATATAATTTCTTGTTTACGACTTCGTTTATATGTATGATTACGGTATGGATATTAAGGATCAGATAAAACAAGAATATGTTCAGGATTTGGGAGCAAAAACTGAATA
>Ga0213866_10001483_pt1 | contig 17382 bp, 17 predicted proteins | sample PICome_11_FD_160079 | JGI IMG/M metagenome (GOLD analysis project Ga0213866, IMG submission 160079) | Coastal seawater microbial communities near Pivers Island, North Carolina, United States - PICO284 | ecosystem: Environmental > Aquatic > Marine > Coastal | place: USA: North Carolina...
TTAAGGAACTTTGAATCTTATTGACGTAATGTTAGAGAATGATAACAATAATTTAATATTATCATCTTCAGCAGCTATATTTGGCAATCCTATATCAAAAAAAATAAACGAAAATCATCCAAAAAAACCTATTAATCCATACGGATATAGCAAACTCATGGTTGAGCAAATTCTTGAGACTATATGTAACGCTCATAATTTTAATGCTTGCTGTTTTCGATATTTTAATGCTGCTGGTGCTGATGACTCAGGAGATATTGGAGAATTTCATGAGCCTGAAACCCACCTAATACCTAACATTTTAAATTCATGTGTATCAAAAGACCATTCTGTAAAAGTTTTTGGCAATGATTATGATACAGTAGATGGCACATGCATAAGAGATTATGTGCATGTAAATGATCTTGCAAATGCCCATTTGCTTGGACTTAATTACTTAAAAAAAAATAAAGGATTTTCTGGTTTTAATATTGGCAATTCTGAGGGTTATTCCATATTAGATGTCATTAATACATGTTCAAACATTATAGGCCATAAAATTAATTATGAATTTCATCAACCTCGTTTTGGTGACCCAGCAATGCTAGTTGCTGATAGTAGTTTAATAGCTGAAAAGCTAAACTGGACTCCTGAGTATCAAAGCTTAGATGAAATTATCAAAACTGCCTGGAATTGGCATAAATCGTTAATTTAGAAATTATGGACTTTGTATCACTTATTTTATTTAGTATATTTAAGTCTAATTTAAATTTTTAAAAATTAAAATATCTATGAAAGGAATCATTTTGGCAGGCGGAACAGGTTCTCGACTTTTTCCTCTTACAAAAGCTGTGTCAAAGCAATTGTTACCAGTCTATGACAAGCCAATGATTTTTTATCCTTTGTCTGTACTAATGCTCGCTGGAATAAGAGATATTCTAATAATAACAAATATTGATGATGATTTTTTGTTCAGAAAATTGTTAGGAGATGGCTCATCTTATGGAATTAATATAAGCTACAAGGTCCAAACTAAACCTAGAGGAATAGCTGATGCATTTATAGTTGGTAGCGAGTTCATAGATGGTGAAAAAGTGGCACTTGTTCTTGGAGATAACATCTTTTGGGGTAATGGTTTAACAACTCATCTTAGTTCTGCTTGTTCTCGCGAAATTGGAGCTACAATTTTTGCATATAGCGTACCTGATCCCATGCGATATGGCGTGGTCCAATTTAATGATCAAAATAAAGCAATTTCTATTGAAGAAAAGCCTGCAGACCCAAAATCTAATTTTGCTGTAACTGGTCTATATTTCTACGATGAAACTGTTGTAGATAGAGTATCTAATTTAAAACCAAGCTCTAGAGGTGAATTAGAAATTACAGATTTGAATAACAGTTATTTGGATGAAGGTGATATTTTTGTTCAACCTTTAGGTAGAGGTTTTGCTTGGCTTGATACTGGTACTCATGACAGTTTGCTTGAAGCTTCATCATTTGTTAGTACTGTTGAGTCAAGGCAGGGATGTAAAATTGCTTGTTTAGAAGAGATAGCATGGAATAAAAAGTGGATTGGCAAAAAATCTATGCTAAAGTCAATACATTCTTGTGAAAATACTGGATATTCAAGTTATTTAAAAAACTTATTAAGTGGTGAGCTCTTATGATTCCAGTTGTTCGCCCATACTTACCTGATAAAAAAAAATATGAAAAGTTAATATCGAAAATTTTTGATAGCTCTCATTTAACAAATCAAGGACGATATCTTGAAGAGCTTGAGTTAAGACTTTCAGAATATTTAGATGTTAATAGATTGATTTGTGTTTCTAGTGGGTCAGCTGCTCTTCATCTTGCTTATAAAATATATGGGTTAAAATCAAAAATACTTACTTCACCATTTTCTTATGTCGCGACATCATCAACTTTGGTTTGGGATAATCTCATTCCAGATTTTATTGATATACATCCTAATTCTTTAAATATGCATGTTGATGAAGAGATTTTTTTAAAAAAATTTAATATTGAAGGAGTAGTATCTACCTTAGTATACGGTAATCCACATGGTCTTGAAGATCTGAAAAAAGAATGTGATAAATATAATATTCCATTAATAATTGACGCTGCTCATGCTTTTGGTGTTCGTTTCAATGATAGATCTGTTTTAAAATATTGTAATGCAGCAGCTTTAAGTTTCCATGCTACAAAAATATTTCACACCATTGAAGGAGGTGCTTTAATTGTTGATACAGAAGAATCTGAAGAACTTGCTCGCTCATATATAAATTTTGGTATTAAATCAGAAGGGTTTGAAATTTCTGGAGGAACAAATTATAAGATGAATGAATTTGAGGCTGCAATGGGACTTTGTGTTCTTGATGATATTGACCATATTATTGAAATGCGCGCTCATATATCAAAAAGATACAATAGTGAGCTTAGTGATTTTTGCCAGTTACCTGAATGGCCTAGTAATTCAAAAAATAATAATGCATATGCTCCAATAATCTTGGAATCAGAAGATAATTTGCTGTCTGTTATTTCTAATCTAAAATCTAAGGGTATTCAAGCGAGAAGATATTTTTATCCTAGTCTAGACACTATCGGCTACACACATATAGAAAATTCTTGTGAAATCTCAAGGGATATTGCTCGCAGGGTTTTGTGTTTACCAATATACCCTCAATTAAAAGATACAGAAGTATCAAGAATTATTTCTTCTGTAAAAGAAGCTTTAAGCATGAATTGAATTACTATTATTATTATTAAAAGATGAATAAAAGTATAGCAATAATGCAGCCATATATTTTTCCTTATATTGGTTATATGAATTTAGTAAATGCATCAGAAAATTTTGTTTTTTATGATGATGTTAATTTCATCAAGAAAGGATGGATTAATAGAAATAATATATTATTAGATGGTTGTTCTCATAGATTTACCTTGCCTTTGACTAGCCCAAGTCAAAATAAATTAATAAAAGATATAGAAGTATTCAATATAAAAGATTTTTCGGAAAGTTTTATAAAAAAACTTGACTTATCATATGGTAAAGCAATTTATAAAAAAAATGTTCTTGATTATGTTGATAAGGTGTTAAGCGCCAATGCACCATCTATTAGCGAAGTTGCAGCACTATCTATTGAATATTTTTTTCACTATGTCGGCATTAATAAGAAATTTATAAGATCCTCATTGGAATTTCCAAATACTAAAAACTTAAATAGAGTTGAAAGATTGGTAGCAATTACAAAAGATCTAAATTCTGAATCATATATAAATGCATATGGAGGAGATTCGTTATATACAAAAGAACAGTTTTTAAAGAAAGGTATTGGTCTAAAATTTGTTAAACCTATTTTAATTCCATACAAGCAACACAATATAGAATTAGATGATTTTTGCCCAAATCTATCCATTATTGATCTAATGATGAGTCTATCTATAGATGAAATACGTTTTCATTTAGAAAGTTACGAGCTAATTTGATGAAAAAAATAGCTATTCATTCTGTCCCTAGGAGTGGGTCAACTTGGCTTGGAGAGATTTTAAATAGCAACCCTTCGGTAAAATATTGCTTTCAACCATTATTTTCATATAAATTAAAAGACTTTTTAAATGAAGGCTCATCCCAGGAAGATATTAATATTTTTTTTGATCTTCTAAGAGAATCTGATGACAGTTTTATTAATCAAATAGAGCAACGTAATTCTGGAATTTTGCCTAGATTTCACAAGAATCAGGACATCACACACGTTGCTTACAAAGAAGTTCGTTATCATAATATTCTTGATAATTTATTAAAAAAAGATAATGAAATTAAGATGATTTTAATTGTGCGTAACCCTGTGGATGTCATTAATAGTTGGGTAAATACACCAAAAGAATTTGATATTACATGGAATGTCTATGATGAGCTAATGGATGCAAATTCAAAAAATCTTGGAAGAAAAGAAAATTTTTATGGACTTAATTCGTGGATTAAAACTACCAAGAAGTTTGAGCTTCTATCACAGAGCTATCCATCTCAAGTTTTTTTACTAAACTACTCAACGCTAAAAAAAGATACTATTATTACTTCAAAAAAACTTTTTGAGTTCTGTGAATTAGATTTTTCAGATTCGACTCATGATTTTATAAAATCAAGTATTGAGATAAGAATCAAAGATGCTAATTCAGTTTTTAGGGGCGGCGCTACTTCTAACATTTCTTTAGATGATAAAATAATAAGACTTATCAAAAAACATGTTAATTTAGAAAAGTTAAGTAATTATCTTTAGTAAAATAAGTAGATTCATTGTGATTTTTTAAATAAATTTATGCCTACGATGCTTATTTTCTTGATTAAGTATAGAATATACACATATACAAAATAAAATTTAATTATAAAAATGAGCTTCGAAGAACATTGTAGAGTTATATTTTCAGACAATAAAACAAATAAGAAAAAAGAAATTCTTGATGATTATTTTAGCTGGGGAAGGGACAAACGTCATGTTACAGATGACTCTGAAGATGCTAAGTTTAATGGAAAAGGAATGCCTAGTTTAAAAATGTTACTACGAAAAATCATTTTTTTATTCCGCAATTTTTTTATTAATATACGTTTTTTAAATAATTCAAAAAATGTATTAACTAAGAGTTATCACGATTTCTCATCATCATTTCACTTAATGTCAGATAAAGCGTCAAAAGATTTATTTTGCGAGTTAATTTTGCAAAAGATTTATGGTGAAAAAAAAATAGTTTTATCCTCATTTACAAAAGATTTTATCGATTCTTATGAAGACTCATCAAGAGAAATACTTGAATCAAAAGATACCTTACAAGTATATAAATGGATTTTAAGAAAAGTTTTGGATAAATCTTCAAATATAAAATTATATACTGTACCTACTTTATTAAACTTAATAAAACTAAATAGGTTATACCAATATAATGGAGAAAATAAGATTATTAAAGTAAATTCAGGTGATATTGTTATTGATGCTGGTGTGGGCTGGGGAGATACTTGTACCTATCTTGCTAATGCCTGTTCCGGAAAGGAGGGAGGTCATTTATATGCATTTGATATAGTAGATGATGCAATTTCTGCATTAGAGTCACAATTATCAATTCAAGATAAGGACCTTCCAATAACTATTGTAAAAAAAGCGCTTTATGATAAGGATAATATTAAATTTTATACTACTGACCCCAGCCCGGCCGCACATATTGTAAAGACACCAACAAAGTTCCAAGTTAAAACAATTAAGATAGATACTTTTGCTACTGAGAATAATTTACCTAGAGTAGATTTTATTAAAATGGATATAGAGGGGGCCGAGCGAGAGGCATTAGCAGGTGCTAGAGAGGTTATTGAAAAGCATAAACCTAAATTAGCTATAAGTGTTTATCATTTAGAAGATGATCTTAAAGTTATTCCCAATCTTATTAGTTCATTTAGAAATGATTATGAATTTTACCTCGACTGTACAACAGGGTTTGGTGGAGAGACAATCCTATATTGTTCATAGTTATATGAACTTTTGAATTGATTTAATTCATGCATTTTCTTAAAAATATTTTTGCTAATATTTTAGGGCAAACATATCTTATTCTTTCATCCTTAATAGCAACTCCATTTTTTTTACAAATACTTGGTGATGAAGCTTTTGGTATTATCGGTTTTTATGTAATTTTAATGACATGGATGAACTTTTTAGATATTGGTTTTACACCTGCTTTTGGTAGATTGATAGCATATGAAAAAGGTAAGCCTGATAGCGATAAAAAAGTGGCTTCAGTTTTTAAAAGCTTAGAAATAATTTTTTTATTTTTATCACTTCTAGTGATAATTATATCAACATTCCAATCTAAAAATATTTCTCAAGAATGGATTAATAGTGTTTCTTTATCAAATGATTTGATAAATGACTCTATTAAAATCATGTTTCTTATTATAGCGTTGAGATGGTTTAGGGTTTTATATACTAGCGGTATTAATGGACTGGAAGATCAGGTTTGGCTCTCTTCAGCAAATGCTTTTTTTGCAACATTGAGGAATTTTGTAATCATACCCTTGCTTATAATTTTTCCTAATATAATTTTTTATTTTATTTACCAGTTAATTTTAATTTTTATTGAATTAGTTATTTTTAGAATTAGACTCACAAAAAATCTTTCTATTCCAGAAGAATACTCAATTTTTCATTTTAACTGGAATTATCTTAAAACAATATTGCCATTTGCAGCATCAAGCGCCTATGGTGCTATCATTTTCATTGGCATAGGGCAGATTGATAGATTAATTTTAAGTGGAATACTTGACTTAGTTGAGCTGGGTTATTTTTCATTAGGAATCATGATAGTTACTGGAATATTAACTATCAATGCATCAATAACCAATGCTCTAAATCCAAGACTAACCAGCCTATACTCACAAAATAAAATTCCGGAATTTGATTGGTTTTATAGGCGTGCAACCGAACTTCAAGTAATCTTAGTAGGTTGCATTATCTCAGTTATATGTTTATTTTCATATGAAATTATTTTTGCCTGGACTGGTAATGTAAATGCTGCATTATGGAACAAAGATATAATAGTTTTATATGCTATTGCTGGTGCTCTTCAAATTTTTTTTGGAGCATCATACTCCCTTCAAGTTGCATATGGAGATCTCAGTCTAGCAGTTAAAGGAGTTACAATATCTGCTTTAATTTTTCTTCCATGCATTGTTTTTGCAACTTTAAATTATGGTGCATATGGCGCTGGTATGACATGGTGCATATTACGGTTAGTATGGGGACTATTTTGGTCACCAATTGTACACAAAAATTTTCTTGAAAGTTCTTTTTTATCTTGGTTAGGTATGAGTATTTTTTTACAATTATCAGCTATAAGTTCAATATCCTTTATAATCTATATAGTCACACCTACTTTAACCCTAAATTCCAGAGTAGAAATTTTTGTAATGGTTATGGTTTTTGGGCTTATATTATTGTTATTTACAATTTTGACATATATTTATATGAGAAAAATTTTTTTTAAAGAAAATACATTTAGACAGTTTATTAAATAAATGAAATATGCTCCAGTCATAATAACTACGCTTTCTCGTCATAAACACTTTAAGAAGTGTATTGAATCTCTGCGTGATTGTTATGGCTCGGAAATGACAGATGTATTCATTGCTATTGATAATCATTATGATAATGAAATTTTAATGAACCGAAAAATAATTCTTAATTTCTTAAAAGATTTCTCTGGTTTTAAAAGCATAAATATAATTAAAAGAGAAAAAAACTTTGGAGTGCCAGGCAATATTATTTCTATTTTGGATGAAGTCCTAATGTCATATGACAGGTTTATCATAACAGAAGATGACAATGAATTTTCAAAAGATTTTTTGAATTTTATTAATAATGGTCTTCAAGAGTATTATGCTAGGGAAGACATATTTGCGATATGTGGCTATGTTTATCCCACATCTTTATTAAGTTACCAAAAAGATAATTTATGTTTTGGGTATCAAGGTTTTTCTGCCTGGGGTTGGGGTGGATGGAGGCATAAATACAAAGAAGTAAGCTGGGATCATAGTTATATAAAAAACTTAACGAACAAACTTATCAATACAAATAAAATATCAGCTCCTCATATTATTTCAGATGCTAAAAACATATTTACAACAAGAAAAATTACACGAGATACTATTTTTTGTATGCATCAATATGAAAAAAACATGTTTTCTATTTTTCCATTTATCACTCGTGTAAGAAATTTAGGTCATGATGGTTCGGGTGAAAATTGTTCTGAAGGTGGCAATGAAATATATTCTGCACAAAAAATATATGATCAAGATATCAATTATTCATTCCCTAAAGAAATAAATATAGATTTAGCTATCAACAAATATCTTGACAAATATTTGTCTGCATCACCAATTGCAATTCTAAAAAACCACCCTATGACATTTTTTAAAAATTTGTATAATTTTTTCTTAAAAAAACTGCATCATAATGCCAAACAAAAATGAAAATACTTACAGTTAATTATTCAGACTCTGTCGGTGGAGCTGCTCGCGCTGCATTGAGGCTTCATCTGTCTCTTAAAAATTATAAAATTGAAAGTTTAATGCTAGTTCAGTCTAAGCATCTAAATGATGCTTCTATAATTAGCCCAAATGCTTATATCAATAAGTTATTAGTTAGGCTTCGTAACAGGGTGGATAAAACTATTTTTAATTTTTTTGGATCAAAAGAAGAAAACTTATTTTCACCATGCTTACTTCCTGGATCTAATTTTGCAAAACGCATTAATAATATTAATCCTGATATTGTTCATTTACATTGGGTTGCTGGAGGCATGATGACATTTAAAGAGTTGCATAAAATTAAAGCACCAATTGTATGGAGTCTTCATGATATGTGGCCATTTACTGATGGATATCACTTCGATAATCAATACTCAATCAAAGAAAATGAGGGTTTAAAAGATAACACCCCTTTAGCATCACAAAAGATTATCAAGAAACACAGAATATCTTCTCTAAAGAAAATTAAAAACATTACTTTTGTTGGGTTAAGTAAGTGGATGCACCAATCCGCAAAATCAAGCGATTTGCTAAGAAGTTTTAACCATGTACATATACCAAATCCAATTGACCCAAAAATTTTTTATCCTATTAAAAAAGAGGATGCTAGAAATATTCTTGGCATTCCTGTAAACAGAAAATATGTTTTGTTTGGAGCTATGGGTGGAACCCAAGATCCTCGCAAAGGATTTGATCATTTAAAAAAGGCTATAAATTTAATTCCAGATGATTATGAATTTTTAGTTTTTGGTGATGGCAATAAAAAAATTATTAAGGAAAGTGGAAAAACTTATCATTATCTTGGATTTATAAATTCGGATAAAAAACTTTCCATATTGTACTCATCTGCAGATGCAATGGTTGTTCCTAGCATGCAAGAAAATCTGTCAAATGCGATAATGGAAGCACAATCATGTGCCACACCAGTTGTTGCATTTGATATTGGCGGCAATAGTGACTTAGTTTTACATGAGCAAACAGGATACCTTGCAAAACCTTTTTCTTCTAAAGATTTAGCTAATGGTATTATTTGGACTGTAATCAATAACAGATATCTTTCACATCAATCAAGAAATAATGTACTTAATAAATTTTGTAATACAGTAGTTACCCCATCTTACATAAGTCTTTATAAAAAAATCTTATCTTCTAAATCGCAGAACCATCTTAATCAAGAATAATTAAATTTATTATGTCAATACCACAAAATTATACTAATTATTTATCCACGAATCTCTCATCATTATCTCTTATTATTTTAACTACAATAGTATTCCTTATTCCTCCAATAGGTATTCGTGGTGAGCTTATTTATGGATTCACCCTAATTTCAATAGGGCTTGCATTATTTTCTCGGACAAAAATACCGGTATCATCCTTCGTACCTTTATTCATAACTATTTTGCTTGCTATTATTAATCTTCAATATACCTTTTTATTAACTTCTTTGATTATTTTTTATGCGGGGCTATTGATAAACAATAAGCAGCTGCATATTCCAATAAGCTTTATTTTTACATTATCAATTGTTGCATGCATGCAAATTGTTATTACTGAATTATTTAATACAGATGGCAGGGTTGGTTTTTACAATGATCCTAATTTTACTGCCCTTAAAATAATGTACTTTATAATGATAAATATTGGTATAGCATATTCTAATATTTCCCAAATCTACAAAGGATATCTTTTAACATTCTCCATAATCTTATTCTACTTTACTTTGCTTTTAACGGTGTCACGGATGTTGGCCTTAATGGGCCTTATTGTTTTTGTAATATATGTTTCAAATTTACAAAAAATTTTTGTTGTAAAAAATATTCTTAAATATATTAGGTTAAGACCCTATTTTTCTTATCTTTTTATTAACTTTTGTTTTTTGTTTATATCTCAAATAGTATTAGATTATATTGGATTTGAATTTGGACTTGGGGGATCTGACAACATTATTGATAGAATGACCAATGTAAATGATCAATCAGTATTTGGGCGATTAACGGCAAATGTATTTTGGATTTCAGAGATTTTTTCTTCAGAATATATCTTATCTGGATTACATTCTGAAGAAATCTTAATAGAAGAATATCCTTTATTGCCTCATAATTCAGTCTTATACTCAATTGCTATGGAATCATGGGCATATTTTTTTGCTTGTTCATATTTTGCAGTTTGGATGATATCCAAATTAAATAATGATCTTTTTTATATAGTTTATTTTCCCTTTTTATTAGCTGGCATTGTTTTGCATGGATCCTTATCCCCTTTTTATTTAATGTGCATAGTTCTTGTTGTTATAATTATTAATACAATTAATAAAAACAAAAAAAATATTTAGTATTTTATGATTCATATCACTTTTGCAGATAGATTTTATTTTGCAGCTGCCAATACTCTTTCTAGCTCAATGGCTAAATTTGATATATCCACTTCAATTTTTACCCCATTTGCCATAGGAGAAGAATTTAAAAGAAAAAATTTTCAGATTTTGCAGGAAGAAAAAGGTGCCGGTTTATGGTTGTGGAAACCATACTTCATAAAGTTAACACTTCAATCACTAGAAGATGGTCAAATTTTGTTCTACACAGATGCTGGATGTGAAGTTATATCAGATCCAAGAAATCTAATAACTATCCTAAATGATTCCGACATAGGCTTATTTGAATTAACCAATATACAAGAAAAATTTTATACAAAAAGTAATGTTATAAATCATTTTGAGTTAAGCCAAGATCAGTGTAATGCTCCAATGAGGCTAGCTTCGTTTTTGCTTTTTCGAAAATCTTGTCAAAGCATAAGTTTTGTTAATGAGTGGCTTGAAATATGCAAAAAAAAATTTTTATTGGATGATTCCCTTAGAAATGAAATTCAGGGTTTTGTAGATCATAGGCATGACCAATCAATTTTGAGCTGCCTAAGCAAAATTAGAAATATACAAGCTCACAGAGATCCTTCGCAATATGGCAACGATTTTATTAATGAATATCCTGATGATGCTTATGAAGAAATAATTAATCATACTAGAAGTAATAACTTAACGTTTTACAGAAGTTTTAAAAAGAGCATACTTCCTAAAATTAATTTTTTGAAGTCTAAATAATATATATGTCTAGATATCATAGTTTTTATGACTTTCTTTATAAAGTATTACCAAGTGAAATGGATATACTTTTTATGGATTTACCTGGGAATTCTCGATATCAAGGGTTTTTTGGATATTTCTTATCTTTTATAAATCATTTATACATTTTAGTTAGAATAGCAACTTCTAAAAATAAAATTATCTTTTTAAGAGAATATAATAACTACGGATTTTTATTTCTTCTTATAAGTGGTTTTATATTCAGAAAAAAAATTCTTTTTAACGTGAATCATAATATTAAGTCTTTACTACAATTAAAAAAAAAAGAACGACTTTGCAAATTTTTTAATGCTGAACTAGTAATATTTGAACATATTAAGTGTCCAGAAAATGCACCACGATGGTTTTTCCCTTTTGATAATATAAAAACAAATCAAAAAATTCACGAAAAAAATGAAGCTTTAAATATTGGGGTAGTAGGCTCATCTAGAAGTGAAAAGAAAGTAGATAAATTACTTGAATTGCTAGTTTCACAAAAGAAAAATGGTGCATTAAAAAACACTAAATTTTGGCTTGGGTCAAATATTGACATTCGCTCAAGTCAAGATCAAAAAGAAAACATAATTTTTTTTGATACGTCATTAAACGAAAGCTATCATGAACTTCTAAAAAAACTGGATATTATAGTTATTAACTATAGTTCTGATTATTTCTTCAGAACATCAGGAGTTATTGCAGATGCTATACAACATGGTTGTGCTGTTATTGCTCCAAACTATGAATTAATAAGAAACCAAATCCAATGGCCTGTAAGTGTTGGCTTAAATTATGATAATGAGTTTGACTTCATTAAGAAGTTATTAGAACTCGAAGAATTTTATAAAAATGGGGGAAAGTTTGATTTTAAAACTTATTTCGAGACAAGGTCAGTAGATAAACTTAAAACTTCAATTAATTATTATAACGACAGCCAATGAAACCTAAGCTTGCAATAATCATATTAACTTATAATGAAGAAATTCATTTAGATAGGTGCATTAAATCAATTGCTGCGTTGGATGGAGATATCTATGTAGTTGATTCTTTTAGCACTGATAAAACACTAGATATAGCTAAGAAAAATAATGCAAGAATACTTCAAAATCGATGGATTAATTATTCTACTCAATTTAATTGGGCTCTTGATCAGTTAAAGGATTATGATTGGGTCATACGAATAGACGCTGATGAATTTGTAACAAAAGAACTTGAAATGTCTATTAAAGATGCTATCTCAAATTATCCTATTGATTGCTCAGGATATATTATTGAACGCTATATGACATTTCAAAGAAAGACCATCAAATATGGTGGTATCTTTCCAATTAATGTTGTTAGAATTTTTGATCCTAAGGTGAGCTTCTGTGAGAATAGATGGATGGATGAGCATATGATTGTTGATGGTAATTTAAAAAAATTATCTGGAGCTTTGGTTGATGACAACTTGAATGGTATTGATTGGTGGATTGCTAAACATAACAGTTATGCTAATAGAGAAGCATTAGATTTATTAAATATAAAGTTTAATTTTTTATCAAATCCAAATACAGATAATCAACTAACCAAGCAGGCAAGACTTAAGCGTTATATTAAAAAAAAGATATACAGTAGATTGCCCTTGAGTCTAAGATCTTTTTTTTATTTTTTTATGAGATACATTCTCCGAATGGGATTTCTTGATGGGTTCAAAGGATTTACCTTTCATTTTATGCAGGGCTTTTGGTATAGACTGCTTGTAGATATTAAAGTCAAAGAAGTGATTGAATTAATTGATGAAGGTATTTCGTTCAAGAAATCAGTCAAAGAAAAATTAGGAATAGATATTGATAATTAATCAAAAGAACATATCTGTTTTTAACCCAAAAGTATCTATTGTTATGTCTGTATTGAATGCAGAAAAGACAATTGCCAATGCTCTTGAGTCATTCAAAATACAAACATATTGTAATAAGGAATTAATAATAATTGACGGTAAAAGCACTGATGAAACTCTTGCGATTTTAAGTCAATACGATAGTTTAATTAATAAGCTCATTTCAGAAGAAGATGACGGCCTTTATTTTGCATTAAACAAGGGTTTTGATATTGCTACTGGAAGTTTAATTGGTATATTGCATGCAGATGATTTTTTTGCAGACAAAGATGTTATAGAAGATATTGTTGAGATTTATAGAAATAATCCAAATGTTTCTGCAATTTTCGCTGATTTAGATTATGTTTCAAAGGACAATATAAATCTAAGAAAACGAAAATGGAAATCTAGTGTTTTTTCAAAAAATTTACTAATGTTTGGATGGATGCCTCCTCATCCAACACTATTTGTATCAAAAAAAATTCATGATGATATTGGTCCTTATAATACTTCATACAAAATATCATCAGATTATGATTATATTTGGAGGTTATTTTCCATAAAAAATGCTATTTACAAATATTTGCCACGAGTAACAGTAAAAATGCGAGTTGGAGGCAAGAGCAATGTATCTCTTAAGAATATTTTCCAGAAATCAAGTGAAGATTTTAATATTATCAAGAGTAAAAAAAAATCTTATGTGGTTTCTTTTTTTATTCTGATATTTAAGAATTTAAGAAAAATTATCCAGCTGTTTACTTAATTTATATATACTAATATTTATAATTTAAATACTTTTTAGGAGATTAATTTTGAAGAAAGCCTTAATAACTGGTATTACTGGTCAAGATGGCTCTTATCTTGCTGAGCTTCTTTTAAATAAAGGATATGAAGTTCATGGAATTAAACGTAGATCTTCGCTTTTTAATACTGATCGAATTGACCATATTTATGAAGATATAAATATAGAGCACTCTTTGTTTAAACTTCATTATGGAGACTTGAGTGATACCTCTAGTTTAAATAGGCTTTTATCAGAAATCCAACCAGATGAGATATATAACCTAGGAGCTCAAAGCCATGTAGCAGTAAGTTTTGAAGCTCCAGAATATACAGCTGATGTTGATGCTATCGGAGCGCTGCGTCTGCTAGAAGCAATTCGTTTTTTAGGCCTAAAAAATAAAACTAAGTATTATCAAGCATCAACCTCTGAATTATATGGATTAGTTCAAGAAATACCTCAAAAAGAGTCTACACCTTTTTACCCTCGCTCACCTTATGCAGTTGCTAAGCTATATGCTTATTGGATTACGATTAACTATAGAGAAGCATATGGTATTTTTGCTTGTAACGGAATTCTATTTAATCATGAATCACCTCGTCGAGGTGAAACATTTGTTACAAGAAAGATTACAAGAGGGTTGTGTAATATTGCTTTAGGTCTAGAAAATTGTTTATACATGGGTAATATAGATTCTTTAAGAGATTGGGGTCATGCAAAAGATTATGTTCGCATGCAATGGTTGATGTTGCAGCAGGGATCTCCTGAAGATTTTGTTATTGCAACAGGCAAACAACACTCAGTTAGGGAATTTATAATTTGGACTGCAAATGAATTGGGTATTGAGTTAGAGTTTGAAGGAAAAGGTATAAATGAGGTTGCTAGGGTCTTATCTGTTTCAGGAGGATTAAAAAATAATCTTAAACCTGGTGACATAATTATGAGAATTAATCCAAGATATTTTCGACCAACAGAGGTTGATACTTTATTGGGCGATCCCTCAAAAGCAAAGAAAATACTTGGCTGGGTTCCGGAAGTTTCTGCTCATGAGCTCTGTAAAGAAATGGTAGCAGAAGATTTCAAAGCAGCAAAACGCAATGCAATTCTTAAAGACCATAATCTTGAGATTTCATTACCTATTAATGACTAGTCATAACAAATTTTCATTTACTGGCAAAAAAGTATGGGTTGCTGGGCATCGTGGTATGGTCGGCGGTGCACTTCTTCGAAGGCTTAAAAGTGAAGAATGCAATATAATAACTGTAAACAGGAAAGAACTAGATCTTAGAAATCAGTTAGATACAGCAAATTGGGTAAATCGTAATGCTCCTGATTGTATTTTTATTGCAGCCGCTACTGTTGGCGGTATAAATGCAAATAATAGTATGCCTGTAAAGTTTTTACAGGATAATCTTAAAATACAAACAAATATTTTAGAAGCTGCGCACAATAGTAACGTTGAAAGGTTAATATTTTTAGGATCATCATGCATTTATCCAAAATTTGCGGAGCAGCCAATAAAAGAATCTAGTTTACTCACTGGATCTTTAGAGCCAACAAATGAATGGTATGCAATTGCTAAGATTGCTGGCATTAAATTATGCCAAGCATATCAAAAAGAACATGGACGGAATTGGATTTCAGCAATGCCTACAAACTTATATGGCACTGGGGATAATTATGATCTTGAGACATCACATGTTTTACCCGCAATTTTGAGAAAATTTCATGAGGCAAAAAAAGAGGGCAAGACAATAATTACCTTATGGGGCAGTGGAGATCCATTAAGGGAGTTTATGCATTGTGACGACTTGGCTGACGCATTAGTTTTTTTAGCAAAAAACTATTTTGAAACCGAGCATATCAATGTAGGTTCAGGTGAAGAAGTATCTATAAAAGAACTAGCTAAAATAATTGGAAGTGTTGTTGGATATAATGCAAAACTAAATTTTGATTCATCTAAACCCGATGGAACTCCAAGAAAGCTCATGGATAGTAGTAAGTTAAATAATTTAGGATGGAACAAGGCCAGACCAATTCGCCAGGGAGTAATAGATACATATCAGAATTGGCTCAATGAACTTAATTCAAAAAATTTAATAAAAGAGTAAATAATATGCGTATTCTTATTACTGGTGGTGCAGGCTTTATAGGGTCTGCAGTTATAAGACATTTATTGTTAAATACGAATCATCAAGTCATAAATATAGATAAACTTACATATGCTGGTAATTTAGAATCATTAAAACAGATTGAAAAATCAAAAAAGTATTTCCTTGAAGTTTTTGATATATGCAATCGTCAATTATTAGAAAAAGCTTTTAATAAATATAAACCTCAAATAGTGATGCATCTTGCTGCTGAATCGCATGTTGATAGATCTGTTGACAATCCCAATGACTTCATTCAAAGCAATATTGTTGGAACATTTCAACTTTTAGAAGTTTCTAGAAAATTTTGGAATTCTCTCGATTCTGTAAAAAGGAAAGAATTTCGTTTTCATCATATCTCAACTGATGAAGTCTATGGAGATTTAAGAAATTCAGAAAGTTTATTTACTGAGGATACACCCTATAATCCAAGCTCTCCATATTCAGCCTCTAAAGCAAGCGCAGATCATCTTGTAAGAGCCTGGCACAGAACATATGAATTGCCAACAGTAATAACTAATTGCTCAAATAATTATGGTCCTTTCCATTTTCCAGAAAAATTAATACCTTTAATGATTATTAAATCAATTCAAGGAAACAATCTTCCAGTTTATGGAAATGGCAATCAAATTAGAGACTGGTTGTATGTCGAAGATCATGCTAAAGCTTTAATTAAAGTTGCAATGAGGGGATTTGTTGGAGAAACATACAATATTGGAGGAAAGAGTGCAATAAGCAATATCGAAGTTGTGAAATCAATTTGTCATCTTTTAGATGAATTGTCTCCTAATCATCCAAAAGGTATTTCAAGTTATGATGAACTAATTACACATGTTGATGATAGGCCTGGTCATGATTTGAAGTATGCGATTGACACATCAAAAATTGAAAGTGAATTAGGATGGTCTCCAGAGGAGACATTTGACACTGGATTGAGAAAAACTATAGATTGGTATTTAAAAAATAAACATTGGTGGCATAAGATAATCAATAAGAACTACGACGGATCACGTCTTGGAATTATCAAAAATATAAAATCAAATGATTAAATTTAATAAAATTAGCAATGAGATACCTTATAAGATTTTTAAGAAATTATATACGAAATCTAAGAAAGCCAATCAGACAAATATAGAAGCAATGTGCATAGCATCTTATTTTAGTAAAAATGATGAGGTAAATGCTAGATTTGTAAATCTTAAGATGGTAAATAATAAGGAATTTATTTTTTTTTCAAATTATAGTTCTCAAAAATCGAAAGATTTTGTCTCTAATAGCAATATTACTAGTTTGATATATTGGAATACTACAAATACTCAAATAAGAATGAAGGCAAGAGTTAAAAAAACTTCAAGAGACTTCAATCAAACTTACTTTAGATCTAGAGATATTAAAAAAAATGCTTTGGCAATATCTTCAAATCAATCAAAGACA
>Ga0213866_10001486_pt1 | contig 17358 bp, 9 predicted proteins | sample PICome_11_FD_160079 | JGI IMG/M metagenome (GOLD analysis project Ga0213866, IMG submission 160079) | Coastal seawater microbial communities near Pivers Island, North Carolina, United States - PICO284 | ecosystem: Environmental > Aquatic > Marine > Coastal | place: USA: North Carolina...
CTTGGTCTTACGACTATATTTTTATCTGCTGCGGCCATAATTATTCTCTTAAAATTGGTATATCTTAGTATTTATACATTACAATCTGTCATTAAGAAGGTGTAGGAAGACTCTGATAAAGTTGTGCATATGAATCTACAACCTGCATGTATGTGAGTTCACGATTCCAATAAATTATTGGCCCTAATACACCCACAAAAGACATTGCTGGTTTTTCATTTATAGTACCCGTGGTAGGATCGAGGCCTATTGTTCCGAATTCTTGAGGAGCCTCAGGACTAGTTTGAGTTAAATTTTGATCAATAGTACCCTGTCTATCTGCGTTTTTATAGAAATTCATGTTAGGATATCCGGGACCGCCATCACATGTTACAGTGAAACATGACCAAGCAGTATTGTTGAATGGCCCTACACTGCGAATACTCCTATCCGCTGCATCGGTTAGGTTTTGATTATAATAATTTATGTAACTAGATGTGGTGCTAGAACCTAACATAAAAATATGGTTGTGATCTAATGCACTATTGCCTCTTTCAGAAAGAATGTTATGTTCTCTATTATAATCACTAGAACCGGTCCATATTTCATTTCCGTTAGTATCAAGATTATCAACCAAATCTCTATTACGATAAAACCATATTTGTAATGTGCATCCGGAGTCTTGCCAGAAATCAACTTCAAATATTTGTGCTAAATCAACAAAATATTGACACCCATAATCATTACCAGCTGTCATTGTAGGAGTGGGAAAATCTAAATACCCGGCAGAATTAAGCATTACTGCATCTGAAACCGTGCCTTCAATTCCCCCTAGTATAGCATTATAATCAGTTGATGATGAAGTAGGTGTTTTTACTTTGATATTTCCTCGAGGGTTCCTCGGATCCCACATGTGGGCTATGTCACTTAAAAAAATCGGATTAGGATTTCCAGATCTGATACCCATTACGCACTCCCGTTATCTAAATATAACCTTCGCCATTGACTGAAGGCATCATCCACTTCATCATCCGTTAGATATCTATCCCACAAAGCCACAGGACCAATTTTCCCCCTGAATAATTTGTATGTATCAAGACTATCTGTTGTCACATCAGGATGCCCCCCGATATAATCAAAGCTTTTGTCTAAAGGGTATGTTCGTGGATAATCTGCGACATAATAAATTTCGCCATTTATAAAGGCATTAGTTTTATCATACAAATGAGTGTGTTTTCCGCCAGTATTATTAGGATCGGACCAATCAACATATTGTGAATCATTAGGGTACACATTAATCCCTGTAGTGCCTCCCTGACCGTCATGACCAACTCTTGGTATTCCGTATCTTGACTCTACTCCTTCTCCTACTCGATATATGTAACAATACCATTTACCTGTTACTGTTTCAGTTTCACCTGTGTTTGGATTTGTATGACTTGTAGTATTGACATCTAAAGCAATCTTGGGGTCAGGAATAGCTTGAGTTGTAGCAGGTCTATGAGTAAATCCGTTGTAATATGGTTTCCATGATAATGATCCGTTAGCATCACCAGTTGTAAACCCACCATCTATCACAAACCCGTCCCGAGACCGGTAAGGGTTGTCGGTGCGATTAGTCATCACTATTGTTTCGCCATTGACCTGATCGCTTACATATATCCATATTAAAAAAGTCCCTTCTCTAGCGAACCCTCCGTCCAGTTTTAGATGATCCAAAGTATAGCCTTTAAATGCTGTAATATCTTCATTAGGCGATATAGATATATAATGATTAATAATAGGAGTACCTGTTTGTGATTCAAATACGTCAGAGGTTGACGTTTCACCGAACGAAAAGTATTTCGGTCCTGATATATTATTTGTGATACTATCCACAATTGAATTGTCACTTACAAATGCAATACCCTGATTAGTATAAACATCATTAAGGGTATAGTTATTGTTGATATTCACAGGCCCAACACACCTAGCATTATTAGGGTCAAGGCACCATTGTAACCCGTTTGTAGGAAAAGTCATGAATTTATCTCTTCGAAAGGTGAATAGAAGTAAAAACAGTAAAATTTGAGTTCATCTGATCCCGTTGCCCCAATATCAAACTCTTTGTTTGGACCCCACCACGCTTTTGCATCATTATCTTCACCGTTCCAATTAGCAATGCCCCAAATGCCGTCTTGCTTACCACCAGGACCCGTCTCATTCATATTGCCGTGCAAAAACTCTCCGGGTTTCCACCCCCAAAGGCCGCCGTCTGCAGACATCTTATTTCGAGACGCCCCTGATGCAGTGCTGTAAGTGTTGGTTTGCGGAGCCCCTGAAGGGATTTGATTTGTAGAATAATTCCAACCTTGTACAGTGTTAGTATTGCTTACATTTGCATCAGGGTGAGGAAATGCCGTAGTCTTTAAAATGTAAGGATTGTCAACACTACTAGGTTTTCCGTTCACTTGATAGTATCCTGAAACATCATGCGTATACCCATGAATAAGATAACAACTTTCTTCCTCACGGTGTGTGCCTGTGCTACCCATTGACCGATTTGAAGCACCCAATTCACGCCACACATCTCTTGCCTGTTCTATATCATCAGCAACAAATCTTGAAGGTCCTGTATTAGTGGTTCCTGAAACTGATTCTACAATAAACCAATATGTTGTTCCAAGATACTTATCTTTCTCAAAAGCTGCCATACCTAAACAATTGTAAGTTTGACGTAATCGATGATGTCTATAATTTCCATTAGCATCGATATTGTCAAGACTAGAGGAGTATACATAATTGTCGTCTAGCATCGGGTCATCCCAACACCTTGGATTAAACATTTTATATACCATTCTTGACGGAAAATGTCCGACCTTATCTGGTGTTCTGTCATAACGTGTGCCACCAAAATCCCTGCACAGTGTTCGTGGTTTGGTGCTATAGTTGCCACCGTCTATGTTGTAATTTGTTATGTTAAACGCCTCGAGATCTTGTGCCATATGTGTTTCATCAAGAACAGTATAACAAATAGTTGGGCACCATGAAGCATTTTCAAGTGCATATGTAACTGTCCGGATATCGCTTTCAGCAGTAAAATCTTTTAATGCTTCGTCTATCTCTTTCTGTACATACGAATTTCTTTTATAATAAGGTGTATCAAGGATAATGTTTGAATCAACGTCAACTTTTGACTTTTCAACAGGTTCGAATGCGCTTTTTGTATTATCATATAAACTTTTAATTTCGGTGTCTGATAGTTTATTATACTTCCAAGAATGCACACAAGAAATTTGTAAGGGTGCAGGGCCAAGGCCTTCGTAATTAACATCGTCTACACCACAAAATCTTGACTTTCCTGAGTTTTCTCTGCTTCCGTTCTCGAATGCCTCCCAAGACGCTCTAGAAACTTGTCGTCCCAAATACCCAAAAATACGATCTGTGTTTGTTCCTTGACCTAATGACAGTAAACTTGCGTTATAGGCGCTTGTGCTTACAAGCGATCCATTAACATAAATCTTAATTAGACCATCCGATACACTATAAGTAAAACTCAGCATCATCCATTCGTTGTACAATCTTTCAGCTGAACCACCAGGGTTCGCACCTGAAGTGAGAGTTTCTAGGTATGTGTAGTTGGTTTCATTAGCAATTGATCGAGTTCCGAACTTAATAGTCCCAGAACTCGTGATATAAGCGTAAGCATGTCCAATATCAAACAAAAATCCTTTACAAGCTTTGGAGTCTTGCGCTTTATAAGGTATACTGCCGTCTCCTCTACACCACATAGAAAAAGTGAATTCACCTGATTGATCAGATGCAGAAAAACTAAACCTTGAATCTATAGCTCCCCATGACAAATGTTTCCGCCGCTCATATTCTTTTTCCGTTGAAGTTGCAGCACCACTATGCCTAAATCCTGCAAGTTGGATGTACCCAGGAGTTGTTTCATGAGTTTCATATTCAACCGCAGGAAAAGTTGGGACATGGAGGGGTATTGCAGAAGATATAGTTTGTGAAGTGCCGCCAGGAGCAATCACAACACTAAAATTATTTGTTTCAGCTAACTCTGTATAGTATTGATTTTGAAAATCAGCAACAGTTAATGATGTGCCATAAGTTCCTTCGAGTCGGCGTTGCTCCTCGAGACTCCAACCTCGTAAATGATATTGTTTAGTGTAGGACGAGTTAGTATCATAACTAGAATCAGAAAAACTATCAAACGAATTCTGAAGCCAAAGCATTTTTTCTGCCGATGTGCCGTTGTGCTTATAGTCCCCCATCGAATATGACCATATAGGTTTAGCATAAAACGATCCTATTGGGCGATTGTTGATAGTAGTCTGAAGATTGCTAGCGCTTGTCGATGGATCCGAATTAACGAGTTCAAGCCATGAAACCAAACTCCCTTTTGAATCATATATGTACATATCGTATCTTGTGTCAAATAATTTTCTGAATCCTAAACTGGGATGTAATCCTGAACCATTAAATGTTTCATCTTGATCTAAACCGCTAAAGCCGCCAAAAGGCCAAAAAGACATTGTATTGACTTCTATACCTTGATTTCTTTGTATACTGCCGCTATCTCCAGAAAACTTACCCATTGACAGATGCACGTTGTGTAACACTAAATAATCATCATTAGTGGGTCGAAGGGGCATTACTGCCTTTCTAAAATTATCGTGACTATATTTTGGTTGAGGGAATAACACATTTGATTTTGCTGGTCTAATAGCATGAAATGTTGTTCCTACGGCATTTTTGTAATTAGAATATCTCACGCTTAGGCCGCCACCTGAAGTACCTGCAGGACGATTGTAGTTTAAAGCACCAACAGTCTCGTACGTGCCGTCATGGTTATCCCAGTTTCTTGTGCCTGCTGATGTATAATGAACTATAGGTCCTACTTCAAATTCACCGTGAGTTTCTGTGTGAATTACATCTCCTATTTTTAATTTTCTGTCCTCAGGATATCCGTCTGATAATGCAACGGTTTCATTATTTATAACCATTCTCCAGGATTTGTCCCTCATTCCCGGGCCATCTTTATCACACGGAGACCAATGATTCATCGCAACATACATAGACCTCACTGGACGCCCGCCTAAAAATCCTCTAGCAGCACGGGCTGGTATTCGATCATTACTTGAACGAGAAGCAGTAGCGACATTATTATCTTTTTCACAATATATACCTAAATGCAGCGAGTCACTAAAACCTTCTCTGCACCAAATATTGTCAGGTCTACTTCTCGTTCTAAACTCATCGTCAAAGCTGGTGTCATTAATATCACCGTTACCGGAATCATTTTGAGAATATGGCGCAAAACTCTGCTCATTAAGATTAATATTAGGATCCTGTTGCTTTATCCACATTGTTAATGCATCAAAACCGCCATCATTATCTGCACCGCTTTTAATTGTTGCATTTTTTGAGTCATCATCATAATTGTGATATAGTATACTTGGATAGTTTCCGCCATTATCACCAGTAGCCCAAGAAGGGTCTCCACGCCGCCGCCAATCAACAACACCTCTAAATGCATCATTGCCGCCGTTATATGATTGAACATTTCCGTCTATTCTTCCTGCACCGTTTAAAGAGAAATACCACTTGCCTTTAACTGGATAAAGTTGAATGCCTCTATCAGGTTGATAATAATTTGCAGCATTGCCGAAAGAAGTGGAATTTTTGATTCCTTTATCACCAGCAACCAGCGCACAATCATAATTATTGCCTGATAAATCTTTAAGACCTTTGGGGCATTGCACCTTTGTTGATACATATTGCCAACCAAAATCATCAACATTGCCGCCAGAGTGGTGAAATTCATCTTCATCAATGAGTATTGCAACTTCATTTTTATAAAACAGAAGTGCTTCACGTAGATCGCCAGTTATACCAGCAATACCGTGGTCATGCAAAGAAGAATTACTATCTTCATCTGAATACGTGGGAACACCACTGACCGCACCAGTTGCTACAGTTGATGCATCATACCCTGTATTATAATCCTGCTGCGCTGAAAACCCTCTTAAAGTGGGCTCATGCGTTGAAAATCTTTTATTAAGTGCACCTAAGGCTGACCCTTGTGGATTTGATGCATCATACCATAATGATATTTCACCAATTCTGGGTATTTTTGGCTTATGAGAAATTCCCATTATTGATCCTCATACTCTACCACCAGTTGTTCAATATCCTTTCTTTCACCGAATATTGTGTAAAAACAATTTACAGGTTCATCGCAACCAACAATTATTTGATTATCATTAATATCTTGAACAAATAAATTTTGATGTGAACCTACTGGAGTCAAATTTACAGTGATCGTTGTTTCATCAACTAATCCTGTCCAATAATCAGGTAATTCAATAACATTCGAATCTTTTAATCGACCTCTAACATATACTCCGTTCTCGGGTCCCTCTAAAGACGCATATTGTAACTTCATTGCATCTTTTGTTGGATGATCAATCAAGAATGATTTTGCTGTTGCAGTCAGCGTACCTGTTAATGTCAGCGCACCTGTACTGGGATTAAATTTGAGTTTTGTATTTGTTAATGGATCTTGATCAGTACCTGCTGGTGATACTGCAGTTTCAGCAAATACGACAAAATGATCAGCGTTTGATGTCCCATCAACTGTTGTGATTGGACCACCTGCCTCTAATGTTTCAACATATGCAACTGTTCCCGTAGTTGTTCCGTTAGGAAGATCAGGGAAAGTTATTGTTGAATCTTGATTTGAAGATGTCCCAGTTCCGAAACTATAAACTGTTTTATACACAGTTCCTTGACTTGTAATAGTGGATGTGTTTCTTAATATTAAACCGGTGCCGTCAATACTCAACCTTGTTTCATTCATATTGCTTGACGGTTTTGCATTATTGCTCACATCAAAATCAATATTTCGCTGACCCCAGATCCTAATACCTGATTTATTTGCACCGTCAGTTTGTTTTGTTGTTATTTCACCTTGACAAGGAAGTGCTGAGTCATTTATTGCAGGTTGAGATACACCGTCAGATGTATCTCCAGGATTCATAAATGAAATCCATGGATTAGCATTAGCAGTTGTATTATCCTTAAGTTCTAATATTAGAACGCCGCCATAATTCAAATCACCTTCTGTTGTTCTAGAAAACTTGGCGACAGCACCAGATGTTGCACTAGATGCACTTAATGCTAACCCAGTTAAATCAAAATCTGTGGGTGTCGTTGTATGCGCAAATGAATTAGTTATCGTAACTTTTGCACCGTTTGCACTATACACTGGCGTATTCGTTCCAGCAATAATTAATTCATCATCACTACCCGTTGATACTGCTATGCCTGAACCGCCTTTGAATGTTATGGTATCATTGCTAGAAGTGTTTCCACTAACGGCAGTCAAGTTTAAATCAACCTGTGTGTTATCTTGTGCATTTGTATCAGTTGTCAAAGTGTATTCTGTTCCCGAAACGCCACTTCCATCTATTTCAATTTTTGCATTAGCAGATACGGTTTTTACATATGTATTAACTGATATACCACCATCACCGACTATATCAATCGTATCAGCGTTCTGTGTACCTGATTCTTCTAATTGAAAAGTTCCAGTGTTTGTGCCTGCAGTAACAGTTAAATCATATTGACTGTTTACAGCACTCGATGTTAATTGATATGTTCCAGTATCGACACTACCGTCTGATTTAAGGAATCCTACTACTGACTGATCTGTTGTTATGAAAGATGTTGCCTCAAAACTTTTGTTTGTAGCAATACGACTACCGGTGTCAGACCATACAATGACAGGTACAGGATTATCATTATTCCATTCTCCGGTCACTGCCGGTGCAGTTGGTGTTCCTACGCTTGTACCAAATGTTAATCCTGCGTTATTTGTTGTGCTGGATGTAGTCGCATCCTTTGCAACTGTAATATTCAGGTCTGCAACATCAAGTGTTGTCGAATTGACGGTTGTTTGTGTACCTAATACTTCAAGATCGCCTCTGATCTTGACAGTTCCGGTTTCACTATCAATTGCGACAGGATCAATTATAATTGTCTGGTTACCCTGAATTATTGATTCAGAATTGCCCTTATAATCTTGATCGTCTCCGGCTATTATATTCCCGCCATCAGCAGTCGCCCTACCTAAAATCAACGTGGATATTTGTTTGCCTGTGTAATAGTTTTTATTAGCAACTATTCTAACTGCGTGTTGATTAGCATCATCCCACCCGCTACTACCCGCCCAAGGCATAAGTCCTTGAACGCCACCAACTTTAAAACTTAAAAAACTTTCTCCAGGAGAGCTAGAATGAGTTGATTTGATTGACACATCATGTTTTTCAGGATTAGACACTGAGCCCGGGTTTGGATCAATCCAAACAATCTTTTCTGAATTATTTAATTGTACTGTCCTTCCAACGCTAATGCCACCAATAGTAGAAAACGATGGTACAGCAACTGCTTTACCTTTATCGGCAGCACTGGCATAAGAAGTTCCGGCGCCAGTTGCTTTAAACAAGACACCTACACCATAAGTTACGCTACTAGGATCTGGATGGTCGTCAATTGATCCCCAATCTTGCTGACCAGTTTGAGTTATTCTATAAACGGTTCCTGATTGAAAACTTCCAGATTCAACTTCAGTCCTGCTTACATCTTGCGGGCTTGTTAATCGAATTGGTCGATTAGCGAGCATACCTACTTGAAGCGTTGTTTGTAAACTAGAAGCATTTGTTGATAAGTTGACAGAATTTGTTGTTGCCTCTGCAGACAACCCAATTTTATAATATCCTGATTGCCCAATTTCTTCTAAGGAAAGATCATCACCAATAGAAACTAACCTGCGTATTCCTCCAGCAGTCGACATCATAAAAACATTATCACCAGCAGAGCCACTTAATGATGTTATATCATTAGTTGGCACACCAAAGTTGGGTTCCGCCTGATCTAGTGACAGATATGTATATCTATCAGACTCAACATCATTAGGTCCTGTGGTTTTTACACGACCCGATAAATAATTACCAGCAAATTTACGCATTTAATGTTTCCAAAAAACTTAATGTTAAATCGAGTGAGTTCGGTCCATCTCCAGGCACAACAGGATCTGATGAGGCAGGCCTTACAAAACCCATTAATGTATCACCTGGCTGCAACACGAGTTTACCTGTTGCTAAATTTGCAGCATCTTTCTCAGGAATAGCTAATTGATTCACAAGCGTATTTACATTAGGTGTTGAATCAGTTTGCTTTTTAAGTTGCAATGTAACAACAACATCGCCACCACCCGCTTTTACATTTGCTGCCTGTGCATTCAAAACAATTGCAGTATATCCCGCAGGTGCTGTGTATATTTCTTTGGGGTCGCCAAAACCAACATCAGTTGCATCTGATCCCACAAAAGAGTATTGTAAAGATTTAAATGTATTTAATTGTGCCATTTCTAATTGCCTTCGATTGCTAGTATGTAAGGAGTCATAACAGAGAACAATGATCTGTTAAATGTATCTCCTTCAATGGTTCCGTCAGTTCTATTTATACGCATTTCAGATCCAATCCTAAAATCACCCTTATGATCTGTTGATGTGAAATAAACTGCGCCTAAGTTTGTTACGTCATCAAAAATAACTTCATTTTCTGTTTTTGGGAAGTCATCAGTTCTTGGTCTGTTATACAAATCATCTGGAGCACCAGTTTGTATATTCGTCAACCCTTGTATTTCTGTTCCTGTGCCGACATACTCAAATGTCATCGAACTTGCAGCGATCAAACTTCTTTTTCTGAAGTCAACGGTAAATCCTTTGGTAAAATTATCCCTTAAATTTTCTAAAGGTATAACTCTATAGATATCTATGTTGCCTCCTGCAGACCCCGCAATTTCATTCTTTTCTAAATCAATTTCATTTGCAGCAGTTAATATTTCAGATTGTATGCCTGCGCCCGAAGTATCAAAGTTAGTTCTTGTGGGTATATTGGTGTCCAACTGAACAGAGTTTATAATATGTGTCATTAATACATCTATCTCACTTTCAATAGATAAGTTGGATACATAGTTAGGAATAATGACATCTCTTAATTGTGTGTATGCACTAATTGTTTCAGTTTGTTGAGAGTTTTGATTAGAGTCAATTAACTGAGATTGTACATCAGGGTTTCCAGCAGCATCAAAACTTGTTACCCAATAACTTTCGCATACCCTTGTTGTCGCTGAATCTGTTGTGTAAAGTATGTCGTAAGATAGGGCATCAACTATGAATTTAGTATCCCTTTTGCATTTATTTTGATCGTAAACTAAACTAGGGAATGTCGTATTGATATACGCAATCAAATCGTCTGCTATATCAGATCTATGTTCTTGTAATTCATCCTTTGTTAAAACTCTTACTCCGCCAGCATTTAATGTATCTGGTAAAAATAGTTTGTCTACAACACCGTCACCTGGTTCAGAAAAACTTAATGTCCCGTCTTGGAAAATATGTATAATTTCATCAACAGCTGCTCTAGATCTTTGATATGATACGTTTGAACTAGAAACGGAATTCAATTGTGATATTCTATTCTTCACATCAAGCATCGCTGCTAACGTGGGTCCTCGTTGATCAGAGTTTGTCACCGTAGTATAAGCACTTTGACGCTGATAAGAAATTCCGGTATATACAGAGTTAAAATTAGTCCCTAGCACTAAATCATCTCTAACTGCATCAATGATTAGTCCCACATCACGTTCACATTTATTTTTGTTGTAATAAAACCCTGGGGTCAATGTGTGTGTGCCTGACATTGATGCATTACTAATTACTACGATCTGTTCACTTGGAGCTGTTTCCCAAAAGTTTCTTTGTATTGATGATAACTTAATTTCTGTATCACTAACCTTTGATACAAAATAAACAGACCCTTGAGTTAATCCAGTAATTGGCGTACCTGTGCATGAATATTTTACAGGTTGTCCTTGAACAAGTCCATGCCCTGTCAACCCAGGAACATTAACAGTTTGCCCAGTTGCATCTTTCTTCTTACGCTGAAGGTTGCCGATAACATCTGTGTTGTTGTCTACATCACCACTTTCAACAGTTAATGGTAAGTATCCATTATAATCAGTTTCAACAAAATCAACAGAACTTTCAACACCTTCAACAGAATAATAAAAATTATCTTCTATTCCTGTATTGATGATGACCCAGTCAGTAGTTGCTTGCCTTAGTTCACGCTTATTTTCATCGACAGCACTTTTTGCTTGACCGCTATCTCCTGCAGTAGGAAATGCAGGTAATACCAATTGTGGCAATGCTTCAAGATCGTCATCAGAAATCATTTGTTTAATTATTTCAACAAGGTTGTGTGCCTCTAATGCAACATCAGCAGATTCAGTGTCTCCGCCGCTAGCAGTTAGAATTGAAGCATCTAATACTTGTTGTCCTGTTGTGCTGGTGCCTTCAGTATTAATTTTTTGTATGACATCTGATACAACATCAGCCAAATATCCATATGCTGAAACAGTAGCATCCTTTTGAACCTGACTAGGCAATTCACTCACTGCACCTACAAAGTAACTTTTTGCGGCATCTAAAGTTGCAGAATTTCCGCCATACATCAAATCATAACATATTGCATCGACAATAAATCCAATATCTCTCTTACATTTATTTACATCATAATTTCCCGCTAACCCTGGGAACTGAGAAATATATTGATTAACCTCATTTTGAATAAATGATCTGTTCGCAGGAAGCGCACCTAAATCAGAACTAGTTGCTCCGCCGAGGTTACTCGCAGCATAAAAATACGCAGGATGCCTGTTTAATGAATTTGGGAAATTCAAAGTTGGCGTTGTGTAATTTACGTGTGACGACCCAGGTTGTGTGAAGTCACTGAGCGATACAGGAGTTTGCGTAGCGCCATTACCTATTATCCCTATAACATTATCGAACCTTGCATCAATTAGTAACTTTTGTGGTGATAGTGCCGCTACTTCTGGTATTAACCCAGTAAGACGTTTCGTTTCAGTTAATGCATCTATTGTATCTTGAACCATTTGAGCATCTGCTAATGCGTTTTTACGCTTATAAGCAATGCCTGCATAAATCGAGTTGAAATTTGTAGTTAAAACAAGATCTCTAGTTACAGCATCAAGTATTAATTCAACATCTCTTCCACACTTTGCAATCAATTGAGTGTCTACATCATTAACAAGAAAAGCGTCTCCGTATTTAGGTGGAGTCGGTGTACTAATTTCAATATCACGATCAAATACAACAGAATCAGAAGTTAGTGCGCCTGGATACAATATTTCAGATGCACCTGTTGCCTTCAATCCGAAATTACCAAAAGAAGCATTTGAGTTTGTTAGCGAACATTGTCCCCCGCTCTCGCATAGAACAGCATGGTCACATGAAACAGTAAAGATAGAAACTAATTGCGCATACCCACGATTGATAAGATGCACACCTCGCCCGCCAGCATTGATTTGTGTAAACGAGTCAGAAACCATTGATCTCAATCCACGAGTTAAACTTCCGTCAATCAACATACCTGTTGCGTTTCTGTTAAATGATGTACAGTTTTCTACGTAAGGACTCGTTGAAATTACCTGAGGAACGCCACCAGGTTGTAATGCGATTGGCGGAAAGGATACTGCAGCAGGTGGTCGAGGTTTGCTTGTAGATACATGCATTCCCTCAAAGGTCAAATTTGTTATATATGAAGCGTTTTGTACATAGAACAAATCATTACTAGAATCTGTTCCTTTTACCCTTGTCGTTCTTAAATTATCACCCACAATTGAAACATTAGGAGGAATGACCATACCTCCCATCGGATTCGCTTCAAGTTCAGCGGGTGTAAATCCACTCGTGTCATTATCTTCTATATACAATCCACTTTTAACAAAAATGGTTGTGCGAGCAGTTGACCCAGGAGTTGCTGCTTCTAGTACACCCAAAGTTTCTAATGCTTTCTTAATAGATGCGAATGAACTGCTTAATGTTTTACCATCACCGGTAGTGTCATTACCTGATTTAGATACATACAAAACATTTTCGACAGAATCTGCTTGTCCTACTTCTTTAAGTGAATAGGTTCCGTTTTGATCTTGCCTAATAAACATTTTGCCATCATGTGTATTGATGGCAATTTCTCCGTTCACTAACTCCGAATTGGGATTCGGTTTCTCGTCAGGAATTGCGCTTGTCTTATGTATTATTGTTGTATATTGTGACATCTATGATCGCCTTGTATATAGTACAATTATATTTATGGGGTTACAGTTCCGTAAGATCCGCCATCGATAGTATGGATTGACACCCAACCTGAAGTCACAGAAAATTGATCGCTATTAAATTCAGCAACACCTTGATCATTCTTCCAACCCGCATCATATGCAGCATCATTTTTATCAACAATAGGTGCGGTATTTGCTGTTGCAGTTGCTAATTTAGCATCAACTGTTGCAATATCACCATTCGTTGTATTATTTGCTGTACCAATAACAAGCGAAGATCCGTCATCGTCTGCAACAAATGCGTAATTTGCGGGATCAGGATCAGTTATATCAAAAATGCCTTTCACTTGAAGATCTTTTACATATTCACCAAGAGAGGAAGACACATCAGATGCTAATGAAGTTGCTATTGACATGCCTCCGCTTAGATCAGTTTCAACTGTACCTGTAACATCACCAGTCAATGCAAATGTTTGAGCAGTTTGTAAAGCAGTTGCCGTTGATGCATTACCTGTAACATTACCCTCAACATCTGCTACGATTGTGGCTTTTGTTCCGGTAAACGTATTTGAACTTTCTGTAGCGCCTACTAAGAATTTAAATTTGCCCGCTGTTGTAGATGCATCATCTGATGCGTTTTTATGATCGTACCCGAAAAATCCTACAAGATTATTAGGAGTTTGTGCTGTGCCTTCTGTGTAATTAAATTTAATACCACGCTCAAGACCATCATACACTGTGCCATGAGTACCCAACTCCATAACAGGATCATCAATCTGTACGGTGGTTGAGTTAACTGTTGTGCTAGTTCCATTTACTGTCAAATCACCTGTAATTACTGCATTACCCGCAACACTTAAATTATCGCCGACCGCTACTGTGCTTCGAACAGGAGAACCTATCGAAATCAAATCTGATGTTGCGTAAAAACTTACAGGATTTTCTGTGAATAATACGTCTGTTAATGTTCCTCCACCCGTGGGGTCAGAGCCGTCATTATTAATGGGTTGTCCACCTTCTTGAAGTGACAATTGGAATGAGTTATCAGTAACATTAACAGCGTAATATTGAGAACCATCAGTAAGATTTGAAATTGGTTGATCAGATTCATAAGTTATCAAGTCACCCAACAAATATCCGTGACCCGTGATATTGAATGTCATGCCAGTTGTAGTTGATCTTGTTACTACTGTGCCAGGATTTCCATTAACAGAAATAAATTGTTGGTGGACAAAAGGAGTTGATTGCTTTATGATTGTTTGAGGATTTGTCGCATCGCCATCATCACCAAGTAATGTTTTACTAGATCCTGCGCCAACTGTTACTGAACCAAACGCAACATCATCATCAACATCTAATTGTTGTTGTAAACCTATTGTCATGGTGCTAAGGTTATCATCATAAACAACAGTTACACCAGAATCACCTGCAAATTTAAATGTATCGGACCCAGAGATTAATCCTTCATTTGCCGTTACTTCTGAATCAGATACATTGATGCCGGTTGACCTAGATACAACATAACCCTTTGTTGCAACCTGTGAATCAGGTGAATCGATACCTGGTGTAGGCAAACCTGTGATTGTTGCTGTGCCATCAGATAAAATATTTCCGCCACTAAAAGTTAAACCACCGGCGTTTAATGTTAATGCGCTTTGTGTTAATGTCAGATCAGTAGTTTCGTCACCAATTACAATTGATGCTAATCTTCCTCCTGCGGCAGCAACAACAGCTTTATTAGCAGTAGGAGTACCTGGAGTTGCTGTCAACAAATCAGTAAATGCTTTACCACCAACTGCAACTGCCGCATCTTCAGCACCATCGCCTGTACCGATGTATAGGGTGTTACCTTCAACATCGTCTAATAATGAATATGCTAATTCACCCTGTTTTAGCACACCTGGTTGCGGTTTGCCCGAATTTGCTGATCTTTTTACCTTGATAATACTCATTAGAAAGTGCCTCCTTCAAGCACAGTTTCTTCGCTGTCTAATTGTGTTGTTGCGGTCCATTTTCTTGTATTTTGATTATACACTAATATTGAACCGTCTACTAAAACTGAAGCATCAACATCAAATAAGTTTTGCAATTGGATACTTCCTGCAGTCCCTCCGACTGCGTAATTTGTTACAAGCAATCTATTTGCTGGTGTGATAGTAGCTTTTATATTGGGCATCCTATATCCTCGTTATTCCTGGTGTGACTGTAACAGTTCCTTGAACTACACGATCCGTTTTCTGTGGCGCAGGTGATGTAATCTCAACATCATATAAGTATCTGCCTGGTTCGAGAGAGGTTGTACCCGCATAAGTCACTTCTGATTCTGTGCCTGCATTTAAAGTATAATCATCTTTGGGTAATACTAAAGTGATTTGACCTGAAACATCATTATGAGTTGTTTGAAAGGTTGTTGTTGCCGTTTGCGATGCATAGTTTTTGCGCATTTGTGAAGCAACAGTATAACCTGTTAGATCCACGGGTACGCCTGATGGATCAGATAAGTCAATTGTGGCATCAAAGTCAGCGCCTTGATCTATTGTTATATTTGCTTTAATAGCCATCATTTTCTCCAATTAGTGTTAATTAGTATTTATAAATAATATAAACACAAGTTCCCCAACTTAGAGGAAAAAAATGGCTGTATCTAAATATATAAGAATTGGTTTAAGAGCAGATAAGAGTCTAAACGATTTGCCTGATGAGCAACTCGGACTAGCTAATATACTAGATGACTTAATACCGAGCCAACCTTTCATACCCGGTGACTTAACCGTAATTAATGGATTAGGTCAAACAGACGTATGGGCTCAAGATCTTGCTGAAATACATGATTCTACAAATGTTTACAGCCCGTTAACTTTAGGCAATGATGGACAAATTGTTGTCGGTGCACCAATAGACATTCAACCAAGAATTAGAGTTATAGATAAATTAGTCAACGATAGAATTGTAGTAGGAGATCCTCCTTATGTTCTTGGTGGGTCAGGTCCAACAGCAACAGTGTTCTCGGGAGAGGCATTGACCTCTACGGCTGCTACTTTGACAGGCCTTATTGAACCAAACGATATTTATGATGCATCATATCCGAGTAACGTGATTACAGATGAATATTGGATTGATGGGTTATTCGGATTCAGTTCAAGGTTTCATCCATCATTTAATGACTCATTTGGAGGAATCACTTGGGAAGGACATTTTTCAAATCCTAGAAGCAGACCGGGTATAATTAGAATGAATTCTTTTTTCTTATTTGAAAAAGATATAGGACAAAATACAGGTGTTTACTTACCTGAAAAATGTGTCACACAAGAATCATTTGACGCCACAATCAATGCTGCATCAGTCGGTTCCGTACATTCGATTAGTAAATCTGATGGTATACACATATTAGATGGTATGCTCATAAAGGGGCCAGACGGATTAGGTTCTGATCCTACACATTACGTTAGTTCTGGCCAAGTTAGTGGAAACTCATTCATATTCAGCGCTGAGCCTATACAGGGTACAACTGCTTTAGCAGCTACTTCATCTGGCGATACAATGAATTTTTCTTTTAGTTTAGGCGAAGATGCATTAACATATCGAACTACTTTTACAGATAGAATGTCAAGAGGTGAAACGCAAAAAATCAGAATGACTGTTTGGTATCCCAAACCTGATCAGTTTATCCCTGCGAAATCAAGAGCAAAATTCCCGCCTTTCGGTATGCGTGCTGATATGGACACTGTCATCGCTGAATCAGATCGAGGACTGCCGTTTAATCATTGGTATAAACAAAATCGTGAAAGTATAATCGGCGATAATCCTCCTCAAAATTCATATGAGCATTTTGAAAGAAATGTTATAAATCGCAGAAATAAAAGAACGGGGCAATATTATTTAAATCAAATGCCCACTTACATTAGGTATACGCCTGAGCATGAAGTTGATAATATATCGAAAAAATTAAACGGTGGTAGGGTGCAACCGATACAAATTTTCCATAGTGGGGCTAACCAATTTGCATATAATGGCGGGTATCCAGAATCTAATGTCGAAAAAGGAGATTATATATTATTTTGCTTCAATGATTCTAATGATTTGAATAGTGACAATAAGCAATATTTTTTACAAGTCACAGATGTGTCATTGACAGATGGTGAAAATGATCAACTTTCAATCACTGTAGATAAATTTAA
>Ga0213866_10001487_pt1 | contig 17342 bp, 11 predicted proteins | sample PICome_11_FD_160079 | JGI IMG/M metagenome (GOLD analysis project Ga0213866, IMG submission 160079) | Coastal seawater microbial communities near Pivers Island, North Carolina, United States - PICO284 | ecosystem: Environmental > Aquatic > Marine > Coastal | place: USA: North Carolina...
TAAGAACGTGGCTTTGAGGCGCTTTTGATCGCTGCGCGATCATGCCCCCTCAGTCTCGGCTTCGCCTCGACAGCTCCCCCGACTTCGTCGGTGGAGCGGCTTCTCGGACAAGCCGACGTGAGTCGCATCCCGATGCGACAGTTCCCCGCGCGAGGCTCTCCCCGCCGCATTCGCGCGCTGCGCACGAGCACCGGCATGAATGGCGCTGGCACTACGCTCGCGCTCCAACTCGCAACAAAGTACTCTACCCGCTCTACCGACCAAGGAGCTCCACCATGCTGCGATTGATCAAGCGCGACCGCATCTACACAGGCAAGCTGATCTCACTCAACGTCAACACCTACGCGGATCTTGACGGCAACGAGATGCAACGCGAGTTCATCGAGCATCCCGGCGCCGCCGTGGTGATCCCGGTGGTCTCGAAGGACGAGGTGATCCTGGTCGAGCAGTTCCGCGTGGGCGCTGGCCGCAAGCTGCTGGAGTTTCCCGCGGGTTGCATTGATAAGGGTGAAGACCCGCGCCAAACCGCCGCGCGCGAGCTGGAAGAGGAAACCGGCATGAAGGCCGGCAAGCTCGAATCGCTCTTCAGCATGTACCCGAGCGCGGGCATCCTGAACGAGCAGATGCACATCTTCCTCGCCACGCAGCTCGAAGACACGGGCAAGCAAACGCTCGACGAAGACGAAGACGTCGAAATCGTGCGCATGAGCTTTAAAGACCTGCGCACCCAAATGCGCGCGGGCAACATCAAGGATGGCAAGACCCTCGCCGCTTTGGGCTGGCTCTTCAGCTTCCGCCCGAGCTTCAAGGATTAGCGGCAGTGGCACCGACACTCATGTCGGTGGTCGCGTTCTTACGCGACGATGCCTTTGTAAGCGCGATGCATGTGTTAGCCCCCGGTGAAACCGGGGGACTAGCTATGATCCCCTCTGCGCGTAGCGCAAACCCAATGTAGCCCACGATGTAGTCGTGGGTTGGGCGATGCGGTGCGTGTTCTCCCTTCGCCAACCCCCGATTGCATCGGGGGCTAACCGAATGTCGTGCTCCGCACGAAGAGTTCGGAACTGGCAGGAATGCCAGTTCTACTGCTTAGTTGTTGTCGATCTGCGCTTTCTGCAAGGTGCCGGAGTAGTCGATGAAGACGCCGCGCAGTTCGCTGTAGGCTTCGATCACGGTGGGGCCGCCTTCGCGGTGACCGTTGCCGGTGGCCTTCACGCCGCCGAAAGGCGTGGAGACTTCGGCGCCGGTGGTGCCCGCGTTGATGTAGCACAGACCGCTCGCGCAATCGCGCTGGAAGCGGTTCACCACGTTCACGTCCTGGCTGAAGATCGCGGCTGACAACCCGTACTTCACGCCGTTCGCCACGCGCACTGCTTCGTCGTAATCTTTGACGCGGATGATCGAGAGCACCGGCCCGAAGATCTCCTCCTGCTCGATGCGCATGCCTTGCTTCACGCCATCAAAGAGCGTCGGCTTGACGAAAAAGCCCTTGGCAAGATCGCCCTCGGTGGCGCGAGTCCCGCCGCACAGCATCTGCGCCTTGTCTTCTTCCTGACCGATGCGGATGTAGTCGAGCACCTTGTTCATCGCCTTCTCGTTGATCAGCGAAGCGACCTGTGTTTTGGGATCAGCGCCGTGACCAAGCACCAACGCTTCCGTGCGCTTCTTCAACTCAGCGACAAACTCATCGCCGACGGGATCAACCAGAATCAGACGCGAACAGGCCGTGCAGCGCTGCCCCGTCGTGCCGAAGGCGCACCAGAGCACGGCATCAAGCGCGAGCTCCATGTTCGCATCGGGCATCACAATCACGGGGTTCTTGCCGCCCATCTCCATCGAGTAGCGCTTGTGCAGCGGAGCGACCTTGCGCGCGATCTCAGCGCCCGTCGCCGACGATCCCGTGAAGCTGACCATCGCCACGCGATCATCGGTGAGAAGCGCATCGCTGATCGGGCCGCCGCGCCCGTGGATCACGTTGAACACGCCCTCCGGCACGCCGGCTTCGATCATGATCTCGGCGAAGCGATTGGCGAGCAGCGGCGTATCTTCCGCGGGCTTGAAGACAATCGTGTTGCCCATCACCAGCGCGGGATAGCTCTTCCAAGTGGGAATCGCGATCGGGAAGTTCCACGGCGTGATCAGCGCGCACACGCCCAGCGGCACGCGCTCCACATACATGCGCTTGTTCGGCAGCTCGCTCGGCACCGTGTAGCCCCATGCGCGGCGGCCTTCGGCTGCGATGTAGTAGGCCATGTCGACGCCCTCTTGCACGTCGCCGCGCGCTTCGGCAATTGGCTTACCCATCTCGCGCGACATGAGCTGCGCGATGTCTTCCTTGTACTTGCGGAAGAGCTCGCCGGAGCGGTAGATGATCTCCGCGCGCTTCGGCTGAGGCGTTGCCTTCCAAGCAGGGAACGCAGCACTCGCGGCTGCCAGCGCGCGCTCCACGTCGTCATTCGTCGACTGATACGCCGTGCCGATCAAATCGCCGTTGGCCGGATCGCGCGACTCAATCGCCTCGCCGCTGCCTTTGACCCACGCCCCATTGATCAGGTTGAGAATCTCTACGCTCATCACTCTTCTCCATCACGCTTCTGCCGCATCCGGCGAACTGTCTGCCGCGATGTTAAAGGAAAGGCGAGAGGAGCGGCAGACATTCCTCGCCGCCGCGAGCGAGAACAATTCGCGACCAGGGAAGCAGTGACGCCTTCTGCGCCAAGCGGAATGAGGATTGAACACAAAGGCACCAAGGCACAGAGAACACAAAGCGCTTCGCGATTGCGTTGCACTGATCTGCGCGGCTGCGATAACTCGCTGCGCATCGCACTTCGATTGTTCAAGAAATGACTCGCGCGAAGCCGCCAAGGCGCAAAGGGGCCTGCCGGTTTGAGCACTATGAGATCAACACGAGAGCCCATTCAAAAGGGGAGATCGCCTTCTGAGTTCTTTTGTTTTTCAAAGCCTTCGATGGCTATCTCCCCTTTTTGTAGCGCTTACCCGAAGGTTCGATATCACTCAAGCCGACAGGCATCTTTGCGGCTTGGCGTCTTTGCGCGAGATTCTCTTCTTCCCCACTGAGCACGTCGCACAGTGAGCAAACACTGCACCCACCTGGCTGCTCACCCGCTCGCCTGCGAGCTATCTTCGCCTGTCGAACCAGCTTGCTGAACACGCATCAGCTCAGCCGCACTGAAAGACACAAGTAGATCGCGAAGCGCTTTGTGTCCTCAGTGCCTTAGTGCCTTTGTGTTGAATCTTCCATCCGCTGATCTGCAACGCGAAACATCAGCCCAGCGAAAGCGCTACCACACCGGCGCGTCCCAGTAGGTCGCGATGGCGCTGCGGTTTTGCAGGTATTCAAGATCGCTGCCATCAATCACCCCGCCAGGGATGTAAAGGTGGGTGAGCTCTTCGATCTTGATCAGCTCGCGCGCGTCGCTCTCACTGAAATTGCCCCAGCCCAGCAGTGCGAGTTCGCGCAGATGCGAGCGATTCTGGATGCGGCTAAGCGTCACCTGCGTGACTGCGCCAGCATTGCTGAGATCGAGCAGCAGCCGATCCAGATTGCGTAGGCGCGAGATGTACTCAAGCCCAGCGTCGCTCAAGCTATCGCAGCCGTAAAGACGCAGCTCCTCCACGCAGCTTCCAGTCGTCACCATCTGCGTGACGAAGCTGCCCGTGATGTCCTCGAAGTCAACCAAGGTCAGTCGTCTCAGCTTGTCCATGCGACGCAGCGAGATCAGATCGTCGTCGTTGAGTCCCCCACCGCCAAGCTCTAGCCGCGTCAGGTTCGGCATGAAGCTTAGGCTCCCAAAGCCGATGCTGGAGATCGCGAGTCCATCGGGCACGATCAGGGTTTGCAGCGATTCGATGTCACGCACAGCGCTTGCTTCTTCATTGCGGAAGGCGAGCCCGCCGAGCTCCAGCCTTGCGAGCTTCGTGTTTTCGAGCTGTTGCAAGCCGCTCGCAGAAATGGGATTCCAGCCGAGTCGCAGGTATCGCAGCTTGGGGATCGCGCGCAAATGCTGGATCGAAAGATTCGTGATGCCGCAGCCTTCGATCCCCAAGACTTCAAGCTCAGGCAATCGCGTCAGCTCACTGATGCGTGCATCGCTGAAGAGTCCCTCGTAAAGATCAAGCTCTTCCAGTTTGCTCATGTCGCCGATGTGAACGAGCCACGAATCTTGCGCACCGCAGTTGCGTAGCAGCAGTACGCGCAAGTTTGACAGCGCTTTGAGCAGCTCAATCGACTGCGGCAGCAGCCCGACGCAATCCGTTAGGTCAAGAATCTCCAGCGAGCTGATCGACGCGATGTGCTGCGTCCATGCGTTGTCCCACTGGTAGCCGAGCATGCGCAGATCGCGCAGGTTGGTGAGGCGATCAAGCTCGCTCACGCCGCCGCTCGTCATGCCAGCGCAGTCAATCAGGCGGAGCCCTTCGAGCGATGCGATGTCCGCGACCGCTGCGAGCGAGCCTTGCTGAAGCTCGACTCCAACCAGATGCAGCTCACGCAGATTGCCGGCTGCTGCGAGTTCGCGCAGCTCTTGCACGCCGATGCTGCTTCCGTTGAGCGGCTGCAAAACAAGCTCACGCAAGCTTGCAACGCCAGCAATCTGAGCAAGCACAGCTTGCGATGGATCGCAGTCGTAAAACTCGATGCGTTCGAGATTCGGCATCGACTGAATCTGCGTCAGCCCATTCGCCGTGAAGGTGCAAGGCGCGCCCGGCACCTCCGTAATCACAAGCTGGCGCGTGGCAGTGTGCGTGGCGAGTCGCATCAGCTCAGCGTCGCCCGGGCCGACCATACGAATCCCTTCGACTTGAAGCTGCAACGCTGCGAACTCCTCTGCGAATCGGATCTCAGCGAGAGGCAGCAGCTCCCGCGCTTCCCGCTCGATGCGCAAGCCATCGTCATAGCTCGCGATGGCAACGCAAGACTCGCGCTCCGTCGCTGGATTCGTGCGGCAGGAGATAAGCGTAGCCTGAGCCGCGAGCATGGCGGCGAAGAGCGCAACGAGTAGTGCGTAGCGAGTCCGCATGATTCCCCCAAAAGCAACGAGTCAGCCTGATGATAAAACGTCTCAATGCAAACGCAGTTGGAAAGAAGCTCCGCCCGCTTTTCATCTCAAGCCTCGCGCTGCTTGCGCCGATACGCCGAGGGTATGCCCGAATCGCGGGCCCTGCGTTCGATACGCAAGCAAACCATATTGAACGAGCGCGCGCTGATCGCTGAACGAGGCACATGGCCTCACCAAGCGCGAACGCTCTGCCTCGCTGAAAAGGAGCGACCATGCGGCGATTTCTGTGCACTCTTTTCTTGGGTCTGAGCCTGCTCGCAGTCGGCTGCGCGCACGCGGTCACGCCTGAGACCAGTTTCAATGAAACCAAGATGATCTCGCTGACTGAAGCTGCCAAAGAGCTTGATCTGAGCGTCAGCGAAGGCGAATTCTGGGGAGATCGCTACGTTCACAGTGAAGAGCGCGACGAATTCTTCATCCGCTCAGGCAAGGACTTCTACACCTTCAACGGCATGTCGCGCCAAGTCGAGTATCCCGGCATTCAGTATGAAAACCGCGAGATCATGATCCCCAAGGGCATGTACAACTCGATGTGCAAGGATCTTGGCCGCACCGACAAGCTGATGAGCGACTTCCATAAGGTAGACGTCAACGACGACTACCAGATCAAGCGCGCTTCCGATGTGAACCGCGACGAGCCTGTTGTCGAAAGCAAGCCCTACATCGCGCCGGCCCCAGCCAAGGCGGCTGAGCCGAAGCCCGAGCCAGTCAAAGCGAGCGGCTCGCTCAAGGGCAAGAAGATCGTGATCGATGCCGGTCACGGCGGCAAAGATCCCGGCGCAGTCGTTGGCGATCGCTACGAGAAGCACATCGCACTCGCAGTCTCAACGCGCTTGCAAAAGCTGCTCGAAGCTGAAGGCGCTGAAGTCATCATGACCCGCACGGACAACGACACCTATCCCGAGCTCTCCGAGCGCGCAGGTCTCGCAAATACGGTCAAAGCGGACCTGTTCATCTCTGTCCACGCCAACGCCGCTGGTAGTGCCGCAGCGAATGGCATTGAAACCTTTTACGGCGGCAGTGGCGACCGGCGCACCCAATCGCAGCGCGCAGCGAAGCTCGTCAACGACGCAATGGTCAACGCGACCGGCGCAAATGATCGTCACGACAAGGCCGAAACGCGCGGCCTGCACGTGCTCAAGCACACGAAGATGCCGGCGATCTTGGTTGAGTGCGGCTTCATGACGAACCCGGGCGAACTCAAAAAGATGTTCGAAGACAGCTATCGCGACAAGCTGGCGGAGGGAATCCACAAAGGCGTGGTCAGCTTTCTTGGCGATCGAGCCAGCGTCTCCAAGTAGATAGCGCAATGTGAATTGCACAGAATAGGTCATGCTCTGCATGGCCTATTTTGCGTTTTAGGGCTATTCCATCTTCGAATAGCTTCGGGAACCCCTGGAATTGACTGAATTTTAGGTATTGTACGGACACCGAGACTCCAGTACGATTTGGGAATACCCAATTGATCGAGGAATTCAGCGCACCCCCTATAGAGCTGAATTGTCTTACTTTGTGCAAACGACACTTTCCCAATTGCCCAGTGCCACGAAAGGCGGGCTGAGAGGCATCTGTGGGAATCACTCCCGCGATTTGGTGTGTAGGATTCGATAGCCCCAAGCTCGCTGGGCTACATCTAACCTTTTTGGTCGACGCTCATGAGATCAAAGCGCGACTCGATGCGGGCCAGCGTGCAGTCTTGCTCTTGCTGAAGCTCGAAAGCGATGCACAGCTTTCAGACCGAATTCAAGAAGTTCTCGCGTTGATTTCCTCGAACACCATGATTGCGGTGATTGCCGAGAGCGAGCAAGCTTGGACGCCGGATCTGCGCAACACCGCCATTGATGCTGGAGCTGACTACCTGCTGCATTGCGACAACCCAGAACAGATCGCCCTGCTTATCCGGCGCACGCGCCTGCGATCCCTGCGGACTCAGGCAGATGCGCTGGTCAGCGACACGCAGTACTGGATGCGAGAGCTGAAAGCGCTCGAAGAACACACGATGATCCTTCACCTCAACTCTCAAGATGAGGTTGTCGGCGCCTCCCCGCGATACTGCCAGGTGAGCGGATATTCCTGCGAGGAACTGATCGGATCAAAAGTTTGGGATGGCATTGCCGAATCCCATACGCCTCTTGACCCCGAAGAAATTCGGGCTGCCTTGCGCAAGGGCACAAACTTCGAGTGTGAGATCGCGCGCAATCGCGTTGACGGTTCGCGCTATTGGCTGCACGTGCTGATGGTTCCCTTCCTTGATGAAGACGGCGAATTCATTGCATGCGTTGCCCTGTGCAACGACATCACTCGGCGCAAAGAAGCCCAAACTACGCTGCGCATGATGGTTGAAGCGGTGCGTCACTCGCCAGATGGCATCGCGATCACCGATCTGAGCGGCAACATCACCTGCACCAATCCAGCGCTCGCAGTGATGATTGGCTACGAGGTCAAGGATCTAGTGGGACGCCACGCAGACGTCCTTCTAGCGCCTGAAAATGCGACGGACCTACCGCCTGCTCCGTGGCGCGCATCGTCCGGCAGCAAGACCAAAATCGTTCGCCGCATGCCGACGCTGGTGCGCAAGGATGGGACGAGGCTTTCGCTGCAAGAAACGATTTCGCCCATTCGCTCGCACGACCGCAAGCCGATCGGGTTTGTCGTTACCCTGCGCGACGTTACGCGCGAGCGCATAGCAGAACAGCAGCTCTACGAAGCGCAGAAGATGGAAAGTCTCGGCACGCTGGCCGGTGGCATCGCGCACGACTTCAAAAATATCCTCAACCCGATTTTCGGCTACGTCGATCTGCTGCAAACAAAGCTGCCGCAGGAGAGCAAGGAAGCAACTTGGCTGAGCCGCATTCGCAGTGCCGGCGAGCGCGCGCACGAAGTTGTCGAGCGCATTTTGGGGTTCAGTCAGCGCGGCGGGATCGAGCGGGTCGAAGTCAACCTCGCCCGCATTTGTGCAGACACCGTTCCGCTGCTGCAGGCCGGTCTAACCAAGCAGATTCCTCTCAGCGTCGAACTCAGCGAAGATGGCACGACGATCGTTGGAGACTCAGACCAACTGCGCCAAGTGCTGCTTGCTCTGGGAGCCAATGCGCTCTACGCGCTGCGTCGATCAAAAAACGAAGGCACGATTAACTTGCGCGTCTACGCGAAGGAGGTGACACGGGAGCAATCCGCGCTCGTTGCTGGACTCAAGTCCGGCCCATGGGTTGTGCTCGAAATGGAGGATAACGGCAGCGGCATCCCCGCTGAAAAACTCTCGCGAATCTTCGATCCCTACTACACCACGAAGCCCTTGAACGAAGGCAGTGGCATGGGACTCTCCGCGGTCCAAGGAATCGTGCGCGGCCATGCCGGAGCGATCTCGGTAGAATCGAAAGAAGACATCGGAACTCGCATGGTGTTGTACTTCCCGCCGGTGAAGAGCAAATCGCAGCGTGGTGGCGAAGGCTTGAGCGTCGACGCAGACAATCTGCGCCAGCACCAAGCATCACAGGCGAAACATGAGCCTTCCGTCGGAGAAGAGTGAGTAGCGTAGCATGAGCGAATCCAGCACCAGCAACTCGGAATCTCTAGACTCAACGTCAACCCGGAGCATGCCTCTCGTTTTGATCATTGATGACGATGAGGCCACTCGGGATCTCTTCACAGCGGCGCTTGAAGGCACGGGAGTTGAGACAGCGACCGCAGCCACTGGCGAAGAAGCGTTGAAGTCTCCCGCGCTTCACCAAGCCTCCCTTATCATCTCCGACTTGGCGATGCCCGGCATGCACGGCTTCGAAGTATTCAAAGCGCTACGCGATAAGCTCGAAACTTACGTGCCGATCCTCATTGTCACCGGTGAAAGCGGCGGTGGTTTGCTCGAAGCTGGACTCGCACTCGGAGCGGATGACTTCCTGCGCAAGCCCGTGACGATTTCAGAGTTCCGCGCACGCGTGGGCGCTCAGTTGCGCATCAAAGCATTGATGGATGAAACGCGGGAGCTGCGCGAGCGCCTTGAAGGCTTCGTCAACACGGGCACCAAGCGCCTGATCCAGCACGACAAAGACGACGAAGCGAGCATGCACTATCGCACGGTGCTCTTCGCGGATCTGCGTGGCTTCACCTCACTCTCGCAGCGCCTCTCGCCGGGTGAAGTGTTCAATCTTCTCAACGACGTGCTGGAGGTGCAGGCCGAGGCGGTCGAAGACGAAGGCGGAGATGTCGACAAGTTCATCGGCGATGCTTTGCTAGCCGTGTTTGAGGATGCATCAGCAGCGGTACGAGCAGCGCGCACGATGATGCAGACGAGCTATGGGATATTGGAGAAAGCGGGCTATCTCGAACTCCTGCCGGGGATCGGGCTCAACTCTGGCTGGGTGATGGAAGGCGTGCTTGGCAAGCGCCATCTCCGCACGCACACGGTGATCGGCGACGTAGTGAACGTTGCAGCGCGTTTGTGCGGGATTGCGCATGGTGGAGCGCTGGTGGCGAGTGAATCCACGTTGCAGCCGCTCGATAGCAAGGATCGCAGCGCCTTCAAGGACATCCGTCAGGTGAAGGTGCGCGGTCGCGATCTGCCGATTACCGTTGGCTTTCACTTGCTGCACGGCGAGCATCCGATGAAGGATGAGAGCGCAAGCCAGCGACACGACTTCCTAGTCAGCTTTGCATCGGCATCACGACGCAGCCTTGCGGCACAGGAAGCGAGAGCGAGATCATCGCTCGACGCGCTGCTAGCGGCGGCCTACGACGCAGCAAGCGCGTGGTCCAATCCACTTCCAGATGCAAGGGCGTCCAAACTGCGGCGTCCGCATGGCCTTCCAAGAACACGCGCGCGGCCCGGCTATCCGCCGACAAAATCTCACGTGTGCCGCCTGGCAGGAGCGAGTGCGCCCGATAAAGCTCGGCGACTCCACGCGGATCGCTGTTGCGCTCGCCGATCACCAAGCCCAGCTCGTCATAGCCTTTGCGCGCAATCGCCGAACAGTCCGCCACTCGCGATTCGATGCGCACGTCTTCTGACCAATCCTGGCGAGCATACTCCCGCGATGATGCATCACTATAGAAGTAACGCTGATGCTTCAGACCTTCAGGCAGCGGGAGCTGCGATTCAGCGTGGAAGAATGGACTGAGCGAGCGCCCATTGCGCTTGATCGCAGCATCGTGAAGACCGCCGCCATCTTCGCCTGCATGCAGCAGAATCTCGTTCATCTGCAAGCGCCCGAAGCCCTCGCCAACCGGCACGACACACGCAAAAACATGCTCTTGCCCCTGCGCAGCTTGCCAGCGCGCGAGACTGATTGGCCCATCAAGCACCAGCGGATCTGGACGCGAGCTGAGCACGCCAGGCTCGAAGGCCTTGGAAATCTGTCGGCACTCCAACTCTGAGCTCACCCACCGCAGCTCAGCACTTACGCCCTCAGAGCATTCGAGCTGTCCGATCGCATCGCCGAAGCCAGCAAGCCCCGCAAGCGAATCTGGCCGCACACCACCTTGGGCGAGAACGAGCGGTTCAAGCGAAGCGCGATTGCGTTGCAGAAGTTCAACGTATCCCGGCGGAGGTTGATCGAAGGTTCCCTCGTCGGCCTCATTCAGCTCACTGATCTGGCGCAATGGGAAGCGGCCATAGATGGCGCAACATTCCTCGGCGCCGCGTCGCAGGACGGCGACCATGAAGCCGATGTGATTGGCCTCGATCAGCAGATTGTCGCGGGCAAAGTCGATGAGCAGAGGGGCAGCGATATCTCGAATGAGCTCAGCCGCGTAGCCAGCAGGAGCACGCAGGCGCAGGTCCGGCTCTTCAAACGAAGAAGCCAAGGACAGCCTGAGCGCAGGTGTCTGTGAATCTTCGCCCCTGGGGGAAAGGAAGGCGCATCGAATGGGCTCGAATCTTGACACCCGACCGCAAGTTTCCGCTAGAACAACAATCCCCCGGGCGAGGCCATCCCGCCTGCCAACAAGCATTGCAGCATGAAGAAGAAACGCGCAAAGGTCAATCACAGCCTTTTGATGCGAGCGAATCAATGCGCACCATTTTCGCCCAACAAAAAGAAGTACGCGACCCCTGCGAGCCGCGTACTTCATTCGAATGCAATTGCCGAGAGCGCTTAGCGACCGTTGAAGCCAAGCTCAATCTGGTAGTTGTACTCTTGGCCATCGCGCTGCACTGTGACTTCCACAGAATCGCCCGGACGGAAACCCACCAGCGAATCGCGGATGTCAGCGCCGTAAAGCACCGGGCGACCGTTGATGTGCGTTAGCAGATCAGCGTGATTGATCACCTTGTTCGCGGAACTAGCGAAAGCACCACCGTTGAATTTCGTCTGGTGAGCATCAACCACCCAACCAAGCGGATTGCCGAACTCGTCAAACCAGGGCTTGAGCGTCATGCTCAGCGCGGCTGAGGGCTGCTGCACCGGAAAGGGCGAAGGCTGCACGCGACGCGCACCAGCCGGCAGATCGGCAAAGATGAAGTTGTCCTCAAACTGGGCTGAGCCCGCGTTCGAGCTGGTTTCATCGGCGAGCGGCATCTGCGACGTCTGATTCGCTTCAACCGGCACATCGAGCTTCGCTGAGACCTGAACTTCAGTGCCATTGCGCAGCAGCGTGAAGTCAACGATCGAGTTCTGCGGCCACGTTCCAATCTTGCCGTAGAACTTCGAGTAGTTGTGAATCCGATACTTGTCGACATGCGTGATCACGTCGCCCTTGCGGAAGCCCGCTTTCCATGCCGTCGAGTCCTGACGCACATCGCGCACCAGAGCACCATCAACATCGCTGCTGCCGAGGTGCTTCAAGCCCAGACCGCTGATCAAGCCGTGGCGCACCACGATTGCTCCGCCGGGCTGTTCCTTGAACACCGGGATGAAGCGTTTGAGCTGCGCCGACGAGATGGCAAAGCCCGTGCCCGTGTTGTAGCGCTGACCGTGACTGGTGAGAATGCGGCCGTTGATGCCGATTAGCTCGCCCTTCACATTGAAGGTCGGGCCGCCGGAGTTACCCGGATTGATCGGCGCATCGATTTGAATGCAGTCTGAATAGCCGCCCTGAAAGCGGCCGTTCGACGACACGATGCCCGCGGAAACGCTGGGCTCAAAGGCCAAGCCGCTCAGCAAGAAGGGGTTGCCGACTGCCACGCAGACGTCGCCCACTTGCACCTTGTCAGAATCGCCAATCTCGACGTAGGGCAAAGTCTCGCCCTCTTCGAGTTCGATTTTGAGTAGCACGATGTCGCCGCGCGGATCGGCCCCCACCGGGTGTGCGGTGAAGGGCTTGTGGTTGCCTGGCATGAAGACTTCGAGCTTCTTCTCCGGCGAGTTGCGACCACCGTTCATGTATTTGCCGGTCGCAGCACTCGCAACGTGGTGATTGGTCAGGACGTAACCGTCGGGGCTGATCACCACACCTGATCCACCTTCGTTCATGAAGAGAACAAAGGCCGGGTAGACGCGATCAACGACCGCCTTCAATTCATCGGAAACGCTGTTCAGCAGCTTCGTTTGCGCGGGCGCAACGCTGGCTGCCATGCTTTCCGCAGCACGCTTGTTCTCGGGCTTGTCCTGCGCGAGCATCGGCAAGCCGGCACAGAGCGCCAGCACGGAAGAGGCTGCAAGGAGTTTGCGAATCATAGTCTGATCCTTTTCGTTTTCAGGCATGCGCCTGGTTCAGTTACCTTGGTGGAAATGCGAGGTCTGGCCTGCGCGAAACACTGAGTGCTCCGCTACTTGAAGGTCAAACTGATCGTCATCTCATCGCCTCCGCGATCCACAACGACGCTCACCGAGTCGCCAACTTCATAGTCCATCAGCGCTTCGAGGACATCCTCGACCGAGTTGACAATCTTGTTGTCCAGCGATTTCAGAACGTCACCAACCATCAGCCCAGCATTCGCAGCATTGCCGCCGGGAGTGACCTCGGAAATCTCTGTCGAGCCGACAGCCAGGGTGATTCCCATTCTCACCTTCGGTCCGGTGTTTTCGCGCGGCGGTGCAGGCTCAGGCTCCCGCTCCGGCTGGCGGCGCGGCTCAGGGCGAGCAACATCGATGTCGCGAGCGCCAAGCGTGGCGGTGATGTTCAATAGATCGCCGTCGCGATTGACTTCCATCTTGAGCTGATCGCCGACTTCAAGCAGCGCCAGCACGCGACGCAGATCGATCATCGTGTTGACTTCAACCATGTTCGCTTTGATCAAGATGTCGCCGACCTTCAGGCCAGCCTTGTCAGCACTTGAGCCGGGGATGATGCGCGTCAGCTTCATGCCGATGCCGCTCTCCGTAGCCTCAAGCTCAACACCCAAGAATGGTTGCGGCGGCTTGGGACTGAACTCGCCATTGCGCAGATTCACCAAGCTCTTCTTCACATTGGCGATGTGCGCGCCATAGGACACGCCAGAGGCTTGACCCACGTCGTCGACGCGCAGCATGGTGGCGATACCGACGACCTTCTGCGAGGCCTTGTCGACGATCAGACCGCCCATGTCACAGCCGCCCAAGCGGGCATCAAGCTGGAACGCGCGTCCGCCTTCGCGGAACTCGGCAGAGCAGACGCCGTCAGTCGAGCCATAGCGCAGCGGATTAAAGCTGCGATTGACGACCGTGAGCGAACGCCCGCGCAGCTTGCCTTCGCCAGAGATCAGCACCTCTGAATCCAAGGGCAAGGCGTCTAGGCCAGTCTCCTGAATCTTCAGCAGCGCGAGATCAGCGCCGCCATCCCGACCAACAACGCTCGCGCTGTAGGTCCTGCCATCGTTGAGAATGACGTAGATGTTGCGCACCGCGCGATCGGCACCTGAATCGTTGAAGGCACCAAGGATGCCGTCGCTGATCAGGATCTCGCCATTCGCACCGACGATCACGCCAGAGTATGGCCCAATCGAAAGGTCTTTGAAGAGTGGATCGTTGTTCCCGCGCAGGCCAGGAATCAGGTCCGCTAGCCCACCGCCGCCAGAACTTGGCTTGGCGCGTCGGCGGTCAACGACGACCATCACGACGTGCTTAGCTGCCTGTTCTGCCAGCGCTGCATTGGCCAGCGAAAGCTTGTTGGCGAGGCCCGTAGCGGACTTCGGCGTAGGTGCGAGCTTGATCGCAGCGTCGGCTGGATTGCTCGCGGGAACGTTGGTGTCATGTCCTGCTGCGCTTGCGCGGTCGCGCTGTGAGAGCATCAGGGCGCTTGCTCCGGCCATCAAGAGCACGAGCAGGCCACCGGTCAGAATCTTTTTCATGGTGTTCTCCTAAGAGGCGTCGCTCAGCGATCACCTCGCTCGTGTGGTTATGGCTTTGCCATGGCGCGGACTTCGCAGGTCAACATGATCGACCCGCGCTTCACCGTAAAGAGCAGCAACGCTCCCGGCGGCAGCCCGTAGGTCAAAGGCCGGTTGCTGCCTTCCTGCATCGTGAAGCGGTAGCCCACGACTTGCGCCAAATCGTCTTGGCCCTGAATCGGGAAGCCATCGATCATGATGATCTGATCGCCCTTCTTCAGCCCGCCAGCGGCCATCGGGCCATTGTCGTTGACCGAAGTCAGCACGGCGTCTTTGTCAGCTGCAGTGTTGGCGTTCGCAACCTTGAAGCCCAGCATGCTCACGGGCGCCTTGCCGCCTGCCACGATCGCATCGAAAGCAATCTTGAACTGCGAGCTAGGAACCGCGCTGCCGATGCGACGACCGGCGTGGTAGTGGCTGCTTAGCATGCCGATCACTTCCCCGCGCATGTTGATGAGCGGGCCGCCGTGATCGCCGGGGTTGACGGCGCCTTCGAAGCAGAGGGTCGAGCCCTTGTAGGGATCGCCGGGCTCGTCAGTGTTGTAGTAATTGTAAGGCTCGAAGCGCGTAATCTCGCTCACCGTGCCCATGTAGAAGCCGACTTGCTGATCGACCAGCATGACGTCAAAGCCATTGCCAAGCGCGGCAACGGTCTCGCCGGGCTTGGTCTGCTCTGAATCGCCGAGGCGTAGCTGCGGCAGATCAATATGACCCGGCAGCTTGGCGACGCAGATCAGATTCGAGAAGTCAAAGCCAACGACCTGCATCTCGAAGTCTTGCCCGGAAGCAGTACGCCCCCACACGCGCTTGACCTTTTTCATGTCGTCGCGGGGATCCCCGCCCGAACGGCTCTGGCCCCAGATGTCTTCGACATCGCAGATGACGTAGCCGCCTTCCACAACAAAGCCAACTTCGGTGTTGGCCTGCGTCGACAGACTCATCGTGCCGCCCAGCGCATCGTCAGGGTCGATCTTATTGCTGGAGACCATGATCACGCTCTCGTGAGAGCTTTTGTAGAGATCACGATACTCCGCTTGCAGTTCAAGCAGTTGATCTTGCGCGAGCAATGCGGGCGCACTCGCCAGTGCGAGCAGCAGCCCCATGCTCAGGCGCATGATCGTCATTGATGCCTTCATGCTATTCCTTTCGTATGACGAACCACGAATGGCCGAAACCAAGCAACACGTACACACAGCACGCGCGAAGTTCCCACCAGATGGTCCGGCAAAGCCATATGCTGTCCATGTTACGAACGGAACCCCGCGCATAGCAGAAATTTTGGCCCCGCGAGACGCATTCGCTACAAAAGCATGGCAGAGCGGGATCGATTTGGGGTGTGCAGAAAGCGCCGAAGATTGGAACGCAAGGGCTGATTGCTGGCCTCTACGCTGCTCTCAGCCCATGCCACGCACCCCTGAGCCTGGTGTGAAGAGTGAGAAGAAAAGCGGGGGATCAAGCGCTCTCAGCGCTTTTTGGCACAAGCCTTTGCTTTCACGCTTGCTTCCAAGCGCTCATACAATGTGTGAGAGAATTCCCGACGCAACGAAGAATCTACGAGACGGGGCAATCCGGAGACCCAGACCATGCAACGAAACTTGATGATTGCAGTGCTCTTCTTGATCCTGCTAGCTGGAGGCGCCTACTTTTTCATGGGCGATCCAGCCTCAATCGACGACAACTCCACAGACCAAGTGGTGAGCCTCGACGATCCGATCGAGCGCGACCAAAGAACAAGCCGCGACAGCTCTTCCAACTCAAACGCTAGCGCCTCGAACGCCAGCACCACGCGGAAACCCAAGCGCGACAACGCGCAACCAAGGGTCATTGTCCCGCGCCCCGAGCCCACAAAAGAGCTAGCAGGCAAAGCCAGCGTGCGCGGCGCCGTCACGTGGCGCGACTCCGCTCGCTCCGGCGTCGAAGTTCAGCTCTATGACAGCGCGACTGGCGCTTTCGCTGGCAGCGCGAAGAGTGATGAAGAAGGTGTCTTCCTTATTGAAGGGGTGACGACTGGCCGCGACTTTTTGGCCGCCGTGATCGAAAGCCCTTGGGCGGTCTCATGGACTCACGCCAGCGCAACTGAGAATCAAGCGGAATCAGACAAGCCAAGCGATGCGAGCAAGCTCCCCACCATCACCCTCGCTCGCGAAGCGCTGCTCACCCTGAGCGTGTACGAAGCGGGCCAGCTCATGACGCCGATCGGTGGCGCGCAACTTCATCTCGACGACATCGCGCCCGAGGAAGCCATGCTCCTTGGCATTGCAAACGGCAAGAAAGGCCTGCGCGATCTCAAAACCGACAACACGGGCATGCTCTATCTGCGCGCGATCCCACCTGCGCGCCGCGTGCTTCGCGTCAGCGCCAAGGGCTACTTTGCATCAGAATGGGATGAGGAAACGAGCGCGCTCCAGATCGCAGACTTCCGCGCGGATCAGCCAACAGCCGCTACTTTCCGCTTGAAGCAAGCAGCGGCGATCAAAGGCATTCTCGTCAGCGACAATGGCGGCGCTCCGATCGAGAACGCCGTGCTGGAGATTGGCCACGACATCGGCGATGTGTTCACCGCAGGCTTGAGCAATCTGGATGGCAGCTTCGCCTTCAGCAGCGTGCCAATTCACCCGCAGCAGATGCTCGTGCCCGGCATTGTCCTGCGCATCCAGCATCCACAATTCGCGATGAAAAAGATCGAATTGAACGACCTGAAGCCCGGCGAAGAGCGTGATCTGGGCACGATCAAGCTGAGCGTTGGCCGCACGATTAATGGCCGCGTGGTGAATGACGCGCAGGAGCCGATCGCTGGCGCGCTAGTCTTCATCAACGAACGCGACAACGGCGGACAAACAGAGACCGCAAAGATCTTCGGCGTGCGTCAAACAGAGCGCTTCCAAAGTGCGACGACCGATGCGGATGGCCGCTTCAAGATTGCAAGCCTGCCCCTACCGATTGAAATCATGCCCACACAGGTTTTCGCGCGCGCGAAGGGCTACGGACTGGGCTCGGCCAACATCCTGCCGGTCGCATCTGAA
>Ga0213866_10001490_pt1 | contig 17327 bp, 8 predicted proteins | sample PICome_11_FD_160079 | JGI IMG/M metagenome (GOLD analysis project Ga0213866, IMG submission 160079) | Coastal seawater microbial communities near Pivers Island, North Carolina, United States - PICO284 | ecosystem: Environmental > Aquatic > Marine > Coastal | place: USA: North Carolina...
AATTTAAATGATCCACGAGGAACTTTATTTGAAGATATTTTAAGAATTGCAAGTGAAAAAAAACCGAAATTTATGTTTTTAGAAAATGTTAAACATATAAAAAAAATAGATAACGGAAATACTTTTGATCATATTATAAAAAGAATTAATGAAACAGGGTATTATGTTAATAATAAAGATACTATTTTTGAATTAAGTCCTCATAATTTAGGGATTCCACAACAAAGAGAAAGAGTTATATTTGTATGTATTCGCAATGACATATATGATTCAAATAAGATAATAGATTTTAAATTACCAAACAAGAAAATTAATTTAGATAAAATAATAGAAAAAAATACAAATTTAACAAATAAATATAAAATTCCTAAAGATATTGAAAATATTTTAAATATATGGGATGAAATGATAAAAGTTTTTGATGTTAATGAAACATTAAGTCCGACAATATTATGTAATGAATTTTATAAAAATTATACTGATGAAGAGTTAAATAATTTACCTTTATGGAAAAAAGACTATATAAAAAAAAATAAACCGCTTTATGAAAAATATAAAAAAGATTGGGATAAATGGTATGATAATAATAAAGAAATAATACAAAAAAAGGAAATTAATGGAAAATTAGAATGGCAGGCAGGTAAGAAAAAAGAAAATGATACGATATGGAATTATTTTATACAATTCAGACAATCTGGCATTAGAGTAAAAAAAACAAATTATTTTCCAACATTAGTTGCTATTGTACAAACGCCAATTTATGCTAAAGAAAAAAGATATATTACACCGCGTGAATGTGCAAGATTGCAATCATTTCCAGAAGATTTTATTATCCATAAAAATGATAATATAGCATATAAACAGTTTGGTAACGCTGTAAATGTTGATGTTGTAAGTTATATTATAGATTTAATATTTAGTGAATATTCCGAATATTAACATTTTTTTATTATTTTTCCCATTGACATATTAATAAAATTATATAAAGATATTAATATATTATTTATTATAATATAAATAATGCCTCCAAAAACTGTTAAATCAAAAACTGCTACCACACCGGTTGCTGTTCCTACCAAAGAAGAAGTTAAAAAAGAAGTTAAAAAAGAAGTTAAAAAAGAAGTTGTTGTTGTTGAAGAAGTTGATAAAACATCAGATACCGTAGTTGAAGAAAAACAACTTGGAGATACTCTAATCTCCGAACTTACTGACAAAATTAGTTCAGTTCAACTTGAAATGAAGTCTATTCAACAAACTCTAAAACTTCTAACAAAAGAGTATGAAAAACAAAAAAAAGTAATTACAAAAGTACAACGCAAAAGAGAAAATGCTAAAAAATCGCCATCTGGTTTTGCTAAACCATGCAAAATTTCTAATGAACTATGCAAATTTGTAGGTATTCCGGAAGGTTCTGAAAGATCTAGAACTGACATTACCAGATTTATTAATGCATATGTAAAAGAAAAAAATCTAAACAATCCTGAAAACAGACGCGAATTTTTCCCCGATGAAAAACTTCGTGCTATTCTAAATGTAAAAGCAACTGATAAAGTTACTTACTTCATTCTTCAACGACTAATTGCCCATCATTTCCCACTAAGCATTAACAAACAAAATGCACTTGCTGCACAAGCCGCGGCAGCTGCGGCAGAGGCGCAAGCAACAAAATAAATTAGTTTTTTTTATATAAATATTATTAAATTATAATATTTAATGAATAATTTTATTTCAGAGGATAATAAAAAAAAAATATTTAGTGGATGTATAAAACTCTTATCTGATAAGTTACAAATTAAAGTAAGTGAAAATGATTTACAAAGTGTTATAACACGAATTATTAAGTTAATTAGTGATAAATATCAAAATGATATAGAAGTTGATTTAAAAACATTAAATAATATTTGCTTAACGAATGTTAAAAAACACTATTTAAATGAAAATTTGGATGAATCTTTATTGCAAAATAAAATTAGTAATTTAGAATTAAAAAGAAAAGAAATAATTAAAAATTATAATAATAATATTGTTAACACTATTTCAAATAACAAATCATTTATTATATCATCACTTAATAATCATTATTATAATGTGTTTAATTTAGAAACACTAAATTTAAATTATAATAATGTATCATTCAAACCTAATAAATTAATTTTACCAAAATATATAAATAATATTATGCCTTATATTTGTCTTAATATATATATTAATGATGAAATATTGACATATAATTATATTTGTTCGTTTAAAAATGATATATGGGATACTTGGATAACTGATGATAATTATATATTTAAATTGACAAATAATAGTATTAATTATTCATTTACTGATTACAATAATAATATTATTAATTTTGATTTAACAAAAATTAGAATAATTAATATAGATATCAATGATCAATATATATATATAAATGTTGATAAATATATAAATTATTTTAATAATAAAGAATATATTATTATTGAAAATTTAAAAAAAAAATATAAAAAATCAATATTGGGTATTGATAATAATAATATTATTATTAAACATGATAATATAGATAATACTTTTATTCAAAATCTATCAACATCCAATATTATATTATATGAAAACCAATTTACTATAATTATGAATTATTATACTAAATAATCGGTAATTGAAGTAAATAAATATACAATTAATGATATTGTAGATAATTTATATTTATAATCGTTTTTTTGTTCGTCACTTAATTTAGTATTTGAATCATCCACTAAATTTTTATCTGTATTTTTGATATATGTATACATAATAATTATAAATAATATAAATGTAAATATATGCGTTGATATTCCGTGATAATTAATATGTAAATTAATATAATTAAATAATATTCTCATTTTATAATTATCTAGATTTACAACTAGTATAAATAAAATAAGCACTACTATGTAAATTAAAACAAATCCTATTATTAATCCGTTAAATGATTTTATGATATCAGAATCAATTAAAAAATATGTTATTAATAATGCTATTTGTCTTATTACAAATATTAATATAATAAATATAATTTTGTCAGAATTATTTATTTCTAAAACTTTTTCTGGATTTAAATCATTTACTTTAACAGAATTATAAAAGTCATCTTCTACTTCTTGTTTTGTTTTATTATTTCGTTTAACATTATTTACATATTTATTCCATATTCTACTAAATATATTTTCATTATTAATTTCATTAAAAATTATTTCATTTCCATCGTCTGTTATATAATTTGTATCATTTATAATTTTTTTTTTACTTATTAATCTATTCTCTATATTTGTTAGTTTTTTGAATAAAGAATCATATATATTATATTTATAATTATCAAAAATTCCCTTCTCTATATTTAATTTACTATTTATATTAGATAATGTGTAATCATCATTTTTAATTAAGTCATTTATTTTTTCTGTATACTGATTTACTAAATTTTTTTTATCAATTTCATATTTATCTTTGTGTTCTTTAATTTTTTTATCTCTCTCTCGACTTAGTTCGTCACTATAACCACTATATTCATAAACGTTGTTGTACCGCATATTAATACGACTCTCATGATCATCTTCTCTTTCTCTCATAACTTCATCATATTTTTTATGTAATTTATCTTTTTCTATAATACTTTCGTTGATTATATAATTAATTTTTTTTGTTAAATTTTTCAATATAGATTGAACATCTTTTATATTTTGATAATAATTATTTATATTTGTTCTAAATTTTGTATCTAATTTTGATAAATCACTTTCAATATTATGTATTAATTCTAATCTATTATTTTCATCATTATCAAATACTGTTTTTAGAAAATTATTGTTATTTGATATTATTTTTTTTAAATCCTCAAAATTTTTTTCAACATAATCAAGTGATTTTAATAAACCATCTGTATCATTAAATGTAATATTTACAATTTTATTATCAATAAACTCTATTTCTTTATTAACTCTAGCTATTTCTTCTTTTATATTTGTGGTAAAACTAGTAAAATCATCAATGGTTTTAATATTTGTAAAAAAAGATATATCTTTTAAATTATTTTTAAGTTGTTTGCTGTTTGATAATAAACCAGTATCTGTATGTTCGTAATATTTAGTAATATATTTACTATTTATTGATAATTTATTTTTAATTTCTTGAACTTGTAATAACATTTTATGTTTTTCTTCGTTGCTAACATAATTATCATTTAAATCATCATTGTCAGAAACTTCATTATCTGTTTTATATTTTTTTTTCTTTTTTTTCTTTTCTTTTTTTTCCTTTTCTTTTTTTTCCTTTTCTTCTTTTTCTTTTTCTTCTTTTTCCTTTTCTTCTTTTTCCTTTTCTTCTTTTTCTTTTTCTTCTTTTTCCTTTTCTTCTTTTTCTTTTTCTTCTTTTTCCTTTTCTTCTTTTTCCTTTTCTTTTTCTTCTTGTCTTGGTGTAGGCGTAGGTGTTATGGTATTTTCATTATCATTAAATTTTCTATTTCTATCCATACTTTCAAATTCTGCTTCTGCAAATCTTCTTTGTAAATCTTCTTTGTCTTCATCTGCTCCTCCATATATCATATCTAATGTTGTTTTATAAAAACCGTAATTATCATATCCTCCTTTCATTTCGTCATTGTCCGATTCTTCTGAACTGTCTGTGGTAGCGTCATTTTTTTCGTATTTAGTTTTATCTTCTGATTTTTTATTTTTAATTTTTTCTATTTTTCTTAATAAATTATTGACTTTAAACTGTATTTTTTTATTATCAGAATTATCATAAATTTTTTCCAATTGTTCTTCAATTCTTTTTATTTCACTATAAGATATATATTTTTTAAACTCCATAAATTCTAATTCTTTATCAATATTATCTAATTCATCATTAATTGTATTATTTTTATCTTCTTCATTATTAGTTTCTGATTTACTTAATGTTTCAGTTGTAGAAACATCGGGAACAATACTAATAAAATTTCCTAATTTATTTTTAACATATTCTAAATGTTGTATAACTTTATCACTTTCATTATCATCAACTGTTAATAATTCAACATATTTACTTATTAATTCTTCAAATGATTCTTTATTTTGATTAATAATTTTATTTGCTTTATTTAAATTTCGTATAAATCGTCTAACTAATATCTTATTATAATTTTTACTTTTATTTTCTTTTATTTTTTTTATATTGTTATTAATTTCTTTTAATTCTTTAGTATATTTATTATATTCTGCTTCATTAATGTTAGTATCAATAGTATTAATTTTACTTTCTAATTTTGATTTTTCATTTAAAAGATTAGTGTAAATATAATTTTCTAATATTTCATTGATAATATATTCTCTTAATGGGTCATTAAAATCTGAAAATTTATCCATACTCTATCTAAATTCAATATTAGTTTTTTTAATAATTTATTGCAATTATTGATGTAAAAATCCATATAGAAAAAGTATAGTTTGATATCATATTGATAGTTTTTCTTTTTTCATTATAATCATAATCAATATCATCATTATTATTATTATTTGATTTTAGTCCAATAGGAATTAATGAAAATATTATTAGTAATATTGTATGTATGAATAATCTATTATTTCTACTGAAACCAGCTCCTGGTATTATATAAAAATAATATAATGAATTTGCCAAAATTGAAAATCCAGTTGTACCGTATATAACAGAATTTATATTATAATTATAAGTTATATTCACTATGCAAAAAATTATAAATAAAATAGTTAAATAAATAATTGTATATAATATGTAACTATTTATAAAATTATTTGAATAATTCATATTAATTGACCATTCAACTAATTTAATAGATATTAATCTAATTATAAATGTAATAATAATAAATAATATTTTATCTTCTCTTGTTACATTTAAAGTTTTTGTTGGATTAATAATATTTTCAATATCATCTAATACTGTTTTGTATTTTGATATTTTTGTGTTATTTGAAGTATTTTCATTTTCGGATATTTTTTCAAGTTTATCTGAATGATTATCTAAATATGTTGTACTACCACCTACAAATTTATCAGTCATATCCTTAATAATTTCATTTTTTTGACTTATTTTATTACTATCTAAATTATAATTTGTTTTATTTTCTAAAATTGATAATATTCGCTTATTTAATTCTTCAAGTTTATTTTTTTTCTTTTGCGAGTAATTTTCAGAATAAATATCTACTTTTGATAATACATCATGTAATTTAACAATTTTTTTGTATATTTTGTCTTTACTTTCTCTATTTTCACTAATTTTTTTTAATGTATGCATAAAACTTTTTAATTCTCTTGGATCATCAAGAATTTTATTAAATCTTTTATAATATGTCCATCGTCTTACATTAAATTTTTTTATTATTTTATCATCAAAAAGTTCATTTAATATATTATATCTTTCATCTTTTATATTATTGGGTTTTAATTCGCTTGTTTTTGACCAATTAACACCCATAATATTTAATATTTTATATATTCTTCTTTTATGTTATAATATAAAAAAATAAATAAATTTATATTTTATTATTTGTTAAAAATAAAGCATATATTAATCCTATCAATAATGTTAATGATATTAATGACATCATTAATATACTATAGTTTTCTTGAAAATAATAATATAATATTTTTAATATTATAAATATTACTAACAACCAAAATACAATTAATATATTTGTAATTGTTTTTATGTTATTATTATTATATGGTTGCCATGGTTCTTCCAATATTGAAATGCTATTATATAATTCTTTTATTCCAAAACATTTAACATTTTTATTTTTATCATCACAATTATACCTATTTATTGCATCTACTTTTTCAATCATATTTGCATTATCATGACAATTATAACTATTTGATGCGTCTACTTTTTCAATTATATTTGCATTATCATCAACAACAGATGAAAAAATATTTAATGTTGTTACACTTTCTTTAGTGTTATAATCAAATGGAAAATAAACAACGGGTAAATTATTTAATGGCAAATAGTTAATATTATCAATATTTTTTAAATATTCTTCATAATTTTCTGAATTACCTATTAAATACATGTTTTATATATCTATTACTATTATTTAATATATTTTATTAAAAATATAATTATGATATATATAATTATTAAATAGATAAATATATAATTAACTTCACTTATTTTTTTATTTAAATTTAGTATATTATCTTTTTCTTCATAAATTTTTTTTTTAATTTTTTTATCACTTATTTTTAATAAAATATTTATATGATTTCTACTATTTATTAAATGTTGATTAACTTGTTTTAAAATTGCTTCATTACTATTTTCTCCTTTATAAAATATTTTTAGAATTTCTTCGTTTAATAATTTTAATTTAACTTCAAAATCATTATCACTATCTATTTTGTTTATATTATAAATACCAAAATAATTAGCAATGATTCCTTCATTTCCATTATCATATTCTTTATTTATGTCAATTAAATTTATTTTAATAGTATTAAGTAAATATTCTAAATTGTTGTATTGTGATATATCATCATTATTTATAAAATAAGGATTAAAATGATCTATTGTTTCATTACAAATATTATTATCAATAGTATCTATAAGTTTATCTATATTAAATTTATTTGTTCTACAAATATTTTCTATTTTTTTTCCTAAAACTCGTTTATCATAATCAGTGTCTTGAATGTGACATTCATTATTATTATATTTTATTTTATTATCGCATATTATTCTTAATTTATCATAATCATTAATAATATTTGTTAAATTCTTATTAAAATTTATCATAATACTTTTATGATTCATTTTATTTTCTGTTTTATTATATGGATATATGATATCATCGTAATATGGATTTTCTTTATTAATATTATTATAAATATTAATTAAATATAATGATATTTTATTAGTTTTTCTATCTAAGTTATATTTATTCTTAAATATTAAATTTAATTTATTTAAATATATTTGATACAATTCTGTAAATTTATTAACATATTCTACTATATCTTTTTTTAATTTATAATCACTAATGCTACCACTTTTAAGTTTATTTATTATTTCATTTAAAGAATATTTATTAGTTAATTTACTTAATAAATAATGATTTAATATAATCATATTAACATATTCGTCAATTATATTGTTGATTATAAAATTATATTTTTTAATTTCACTATTTGTATTATCAGAATTTATATAATTTTTATAATCATATTTATTTAAATAATCAATTTTCGCTTTTTCATCATTTCGTTCGTATTTATCATAACTTTTTTTAAGAATTATTGTATTATATAAAGTATGTTTTAATAAATTATTTAATTTTTCCTTAATTTTTTTTATCATTATTTTAATCTTTTCGTGTTTACTATTTTTGTTAATTATTTCATATAGTATTGTATTTTCTATTGAATTATTAATATGTTTAAATTGAATATCTTTTAATAATTTTTCTAATTCTGGACTATTATAATCATAAAGGGTAGTATTTATTATTAAATTTGAAATTTCATTAGTATTTATTCTACTACAATTATTTAAAGGATAAAATACTCCTGTTAAATTTGTTTTTAAATTATAATCTATATCTGGTTCGCCGTTATTACAATTATCCTCATAGTCTTTTAATTCATTCGGAAATGAAATTATATTATTAATCTCATTTGTAACGAGACTAATATTAAATAATACATTATTTATAACTGAAATAAAAGAATTTTTAGCATTTGTACATAAAACAGTATTAGTTTTTTCATATATATATAATTCATTTTCTAATATTTTATTAAAATTATAATTTACATTATTAATATTATTTTTGTAAATAAATTTTGGATTATCAATAATATAAGTATTTATTGTTTTATTAAATGATTCAACACTAATTAATACTAAAATCAATATATATAATGATAGTAAAGGTATTATAATATTATTTTTAATTCTAGAACCTATAGTTGGAAATTTATAATTAATTCCAATATTTATAATGAATATTGATATTAAAAATATGCCAATAATAAATAATAATCCTTCAACATTTTTTCTAAATATACTTGTTTTATTACTTACATATAATTCATAATCATCTTTATTTTTAATAACTTCTTTTTCGTCTTTTATATTATTATTATTTTTTATTTTAGTATCAAGTTTTTCAATACTATTTGAAATTTTTTGGGTAATTATACTTGAAATTATATTATCATTATCTAGTATACCTTTTATATTTTCATCATTTTTGATAATTTTATATAATTCGGTTTCAGCATCTTTAATATTATTATCTTTTCTAATTATAATATAATCTTTAATTGATTTATTAACAACTTTATCTATTTTTTCTCTATTTTCTTGAGTTTGTCTTACTTCTGCTATTTGTAATACATTATTTATCTGTGTATTTATTGCTTCAAGTTCTTCAATTGGTATTGTGTTATAGTTATCTAAATTTTTTGGCAAATCTTTATTTTTTGAAACTATGTTTTTATTAACATCTAAATTTATTTCTTTTTTATACTCAATTTTTTCAATGTATTTATCATTTTCAGATAATCCAAATAATTTATTTATATATTGTGTAATAAGACTTTCTTTATCTGAAAATTCATTTTTATCAACTGTAAATTTATTTATTTTATAATTAAATAATATTATTATATTAGTAATATAATAAATTGTTCCCAAATAAATAAATGTATATAATATAAAATAAATTAACTCAACATATTTTGTATTTTTATCATATATTTCAAGTTCAAAATTAGGTAAATTATAATTATATTTTATTGTAATTATTTTTAAAATTACAAGAACACATATTAACGATAAAACGATATATATTTTATTTTTATTTATACTATGATTATATATACTTATTTCATTATTAAATTTTAAATTTAATAATTTAAATATAATTAACAATATTGGATAAATAAATATACTTAATGTTATTAATATTATAACTACAATATATATTTTTGATTTTAAATTATAATTCATAAAGTTTTTATTCATATTACAAAAATCGTTATAAAATATGAATGTTAATATTGTAGATATTGTTATTGTAAATATTATTGATAATATTAATATAACATAATAATTATAATTATCAATTGCTATATTTTTTATATTTGTATTTAATTGATATCTATTTGTTTCGTATTCAACATTTTCACTGGTACAAACTAATTTTAATTTATTACCATAATCATAATGAAAGTTATATTTGTTTGAAAAAATTGTCAATGTAATTAATTGATTTAATATAATAATAAAAACTATTGTATTTAATGCTATATTCAACTTTTTTAACATTTATTAATAATACTTTATAAAAAAATAATTAATATTTATTTGATTTTAATTAACAAATATAATATTATAATATATATTGTTAGTAATAACAATATCATATTGGATGATATATTAGCATTTTTATATACTATATTAGATTTTTCTTTATCACTACTATTTATATATTCATTTTGTTCTTTTATTAAGTTTTTCACTTCTATATTATAATATTCTCTATAATAATTATTATAATCAGTAATAATATTATCAAAATTTTCTAAATATTTAAATTCTTTTAATACATCATTAAAATTTAATTTATTTACATCTGCATTACTTATTATTTCTAATAAATTTGTTTGTTCCATTAACATATTGTTAATAAATTCTATATTTTTTTCATTATATTTTGAAGATTTAATTCCTTTTTTTTCAATATAATCTATAAAAAACTCAATTTTATTATAAATTCCTTTAATATTATTTACATATTCATTTGTTATTAAATCATCATAATTAAACTCCATTCTGATATTATCTTTATTTTCAAGATAAGTTTTAATATCATCTGTATTTTCAACGAAATCTTGAATATTATCAATATTTCTATTTAAAAATAATTTTTTTTCATTATTTGTTTCATCAAATTTAATTAATTCATTAATTATTTTAATATAATCTAATATTTTATCAGTATTGCCATTTGAGATTGTATTATTTAGTGTATACTTTAATATTATTATTAATTCATTTATTTTAATTATATATTCTTTTTTTAATTCTTTATACTTTTTATTATCATCATTATTATCATATAATGATTTAACACTATCTACAAGACTTTTAAGATAACGATCATTATATTTATTTTTTAATTCTAATATGAAATAGTGATTATAATAAAATGATATTATAATACTATTCATAAATATCTTAATTTTTTCACTATATATTTCATCCTCATAATCATAATCTCCTATTAGTCTACTATTTTTATAACTATCTTTATCTATTTTTTCTATATATGTTTTAATGTGATTATTATTTGATAAATTATAATTATTTAATAAATAATTTGTTACATTATTTTGTTTATGATAATCATATTCTCCGGTTTCATGATTTGATAATTTGTCATTTATTAAATCAAAATTTTTTTTTATTATTTTTCTGTATTCTTTTATAAAATTCTCTATATTATCTATTTTTGTTGTGTTTTCTTGTCTAAATATATTATGTAAATCCGAGGAACTTATTGTCATATTTTTATCATTTTCACTGTCACGAAATGTTATAAAATAAGCAATTTGAACTTCAGTTATATAGTTTATAAAATGATCTATTATAGAATTAATAGTTGTTTCATGTTTTTTAATAAAGTCATTATTTAATTTTATTTTATCAATTCTATCATTTAATAACTCAATATGCACATGACTATTATTTATATTTAAATCTATGTAGGTATCAATAATTCCTCTATAACCCTCTAAGTAACTACTATATTCTGTGTTTACAATTAAATCTTGAATTTGTTTATAAATTTTTTCTTTCGTTTCATTTCTATTTATATTATTTTTAAATATATCTTTATAATTTTTTATTCCATCTTCTTGCATCAATCTATCAAATAATATTAATAACTCCTCTTTAGTTATTTTAGGATGTTCATATTTAATATTTAATGTACAATTTTTTTCATAATTATTATCATTTAACTTAGCATTTCCTAAATAATTCTTTTCATTTTTATAATATACTAATGATTTATATATTTTATATCTTAATATTTTTTTATAAAAATCATAGTTCTCTTTATTTTTCTTAGCACCCTCCATATCCGCAATTGGTTTATATAAAAATACTCTTCGTATTAGATAAAATAATATAAAACGATTTCTTTCATTACATTCTGAATTAAATTTTTTACTTTCAAATATATCATCACCACATTGATTTGTCAAATAATTATTAATGTTATATTCATCTAATTTGTTATAATCTAATATTTCTTTTTTGTTATTAAGTACATATTTAAATTTTGGTAATATATTTATTTTATATTTATCTTTATTCTTTTTCATTTCTTCTAAATATAATGGGGTTTGAGATGAATAAGTATCTGATGTGCTTGTTATTAATAATAACATATCACTAAATATTTCGTTATAAAGTACTAATAATATAGTATTAGCAATATTTCTATCTACACTTTTTTGCTCTTTATATGAGAATTTATCATTATGTAAAATATTAGTAAAATTATTATTTACATTATCAATTTCTGTTTTATATATTATTAAAGGTTGTAATATTAAATGTTTATTAATTACTTCATTATAATTAATTGTAGAATTAATAGTTATTGTAATTAATAAAATAAATATAATTGGTAAAACAATGAAATTATATATTATTCTAGTTTCTTCTGGTTTAAATAAATAATCTTTACATAAGTTATCATTATATAAGAGGCATTCTATCAATTTATTATAGTCTATAGTTCCTTTTATATATTCTTCTAGAGTTTTTGTTCTATTAAATATCATTAATATTGTAATTAATATTAAAGAAATTATCAATATTGATGTGTAATAATTTAAGTCAATATTATTATAATCAATATTAAATAATTTTGATAAATATCCATTAAATATATTTGAATTTGTATCTAGTTTATTTTTCAAAAAATTATTAATTAAATCATAATGACTTTTAATATCTTCATTTTCATAATTAATTATATTTATTTTTTTTTTATAAAAAGATATTACACTTTTTGTTAAATATAAACATAAATAAAATAACACACTCATAGTTATTATAAAATTATTTCCATAATTATAATTAGTTTTATATATATTTATATTAATAATTATCATTATTGTTATCAAAATTCCAATTAAATATTCACTATATTTTACATATTTATTAAATTTATCTAAATTAGATTGGTTATTTTTATCAAAATTATATCCAATATATAATGGTAATATTATTAAACAGAAACCACATATCATAATCATCATTAAATAACAAAATAATTTGAATTTATCAGAATTATTTGTATCTGAACTAATTATCTCATTAATATAATTATATAATATATATGCAATTAATAATCCAAATATAATTGCAAATATTAATATAATTGATAAAAATATTATATAATTATAACTACTATTTCTTGTATTTTGAAGTATATTATTGAATATATTATTATATAATTGGTATCTATTTGTTTCAAATTCTATATTTTTATTATTACAGGCATGTTTTAATTTTTTACCATAATTATAATTATAATTATAGTAAAAACTGAATTTTGTAATAGTAATCATTTCCATAATAACATAAATTGCAAATAATGATATGATTATATATTTAGTAATGCTTTTAGTTATATTTTGAATAATGAAAGTATTTACTTCTTCCATCTTACTTATAAAAACTAAATATTAAAATAATTAAAAAAGTACATATCGTTAAAAATAAAAAAAAATTATATATTTTATATCTTTTTATAAAAAAATAATGATATGTACTTTTTTAATTGTTGTTTAATTTTACTCCAATATATATACCAAATACTATTAATATAGTGAATAAGATAATTATATATATATTTGAAGTTGATTTATAATATATATAATGTAATATTATTTTTAAAATTAATAACAATAATATAATATGATATATTAAATCATAATATACACTAATATTATCTACAATCTTTCCTTTAATGTTTTTAAGTTTAAAAATTAAATTTTTATTTTCAGTGTAATATTTTAAATAATTGATATTTGCAATATTTTCTTCTTTTTCACCACTTTTTAATAATTTTTCTTTAATTATAGAATTAATATAATCGGTGTTTGTAATATTTTTAATATAAATAATATCATCTCCCATTTTAATATATAAGTTTGTAAAATATTTTTTGAAATAAAAAGGAGATATTTCATTTAAATTAATATAATTTAAAAAATTTAAATTATTAATTGATTTAGATTTAATATATTCTATTTCTCCTTTATTATTTGTATTATGTATATTTCCTATATTCATTGATAATTTTTCTTCAAATGTTTTTTCATTTTTAACTGATTTTGTATTATATTCAAATATTTCATTAAAAATATTATCTGAACTATCTAAATATAATAATGAATTTAAAATTTTGAATGATAAATTGTATTTATAAATTTGCTCACTTTTATCAAATTTTAATTTTTTTATATCATTAATTTTTTTTTTAATTTTATTTGATATAACATAATATATAATTAATATCATAAATAAAAATATTGTAAATATATAATTATTACTATTATAATAACTATATTTAATTGATAATATTATTAATATTATTAATATGCTAATAATTATATAACTTGTAATTATAATATTATTTTCAATATTTTTAAGATTATTATTATCATTATTATATAAAAAATCTGCTAATTTACTTCTATATGTTTCTAATTCATACAATGATGTATTATTACTAATATAACAATTATCATAATTTTTTTTGAAATAGTCATTATACCAAATTAATGTAATTATATTTACATTATTAATAACATATGTAATTAATAATATAATTAATAATATTTGTTCTATCATATTACTATAATAATATATTATTAATCTTTAAAAATTTAAGATTAATGATTAAACTTAACAAAATCATTAAAGTCAAAATTATCCTTATTTATATCCTTCCATGTAATCATTACTATAATTGATATATATATAGTACCTAATATTAAATTAACTAATATATACCATCCTAAACTTACTATAAAATTATCATCATCAAAATAAGAATTCGCTTCTGAAATAAAAGTATTTATTTGACTAATATTATCATTTACGGTTTCTCTTATTTCTTCGCCATATTCTATATTATCAATGTTTTTTATATCATTAAATTTAAAATAATTAATAGGGTCGCTTCTATGTTTATTTGGAATTAATGAGTAAAAAGTTGTTATACTATTTTTTTCAACATTTAATTCTTTTGAAATACTGTAATTATCATCCTCTTTAATAAAATAAATATAGCATAATTCATAATGACTTTTATCCTTGTTATATGAATATAAATATTTAAGTAACATATATATAGTAATATATTTTATAACTTTTTCTTTTGTAAATTCAGATCTATTATTTATTAATTGTATTATTCTCCCTTCTATTTCTGCATCATTTTCAATATTAGTATGTAATTTTTGTGCTAAATCTTTATCAAATAAATTGTTTCCATCAGAACTTTTTATAAAATTTATTTTTAAATCAATTGCAATAACATTGAGATATGTATTTAAATATTTATTGTATAATTTAACAAACATTATTTTATAAATAATTAATTGTATAAATATATATATTAAAGATACTGCTAATAATTGTATTAATAATGTAAATAAATTTTGGTTGTAAAAAATATTAATTGTAATTTTTTCCATATTTATAGAATCGGATACAATAGCTAGTAAAATACATATTATTGATGATATGATAATGATTGTTATAAATGTTATAAATAATTTAATACATATAAATATTAATCTTATACATAAAAATATATTAAATTTAGGTTCTTTATAACTTTTATTTTCTTCATATTCTCTTTTTTTTTCTTTTTCACCCAATTCTATTTCAGCATCTAAAAATTCTTTTTTTTTTGTTTTTAAAGTTTTATCATCCGCTTGTTGTCCTTCTTGTGTATCTCTTCTCCATTCATCAACCTTTTTTTCTGCTTTGGTTTCTGGCGTGTCTAGAAAATTAACTGTATCTTCTAATCCACCGAATATTGATTCAAATGTATCAACTGAATCAATTGGGTTATTTGTAAAGTAATTTTTTAATACTTCTGTTAATCTAATAAATGTAGAACTAGGTGTATCTACAGAATTGAATGATGAAAATAATGATGGCAAATTACAATTATTTATATAAATAACATAACCTAATAATTTATATCTTAATGTGTTAGCAGTGAGTAAATTATTATGCTGTGAATTACCTACTTCTAAGAAGCATTGATATAAGAATTTTATTATATTTATAACAAATAATACATACACTATAATACATATTATAACAATTGATATCAATAAGGTATCATAAATTATCATTGTAGTTTTTGTCAAAATTTCTGTTGCATTATTCTGATAACTATCACTATCGCTATTTGTATAGTTTTTCTGTATATTCATAATTTTATCAATTAAAGAATTGCTATTGTTTGAAGTAGATAAATCAGAAACATCACTTTTTTTAGATAAATCATAAACATCACTTTTTATCTCTTCTACAATTGGTTCCCCTTCGTCATTATCAATAGCTGCTAATAATTGAGAAAATTCGTCCAAATATTTTCTAAGTTTTTTACATTTTTCTTTTGTTAACGGTTTAACATCTTTATCTTCTTGTACAGCAGAGTTTCCACTGTCGTCCCCACCACTTCTTAACCTAAATGGCGACTTCTGTCGTGATTGACCTCCGCGTTTTTTAAACTTATCTTTAATACCACTCCAAGCACTGGAAACACTATCTCTCATTTTTTCATATCCGGTTCCTTCATATAGTTTATTGATTTTTTTACTTACATCTATTAATCTGTCAATGATCTTAAGTTTTTTTGCATATTTTTTTTTCCAGTTTTTTTCAATTTCTAATGTTTTTTTGTAATTATTAAGTTTTATTACAATAAAGTCTATAGTATTTTTTATTCTTTTAAATTCATTAGGATTTAAAACTTGATCTTTACTTTCAAAAAATCCACCAATGGTTTTTCCTCCTCTTTGAATTTGGTTTGAATTATTAATTTGTGAACTGTTAAGTTGGGCTTTTAATCTATCTATTTCTATTGATTGGGTTCCAACAGCTGCAAGTTTTTCAATTTCTGTAATATTATTTTCAAGCATTTTTTTCAGAGATTCTAGTTCAGCTTCTTCTAATTTAAGTTTTTCAACATTTTCAACTTCTTTTGATTCAAGTTTTTTTTTTTCGTTTTTTTT
>Ga0213866_10001491_pt1 | contig 17290 bp, 10 predicted proteins | sample PICome_11_FD_160079 | JGI IMG/M metagenome (GOLD analysis project Ga0213866, IMG submission 160079) | Coastal seawater microbial communities near Pivers Island, North Carolina, United States - PICO284 | ecosystem: Environmental > Aquatic > Marine > Coastal | place: USA: North Carolina...
AAACTAGAGCAAAGTAAAGTTAGCGTTACATGAGTAATAATTTGACATTTGTCATTGTCATATAAAAATATGCGTAGTACAAGAATGCTTAGTACTAATAATTGAAAGGTATTTGAAGTGGAAGGAACAGACGTAGTATTTTGGAATAACGATTATAATATCGTATTAATTTGTAACCTAGCTATTATCATAGCAACATTTACATCTCTTAGGTGGTGCACTGGTATGATTTCTCATATTAACCCATCAAAAGAATTATTAAAGAAAGATAATCCAGCTTTTGGTATATCATTATCGGCGGCATTTTTTGCCATTTCAATTATTCTAATGGGCGCAGTTTATGGCAAGCCTATATATGCTATGGAAGAGTCTGTTATTGCGCTTGCTTTGTGTGGGGTTATGGGGCTTGTTCTTTTGGCCATATCAAGACTTATATTTGATAAAATAGCGCTGCCTAATATCTCTATAAGGGACGAGATAGTAAAAGGGAATATATCGGCTGCAATAGTAGATGCTGGGAATGTTATCGCATCAGCAATAATAATACGCACGATGATGGTATGGAACGATCTGACCACAAAAGATAGTATATTACCTATATTAATGGGCTTTTTAATATCACAGGCGTTACTTACTGTTACTACATATTTTAGAACCCAGAAATTTACCCGTAAATTAGGTAAAACATATCAAGAGCATTTTACCGAAGGTAATACATCTGCCGCACTTAGGTTTGCAGGAAGAAAGATTGGTACTGCTTTTGCCATCACGGCGGCATCAAACGTGTTGTTCTTTGAGAGTTTCAGTATACAAACTTCACTTATGTATTGGGGGGTAGCCTCAGTTGGAATGATAATTGCTTTATCCGTATTGTCGTACATTGCAAACAAAGTAATACTTTATCATGTTGATACCGATAGTGAAGTTATCAGGCAGCACAATGTTGCAATTGGCGTTGTCCAATGCCTGATATATATATCCTTAGGATTGTTGCTTTCTGAGCTGTTGGCTTAGTTCTTAGCAGCTAATTCATCTGTCTAGGAAATGACTGTTTTTGTTGTCTGTGTATATCTTCTGATTAGGTTTAGACGCGTTATATGATATGTATATGATATTGGAGTCTTTGTTTTCCCAAGGGCTCCATTTGTGAAGAGGAAGTCTATTTACTGAGCCAAATACATTTCTTATAGTGTTATCAATCTTTATGCTCCATTCGTCGGAGAAGTTGTGCTTGGCTATTATATTAGCTACCATCACGCCATTTTTATTAAGCCGGTTTTTAACGCCTTCAAAATATTCGTGGGTTACAAGCTGCGCAGGGATACTTAAGATGTGAGAATATGCATCTAAGATAATAAGGTCATATTTTTCTTTATCATTATTTAAAAATGCTCTAGCAGGCTGTGCAACGAATTTTTTGTTATCGGAAAGCTTTTGCTTCATTAGAAGCTCTTCGGATACTTCTAATAAAGACTGATCAATATCAATATAGGTGTAATTGTTTTTTTTATCATTTTGACCAATTGAAAAACCGCCTGCCCCTATAACTAATACATTACTTACCTTGTTTTTTGGCAATTTACTTATAATAAACTTCTCTATGAACTTTACGTAGGTAAATTGCTTTTTGGGATTAGTGGTAAATTTAGAGGAGTTTGAATTGTTGATTCTTAATATACGTGAGTCGAATTCTTTTTCTTTCTGAACTTCTTTTATTTCAATCGTACTATATTGGTTATTGGAGACAATTCCAAAAGAACGCATGGTATAGTTGTTGTTCAATGCTATTACCAAAACAGAGATTAGTAACATTGTTAAGCTGTTATAGGAAATTATATTACGGCTCAATATTATAACTAAAATTGATAGGGAGAGTATTGTTGCAATTACCGTGTTGTTTACTCCTATAAAATGCATCAATAGCAATGATGTCAGTATAGCCCCTAAGAAAGAACCAACTGTAGATGAGAATAGCATTTTGCCGGCTGTTTGTGAAAGATTGTGCTTCTTGAAATAATTACTGATAAGAGGTGTGGTTTGTGCTAATAGATAAACGGGCGTTATAAGGAAGATTATTGAGTATATAGAAGCTTGCATTATTCTGGAATCAATTCCTATTTTTCCTAATTGATTAAAGAAGGATTCTATTACTATATAGGAAAGGCCAAAACATAAGAAAAAAGATGCTATTATAGCGTTTCTTATTAAGATATCCCTTATTTGAACCGTTACGTTCTTTTTTGAGAGTTTTTTGTATAGCTGGCCTCCATTATAGTAGCCAAAGGCCATAGGCAACAATACGGCGCTAATTATAATCGCTACTATTGGCGTGTCGCTGCCGACAAATGAAATTAGCAGGCGAATTGCAATAATCTCACTAGCTAGAACCACATAGCCTTCTATAATAATTGCCAGCAGGCACATATTATATAAATTGAAACTTTGTGAAAATTTGTTTTGTGGTTTGTTAGGGCTTAGGCTATATGTCATATTTGCAAATGAAATTAATAATTAAATAATATAATCTAAATTGGTAGAGAATGCTGCTTAGCTGACAAATCAATTTGTTTGGGCTCATTTCCATCACAGTAATTTTCCCACATTTTTCTATAAGCAGTTTCAAGGTTTGAAGTAAAGAGTTCAGTATTGAACAGTGGCTTTGATAGTTTGTTTTTTTCCAGTCTAGATTTTACAGTTTTTAATTTGCCTTTATTTAGTGCAAGTTCAACAGCTAATTCTTCATATTCTTTAAGGCTATGAGTAACCATATCTTCTAAGCCTATTGCATTTAGTATGCTTGATGCCATACGGGATTGGAAGACCTTGCCTTGCACGGTTATTACAGGAACTCCAGCCCACAGGGTCTGGCTCGTGACAGTTCCACCATTATATAATCTGGTATCAAGGGCTAAGTCAGCCAAGGTGGTTCTTTTTAGATGCTTTGATATAGGTGCCATAGATTTTGCGAAAAATAAGCGTTCTTCTGATATACCTCTTTTTACAGCTTCTTTACGAATATTTTCTACTGCAAGGGTATCATCATCATTAATACTTCCGCAATATAGCCACAAAACACTATTTGGCACTCGTTTTAGTATGTTCATCCAAGTTTCAAACATTAAAGGTTCAATCTTGTATGTTTGATTAAAAGAGCAGAAAATAAATTTGTCTTCAGGTAGTCCTTCATATTCTTTTGTTATTTCTTCTTCTGATATTTCCAAGTCATTATCATTTGCTTGATAGCAATCAGGCATGTAGACGAATTTTTCATCATAAAATTTTTGTGCTTCAGTGGGAGTTACAACCTCGTCTGTAATAATATAATCAATAAAGTCAGCACCCATAGTGCCTATATAGCCAAGGTAATTAACTTGAACGGGAGCAGGTTTTAATGCAAGCGTCTCAAGCCTTGTTGTTCCGGTATGGCCATTTAAATCAACTAAGATATCTATTTCATCACTGTGAATCTTCTTTGCAGTGTCAAAGTTAGAAAGGTGATTTATATCAATGTAATTATCGACATGCCCTTTTATAGTGTTTTGATAGCCGCTTTTATCAGTTGGACTAAAAGAGTATAAAAAGGTTTCAACGTTATTCTCATTGTGGTTTTTAAATACTCCTCGCATTAGGTGAGCAACGGGATGGTCTTTTATGTCTGAAGAAATATAACCTATTTTCAGTCTTTTATTCTTAGTGCTTTTACGTTTTTCATCGATTGTAAATCTTGGGTAGATATCAATCGCCGATTTTACTAGCTTTTGAGTATGCTCCCGGCTTATTTCAAGATAGTCTTCATCCATTATATCATTTTTATAATCAGCATTTTCAGCATTGATATTTTTTTCGTTTTCTTGCTTTCTTAGCTCGTCCATTTTCTTGCCGATTATTTTTCTTTTTTCCCAATCGCATGTTTTTCGAAGTATGTCGTGCAATTCTTTATACAGGTCTGGATATTCAGGGTTTATTTCTATTGCTCTTTCTAAATGAAAAATGGCCTGTTTGTTCTTAGCAAGTAATATGTATGTTAAAGCGGCATTTTGGTGGGCTTCAAAACTATTAGGATCAATTTCTATAGCTTTTAGGGCGTTTAAAATGGCGTCATTAAGAAGTCCGACCCTTTTATATATAAGACACATGTTGTTAAACAGATAGGCTTCTTTTAGTCCGTTTTTTTCAAGGAATGTAAAATATTGAAGGGCTTTATCGTTATTGCCAATTTCATTGTAAAGATTTGCAACATTATTTATTGCAGGCACGTTGGAACTATCAAGGTTAATTACTTTCTCGTAATACTCAATTGCCTCTTTTGCGTGCCCTTTTGCTTTATTTAAACGAGCAAGTAGGAAAAGTATGTTTGTGTTATTCGGGAAAGAATTCAAGCATTCAAGAGCGTATTCCTCGCTTTTTTCGTAATTTTTATTTTCATAGCATGTCAGTGCTAAAAAGAACTTTCCGTCGAGATTGTTTTGGTCGTGACTTAAAATATTGTTAGCAACTTTTTCACAGTCATCATATTTTTTTTCATTATATAGTTGAGTGCATATTCTTACCGCATCTTCTAGTGAAACAGCTTGTTTTTCTATTGTCATGTTATTTTGACCTGTTTGTTTAGTTCTTCTTCGTATAGTTTTATTTCTTCTTGTAAATTATCTTTTAAAACCCCTATGTGTTTATCGTAGCGTTTCCATTTGAAAAGAGAATCTGTATAAATCTGGTCTCTAATTTGCCATTTACTTGCTGTTGAGACTATGGATTTTTTATTGCTAAAATCAATACAGCTATCTTCCCACTGTAAACCGCAGAAGCTAATAAGCTCTTGGGAAACTTTCTTTGGCTCTAACACTAACTTTTCATAATATAAATCTAGAATCTTATTAGGATATTCTTTATTCCATAAGTTCATAAATCTAACATATTGCTTGTACCTTTTTGCGATATCTTCAAGGTGGTAGCTATATATAAGGCTGTTATCATCAAACCCAATAAAATATGCAGAAAGGCAGGCATCTAAAGGGTGGCGTTTGCAATTAATGATAGTGGCGTTGGGTAGCAAAGTGAATATTGATCCGACATTTAGAAAGTTATCAGGAGTTTTATTGATAATCTTTCTTGCTTTTGGGTATTCGTTCTCTATGTGGCTGGTATATAAACTGCCATATGATTTAAAATCTTCAGTTGAGAATCTTTCAAAGCACATAGGAAAAGGAGGGGTGTTGTATTTCTTTAACGCCTCTTTTAGGACGTGGTCAAGATATTTTGATTCACCAATGGTTTCTGCTTGAGAGTGAGAGGTAATTATTTGTTCTGTTAAAGTCGTTCCAGATCGAGGCATGCCGACTATAAAAATAGGTTTGGTGTTTTTGCAGTCATTTTTGCTAAAAGTTTTTTGCCTCTCTTGTGTGAAAGCTTCTTGATAGCAGCTATAGATATAGTCAATTTTCTCAGGGTTATATCTTTGTACTGAGCTTAGATGAGTATTACCGGTATTATAATATTTAAAAGCATTGTTATATTCTTTAAGATTTTCGTAAATTTTACCTAATGCTAGATTCAGCAGCCCTTTATCTTTTATGCTTAAATTTTCTGTTTGAAGTAGAGCTTTGATACGGTCTATAAAATTTTCATTTGCTATGAATTTGTTATCCCCCAACATGGCGATAGAATAATACGCTAAGCATTTGTTTGGATCAAATTTTAAGCCTTTTTGATAATATTGCTTAGTCAGCTCTTTGTCGCCTTCATATTCAGCCAGCGATGCTAGTCCAAAATAGGGTTCGGCATTTTCAGGCTCTACTTTCGTTGCTTTTAGAAAGTATTCTCTGGATCGTTCAACTTCATGCATACTACGATATGCGATACCTAAGTTGAAAAAAACATTGTAATTTTGTTCAATGCTATGAGCTTTTTCAAGATATTTTTTTGCCTCTTCATAGTTGCCTTGTTTGTAATGAGCAATGCCAACGTTAAATAAACATTCAAACTTTTCAGGATATTCTTTTAAAACCCCTTCAAAGCAAATTCTAGCTTCTTCATGTTGACCATGTTTTGTTAACATGTGACCTAATCTATCTAGATGATATATGCTCATAACCCCATTGTGGAAGGATTGTCTTGCACATAAAACACAATTTTTAGAATCGTTTTTTATGTCGAAAATGGTTGCTAGATAATAAAAGACAAGGAAGCTTTTTTGATTTGTTTTTGAAAGTGATAAGCATTTTTGCAGTGCCTTTTCTACCTCTTCCTTTTTTATAAGGCCTTCAATATATTTGGCAAAATCATGATTTGTTATCTTTTGGTCAGTCTGTGTCATAGGTGAATTGTTCTAATTAATTTTTCCGATTCTTTGTTCTAGTTCTGATTCATATTCGTTTATTTCATCTTTTAAGGCTTCTTTTACAGGCACTAAATATTTTTCATATTTTTTCCACTTTAACATTGAGTCCGAATATAGTTTTTGACGAACCTGCACGTGGCTGGCAGTATGTATTTCACGTTTGTTCTGATGAAAACTTAAGCATTGTTCTTCCCATTTTAAGCCGCAATAATCGATTAGGCCTTTGCTTTTTGCTTCTTGATGTGTAATTAATTCCTCGTAGTAGGAGTTATATATTTTGCCTGGTAATTGTTCCTGCCAATGCTGCATTATTTTATGATATGTTTTGTAGTACCCAACAATCAGTGATGGGTTGGAGGAGTATTCAACATATTTGAAGTGTTGGAAATAAATGGATAAAAAGATATCCATAGGGTGGCGCTTGCAATGAATTATTTTTGCATTTGGGAAAAGGAGCTGAATAAACCCAACATGCTGAAAATTTGCAGGCATTTTATTGGTTACTTTTTGGCATTTACCAATTTCTTTGGTTATTAAGCCAAGATATTCTCCGGCAATTTTTTTAACCTCATTTTTGGTCATATAAGCTATGTTCTCGGGGAATGGAGTTGTTGAGAAATTCCCCTTTATTGTCTTGTCTTTTATTTCAGATGCTATCAAATCAAGATAATTTAACTCGCCAGCGCCATATACTTTAGAGTGGCAAGATATTATTTGTTCGGTAAGGGTGGTTCCTGAACGTGGCATACCTAAAATGAAAATAGGTAAATTTGAAGGGCTGCCATATGTTTTTTTACTTTTAAGAACATCTTTAGTAAATGAAGCTTTGTATCGTTCAACGCCAGAGATAAAGATGTTGATGTTGTAATCGCAGTTTTCATTCTTTTTTTCGTTTGCTATTTTATAATAAAAAAAGGATTTCTCATAGTCTTTTAGTTCCCCATAAACTTTCCCTAAAGAAAAGCAGAGAAAGAGTTTGTCATCTCGTTTTAGTTCCGGTTTATTTAACAAAGGTATTATGCTTTCAACAAAAACACTTCTTTCATTGTCGTTTTTAAATTTCTTGGTTTTTGATAGTAGGTAATATGAGTAGCAGTTTGTATTATTAAGCGATAATGCTTTTTCTAAGCTTTCAACTACTTTTTCTTTTTCTCCTAGGGCTTGATATACGGATGCAAAAGAAGAGTATATTTTATCATCATTTTCATTTAGTTTAAGAGCTTTTTGTAGATTCTCTTTTGCTTCAATGGGGGTGTATAGATGAAGCAGTGCCATTGCCATATCTTTGTATAAAGAGCTTGTTTGTTTTATTTTCTCGGCTTGCTTAAAGTACTCCAATGCTTTTGTAAAATTGCTGGATTTTAAGCATATTACTCCCGCGGAGTATAAAAAAGCAAAATTATCAGGATCTTTCTCTATAGATTTTTGTTTAAATTTTAGTGCAAGTTTAAGTTCATCAATTTTATCCAGGTGATTTGCAAAGTCATTAATAATTGAAACAGGAGTGTTTTCAAAGTTAGACCGTAAAATTACTTTCGCAAGTTCGACTATTCGTTCTGGCTGGTTTGTTTCATAGAAGCAAATTGCAAGATTTGTTTTTGCGTAAGGGTTGTTCGGGTTAGTCTCAAGAATTTTATTATTAAGTCTGATAGCATCGTCGTATTGATTGTTTACTATTAACTCATTAGCTTTGTTTAGTAAGGCTTTTTCTTCTTTATCAGTGACTTTTATTTTATCGAGCATTGGTCTTATTCTTTATTCTATATCATTCATTTTTATATAAATAAGGGTTATGTCAGTTAATTCAACCAAATAATAGACTTGTGGTTTTCTAGCCACAGTAAGTTGATTTTTTTGCTACAACAGCAATTTTTGGTTTTAATAACGCGTATAAACGTTTAGGAGTTATTCTAGGTTGTTTTTTCAATCTGCGTACTTTGGATATTGGTATTGAAGATAGCTTCTTCGTTTATACGCAATATGCAATACGTTAATAATTTTTATAAAAATTGTTAATTTTAACTTTAATAAAGGTACTAAATTATGACTAATAATAATTTTAAAAGGAGTCTTTTGACAGGTGCTTCTGCGGTTATTATGGCAATGTCTGCCACTGCAGTAAATGCGGCTTCTGTTACGTTGACTTCAACAATTGCGGCGACTGATTCTACTCAGACAAACGCTGCGGATAGCTATACAATTGATACTACGGCTATTACGATTGTTGCTGGTAAAACAGTAAAATCGCATGCTACTCCTACAGCCGACGTAGTTTCTATTGATGCTGATAGCGGCAACTTAACTGTAAACGGTACGTTGCTTTCTCAAAACGCTGCAACTACAATTGATACTATTAGCACGTCTGCTGCTAATGCTGACTGGTTGCTAACAGTTGGTTCTGCGGGTGTTATAACGCAAACAGGTGACACGCTAGGTATTAACCTTGACCATAATATTGCTGGAATTTCTAATGCCGGTACTATTAATGTTGTTACCAATGGTATTGGAATTGATGTTGCTACTGGTTTAACTCTATCAAGTGGTATTGTTAACACTAATAAGATAACAATAGATGCTGGTACTGGAACTGCTATTAAATTTGCAGGTACTGCAAGTGTTGATGGTTCTAATGCAAGCGTTCTATTAAACAACTCTGGTACTATCTCTGCGGTTGCTTCTGCGGCTGGTACAATTGACATTGACGGTGACCTTACTGGTGCAATTACTAACTCTGGTTCTATCTCTACTACTGGTGCTGGTCTTACTATAGATGTAGCGACTGGTGCTGATGTTTCTGGTGGCATTACAAACAGCGGTAATATTACGGCTGCTACTGGTGCGGCTCTTAAATTTGCTGGAACAAGCACTACTGATGTTACTAACTCAGGTACGATAACTGCTACTACTGGTATCGCGGTAGATGTTGATGGTGCTGTAACTGGTACACTTACAAACTCTGGTACAATTACTTCTGCAAACGTAACTGCTGCTGCTGGTACGATTGACCTAGAGGCTGGCATAAGTGGTGGAATAGTTAACAGTGGTTTAATTACAAATACTGGTAACAATGCTTCTGCTGCCACTATTGACATTAATGCTGACCTTACTGGTGCTATTACTAACACAGGTACGATTTCTGCTACTGGTGCTGCAGATGGTGTGGCGATAGATGTTGGTGCTGATGCAACTATAACTAACTCTGGTACAATTACAGCTACTAATGATAGTGCGATTGTTGTTGCTGCTGCTAACACTAAAACTATCACTAACTCTGCAGGTGGTACGATTAGTTCAACTGCAAATGCTGGTGCTGGTGAGTCAACTATTCAGGTTGATGCTGCTTTAGCTGCTTTAGATAACTCAGGTACGATAACTGCTACTGCTGGTAATGCAATTGATATGAATGCTGTTGCTATTACTGCTTTAACAAACAATGCTGCTGGTGTTATCTCTTCTGGTGATGCAGTTGCAATTGATTGGTCAAGTGGCGCTAATGTTAGTACTATAACTAACAAAGGTACTATTACATCAGTTGCTGGTGACGGTGCTATTGATATAACTGGTGCTGCTGCTGGTACGCTTACAAACTCTGGTACTATCTCAAACACTGGTACTGGTGCAGATGCTGCGATTGATGTTGGTGCTACACTAACTGGTGCTATCACAAACTCTGGTACTATCACTACTACTGGTACTGCTGGTGCAATCAACTTCTCAGCAAATGCTGACGTTACTGGAAACATAACGAACACTGGTACAATTTCATCTACAAACGCTACTGCTGTGGCAATTGATGGTTCTGGTGCGACTGGTACTGCAGTTACAGTAACTAACTCTGGTACTATAACTGGTGCTGTTAAGTTAGGTGAGGGTTGGACTTTAACTAACTCTGGTACAATTACTGGAAACATTACTGATGGTGATGATGGTGTTGACACTCTAAACTGGAATGGTGGTACAATTACTGGTACTATTGATTTAGGTTCTGAGAACACTGATAGAATCAACGTTGGTGATGCGACTTCAGATTCTATTACAACTGGTGGTGCTATAACTGGTGTTGATATCCTTAATGTAAAAGAAGGTACTTTCAATGTTGCTCATGACATCACTCTAACTGGTACTAGTGAAGATTTCCTAGTTAGTAGTGGAGCTACTGCAAAATATACTACAACCAAAACTCTAAATGCGCTTGATATTGATATTGAGGGTACTTTGAATGTTGCTAACGGTATTGATCTAACTATTACCTCTGGTGGTGCTGGCGCAGTTAATACTACTGCTTCTGGTAACCTAACTTTTGGTATTAGCAAAAACTCTGATTTCGGTCAGATTATAGCTACTGAAGGTACTAACACTACTGAACTTGCTAGTGGAAGCACAATTACTTTTGATGTTTCTAACGGTGACGAGATGATTACAGCGGGTGAGTTGGTAGATGTTATTGCTGCTGACGCAATCACTGTTGATGGTGCTGCACTAACTGGAACTACTACAGGTCTTACTTTCTCGGATGACTCGTATGTTCTTGGATTTGCTTTAAGTACAAATTCAAACGGTACTGGACTTGACGTTACGGTATCTCGTGCAAATGCATACGAAACTTCATCTTCAAAAGCTAATGAGTCTGCTGTTGGTACTGCATTAGAGGCAATTGCTAATACTGGTGATACTGGAATCGATGCCATCGTTGGTACTTTAGATTCATTTGCTACTGCTCGTGAAGTTGAAGCTGCTTTGGAAACTTTGAATCCTGAGATGTCTGGTGCTATCAATGCTGCTGCTACTGGTGCTGCTGATGCCGGATTCGGTGTTGTTGGTAATCGTCTAGAGCAATTAGCTGGTATTTCTGGTACTGGTGTTGCTGCAGGTGGTATGTCTTACAATCATGGTGTTTGGGGTGAAGTATTCGGTACTGCTGCTGACCAAGATGATAGAAAAGGCGTAAAAGGTTACCAAGCTGACACTATTGGTTTCGGAATTGGTGGTGATACTGCTATTTCTGAGCAAACTAAGATCGGTGCTAGCTTCGCTTACGCTGCAACTGAAGCTGATTCAGCTAATGGTGAAACTGAGATCGATTCATACCAGTTAAGCTTATATGGTACTCATGATTACGGTAAGTGGTTCGCTGACGGTTTAGTTGGTTTCACTTTCAATAACTTTGATACTAAGCGTAACATCGTTGTAGGAAGCATAGCTAACCAAGCTAAAGGTGACTTTGACGGTCAGCAATATAGCTTGAAAGTTGGTGGTGGTTATAAACTTGATGTTGAGGGTGGCTTAAATGTTACTCCTGTAGCTTCATTGAAATATGACTACTTAGCTCTTGATAAGTACACTGAGACTGGAAGTACTGCTAGTCTGACTGTTGACAACGAAGATCTACACATCTTGAAGTCTGACATTGGTGTTAAGTTGAACTACCCAATCGTTGATGGTGGTATGACTTATATTCCTGAAATCAGCACTAGCTGGACTTATGATCTAGTTGGTGATGAGCAGGAAGCTAAGAACAACTTCGTTGGTGCTTCTGCAACTCAGTTCACTACTAAAGGTGCTAAAGTTGCTCAACATCAATTCAATGTTGGTCTAGGTCTAGATGTTCTAGCTCAAGACAATGTGACTGTTTCTTTCGACTATGACTGGGCAAGCAAAGAGGATTACAATTCTCACAGCGGTGCTGTAAAAGCTCGTTTTGCTTTCTAATCATAAGTTAGAAATCTGACAAATTAGGTCCCCATGCTAAGGTGTGGGGACCTTTTTTTATTATCAGGCACATAAAACTACTTGTTATCAGTTGACTTTAGGTTGACAAGGGCTTATCAATTTTCAGTTGGAAATAATAAATATAAAGAATTTTTAAGAGGTTTAAATGGCAGCTGAGAAAATAAGCAGTGAAGAAGTTCAAAATGATTATGATGCGGTTCCGTATATAAGTTATCCTTATTTTAATACCCATCCTGAGCATCTATATACAATAGGGAATCTATTTGGTATGGAGGCGGCAAGCCCAAGTAGTGCAAGAGTTTTGGAACTTGGTTGTGCAAGTGGTGGTAATATAATCCCAATGGCAATAAAGTTTCCTGAGGCGGACTTTGTAGGTGTTGATTATTCTACAGTGCAAATTGACGAGGCTAATAAGCATAAAGAAAAATTGGGATTGAAGAACGTAGAGTTCAAAGGGGTGTCAATCTCTGATATAGATGAAAGTTTCGGTAAGTTTGATTATATAGCAGTACACGGTATTTTGTCATGGGTGCCAAAAGATATTCAGGATAAAATATTTGAGGTTTGTGATAAGAATCTAAGTGATAATGGCATAGCTTATATAAGCTATAATACTTTACCTGGCTGGGGAATAGTTAGAAGCATAAGAGAAATGATGTTGTATCATACTGATAAATTTACAAACCCTGCCGACAAGATAAGGGAAGCAAGAATGCTTCTTAACTTTATTAAGCATGGAAATGGGTTAAATTCAGAAACTGCATATACAAAATTCATTCAAAGTGAGATAGATACTTTAAGCACTTGTTCAGACTCTTATCTTATTCATGACCACTTAGAAGAAAATAACGAGCCGTTTTATTTTCATGAGTTTATGAGCAATGCGCATAAGAATAATCTACAGTATTTAGGAGATGCGGCAGTTGCAACTATGTTTATAGGTAACTTCCCTAAAGAAACAGCAGAAGTGTTGAAAAAAGTAGGTAATGATATTGTAAAGGCGGAGCAATATATGGATTTTATCCGTAACAGACGCTTCCGTTCAACTTTATTATGTAAGAAGGATATAAAGATAAACAGAACAATAAAAGGTGAAAAGCTGAAGGATTTTTATCTTTCAACTGGTGTTAAGCCTGTTCAAGATGTTTCAAAGCTGGATTTTACAGCTGACCAGACCATTGATTTTAGAGGTTCTAAAGGCAATGAGTTTAAGGTAAGGGATAAATATTTATTGGCAGCGTTACTTTGTTTGTGTGAGAAAAGCTGCGCCGTAAATGCAAATGATCTATTGCAAGATGTGGCGATTAGACTTGGTAGCCTTGTGCTTGATAATCAATATGAGGAAAAGCTATTAAACAGTATGCTTGTTTTAGTATTTTCCGGCAATATTGACCTGTCTTCTGCGAAACCTTCTTATGTTGACAAAATTTCGGAGAAGCCGGAAGTTTCTGAATTGGCAAGATATCAGGCTACTTATACGGACTGGGTAACTAACGAGGTTGCAAATAAGGTTACGGTTGACCTATTTGGTAGGGCGTTGCTCCAACATTTAAATGGTGAAAATAGCTTTGATGATATTGTTGCTAATATGAAGAAGCATGTTGTTTCAAAAGAACTAAATATAAAAGAAGATGGAAAGGTGGTTACCGATGAGAAGGTAATAGAAGAAAAGCTAAGGGAGCTTATAAATATTTCTTTGCAAAAAATGCTTTCATCTGGGCTATTGATAGGATAAAGGTCTGAAAGTTATGGGCAGGGGATTATTGCTATTGCTTTTGTTCTTCGGTATCTCCTGCTCATATGACCCTGTGTCCTCAAGATTAAAAAATGCAAATCAAATAGCATTTTCGAATAGTTTGCAAAAGTCGTTGGTCAAGACTGACGACTTTTTTATTATGACTTATCAAAAAATTACTTCGGATAAACAGCCTTTGAATGTGTATATAGAAGGTGATGGTTTTGCATGGGCTGCGCCGGGGAGGCTATCTGTTAATCCTACACCTAGAAATCCTGTAGCTTTGAAGCTGGCGTCTGTGGATGAGTCGCAGAATGTGGCGTATTTGGCAAGGCCTTGTCAATATATTGATTTTGACCAAGACGCTTTATGTGAATCGAAATATTGGCATAAAAGCAAATATTCTAAAAAAGTAGTGAAATCAATTAGTCAGGCCATTGATAGCATAAAAAGAGATAATGATATCAAAGCGGTGAACCTTATTGGTTTTTCCGGCGGGGGAGGGATAGCGGCCATTTTGGGAGCCTTACGAGATGATGTGGTGTCAATAAGGTCTGTCGCAGGAAATCTGGACCATGTGTCTTTTAATAACTATCATAAAGTGGATCAGCTTGATGACTCGTTAAATGCTGCCGATTTTACTGATGGTCTTAAAAACATTCCGCAATTATATATATCTGGCACTAATGATAAGGTTGTGCCGTCATTTATTGCAGAAAATTTTGTAAAAAAGATTGATAGTAAGAACGGTTGTGCTAATGTACACACGTTAAAGGGTGTAAACCACCATGATGGATGGGAAAGACACTGGAATAAATTGATTACTAAGCCTCTAGAATGTATAGGTAAAAACGAAAGCTAAGGTTTTATTTATCTTGCTATATTTCAATTAGTGTCTTATATCTTTAAAATAATATTTAAGTTATAAATCAGGAGCAAAAAATGAGAAGGTCAAAAAAGAATTCTTCAAAAAATACGTTTTTTCTAGTTGCTGCAATCGTTTCGGTTAGCGTGGCAGCAATTTATTTTGTTTTTAATGATAAAATAGAGAAATCTCCTACTGCTGCTGTGAAAAAACCAGGTGATGTTATTGTTGCAGAAGTAAATGGTCAGCCAGTATATAGTTCTGAAGCTGAAAAACAATTCTCAACAATGGTACAGGGTGCTAAAGGTGCTAGTTTTGAGAATTTGGATGATGATGCAAAATATGTTGTTATCAGAGAGTTGGCTGCACAAAAACTAATACTTGAAGATGCTTATAAAAAAGGCGTTCCTGATAAGGACACCGTAAAAGAAAAAGTGAGTGCTTTTAAAAACAATATAATAAAGCAAGAGTTCTTAGCTCAAATGGCGAAAGATCAAGTGACTGAGGAATCTATCAAGCAGCGTTATGAGACAGAAAAAGCTGGTTTGAAAGATAAAAGCCAGTTCAAGATTAAGCACATAGTTGTAAAAACTGAAGGTGAAGCTAAAAAAATAAAGAACCTTCTTAAAAAGAAAAAGAAGTCATTTGAAAAATTAGCGAAAGATAAGTCAATTGATGATAAAACAGCACTTATAGGCGGTGACCTTGGATATCTTATCGAAGGTGACATGATGCCTGCAATTCAAGATGCAATTAAAGACTTAGAGGCTGGTGGTGTTTCTAAGCCTGTTAAGACTGTAATGGGGTGGCATATATTCAAATTAGAAGAAAAATCTCCTGCTCAGGCTTTGCCATTTGATCAAGTGAAAGGTTTGTTGGCGAGAGCTTTGTATCAGGAAACTATACAAACTTATTTAAAAGCTACATTGGAGAATGCTAGTATTGAAGTGATAGTATCTGCGAAGAAAGAAGAGCCAGCAGCAGCTGTTCCTGCGGCATCTTCTGCACCTGCTGCTATATCTAATGAGCCTCCGGCATCTGCGCCTGCGGCTGAAAGTGGTGAAGCTATTCCTGATGCTGAAACAGGGGCTGTTGAAAATAACGGTTAGTAGCTTATAGTATGAAAATTGGAAAAACCCTTAAAGATGTTCTTTGAGGGTTTTTTTATAAGAGGATGTTTATGAGAAAATTATATTTTTTATTTTTCTGTATTTTCTCATTTAATGCATTTGCCGATTCTGATGGACGATTAGATCGTAGGAATTTTGTCTACGGAATTACAGAAGAATCCAGAGGTGAATAAATTATAAGAATGCCTAAAATAAGAATATATACTGAAAACGAATTATTAAAAGATGGAGTTGTTGAGCTTGTAAAAGAGCAGGCGCATTATCTTTGCAATGTTATGCGGCAAAAAGAAGGTGAGGAAATACTTGTCTTTAACGGTGCTAGTGGAGAGTGGCTTGCAAAAATAAATTCAATATCAAAAAAGAATTGTTCTTTGCAGATGGTCAAGCAAACCAGAGAGCAAAAGAGCGAGCCAGATATATGGCTTTGCTTTGCTCCTGTTAAAAATGCTCCCATTAATTATCTGGTACAAAAGGCAACGGAACTTGGAGTGTCTAAGCTAGTTCCTGTTTTTACACAGCGAACAGTTGTTTCAAGGGTAAATACTGAGCGTCTTAAATTAATAGCTGTAGAGGCGGCCGAGCAATCAAGAAGACTGACGGTGCCTGAAATTGAAGAACCGGTTAAATTAAGCGCGTTAATTAATGGCTGGGATGAAAATAGAGGTCTGATATTGTGCGATGAATCAGGCGGCGGAAAGCCTTTTGCAAAGGCTTTGAACGATGATAGCCGTAAAAAATATTCTATTATTATTGGCCCGGAAGGCGGGTTCTCACAATCAGAATTTGAAATGTTGAAAAATAAGCCTTATGTTATAGCTGTAGGTATGGGGCCGAGAATTTTGAGGGCTGATACCGCTGCTATTGCAGCACTTACTAGTTATATGAATGTTTTAGGAGATTGGGATGAGCAACCCAACTTTGGCGGATAAGGCTAACAAGCCTACGCCTGATATCAGAAAGATAATCAAAGAAATTGTGGTTAACAAAAAAGATGAGGTTGAGAGCTGGTTTGAGAAAATCTCCGAGAAAACTCCACCATTTTTTTATAATTCAGTTGATTTGAGGAATTCAGGATTTAAGCTTGCCCCTGTCGATACGAATCTATTTCCTGCCGGATTTAATAATTTAAACGAAAGTGAACGTAAGAAAGCTAAGCTTACGACTAAAGAATTTTTTGCGAAGTATCATAGCGATGTAAAAAATGTTCTGATAATCGCAGAAGACCACACACGTAATGTATATTACCTTGAGAACGTTGCATATCTAGCTGAAATAATAAAGGGGGCAGGCTTAGAAGTCTGTATTACCAGCCTTGTCACAAGCCAGTCGGGTGAAGAAGTTACGTTAAAATCAGCTTCAGGGCTGGATGTTAATTTAAAGCCTGCTGTGCGAGAAGGAGGGCGTGTTAAAACTAAATGTGGTTTTGACCCTGAATTTATATTGGTCAATAATGACCTAACCGATGGTGCTCCTGAACTTTTGCAGGATGTTCA
>Ga0213866_10001492_pt1 | contig 17289 bp, 19 predicted proteins | sample PICome_11_FD_160079 | JGI IMG/M metagenome (GOLD analysis project Ga0213866, IMG submission 160079) | Coastal seawater microbial communities near Pivers Island, North Carolina, United States - PICO284 | ecosystem: Environmental > Aquatic > Marine > Coastal | place: USA: North Carolina...
ATGGACGCATCTGAAATTCTTGTTAATGATAAGGACAGAAGTAACGGTGTCTTTTATGTTAGTTATGACGAAGAAGAAAATGATGGTATTTTAAGTGACGATGGAATATTTTCATTCTTCAAAATTGGTGGAAGCAGTAAAAATAAAAAAGTTGATCTTGATGGCGCTAAATTTGAGGTAAAAATCACAGAAAAAGATAATAAAACATATGTAAGAGCATATTCAAAAGATGGTAAAATTGAAGATGCTGAGAAGCTAATCTCAAAAATTAATGAATCTCTAAGTTAGGACTAATTATGGAAAAAATCAAAGAAATAACTAAAGGAAAAGCAAAGTCATTATTTACTACATCTGACGACAATCAACTAGTAATGCATTTTAGTGACGATACCTCAGCTTTCGATGGCAAAAAGAAGGAAGCCTTGCTAGGTAAAGGAACTGTAAATAATCAATTCAATGCTTTTATCATGGATCATTTAGAAAAGAACGGAGTAGAGACGCATCATATAGAAGTTCTCAATAATAATGATTCTTTGGTTCATAAATTAGATATGTTTCCAATTGAGTGTGTAATTAGAAATAGAGCATCCGGGTCAATATGCAGAAGACTAGGAACTGAAGATGGATTGATTTTAGAAAACCCTTTATTTGAATTCTTTTTAAAAGATGATGATTTAGGAGATCCATTAATAAATGATGAGCATATTATTTCTTTTGGTTGGGCTAATAAAGAGCAAATTATCCAAATGAAGGAATTAACCTACAAAGTAAATACTATTTTAAGGGAGCTTTTTATCAACTCGAACTTAATATTAGTTGACTTTAAAGTTGAATTTGGGGTTAGTGCTGAAGGAAAAATTTTATTAGCTGATGAATTTACTCCAGATGGCTGTAGATTATGGGATTCTGAAACTTTAAAAAAGATGGATAAAGATAGGTTTAGAGAAGGTCTTGGTGATGTTGTTGAATCATACCATCAGGTTGCTGATAGACTCGGCATGAACATAATAGTTGACTAAATTAGTCAGGTATTTATAATTCATGCGTGAAATTAACTACAAAAAGTAAATACGCTGTTAATGCATTAGTAGAACTTCATTTACTGGCCTCAGAAGGCCCAGTTTCTTTATCTGACATCTCTGCTAATCAAAATATTGAAATATCATATTTAGAACAAATTTTTAGAAAGCTCAGGCTTTACGGAATAGTTGCTAGCTCAAGAGGTCGTAATGGCGGTTATTTTTATGCAATGGATCCATCATTAGTTACAATAAAAGATATCATGAATGCTGTTGAAGAGGACTTAGATGCAACAAGTTGTAGTGGCATGAGCACATGCAATGATGGAAAAAAATGCAATACTCATAATTTATGGCACGAGCTTAATGATGTAGTAAATAGTTACTTAAGCAATATAACAATTAATACACTTGTAGAAACCAATAATGACCCATATATAAGGTTAAGAGAGATTGTATAAATGAACAAAAAATCAACTATATATTTAGACTATGCATCAACTACCCCTGTTGATCCTCGTGTAGCATCCAAGATGATGGAGTATCTTACGCCTGATGGTGAATTTGGTAATCCAGCATCTCGTTCTCATAGATACGGATGGAAAGCTGATGATGCTGTTGAGGAAGCCAGATCTCATGTAGCTAATCTTGTGAATGCAGATCCAAGAGAAATTGTATGGACATCTGGAGCTACTGAGGCTGATAATCTTGCAGTAAAAGGTGTTGCCAGATTTTATAAATCAAAGGGAAATCATATAATTACCTCAAAAATAGAACACAAAGCAGTTCTAGATCCATGCAGGCAGTTAGAAAGAGAGGGTTTTGAAGTTACATATCTAGAGCCAAATGAATTTGGCATTATTCAACCTGATCAGGTAAAAGAGGCCATAAAAGAATCTACAATATTGGTCTCATTAATGCATATTAACAATGAACTAGGAACATTAAATGATTTGCAATCAATTGGAGAAATTACAAGAGAATCAGGTGTGTTTTTTCATGTTGATGCTGCTCAAAGCACTGGAAAAGTCGAAATTGACCTTTCAACGCTGCCAGTAGATTTGATGTCATTTTCTGCTCACAAAACATATGGGCCAAAAGGTATAGGTGCTTTGTTTGTTAGGAGAAAGCCAAGAGTAAGAATTGAAGCATTAATTCATGGAGGAGGTCATGAGAGGGGTATGAGATCTGGTACATTAGCACCCCATCAAATTGTTGGCATGGGAGAAGCATTCAGAATTGCTAAATTAGAAATGACAAAAGATCATGACATGATTAAAAAATATCATAAAAAATTTCTCGATGAAGCTATGAAAATTGAACATGTTTATATTAATGGTGACCTTAAAAACAAAGTTCCAAATATTCTTAATATGAGCTTTAATTTTGTTGAAGGAGAATCATTAATAATGGGTCTTAAAGATATTGCGGTATCCTCCGGTTCAGCTTGTACTTCTGCAAGTCTAGAGCCTTCATATGTCTTGAGAGCTCTTGGTAGAAAAGATGAATTAGCTCACAGTTCAATAAGATTTTCTTTTGGTAGGTTTACAAAAGAAAGCGATGTAGATAAAACTCTATCAATATTAAATAATGTTGTTGATAGATTAAGAGAACTTTCTCCTCTTTGGGAAATGCATTTAGACGGAATTGATTTAGATACCGTAACTTGGAATACACATTAATTATGGAGGCTCGAAATGGCTTATAGTAAAAAAGTTGTAGACAAATTTGAAAATACATTAAATGATCCAAAGTCATTTAATGTTGGTAGATTTGATCCAAAAGAAGAAAACGTCGGAACAGGTATGGTTGGAGCACCAGCTTGTGGAGATGTTATGAAGTTGCAAATAAAGTGCGAGCCATCTGGTAATACTCACGTAATAAAAGATGTAAAATTTAAAACTTACGGATGTGGATCTGCCATAGCATCTTCAAGTGAGCTTGTTGATATGCTTATTGGCAAAACCTTAGAAGAAGCAAAAGCTATTAAAAACAAAGAGATAGTTGATGCCCTTGAACTACCTCCTATAAAAATACATTGCTCTGTGTTAGCTGAAGATTCAATAAAACAAGCAATAGAAGATTACGAATCAAAACAATAAATACTCATGCAAGTTTTTAGCTCAACAGACTTAAACTTTTCAGATTCTGCAATTAACCACTTTTTATCAAGCCTTGAAAATAGAGGTGAAGGTATTGGAATTAAAATTGGAGTTAAAAAAGCAGGCTGTTCAGGTTATGAATACTTTTTTGATTATATTGACTCTTTTGAAGATGACGGTGTTGTTTTCGAAAAAAATGGATGTAAAATTTTTGTCGATAACAGCAGTCTTGATTTTCTAAAAGGTAGCCTAGTTGACTATCAGAATGATGGCCTTAATCAAGGAATAAAATTTATAAATCCAAATGCTAAAGCAGTATGTGGTTGTGGTGAAAGCTTTACCATATAGCAATGCCTAAGATAAAAATTTTACCTCATGAAGACCTTTGTCCTAAGGGAGCTTTGTTTGAAAATCAACCTGATGAAACAATATGCGAGGCAGCTCTAAGAAATGGTATACAAATAGAACATGCATGCGAGATGTCTGCAGCATGCACAACCTGTCATTGTATTATTCGTAAAGGTTTTGATAGCTTAGATGAGGCAAGTGAAATAGAAGAAGATCTGCTAGATAAAGCATGGGGGCTGGAGCAAACATCAAGACTAAGTTGCCAAGCCATCCCAAAAGAAGAAGATATTGAAATTGAAATACCTAAATATAATATTAATATGGTTTCAGAGAATCACTAATGACTAGTATAGATTGGCTAGATACAAATGATATTGCTATCGAGCTTTCAGAAAAATATCCAGACATTGATCCGCAATGGATAAGTTTTCCTGATCTGCATAACAAAATATGCAAACTTGATCGATTTATCGGAGATCCAAATAAATCAAATGAAAAAATTCTTGAAGCTATTCAAATGTTATGGATAGAAGAATCTAAATAACTTTCATATAATACCTAAAATTTTTACAAGGAATTTAAAATGGCAACAGAGAGAACACTATCTATAATCAAACCAGATGCAGTATCAAAGAATATTATTGGCAAAATAATCTCAAGATTTGAAGACAATGGTCTTCACATTGTTGCTGGCAAATTAATACAGCTCGATGATGAAATGGCGTCAGGCTTTTATGCTGAACACGAAGGAAGACCTTTTTTTCAAGATCTCAAAAAGTTCATGACATCTGGTCCAGTTTTTGTTCAGGTGCTTGAAGGCGAGGGAGCAATCCAAAAAAATAGAGAACTTATGGGCAGCACTAATCCACAAGAAGCTGAAACTGGAACAATAAGAGCAGATTTTGCTAATAGTATAGATGCTAATGCTGTTCACGGATCTGATTCTGAAATAAGCGCTATAAGAGAAATAAATTATTTTTTCACCACAGAAGAAATAGTATCTAAATAGATTTTGCCTGATAAAAAAATAAATCTTCTAGGGTATTCTCTCGAATCACTAGAAGTTTTTTTTAATAATATTGGTGAGCCCAAATTCAGGGCAAAACAATTAATTAAATGGGTTCATCAAAAAGGCATCCTTGATTTTAGTCAGATGACAGACTTCAATAAAATTCTAAGAGAAAAGCTTGAATTAATAGCTTGTCTTAGGACACCAATGGTTGAAAAGGTTTACAAATCTTCTGAGGGAACTATCAAATACTTAGTAAAGCTTGAATCTGGATCTATGATTGAGATGGTAAGGATTCCAGAAAAGAAAAGAATGACACTCTGCATATCGTCACAAGCAGGTTGCGCTCTTCAATGTACTTTTTGTGCTACTGGAGCGCAAGGTTTTGAAAAAAATCTTACCTCTGATGAAATTATTGGCCAACTATGGCTTGCTAATTTTCATGAAGATGATGAACTTCCGATTACTAATGTAGTATTTATGGGCATGGGAGAACCACTATTAAATTTTGAACCTGTTATTGAATCAGCAAAGATAATGAAAGAACAGCTTGCATATGGACTTTCAAGAAAAAGAATAACCATAAGTACTTCGGGCATAACCCCGCAAATAGACAAATTATGCAACGAAATAGACGTCTCTTTAGCAATATCCCTTCATGCACCAACAAATGAATTAAGAGATGAAATAGTTCCAATAAATAAAAAATATCCAATAAGTAATCTAATCAACTCATGTAACAATTACTTGAAAAACTATGATGGTAAAAGAAGTATTACCATAGAATATATTTTGATTGATGGAATTAATGATTCGGAAGATTTCGCAAGAAAACTAGCAAAACTTTTATCAAATATATCGTGTAAAATTAATCTAATACCTTTCAATCCTTTTGACGGCTCAAATTATAAGCGCTCTAAAACAAAGACTATTGAAAACTTTAAGAAAATTCTTATGGATAAAGGTTTTATAACAACATTAAGAGTTACAAGAGGAGATGCAATTGATGGGGCATGTGGTCAGCTTGTTGGTAGACTAAATAAATCTATTAAAGGTAAGAAACTAATATCTCATAAACTCATATCATGACAGAAAATTTGAAGTCAGCTAGCTCAGCAAAAATTGGCAAGGTTTTTAAGGAAGCACGAAAAGAGCTTGGCATGAGTAAAGCTGAAGTTTCTAATTCTGTATTTATAAATATTAAATACATTAATGCAATAGAGTCTGGTGATTATTCTGTATTCCCAAGTGAGGGTTTTGCTAAAGCATATTTTATTAAATACCAAGATTTTTTATCAATTGAATGTGACTTCCCACCAATATATAAAATTAAAAATAGACAAGATAAAATTATTAAAAAATCTATTGCTGAAATTAATCCATCATTTATGCCATTCATTAGAGCAGGAGTCATAGTTTTAGTCGTTATCATGGCGGTCTTTATAAATGTTCGCTTTTATAAAGAAGCTAAGAACAATGATTCATCACAAATTAATGAAACAGTCTTCAATAATGAATTAAATCAAATTGAAGAAGCTGTTAATTTTAATAATTTAATAGAAATTCCTGTAAACATAATAGATGAGAAGCTTTCAAATAAACTAATTTTAAGTTTCTTTGATGAATGCTGGATTGAAATATACTCTCATGATGAGTTAATACTTAATAAGTTATTCAAATATGGAGATAGTTACGAACTTGAGATTGAAAGACCTTTTAAAATTGTTGTAGGTAATGCAGATGCTATAGAAGCTTCATATAATGGTAATAACATTGATTTTATTACTAATGCTAATAGACTTAATGTAAGTACTATTATGATTAATGATGAGTAATTGGATTAAAAGAAAAGAAACCTCTGTTGTTAATGTTGGAGGTGTATCTATTGGTGGCGACAACCCAATTGCAATTCAGTCTATGACTAACACCAATACTTTAGATGTTCTTTCTACAGTTAATCAAATCAATGAATTACAAGCTGCAGGTGCTGACATAGTAAGAGTATCTGTTCCTGGTTTTGATGAAGCTAAAGCTTTTAAAGAAATCAAAAGTATTGTAACTATTCCCTTAGTTGCTGATATTCATTTTGACTATAAGATTGCTATTGAAGTTGCTGATTCTGCAGATTGCCTGAGAATCAATCCAGGTAATATTGGAAAAGAATCAAAAATAAAAGAAGTTATTAATGCTGCACTTGATAATAATGTACCAATTAGGGTGGGTGTAAATGCTGGCTCTCTTGAAAAAGACCTACAAAAAAAATACGGTGAACCTAATGCTGATGCGTTAGTTGAATCAGCACTGAGACATGTAGACATATTAGATAGATTTAACTTTGATAATTACAAAATGAGTCTAAAAGCTTCAAACATTGAGATGACCGTTGATGCATATAGAAAAATATCTAATCTTATTAATCAGCCTCTTCATTTAGGTATAACAGAAGCAGGTAGTTTTCGTTCTGGTACAGTAAAATCTTCAATTGGAGTTGGAATGCTTTTAACTGAAGGTATAGGTGATACTATTAGAATATCACTTGCATCTAATCCAGTTGATGAAATTAAAGTTGGTTGGGATATTTTAAAAAGTCTTAATATTAGAAGTAGGGGAGTAAAAATTATTGCCTGTCCAAGCTGTTCAAGACAAAACTTTAATGTAATAGATGTAGTTAATGAGCTAGAGGATAGACTAGAGGACATATCTGATGATATAGAAGTTGCGATTATCGGTTGTTATGTAAATGGTCCTGGAGAAAGCAAGGCAGCAGAAATTGGTTTAACTGGAGCAAGTCCAAAGAATTTACTTTATGTTGATGGCATGCCAGATAAAAAAATTAGCAGTGAAAATCTTGTCAAAGAGATAGAAGAAAAAGTAAGAGAAAAATTATTAATAAGAAACTCAAAAGACATTATTGCAAGGGGATAAATTGGATAAAATTCAATCATTAACAGGCATGCAAGATCAGTATGATGATGGCGATATGACTAATACATCATCAAAATTGTTTGAAGTAGAAAAAATAATTAAACATATATTCATAAATTATAAATTTCATGAAATACGTACGCCTGTTTTAGAGGATGTAAGCTTATTTAAAAGAAGCGTTGGCAATTCATCAGATATTGTTAACAAAGAAATTTATTCTTTCAATGATAGGAACGATAAAACTATTGCAATGAGACCAGAGGGAACTGCAAGTGTAATTAGATCAATAATTGAAAAGAAATTAGACCAAGAAAATCATAAGTTATGGTATTTGGGGCCTATGTGGAGGTACGAGAGGCCACAAAAGGGCAGATATAGACAATTTAGTCAAGCTGGTATTGAAATACTTGGTATATCTGAGGGACTGCCAGAATATGAAATGATTTCAGTAGTATGTTCTGTTATTGATCAACTTCAACTTAAAAATTGTCGCATCAAAATTAACCACCTGGGGACTAGAGAGAATAAAGAATCTTTTTGTAAAGCTCTTGTTGATTTCTTGAAGCCATTTGAAAAAGATCTTGATGATAAAGATTTAGAAAGACTTAGTAAAAATCCTTTAAGAGTCCTTGATTCAAAAAATATTGAAACTCAGGCAATTCTAAAAAACGCACCTTCAATAAAAGAATTTATTGATAGGTCTTCAATTGAGATGCTTGAGTCAATTAAGCATGAGTTCTCGGATTTATGCAAAATTGAAATCGACTACAATTTGGTAAGAGGTTTAGATTATTATTCCGGTTTTGTATTTGAAGCCATATCATCAGAACTAGGTGCACAAGATTCATTTTTAGGTGGCGGTAGATATGACCAACTTTGCTCTCAACTTGGAGGAAAAGACTTGCCTGCAATTGGTATGGCTATTGGACTTGAGAGGTTGGCAAATATTTCATATCTACAAGAGCCAAAAAGAAAATTGGTTTCTTTTGTTATCGCAGCTAGTAATTTAGAGCCAAAAGCATATAAAATAGCGCACCATCTTAGATCAATTAATAAAGATATAATTCTTGATATTCATTTATCAGAAGGCAGTCTTAAATCTAAGATGAGAAAAGCTAATAAAAATAATTCTGATTATGTAATTATTATTGGCGAAGAAGAGTTTAATAACAAAACTGCTGTTATAAAACCTTTGAAAGATGAACTTAAAGAGCAACACACTGTCTCTGTTGAAGATTTATATAGTTTTTATAAAACTTTATAGATCGAGGAAAAACTTATGAATGAAGTTATAGAAAACAATTTAGCAATAACCTCAATACGTAATTTTTATATGAATTATAGAAAAGCAATACTTGTTGTTGCAGCTTTGGTGATATTAATAATTTCCGCTTATTTAATTAATAATAAAATTTCAAAGATAAATAATCTAAAGGCTGGTGAAATATATAATAAATGGATTGCTCAAGAAACAGACACTGATGAAGGCATACTAATTTCAGAAGAATTATTTGCAGATTTAATCAGCTCATATAAAAAAACAGGATATGCAAATATAGCATTACTAAATCATGCATCTTTGAAGGCAAAAAATGGCGATTTAGATTTGGCGTTAAATTATTTTCTTTTACTAAAAGAAAGCACCGAGGGCATTGGCAGTAACAAACTGTTCAACAAAATTGCAAGAATTAATTTAGCTAGAATTTTGATTGCTCAAGAAAAATTTGATGATGCTTTGAGTATGCTTGATATATATTCATCAGAAAGTGATGCACTGATACATGAAATCATTGGAGATATTTTAAGTAAACAAGATAAAAAAGACCTAGCAATTGAGCAATACAATATAGCAAAACAAAATTATACGAATGAAGCATCAATATCAATTGTTACTATGAAAATTTCAAATTTATCGATTTAATCAAATATATGAGTATTCAAAATTCTGCTAAAAAGAGATATACAATTTTTATCTTACTTGCATTTTTATCAGCTTGCTCATCTACTTCATCAATAAAATTTTGGGGCGATGATGAGATAGATTCTGATGAGCCCAGAGCTCTAAGTAATATATCATTTTCTCAAAATATTAATGTTCGATGGTATAAGTCTTTTGAAGGAGAAAACGCATTTAGCAATTTTACACCTGCATTTAGTTCTCAAAAAGTTTATTTTGCAGATTCAACTGGAAACATAAAATCATTGGATTCATCAAGTGGAGAGATTATTTGGGAACAAAATTTTGGAGCGCTTTCTGCAGGAGTTTCAGCTGGTTTTGGTGTGCTCGTGGCATCTGACACTTCTGGAAATGTAATTACTCTTGATCAAGAAAACGGAAAAATGCTTTGGAAAATAAATGTTAAAGGTCAGGTGTTATCATCGGCTGCAATTAATCCTAGATTTGTAATTGTAAAAACTGATTCAGGTGAGTTGATTGCACTAAATAAGTCCAATGGCTCTATAGCATGGTCTTATCGTTCTAAATTACCTGCACTCACTATCAGAGGTAGTAGTAGCCCAGTGATAGATGCAGATCAAGTTTATGCAACATTTGATAATGGTAGGATGGGCGTTTTTGATTTAAATACTGGATTTCCTTTATGGGATGGAGCAATATCATACGTTAGCGGCACTTCAGAGCTTGAAAATATTATTGACTCTGATTCAAATCCATTAATAGAAGGCGGTTATGTTTATGCAACAAATTATCAAGGTAATTTAAATATTTTTGATATCGCCCAAAAAAGATCTGTATGGCAATCTAAATCATCTTCTTTCTATTCACCCTTGTTAATTAAAGGATTAATTGTTCTAGTAGAATCTAATTCTCACTTCAGATCTTTTTTTGCAAAAACACTTGAGGAATCATGGAGCTCAGATATTTATAATAATCGTCAGCTTTCAAACCCTATAAGTAATTCCGGTTTTATTATCATTGGTGATTTTGAGGGGTACATTCATATTATTGACCCAGTTAATGGAAAAACAATTGGCAGAAAAAAAATCTCAAAGAATCCAATCAAAACACTTATAAGTCGAAGTAAAAATTTCTACGCAGTAGATGAAACATTTAATTTATACGCTCTAAACATATAAAATGTTGTTGAATTATGTTTACCTCAATAGCAATAATAGGAAGACCCAATGTTGGCAAATCTACTCTTTTTAACAAACTAACAAAATCTAGACAAGCAATAGTTTCTGACTTTTCTGGCTTAACAAAGGATAGAAATTATGGATATATATCCTTTGGAGAACAGAAAAGCCTCCTAATTGATACAGGTGGAATAGCACAGGATGATAGTATCTTAAAGGAAGATATTGCTGAGCAAGCATGGATTGCAGCTGAAGAATCAAGTTTAATTATATTTCTTCTTGACGGATCGCAAAATCTAAACAAAGAAGATTTAGATATTCTTTCAAGATTAAGAAAATTAAATAAAACTTTCATAACAGTTCTGAATAAAATAGATAAAAAATCAGACGCTCTAATTAAAGAAGATTTAAATAAAAAAGGTATTAAAAATTTTTTTGAGATTAGTGCAGAGCACAGCAAAAACCTCCTTGATTTACGATCATTTATTAAGAAATCACTTCCAAGCAATCAAACACAGGTGCCCGAAGGAAAGAAAATAGCAATTTTAGGTAGACCCAACGCTGGTAAATCAACTTTTATAAATAAGTTCATAAGAGAAGATAGACTGATTGTTTCTGAAATAGCAGGAACTACCATTGATGCGATCAGCATACCTTTCTCTGTAAATGATGATGATTTTATCTTCATAGATACTGCAGGTATAAGAAAAGGTTACAGGAATGCTCATAAGATAGAGTATTTCTCATATGTAAGAGCGATGCATTCTGTTGAGACTTGTGATGTAGTTATATTTATGTGCGATGCAAGTGAAGGACTTGTTGATCAGGACTTAAAAATAATGAATATGGTATCTGAAATGGGCAAGCCACTTGTTTTAGCATTCAATAAAATGGACTTGCTTACAAAAAGACAAAAAGATGATTTATATGAGACAAAAAGAGTTCAATCAAATTTTGTTGATAATTTTTTTAAAATAGAAATTTCTGGCATTAAAGGTAGGGGTTTTAAAAAGCTTTTCAAATTGACAAATAACGTTATTGAAAACGCTCAAAAGAAATATACAACCTCATCATTGAACAAGCTTTTAGAAAAATTTACTACTCAAAGTGCTCCTCCATCAGTCAATGGAAGACAATTGAAGCTTAAGCATATCCATTTTGGCGGCATCAATCCAACTACTTTAGTTATTCATTCAAATCAAGATAAAAAAATCCCTCAAAATTACAAAAAGTATCTTGAAAATTCTTTTAGATCGTCTTTAAAACTTCAGAGCATTCAGCTAAAACTAATTTTTAGAAAATCTGATAACCCTTTTGAAAATAAAGTAAATAAGTTAACAGACAGGCAAATTAAGAAAAGACAAAGAATGATGAAGCATGTTAAAAAATAAAAAGCATATTTTTTAAAATTTCATTTATTTATATCGCTTATAATCGGTTATAATTTGGCTATAAAGCACATAAAAAAATGACATTTGTCACTTTCTTAATGACACAAAATAGACCTGTAAACATAAACCTATTAAAGATAAAACTTCCGCTATCAGCTTTTTTATCTATCACTCACAGAATAAGCGGGATTCTTATATTTTTTATAGTACTTCCTGTGTCAGTTTTTATATTCTCAGAATTAACACAAAGTCAGGATTCTTTTAATAACTTTGTGATTATGTATCATAAAAATTTAGGAATTAAATTTGGATGCGTTGGTTTAATTCTAATTTTTCAATATCATATTTTCACTGGTGTAAGGCATATTTTAATGGATTTCCATATCCTTAATGAAAGCTTGTCTTCATCATACAAGTCTGCAGTTATTACCTTAGTTTTATTTGCAGTTAACGCTCTACTAACTTTATGGGTGATGCTATGAAAACCGGAAGACTGACATGGTATCTCCAACGCTATAGTGCGATTTACTTTATTTCATTTCTTGTATATTTAGAGTACACATTCTGGACAAGTGGAATTACTTTTCAATTTTTAAATAGCAACAACTTATTTAAAGCTTCGCTCAGTATTTTTATATTGCTTGCATGTGTACATGCTTATATTGGCTTATGGACTGTTGGAACTGATTATCTAACAAAAAGAACATTGGGCTTTATTTCTTCTGGTATGAGCACATCTGCCAATACCTTAAGAAAAATCTATGAATATATATTTATTTTACTGGGAGTATTTATTGCTGCTCTGTACATTTTAATTATTTGGTTTTAATACATGACTAATTACAATTCTTCAAATATCAAAACATTAGAATTTGATGCTCTGATTATTGGTGGCGGCGGCTCAGGAATGAGAGCATCTCTTGAGCTTGCTAAATCTGGATTAAAAACAGCTGTTGTCTCTAAAGTTTTTCCGACAAGATCTCATACAGTCTCTGCCCAAGGTGGCATAACTTGTGCTATTCAAAGCGCCGATCCAAATGATGATTGGAGATGGCACATGTACGATACTGTCAAAGGAGCAGATTATATTGGTGATCAAGATGCCATAGAGTATCTGTGCTCAGAAGGACCAAAGGCAGTTTTTGAGTTAGAGCATATGGGATTACCATTTTCAAGATTTGAAAATGGGAGAATATATCAAAGACCATTCGGAGGTCAGTCAAAAGATTATGGAAAGGGAGGCCAAGCTGCTAGAACTTGTGCTGCAGCAGATAGAACAGGACATGCATTACTTCATACTCTCTATCAAAATAATGTTAAAGAAGGAACAAACTTCTTAAACGAGTGGTTTGCAGTAGATATAGTTAAAAATGCTCAAAATGAGGTCACTGGTGTAATTGCATTTTCAATTGAATATGGGGAAGTTGCTTATTTAAAAGCGCAATCTACGGTTATGGCTACAGGCGGCGCTGGAAGAATTTATGCATCTACTACTAATGCTTTAATTAATACTGGTGATGGTCTTGCCATGGCTTTAAGGGCAGGCTATCCAGCGCAAGATATGGAAATGTGGCAATTTCATCCAACTGGAATATACGGGGCTGGCTCACTAGTTACCGAAGGTTGTAGAGGTGAGGGCGGATATTTAATAAACAAAGATGGCGAAAGATTCATGGAGCGATATGCTCCAAATGTTAAAGATCTAGCAGGCAGGGATGTCGTGGCTAGATCAATGGTTCTTGAAATACTTGAAGGTAGAGGATGTGGTGAAAACAACGATCATATTTACTTAAAGCTAGACCATCTTGGAGCTGATGTATTAAATGCAAAATTGCCTGGAATATGCGAACTATCAAGAACCTTTGCTCACGTAGATCCGATATATGAACCAATACCTGTTGTTCCTACATGTCACTATATGATGGGCGGCACTCCAACTAATATTAATGGACAAGCTTTTAATAGAATTGATGGAGCTGATTCCATTATTCCTGGCTTGTTTGCAGCTGGTGAAGCAGCATGCGTTTCTGTCCATGGAGCAAATAGACTTGGCGGTAACTCACTTCTTGATTTAGTTGTGTTTGGAAGGGCTACAGGAATGTTTATTCAAGAAGATTTAAAATCAGGTGGCGGTGTTAAATCTGCTGATAAAGATGATATTGATAATGCTCTTGATAGATTAAATACATTAAATAATTCTGATAGCGGTTATGAAACAGCAGAAGTAAAAAAAGAACTCCAACAATGTATGCAAAATTATTTTGGAGTCTTTAGAAGAGGCGAATACATGAAAAAAGGCCTTGATGAACTGCAAGAAATTAGAGAGAAGGTTGATCAACTTCATTTAAAAGATAAAAGTAATGCTTTCAATACAAGCAGAGTAGAAGCAATTGAGCTTCAAAATTTATTTGAGGTTGCAGAAGCTACTGCAATTGCGGCATACAGCAGAGATGAAAGCAGAGGCGCTCATGCTAGGGACGATTTCCCTGATAGAGATGATGAAAGATGGTTATGTCATTCTTTATATGACCCATTATCAAAAACAGTCTCTAAAAGAGATGTAAATTTTAATCCCTCAGAAGTTGAGGCGTTTCCACCAATTGTAAGGACTTATTAGATGGCAACGAAAACACTAGAAGTAAATATGTATAGATATAATCCTGAGGAGGATAAATTTCCATACATTAAGCAGTACAAGATTGAAAAACCAGCAAAAGATATAATGGTTTTAGATTTACTTCATTTATTAAAAGAACAAGATGAATCCATTTCATATAGAAGGTCATGTAGAGAAGGAGTTTGTGGCTCTGATGGCATGAATATAAATGGCAAAAATGGCCTTGCATGCATAACACCACTATCTTCTGTTTTAAAGAAAAACAAAATTGAATTAAGACCTTTACCTGGATTACCAGTTATTAGAGATTTAGTTGTTGATATGACAGAATTCTATGCACAGTACGAAAAAATTAAACCCTTTCTTCAAAATAGTACTACTGCTCCAGAACAAGAAAGACTTCAGTCTCCAGAAGACAGAGATAAACTAGATGGACTATATGAATGCATATTGTGTGCCTGTTGCTCAACAAGTTGCCCATCTTTTTGGTGGAATCCAGATAAATTTTTAGGACCTGCTGCTTTACTTCAAGCATACAGATTTCTTGCCGATACAAGAGATTTAAAAACTAACGAGAGGCTTGAAGATTTATCAGATCCATTCAGTGTCTATAGATGTCACGGAATTATGAATTGTGTAAGCGTATGTCCTAAAGGATTAAATCCAAATAAAGCAATTGGTGAAATTAAGACAATGTTATTAAAAGATAAAAAAGAAATTATCACTACAGACGGAGCTATGAATTAACTTGAAATGACTAATTCAATGCAAGAACTATGGGGGAGTTCACATTTGTCAGCCGGACATGCTGCCTATCTTGAAACCCTGTATGAAAAATACTTAAACAATCCAGAAGATTTATCTTCTGAGTGGATAGATTTTTTTAAAAACTTACCAAATGCATCATATGGTAATATTGAAATATCACATCAGAGTATTGTTGAAGAATTTAAGAATTTATCAAGAGCTTCAATCACATCTCACGAATCAGTTGACGAAAGGCAAGGAAAGGTTATAAGACTTATTCAAGCATATAGAAACAGAGGTCATCAAGAAGCTACCTTAGATCCTTTAGGCATTATGCAAAGAGATCAAATTGAAGATCTTAAAATTGAGTTTCATGGTCTCAATGAGTCTGATCTGGATGATGAATTTTTTACTGATACTTTTGATATTGGGCCAAAAAAATCTACTTTAAGAAATATTGTTAAAGAATTAAGAAGAATTTACTGTGGCAATATTGGAATTGAATACAACTATATTATGCATTCAGATGAGCGAAGATGGTTCCAAAAGAAATTTGAATCAAAAATAGAAAACTATAGTTTTTCAAATGAAGAAAAAATACATATTTTTGAGAGGTTAAACTCCGCTGAAGGACTAGCTAAATACTTAGCTGCGAAATATCCAGGTATGAAAAGGTTTGGTATTGATGGAAGCGAGTCTTTAGTGCCATTAGTTGATGCTGTTATTCAAAATTGTGGAGCATTGGGCGCAAATCAGATTTGTTTTGGCATGGCTCACAGAGGAAGATTAAATTTATTAGTAAATGTATTAGGCAAATTACCAAAAGATTTATTTTCTGCATTTGATGAAACTGATGTACTTGAAGGTGCTAATACTGGAGACGTTAAATATCATCTTGGATTCTCATCAAATATTGATACTCCTGGTGGTGAAGTTCATGTGTCTTTAAACAACAATCCATCCCATCTAGAAATCGTTGATCCTGTGGTGCTTGGATCGGTTAGAGCAAGACAGGATAGGTTAGATGACGTGGAAAGAAAAAAAGTTGTTCCTGTTTTATTGCATGGTGACGCATCTTTTTCAGGTCAAGGTGTAGTAATGGAGTCTTTACAAATGTCTCAAACTAGAGGCTTTAATGTTGGTGGAACTATTCATGTAATAGTCAACAATCAAATTGGTTTTACTACAAGCAATAAATTGGATGCAAGATCAACTGATTATGCTACTGATGTTGCAAAAATGATCCAGGCTCCTGTTATTCATGTAAACGGTGACGATCCAGAAATGGTTGTAAAAGCAGTTAAAATTGCTTGTAAGTACAGAGCTAAATTTAACAAAGATATTGTTATTGATTTATTTTGTTATAGAAGAAGAGGTCATAACGAGGCAGATGATCCATCAGCAACACAGCCAACTATGTATAAGACAATTGCTAAACATCCATCTGTTTTAAATCAATATCAAGAAAAGCTAATAAACGATGGTCATGTTACAAAAGAATCTGCATTAGAGATTAAAAATTCATATAGAAAATCTTTAGAAGGCGGTGAAACAGTAGCAAAAAGCTTATCTGATCATTCAAATAATGAATTGTGGTTTGACTGGACAGAATATTTAGATGTTTTATGGTGGCCTAAAATTAAAACTACTTTTGATCAAAAAAAATTAAAAAAACTTGGCAAGCAAATATGCGAAGTTCCTAATTCTTTTAATCTCGGAACACAGGCATCAAAAATTTTTGCTGATAGAAGAAAGATGAATGAAGGTGGTTTAGAAATAAACTGGGGATTTGCCGAAAGTATGTCATATGCTTCATTGCTTTCAGAGGGCTATCCAATAAGAATAACAGGTCAGGATGTTAGAAGAGGAACCTTTTCTCATAGACATGCATGTGTTTTTGATCAAGAAACTGGAGATGGTTATATCCCGTTATCAAAAATCGCTAGAGATCATAATACAAGGTTTGATATATATGATTCTCTATTATCAGAAGAAGCAGTTTTAGGTTTTGAATACGGATATTCTGCAACATGGC
>Ga0213866_10001494_pt1 | contig 17282 bp, 18 predicted proteins | sample PICome_11_FD_160079 | JGI IMG/M metagenome (GOLD analysis project Ga0213866, IMG submission 160079) | Coastal seawater microbial communities near Pivers Island, North Carolina, United States - PICO284 | ecosystem: Environmental > Aquatic > Marine > Coastal | place: USA: North Carolina...
TTTTGAATAAATTTTTTTAAAAAAGCTTTCCTTAATTGGACTCAGTGATACTTTGTTAATATTTTTTCCGTAAAAATAATCATTGGAGTTATGAATAATATTGTTGTTAGAGTCATAAACTTTTGCATTAAGCATTTCAGGATTTATTAACTCCCCAATAATATTTTCGAGTAATTTTTTGTTTATAGTATAGTTTCTATACTGTATTACTCTTTGATCGAAGCTTTCTCCTCCGTCTATATTTTTATCAAAAATAAATAGGTTCGTCCCTTTACTTGATGTTGCACTTGCTGAGATGGTTGCAGATATTATCTCACTTTGTACAGCTAATGACTCAATCTTTGACTCAATCAAGCCTTCTCTAAACTGATTGAGATATAAAATGCCGATTAACAATAATACCAACGCGAGAAGATTAAATATTACTATTTTTGCAGATAAATGTAGATTGAAAATATTAATTTTAAATTTTCTCATTATTGCTAACTCTAGATCCTTTTATTGTATCTTGTAGCCAATACCATAGATTGTTTTTATCAAATTAAAGTTTGGATCCACTAAAATAAATTTTTGCCTAATTCTTTTTATGTGGCTATCAATTACTCGATCTTCTTTTGAGAATCCTTCTTTAAATGCGTCACTGATCAGATCGTCTCGAGATCTAATTGATCCAGGTCTTTTAATAAGTGACTCTAATATTAGAAATTCAGTTGAGGTGAGGTTTATAATCTTATCCTGCCATTTACAAATAAATCTTTCCTTATCTAGCTCAAGATATTTTAAATTTGTGACAACTTTGTGGTTTTTTTTATTTTCATGACTATTTGACCTCCTGAGAACAGATTTTATGCGTTCGACCAGTAGTTTCTGTGAGAATGGTTTACGTATATAATCATCGGCTCCAAGTCTCAATCCAATTAGTTCGTCTACCTCGCTGTCTTTTGATGTTAGGAAAATAATAGGTATATTTGAAAATTTTCTTACAGAGTTGAAAACCTCTAGGCCATCTATTCTTGGCATTTTAATATCTAATATCAAAATATCACTGTTATTATTATTCATATATTCCAACATCTCAAACCCGTCAGAGAAGGCACTCACATGGTAACCATGAGATTTTAACATCACACTAAGTGAGAACAGTATATTTTCATCATCATCTAATAAAATTAATTTTTGCATTTTTCTCTAACTTGATTGACTGAGCATAAATAAGCTTTATATTAATTTAAATTATATAATTATTTTTCATAGAAATAAAATAAATGGGAGAAAACCTTGGGTGCAATAGATTATAAAAGCTATCTAAAGGAAGCAAAAAATGTTTATGTAAACAATACGGCTGCAGAGCTTATACAACTGGCTTCGAATTTTAATGAAGGCTTACTCACGGTGGATGGTTCTTTCTCGGTAGATACGGGAAAACACACAGGAAGATCGCCGAAAGATAAGCATGTAATCGCTGACCAAGATACAGAAGATAATGTCTGGTGGGAAAATAATGCAAGGATTGAGAGGAGTAAATTTGATCTTTTAGAGAAAGATATGCTTGAGCATATGAAAGGAAAAAATCTTTTTATTCAAGACCTTCACGCAGGAACAGATCCTGACGAAAGAATTAAAGTCAGGATTATTACAGAATTTGCTTGGCAAGCTCTTTTTATTCAGCATCTGCTCATCTTGCCTCAAAGGTCTCAGCAAATAGATTTTTCTGAGGATTTGTTAATAATTGATCTTCCGTCTTTTAAAACTGATCCTGAAAGATATGGCGTGAGAACTGATACAACAATTGCATGTGATTTTACAAACAATAAAATATTAATTGCAGGCACTTACTATGCAGGTGAAATCAAAAAATCTGTATTCACTTATTTTAACTATACATTGCCACCTAAAGGGATCTTCCCAATGCATTGTTCCGCAAATAGTGACAGTAAAGGTCGAAATACTGCAATCTTTTTTGGTTTGTCAGGCACAGGAAAAACAACATTATCTGCTGATCCTGAGAGATTATTAATTGGAGATGATGAACATGGGTGGACAGATAAAGGGGTGTTTAACTTTGAGGATGGTTCCTATGCGAAAGCAATTAATCTCTCTAAAGAAGCAGAACCGCAAATTTATGATGCTGTTCGTCGTTTTACAACAGTTCTTGAAAATGTAATTGTTGATACCGAAACAAGAGAACTAAATTTTAATGATGGCAGCTTAACAGAAAATACCAGGGCAGCTTTCCCAATGGCTTTTGTTGGCGATAATGTATCAAAAGATGGAATGGCAGATATTCCATCAACCATCATCATGTTAACATGTGACGCTTTTGGCGTAATGCCACCAATATCAAAATTAGACTCAAACCAAGCGGTATACCACTTCTTATCTGGTTACACGGCAAAAGTTGCTGGGACCGAAAGGGGTGTTGTTGACCCATCTGCAACATTTTCAACATGTTTTGCTGCACCATTTTTACCTAGGCACCCAATTGTTTATGGGAGACTGTTAAAAGAAAAAATGGAAAAACATAATGTGCAAACTTGGCTGATAAATACAGGTTGGAGTGGTGGTCCAGCAGGAGTTGGACAAAGAATGCCAATTCAGTTGACAAGGAATTTACTGAGTGCTGCTATCAATGGCGACCTTGATAATATTGAGATGAGGAAAGATGAGTATTTTAATTTAATGGTGCCTGTTTCAATAAATGGTGACTCTAGTTATTTAAACCCAATAGACACATGGTCAAATAAAGATGATTTCGATGCACAAGCAAAAAAATTAGTAAGCATGTTTGCTGAAAATTTTAAAAAATTTGAGAGTGATGTTGACCTTGAAATAATAAAATCAGGTCCAATTATCTAGTTTTCAAGCTTGATCCCAACTATTTGATATACTCATATCAATTTTTAATGGAACGCTAAAATTCATCAATGGTTTGGTGGCGTTTTCCATATTCTCTGTTACTAATGATTTCATTATTTCAACTTCATCAATTGGTACCTCAAATACTAATTCATCATGTATTTGAAGAATCATTTTAGATTTTAATTTATGTGACTCTATTGCATCATAAATTTTGATCATAGCTCTTTTTATTATATCTGCTGCGGACCCTTGTATTGGGGCATTAATAGCAGCCCTTTCATTGAATGACCTTATGGCGTGGTTACGAGAGTTGATGTCTGGGAAATAACATCGTCTTCCAAACATGGTACTTGTATATTCATTTGTTTTTACCATATCTATAGTTCTGTCCATGTATTGTTTTATACCTGGGAATCTTAAAAGATAATCATCAATAAATTTTTTTGCATCATGTCGAGGTATTTTTAATTGTTTTGCAAGTCCAAATGCAGAAATTCCATAAATAATTCCAAAATTTATGGATTTTGCCTGATAACGCATCTCTTCAGTTACATCTTCTATCTCAATATTAAATATAGATGCTGCTGTCATCTTATGTATATCAAGATCTTTCAAGAAGGTATTTCTCAACTGCTCAATTTCAGCAACGTGAGCTAATACACGTAGCTCAATTTGGCTATAATCAGCAGATAAAAAAACATGATCATCGTCTGCCACAAATGCCGAGCGTATTTGTTTCCCCTCATAAGTTCTGATTGGGATGTTTTGTAAATTAGGACTTGAAGATGATAGTCTTCCAGTCGAAGTTAAGGATTGAGAAAATTGTGTATGCACACGCTGAGTTGTCTTATTGATAAAATTTGGAATACTATCAGTGTAAGTGGTTTTCAATTTAGTCAGTTGTCGCCATTCAATTATGTTATCAGCTATTTCATATCCGAGCAGTGATAAATCTTCTAATATATCGATACCCGTTCCCCAAGCACCACTTTTATTCTTTTTTCCTCCCTTTAACTCTAACTTGTCGAATAAAATTTCACCGAGCTGTTTGGGACTTGCAACATTAAATTCTTGTCCGGATAAAATATATATTTTTTTTTCTAATTGTTTAATTTTTGTACCAAATTTAAAGGACAATTCATCTAAAACTGATTTATCTACTTTTATTCCTTTGTTCTCAATCTCAAAGAGTATTTTTATAAGTGGTTTTTCAATTAATTCATAAACTTGAATGGCTCCACCTGAAAGTATTTTTATAGTTAAATGATGCCAGATTTTATGAATTAAATAGACTCTTTCGTGACTTGTCAGTTCAATTTTATTTATAATCTTTTTCTCAATCTCTTCAAAAATTGATATTTCATTTTTGTAGAATGCAGCTAGTGCAGTCAATTCATTTTTTATTTTCCCATTATTGGTAACATAAGCAAGTAAGGATAGATCTTCAGCGGCATTGATGGAAAGGGAATATCTTTCTAATAAGTATAAGGCTGATTTGTAATCAAAAAATATTTTTTTGATACTTGGATCTTCCAAAATATATTTAACTTTTTCGAAAAGGTTATTTTCTACGATTTTCTCTTCTGATTTTTCTTTATCTAGAAAAATTGAGTAAATATTATCTCCATTTATAGTTAATGAGATTTCACCAGAATACTCACTTGGTATATCTATGAAGATTTCTTTACTCTCGATAAGCTTATTAAATACATTGTTGAATGTATCAGGATCTCGAATTTCAATATATTGGGTTAATGGGGAAATGTTTGAAGTGTTGTTTTTCTTAATTTGAGGATTAGATCTATCAAAGTTAGTATTTTTATCGGAGTTTGAGAACCAACTATCAATTCTTTTTTCCAAATTAGAAAATTCCATTTCTTTCGAGAATGATAATATTTTTTCATGATCAAGTTGCCGATAAGACAAATCATCAAGAATTAAATCTAAAGGAGTAGAAGAATTAAGAAGCGCAAGTTGATAAGATATTCTTGCGTCATTGGCATGGGAAATTAAATTTTCTCTTCTTTTTGTTTGTTTGATGCTCTCTGCATTATCAAGTAAATTCTCGAGTGTCTCATATTCATTGATTAACTCTGCTGCAATTTTTAATCCAATTCCAGGGACCCCTGGAATATTATCTGTGGAGTCTCCTGCTAACGATTGAACATCGACAACTTTATTGGGTGGGACGCCGAATTTCTCAATAACGCCTTCTATATCTATGAACCTCTCTCTACTTGGCATTGGGTCGTACATTACGACATTATCATTTACTAACTGCATCAAATCTTTATCGCCGGATATTATTATTGTCTTCGCGCCTACTTCATTTGCTTGCTTTGAATATGTTGCAATAATGTCATCAGCCTCGAATCCAGGTTTTGAAATTGATTTTATATTGAAAGCTTCAACGGCTCTATGAATAAGAGGAAATTGAGGAATTAAGTCTTCAGGAGGGGCATCTCTATTTGCTTTGTAAGAGGGATAGATGTCACTCCTAAAGGTTTTTTCTTTTGTATCAAATACAACCGCAATATGGCTTGGATGGATATTTTCTATTCCATTTGTGATTATCTTCCACATCATATTACAAAATGCCATAACTGCGCCTGTTGGTAAACCATCCGATCTGCTAAAACCGCTACCACGATTTTGTGATGCTTTATACATTGCAAAATATGCCCTAAAGATGAAGGTTGATCCATCAATTAAGAATAATGTTGAATTTGAATTAATTTTTGACATTTGTAAAAGTTGATAATCCAAGATAATTAGTTTATTTAATGTTAAGACTACTACGGTAAGTCTAAAATTAAAATTAAAATAGTAACGTTAGGTTTTACATATGACAGAATTAGCCATTGAAACTAATCTTCTCAATAAGATATATAGAAGTAAAAATGGTAATTCTCAAAAGCACGCACTCGTTGATTTTTCAATTCAAATCAAGAAGGGTCAAATATTTGGTCTACTGGGACCAAATGGGGCAGGTAAGTCAACATTTATAAATATTTTAGCAAATCTGGTAGTAAAATCATCCGGTACCGCAAAGATCAATGGCTTTGATATTGAAAAACAAAAAAGGAAAGCTAGATCTGCTATCGGAATTGTTCCACAGGAGTTAAATCTCGACCCATTCTTTAAGCCTGTTGAAGTTTTAGAAACGCAAGCTGGTCTATATGGAATTCCTAAGAAGGATAGGGATTCAATGGGCTTGTTGGGAAGGCTAGGATTATCAGATCAAGCTTATTCATATTCAAGAACATTATCTGGGGGAATGCGAAGGAGATTGTTAATTGCCAAGGCATTAACACACCAACCTAGTGTTTTGGTGCTTGATGAACCGACAGCTGGAGTCGACATTGAATTACGCCATCAGTTATGGGATTTTGTGAGAGAGCTTAATCAGCAAGGAACAACAATTCTACTAACCACCCATTACCTAGAGGAGGCGCAAGAACTTTGTGATCAAATCGGAATTATTAATAAAGGTAAATTAGTGGCTAATGCGCCAACTAAAGAATTATTGAAAAGTTTAGATAGAAAAGAAATATTGATTAAGGCCGATATTAAGAATCCAGAGTCTGAAATAAAAATTAATGGGATTAATAGTATTAAAGCCAATCAAGATGGCTATTTACAGATTATTTATCGCCCAAGTAAGATTAATTTTTTAGATATATTGCAACAGTTAGAAAGTCAAAAAGTATCAATTATAGATATAATATCAAAGGAAACGGATTTAGAGGATATTTTTCTTGAGTTTGTTAGAGGTCAAAAAAATAGGGACTAATAATAACATACTAGCCCCCATTTCTTATTTTATGAAATTAACTATTTTAATTGGTCAACAACAATTAATGCTGCGATAACACCAATTAGACCAGCGCCTGAGAATTGATTTATTAGATCAATCAGGTTTCCTGCTACGTCAGCGTTAATAAATGCAAGTGCATCTGGGAATAGGATTTGTAGTACAACTCCTAGCCCAACTAGAACTAACGCAACGTCAATGCCACTTCTAAGCATACCGGTTAATGATGAAAACATGTTATTTCTCCCATTTTGTTATAAAAAAGTTCAACAAAAAATTTATAATGTAAGCTCTTTAAAGTCTTCGCACTATAAATCCCTTTATTATAGTGCTTGAGCTATCTTCGGCTAATAAGATATGCAACAAGACCCGCGGCTATAAGACCAACAAGTCCTTCGCTACCAAATTGTGCCATCAATGCACCAATATTACCCAAGACATCGATTCCAAATAGTAATACGAAGCTATCACCAAATAGAACTTGTAATAAAGTAAGCAGTGCAACGGCCCAAAGCGCTATTTCGAGAGCACTCCTAAGAATTCCTCTCAATCTGTCTAATAAAGCTGTCATAACCTCTCCATTCTTTATTATCTATCTTTTCAGCCTGTAAGACTTACAGATAGAATCACTATAAAAATTCTAAATCTGCTAAAAAAATAGTCAAGTGATTAAACAATAACCACTTTATACTAATTATTACTCTCAAATGGTTGATAAAACATTAATTCTCATTTAATCCTATTAATAGTAAAAATATGTGTATTGATATTTTTTGATTATTTTAAGAATAAATTTTTTAGAATTTATTGCTCTAACTTTAATAAAGATAAATTATCTATGATGAATAATAATTCAAGTAAAAGTATACTTGTGACGGGTTCTTCAAGCGGCATTGGGCTTTGTGTGGCAAGGGATTTGCACAAATTAGGGTGGAATGTTATTGCAACTTGTCGGGATATAAAAGATTGTGAGATCTTGAGTAATCAATATGGAATTTCTAGTACTGTGATTGATTATTCAAATGAAGAAACAATCATCACTGGATTAAATTACACACTTGAAAAAACCAACGGTAAAATTGATGTTTTGTTCAATAATGGTGCATACGGACTCCCATCTCTTGTGGAAGATATTCCTGTGGATTCTTTACGAAATATATTTGAAACGAACTTTTTTGGTTGGCATTCCTTAACAAATAAAGTGATTCCTTATATGAAAGCACAAGGATCAGGGAGAATCATTCAGAACTCATCTATCTTAGGTTTCATGGCACTAAAATATAGGGGGGCATATACAGCTACAAAATACGCAGTTGAGGGTTTATCTGATACTTTAAGGATGGAAACAGAGAAGCATAATATCAAGGTTGTTATTATTCAACCTGGTCCAATAACAACAAAATTTAGAGAAAATAGTTACACTCAGTTTATAAAATCAATTCGGTGGGAGGAGTCGGGAAATAAAGAAATTTATTCGAATATAATTATTCCAAGACTTAAGGACAAGAATCCAAAGAAAATAGCCTTTGAGCTTTTACCAGATGCCGTCAGTAAAGTAGTAATACATGCCTGCACTTCTAATAACCCAAAAATAAGGTATCGTGTTACGTGGGCAACAATAATAATGATGTATTTAAAGAGGGCCCTAACGGATAAACTCTTTGATAGAATTTCTTCGCGTCTTTAAATATTTTAATATAATAATATTGTTAAATAAAAAAATACGCACCCGTAGCTCAGCTGGATAGAGTAGGTGGCTTCGAACCACTTGGTCGGGAGTTCGAATCTCTCCGGGTGCGCCATTTACGATTCTATGGAAATCTCTTGATGATTTGCTGAACTAAAAGGCATAACAAAATCATCATGGCTAATGCCAAGTGAATATTTACGTAGAGGGTATAAACTGTACCAGTTTCATTCCAAAATGAATACACCCAATACATGTTGGATATGATTGGTAAGCTTGCACTTAGAACTCCAATTACAAAACCTTTTGTTACAAAAGCAATACCAACTGTAAAGACATAAGCAATAATCCCTACTATTATAGTGCCTGGATATATTAATTTTAACCTGTTCATTTTAGTGCTTGATAAAATTTAGTTCTGTATTAAATATAAATTACATCTTAGCTATGTTTAGTAAAATCTACCAGATATATTTTATTAAGAAATTGCCTTAAATATTCTATTACAATCTTACATCCTGATATTTGAGATAATGTTAGCTTCGAGAAAGTGAGTGGTTCTCACTTAATTATTTATCTAATGGTTAATTACGATGAAATTCTCTGATAGTACGCTATACAATGCCAATCTATTAAAATTTATTTGCCTTGGTTGGTTTAGTTCTTTTGCGTTAAAGGTTATAAGTCTTACTGTGGGATGGCAGATATATACTAAGACTGGAAGTCCACTTGCATTAGGACTGATTGGGCTTATTCAATTTGCACCACAATTCTTCTTAATACTACCTGCAGGTGTTTTGGCTGATAAATATGATAGAAAATATTTATTAATTATATGTAATCTAATTCAAGTTTTTGTGTCAGCATTCCTACTATTTTATTCAATATATTATATAGACACTGGCTCAATAATACCAATTTATTTAATTCTAATTTTGCATGGTATAGCCATGTCTCTTGAGGGTCCAAGCTCGTTTGCAGTTTTACCAAATCTAGTTGACAAAGATATTTTTCCTCGGGCTGTAAGTTATGTAAATTTTTTTGATGAATTTGGAGCATTATTTGGACCAATTATAGCTGGATTATTAATTGCATATATAGACAAATGGGTTTATGCAGTTGCTCTAATAAGCTTCATGATTTCAACCGTGAGCGCAATATCGCTTCCAAATTTAAAAAATGAATTTAAAGAAATTGAGAGAGTTACATTAAAAGTCTTACTTAGTGGGTTTGTATATGTATGGAGATCTAAGATAGTACTTGGAACAATGGCCATTGATATAGTGGCAATGTTATTTAGTAGTATAATGGGTATGCTACCAATATTTGCGCTTGATATATTAAACATTGGACCGGAAGGTCTTGGAGTTTTACGCGCAATGCCGTCGATAGGAGCTTTATGTGCTGCTATGATGTTATCACAGTTACCTCCAATCAATTATCCTGGGAGAGTTCTAATTTATTCTATAATTATCTTTGGTTTTGCGACAATTGTTTTTTCATTATCTACGTCATTATGGATATCGCTTACTGCACTATTTATCTATGGGGCTTCCGATATGGTGAGTATGAATATTAGGCAAATCATCGTTCAGCTAGTTACACCTGATAATATGCGTGGTAGAGTAATGTCAGTTCATTCAGTTATAACCCAGGGCTCAAATGAACTAGGGGATTTCCGAGCAGGCTTCTCAGCAAGTCTGATAGGGACGGTACCGGCAATCATGTTTGGTGGTGCTTTGACTATATCTCTCTCAGTTATTTGGTGGTTTTTATTTCCTGGGTTAAAAGAAGTAAAGGATATCAAAGATCTCAATAATTGAGTTTTTGTTTAGAAAGAGTATAGATGCATTGGTTATATCTTTTTTTGGCAATAGTTGCAGAGACGCTTGGGACAAGTTTCTTGAAAATGTCTAATGGCTTTTCACAGTTTTTACCATCTATACTCGCCATATTATGTTTTTTTGTTGCTCTCTTTTTATCATCAATAGTTCTAAAATTTTTACCTGTTGGGATTGTTTATGCAATTTGGTCGGGTTTCGGGATTGTGCTTGTCACGATTGTCGGATATTTATTTTTCAAACAAAGTTTGGATTTGCCAGCTCTTATAGGTATCGCACTAATATTATTAGGAGTTGTTGTTATTTTTATGATGTCAAATACACAGACAGAATGACGTATAACGATCAATTATCCTATCGCTAACCATAGCTTTATAATATTTATTACTTTTAAAAGTTCTGTCTTTCTTTGATGGGAATTTTTGATATTTATTTTTTCTTCAAATGATTTTGCTAAGAGGTTTCCTTTTTCTACATTCTTTCTGATGTAGATTAATATTTCTTGGAGCTCTCTATCTTTCAATTCTCCTGTCATAGATTTTTGGTAGGTCTTCCGTAATTTATCAAGAAAAACTTCTTTTTCATAATCAGCCAATGTTTTCTCAGACCAATCTCCTCCAAAAGCAATATTTTTTAATTGTTTTTTTTTATCCATAGTATAGAACAAAATAAGAACAAAATAATAATAAATAAAGAAAAAAATTATAAATGATGCACTTTAAGACCTTATATATTGATATGGATAGTTTTTTCGCAAGTATTGAGCAGCAGTTAGATCCTAGTATAAGGAATCAGCCTGTTGCTATTACTGCTATAAATAATGATGCGGGGTGTGTGGTAGCGGCTAGTTATGAAGCTAAAGCTTATGGTGTAAAAACTGGGACAAGAGTTTATGAGGCTAAGATTTTATGCCCTGCTATTAATTTTAGACAAAGTAGACACAAGCTTTACACAAAATATAATAGGTATATTTCATATTTAATAGATGGCATTGCTGAACTTGAGAGTGTGAGGTCTATTGATGAATTTCAAGTGTATTTAGGTGGTAATAATAGTAGTTTACACAATGCACTAGATTTATCGACAAGAATTAAACAGCTTATTAGTCAACAGGTGGGTAGTCAAATAAGATTATCGATAGGTATTGGTCCAAATCCATTGTTAGCTAAAATAGCGAGTAAAATACAAAAACCCGATGGCTTACAATGGCTATACAAAGAAAATATGCCAGAGAGAATTAATCACTTATCATTAGATGATCTTCCGGGTATTTCTAGAGGGATTAAGAGGAAACTACTTAATTCTAAAATATATTCTATTAGTGATTTATATAATATGGATCCGCGTCATGCTAGACTGGTTTGGAGATCTATAGAGGGAGAACGATTTGTAAGGGCTTTAAGAGGTGAAGATATTCCTATTAATAATTCAACTCGAGGCAGTTATGGAAATTCTAAGGTGCTTTCTCCAGAGAATCGGTCACCTTCTAGAGCTTACCTTGTGGGTAGATGGTTAATAGAAAAATCCTCTGAAAGAATTAGGAAACATAATTATTGTGCTAGTCGTTTAGATATTTTTGTAAGAATCAATAGTGTAGGTGTTTGGCAAGATTCCGTTACATTTGTATTTTCTCAAGACACATTTTTTTTTCTAAGAGAGTTTAAGAAATTATGGGATAAAATTGATATAACCCTGTATCCCAATAGGATCGATTTTGTTGGAGTTAGATTAAGCGGTTTGATCAAACTGAAAGATAGATCGGGGGAATTTTTTCTTGAGTTAAAAGCAGGCGAGAAGAATCTAACAGAGAGGTTATCATCATCGGTAGATAATCTTAATATCAGATATGGTAAAAGAATTGTGAACTTTGGAGTTCACCGTGAGCACCCGGGATTCTTTGAAAGAGAGTGAAATATAATAATAAATTTTGTAATAAAATTTTAATATAATAAGAGAAGTATAAAAAGTTCACTTATTTCTTAGTGCTAAGAGTTTAATTTTTAGTTTGGATATTTTTTTATGAATAAAATTTATAACTGTTTATTTTTATGTACAGGGAATTCTTGTAGATCAATAATTGCAGAATCAATTATGAATAAATTAGGAAAAGGACAATTTAGGGCTTTTTCTGCTGGCTCATTACCAGTTGGATACGTACATCCAATCGCATTAGAGTTATTAAAAGAAAAAGGTCATAGTATTCAAGATCTAAGCTCTAAAAGTTGGGAATTATTTGAAAATGGTCCTGAAATGGATTTTATAATTACTGTGTGTGATAGTGCTGCTGGTGAGATATGTCCGATCTGGCCGGGAAAGCCGATTACAGCGCATTGGGGCGTAATTGATCCAGCTGGAATTGAGGGAGATTATGGGGTGATTTTAACAGCATTTAAAGACACATATACTAAGTTTGAAAAAATGATTAGTGAACTTATCAATAAAATAACAAATGAAGAAGATTTTCATATATTGGAAGAGAATATAGAAAGAATCAGGAATATCGTTGAGGAGAAGACATAATGACCCACAACATGAGAAAATATTTGATTGAATTTCTAGGTACAACGTTTTTGCTAGCAACAGTAGTTGGCTCAGGGATTATGGGGGAGGCTCTTTCTGAGGGTAATGCTGCTATCGCATTACTTGCCAATACAATCGCAACAGGCGCTATACTCTACGTTTTAATCACAATGTTCGGTCCGATATCAGGAGCCCATTTTAATCCAGCAGTTTCTCTTGTCTTTTTTTTGAAGAGAGATATCAAGAGAGATACATTTATTTTGTATATTATTGCACAATTCTGCGGTGGAATTGTTGGGGTTGTCATTGCACATTTAATGTTTGATTTAGAGCTATTACAATACTCTTCAAGAATAAGATATGGTTTTTCTCAGTGGATTTCAGAATTGATTGCTGCATTTGGTCTGTTATTAACAATCTTGGTAACACTGAGAGAAAAAAGTGATTCAGTTCCAATGTCTGTTGGACTATATATAACAGCTGCATATTGGTTTACTGCATCTACATCTTTTGCGAATCCTGCTGTGACTGTTGCTCGAACATTTACAGATACGTTCTCGGGCATAAATTACTCTGGTGTCCTTTATTTTATTATATTTCAATTCGTTGGGGCAGTTTTTGCACTTTTTGTTTATAAGCTATTATACCAAGAGAGACATTAGCTTGAAATTTAAGTTTTTAAATTAATTATCTCTAGCGTACCTTTTTAGGCTCGATAGTAGTTTATTTTTTGTATCCAAATTAATTCTTCTAAGAAAATCCTTTTCTTGCTCATTAACTATTTTTTGTAATCTTCTCAAAATACTCCTACCTTGAGTTGAGATTTTTATTTCTTTATTCCTTTTATCATTTGAATTGGGGTAACTGTATATGTAGTTTTTAGTTTCTAGCTTTTGTATAATATCGCTCACTGTAGATCGGTCAATTTGTATGTGAGTAACAATTTGGTTTTGATTTACCCCAGGTAAGTAATCAATAGTTTGCAGTACTATGAATTGCCTTGGAGTAATACTGTATTTTGAGAAAATATTTTTTTGATCAAGATCCATCTTTTGCTGCACCTGATGAAATATCAAGGATAAAGAATTTTTTGGATTTGTAGAATTTAGTGGGTGTTTTTTCTTTAGTGCCATATCGATTATTATTCGTCAAGCCCAACAATAAGTCTTGAGAAATCTTTTATATTGAAGTCATTTAAATCTTCTGCTGACTCTCCAACCCCGATGAAATGAATTGGGATACTTAGTTCTTGTGAGATTGAGACAATATATCCGGCCTTAGCTGAGCCATCTAGCTTTGTAATTATCATACCGGTTACATTCGCTATTTCTTTAAAAACTTTTGCTTGTTGGGTTGCATTTTGACCTGCAGTCCCATCTAATGTTAATAATATTGAGTGCGGCGCATTAGGGTCTATTTTCTTAATCACTCTGATAATTTTTGCAAGCTCGTCCATGAGTTCTGATCTATTCTGAAGCCTTCCAGCTGTATCGATGATAGCAAAATCTTTATTTGTCTCTTTAGCTTTTTTTACTGTTTCAAAGGCAACACTTGCTGCATCATTTGAACCAGGGATAGCGATAATTTCTATATTCAATCTTCTAGCCCACATTTGTAATTGTTCAGACGCTGCAGCTCTAAAGGTATCTGCAGCACCAAAAACAACACTTAAACCTCTTTTCTTTATCAAGTTGCCTAGCTTTGCTATTGTTGTAGTTTTTCCGGATCCATTGACACCTACGACTAAAATTATTTGCGGATTAGTTTCTTTTTCTATTCTTAACGGTACGTAAGAATTAATTAGTTTAGATTCTATTTGTGAAGCGATAAATTCTTTAACTTCATTAATCTCAACATCTTTATTGAACTTTTCTTTTCTTAGGTTTTCAATTATTGATATAGATGTGTCAACACCTATATCGGCAGTGATTAGAAGATCTTCAAGGTCTTGCAGTGTCTTGTCGTCAAGTTTTTTTGAACTAACGATTTTAACAATTCCTTCCGAAATTGCTGAAGAAGATTTGGATAAGCTATTTTTTAATTTTTGGAACCAATTATTTTTCATTTCTCTTGAGTTTTTAGGTTAATTCAGCAAGAAGTTGATTTTTGCTAACGCCAATTATTTTCTTTGAGATAATTTCTCCTTGAGCAATATTTTTTGGTAATAAAACCATTGAATATTGTTCTGTTCTACCGAATCCAGGCTTTTCGATGAGAATATCTTTTTGCTTACCAATTTCACTTGTTAGATAAGAATTCAATTTTATTGATCCTAAATCTCTCAGATCCTTTGCACGCCTTCGGATGGTATTCTTATCTATTTGTGGCATTCTTGCCGCTGGGGTTCCTATTTTTGCAGAAAATGGGAAGATATGTAAGTATGTTATATCACATTCATCAATATGTTTTATGGTTGTTTGATGCATTTCTTCGGTTTCAGTCGGGAAGCCAGCAATAATATCTGCACCAAATACTGTCTCAGGTCGTATTTTTCTAACTTTTTCGCAAAAATTAATAGCATCTTCTGTTTGGTGACGCCTCAACATTCTTTTAAGAACCATATTATTCCCTGATTGTAATGATAAATGGAGATGGGGCATTATAATATTTTCAGTAGAAAAAATTTCGAGAAAATCTTCATCAATTTCAATTGAATCTATAGATGAAATTCTTAATCTTTTTAAACCATCTGTATGTTTTATTATGTATTTCAAGAGTTTACCAAGGGTGATATTGCCATCCAGATCTTTCCCATAGGAAGTAATATCTACTCCAGTCAATATTATTTCATGATAACCATTATCTATTAATTTTTGAACTTGTTTGACTATGATCTCTCCAGAAAGAGAAGTAGCATTTCCTCTCGCGAAGGGTATAATACAGAACGTACATCTGTGATCACATCCATTCTGAATTTGAACAAACGCTCTTGTTCTATCTTCAAAACCATTTATGAATGGGTGATCATCATGACTGAGTTCATTCTCTTTAATTTCTTGGTTATTTATTCCAGAGAGATTTATGAAGGTATTTGTCTTTGTTTTTTCATTATTACCAATCACAAAATCAACTTCTGGCATATTAATGAAGTCTTGAGGATATAATTCTGCTGCACATCCCGTTACAACCAGTTTGTTATTGGGATGATTTTTCTTTTCTTTTCTAATTGCTTGTCGTACCTGTTTCACGGCTTCGTTCGTGACAGCACAGCTATTTATGAAGCTAAAGTTCTTCAAATGAGAGCTTTCAGCTTTTTCCCTCATAATTTGGGTTTCGTATGTATTTAACTTACATCCGAACGTAAGAAAATTTAAGTTGTTAACCATTGGACTCTTCATATACGAATTCATCAATATATTCAAGCTCAGCTGGTCCTGACTTAAAAATATTATCTGTTATATCGATGTCAATTTGAAGTTTTCCTCCTGGGAGATTAATATAAACATTAGTCTCAGATAGATCTAATTTGTTAGCAGCAAATGCGACAGCTGCTGCTGCTGTTCCACATGCTTTTGTTATTCCAGCACCCCTTTCCCAGACTATTAAATCTATATTATTTCTATCAATTATATTGGCAAAGCTAACATTGATCCTTTCAGGGAAAATCTCATGATTTTCTATTTTTGGACCAATTTCATTTACATTTAAATTACTTAAATTTTTACAAAAGAAAATTATATGAGGATTACCAATGTTAACCAAACAAACATCTTGTATATTTTTTAGAGGAGTTATTTGAAAGTCATAATTAAAATGAAGGGTATTATCGATTTTGAAGGTTGTAGGAATTTTCTTCCATTGAGTTTGCGCTTTACCCATATTAACCCTTATATCTCCATGTTCTGTTAGATTGCAAATGTGCCTTAGTGAATGCATATTTAAGTTAATCTCATTGACATGCTTTTTTTCAAACATAATTTTAGCGACACACCTCGAAGCGTTCCCGCATGCTTCTGCAGTGCTACCGTCCTTGTTCCAAATTTTAATATCAACGTTATTTTTATTAATTTTTTCAATAGAAATGAACTGATCGCAACCTGGACCAGTAGTTTTGTTTGACATTTTCTCAATTAAACTCTTTGTAATTAAATATTCATTCCGTGAGTTATCTACGATCACAAACTCATTTCCAGCCCCATTCATTTTATAAAAATTTACTTTCAATTGTGTAACCTTTTATTTCTTCAAAAATTCTTTGATCTTTGAAGTAATTCTTAGGATTTGATCTTCATTTATGTATGGGTGTAATGGTAAACTTAATACTTCATTACACAGCATTTCACTATTTGGTAGAGTATCTTTATGATTATGGTAATTCTGATAAGCTATCTGTTTATGCATAGGTTTCGGATAGTATATCATTGTTGGTATATCATTTTCTAACAGAAATTGTCTCATTGCATTTCTTTTTTTTGTACGAATTGTGTAATGTGCCCATGCTGATTTCATTTCAGTTTGTATTCTAGGTAAAAGGACGCATTCACTCAGTTCTTGATCATAAGTTGATGCAATCTTTCGGCGTTGTGTTAGTTCTTCGTCAAAAATGCTTAGTTTATTAATA
>Ga0213866_10001497_pt1 | contig 17257 bp, 17 predicted proteins | sample PICome_11_FD_160079 | JGI IMG/M metagenome (GOLD analysis project Ga0213866, IMG submission 160079) | Coastal seawater microbial communities near Pivers Island, North Carolina, United States - PICO284 | ecosystem: Environmental > Aquatic > Marine > Coastal | place: USA: North Carolina...
AAACAAAAAGGAAAGTATGATGGGTTACACATTAAGTGAAGATGAAATAGCTATCGTAATACGTCCACAGAACTACGAAGAAGATTGGAATGGTGATGTATCTATTGAGTTATCAGCATCTAACGACAGCCCTGTACCTGAAATGGTTATGGCACATATCATGAATATAGCTACGATGATGTCAGCTTTCCTTGATGTAGCATCTGAACATCCTGACATTTATGACTTAGTAGAAGAGCATCGTAATCGTCTAATGGGTGTTGACGAAGAGGAAGAAGAAGAGCTAAAAGTCACACGTGAAGGTAACGTATACACACTCAACGCTTGGACTAAGACGGAAGGTAGCGCATGAAGAAAGAACCAAAACTAACATCTGTTTCGCTTGAAGACATAATAGACCCAGTAAATAAACCCATACACTACAACCAAGCTGGTATTGAATGTATTGAGGCTATTGAAGCTATGACTGAGAACATGTCAGGACATACAGCACCACACGCTGCTAACGTACTAAAGTATCTGTGGCGGCACGAATACAAGAATGGCTTAGAGGATATTGATAAAGCTATCTGGTATCTCAACAGACTACGCCAACGCTACACGGAGAAACATAAATGATTAGCCAGGATGACATAGACGCAATGAAACCACAGATGCCACACGAGAAAGTAGGAGACTTCATTAAAGCTTTTAATGGATCTCTTGACCCTCGCTTGTGGATTAAGCTTATTGATGAAGAGATGGCTGAGCTAATGGCTGAGAAGTATGGTACAGTAGCACACCTAAAAGAGCTTTGTGATCTACTATATGTATCTACGGGGCTTGCCCTTACTGCACCTGATCACATAGGTATGCTTATGGGTGATACTGAACGTGAGACAGTTATTAAGCAACAAGGTACGGTTAGCCGTTTGTTAGACAGTGGCTTAGAGCATTACGGTGAAGCAGTTCTTAGTGAAGCATTCACACGTGTACACGATAGCAACATGTCTAAGCTAGATAGCAATGGCAACCCTATCCTGCGTGAAGATGGCAAGGTTATGAAAGGGAAGAACTATAAGAAGCCCGATCTTACTGACTTACTGGAAAAGGCAGCATGAAGTTTGACATAAGAATGACAATAGATATAGATGAAGAAGACAACATACTTCCTATATCAGAAGAAATGTATGAGCAAACCGTTAAGGAGCTTATACAGGATGTTGTATACGACTTAGATGCAGAGATTAAAAAGATAGAGGTAAAACAAAAACCATGAGCAATTACTTACCAACAGACTACCAGAGCTTCATTGCTCTATCAAGATATGCCAAGTACTATGACGGTGAAGGGCGAGAAAACTGGGGCGCTACTGTAGGCCGCTACATACTAAACTTAGTAGACAACAAGGCAGACCAAGCGACAACAGATGAAATACATAACGCTATCTTAAACTTAGAAGTTATGCCCTCTATGAGAGCATTGATGACTGCTGGCCCAGCGCTTGATAGAGATAACACAGCAGGTTACAACTGTAGCTACTTACCCGTAGATGATCCTAAGAGCTTCGATGAGGCTATGTACATCCTCTTGTGTGGTACAGGTGTCGGGTTCAGCGTCGAGAGGCAGTACGTTAGCAAGCTTCCTGAAGTACCTGAGTTGTTCTACAGTGATACCACAGTCGTTGTCAAAGATAGTAAGGAAGGTTGGGCTAAAGCTTTCAGACAAGTTCTTGCACTCCTTTGGGCTGGTGAGATCCCTAAGTGGGATGTGTCTCGTGTACGTCCTGCAGGTGCTAGGCTAAAAACGTTTGGTGGTAGAGCCAGTGGCCCAGCGCCTCTAGTAGAACTATTTAACTTCGCTATCACAACTTTCAAGAATGCACAAGGCCGTAAGCTGTCTAGTGTCGAATGTCATGACCTGATGTGTTTCATTGGTCAGATTGTGGTTGTGGGTGGTGTTCGCCGTAGTGCTATGATTTCTCTGTCCAACCTGAGTGATGACAGGATGCGTCACGCTAAGTCGGGCCAGTGGTGGGAAACTGCCTCATGGAGAGCCTTAGCTAATAACTCTGTATCATACACTGAGAAGCCTGATATGGAAACATTTATGCGTGAGTGGATGGCTTTGGTTGAGAGTAAGTCTGGTGAGCGTGGTATCTTTAATCGTGAAGCAAGTAAGAAGCAAGCATCTAAGTTTGGGCGGCGTGATGCTACATATGAGTTTGGTACTAACCCTTGCAGCGAGATAATTTTGCGCCCATATCAGTTTTGTAACTTAACAGAGGTGGTTGTACGTGCTACAGATACTGTGGAAGACCTGGCTAGAAAAGTTAAACTCGCTACGATTCTGGGAACCATTCAGTCATCCTATACAAAGTTTCCCTACTTGCGTAAGGTGTGGACAAACAACACAGAAGAAGAGCGCTTGCTTGGTGTGTCACTTACGGGAATAATGGACAACCCTCTTATGACATCAGCAAATGCTGGATTGGAGAAAACTCTTGAGCACCTTAGAAATGTGGCTGTTGCTACTAATGCTGAATGGGCTGACCGCCTTGGTATACCTGTATCTGCTGCAATTACATGCGTCAAACCTTCAGGCACGGTATCACAACTGGTGGATAGCGCCTCTGGCATACATGCTCGCCATAGTCCCTATTATGTCCGTACTGTGCGTGGTGATAATAAAGATCCCTTAACACAGTTCATGAAAGACAGAGGTGTGCCTAACGAGCCATGTGTGATGAAGGGTGATACTACTACCGTGTTTAGCTTCCCTGTTAAGTCACCTAGTAAAGCAGTCACTAGAAACGATATGACAGCCATAGAGCAGCTTAAGACGTGGCTGACGTATCAACGCTCATGGTGTGAACATAAGCCTTCTGTGACGATCTCTGTACGTGATGCTGAGTGGATGGCTGTGGGTGCATTTGTTTATGAACACTTTGATGAAATGTCAGGTGTGTCATTCTTGCCTCACTCAGATCATACTTATCAGCAAGCCCCTTATCAGGATTGCACAAAGGAAGAGTATGAAGAACTTTTAGCTAAGATGCCAAAGCACATTGCTTGGTCAGAGCTTACTGAGTATGAAAGTGAAGACAATACTGCAGGTAGTCAGACAATGGCTTGCTCTGGTGATAGCTGTGAGATTGTGGATCTGATATGAAACAGTATGTTATAGTAGGCAGAGCCGACTGTATGTATTGCAGTAGAGCAGTAGGGCTTATAAGAGACAAAGGGGGAGTGGTAAGTTACTACTCTCTCAATGATTCCAAGTGGGTGCTTGACTTATTTAATAAAGCAAGTATAAAGACAGTACCTCAAATATGGGATATAGAAGGTAATTACATAGGTGGTTACCAAGAACTAGAGAAACAATTAGAAGGAGTTTAATATGTTCACATCCGCAATCCAAGCGATAGTATTAGTTGTGTTTACGGTAAGTTTAGTTGATGAAGTGCTAGTACCAGCAGGGGAGTATGCTATTGAGAAAGGCGCAGAAGCTTACGATGCAGGTAAAGAATTGTATCAAGAGAAAGTAGTTGGTACAGATTAAGACTTTAAGGCTCAGCGTTAAGGCGCTGGGCTTTTCTTTAACAAGGAGATACCATGCAGCTAGATTTGTTTACTACATTACCTGATTCAACACTATGTGTGGAAGGTAGGAAATGTAAGGTTTGTAACCTAGTAAAGAGTGTAGATCAATTCTACTCTGCAGCAGCTAATAAAGATAATTTAGATAGAAGATGTAAAACTTGCTTTAAGAAAGATTCAAAGTTACGAGCAAGGCTAAGAAAAGAATATGCACACCTTAAAGGAGAAAACTGTGATTGTTGCAACAAACCTCATGTAAAATCTTTAGTAGTAGATCATGATCATAAAACTTTAGAGTTTAGAGGATGGCTTTGCGAAGACTGTAATTTAGGAATTGGAAACTTAGGAGATGATCTTAAAGGTTTAGAAAACGCTGTATCTTATTTAAGGAAACATTATGAACGCACTTGAACCACCAGTAAAGCAAAAAAGGTCACGCAGAAAGACTAACTATAAAGGTGCAGCTAACAAGAAAACATCAGGGCTTACGCCGAAAACAGATAAACAGAAAGAGTTTCTACACTATCTAAAGGAGTACAACCAAGTCTTTGTATTAGGTCCAGCAGGTACAGGTAAGACTTACGTTACAGCTACCTACGCAGCAGACTTGTACACACTCAAAGAGATTGACAAGATCGTTATCACACGCCCACACGTAGCTGTAGGTAAAGACATTGGGTTCCTACCTGGTAGCTTAGAAGAAAAGGTTTATCCTTGGGCGTTGCCTGTGCTTGACGTGCTAGAGAAACACTGGGGTAAGGGTACTCTAGAGACAGCTATCAAGAACAACAATGTAGAGATGGCTCCTCTAGCGTTAATGCGGGGGCGTAGCTTTGAAAGTGCATTCATTATAGTAGATGAAACACAGAATATTACTACACATGAGCTTAAGATGTTGTTGACTCGTGTAGGTGAAGGTAGTACTATTGTGCTTAATGGTGACATACAGCAGTCAGACTTAAAAGAAGGTGATGGTCTGTCTAAAGTTATTCACTTAGCAAAGAAACACATGATACCTGTACCTGTTGTGGAGTTTGGTGTTGATGACATTGTACGTAGTGACATCTGTGCACAATGGGTAAAGGTCTTTATGAAGGAAGGCATATGAGTCTAGAGAAAGAAGCACAATCATTTATCTCTGGGAGACATAAACAGTTTAGAGAAGGGTTACAAGAAAACGCTAGGAATCTACAGCAATACATAGTAGATAACGTGCACAATACAGAAGAGAAACATCAAGCATTAAAGAACTTAGTAGAAGTGCAGATGTGGGCAGAGCGAAGTGCAACAATGCATGGGTTAAAAAAGTAAAGGGGCCGCTTGGCCCCTCTTCTCATTCTGCTTCCGTAAGCTTACGTCTAGTCTTTTTCTCTAGCTTACCTGCTTGTATATACCAGAGTAGCAACACAGACCTACGACTATCTTTCTCAGCTTCATCGTATTCTGAGTCATTTATCTCTGCTATTGATTCCTTGATTGTTTTACCTTCAAAGCCATAACGTCCAGCCAAGTCACCCCAAGCTGCATCAGCATCTTGTTTTTCCTGTGGCCCCATAGCAGTAAACTCACCTCGTACATACGCATTAAAGTCTGATCTGTAAGTCTCATTCTTAGCAGCGAAGTCTTCTAATACAGTACGAGCTTGATCACGTTTAGCATTGATGACATTCTTGATCTTGTCTTCTAGGAACTTCTTCTTACGTCTTACATCTGCGCTGTTGTACACAGGGTCACTTGCAATAAAAGCTTCTACTTCATCAGCTAAAGAACCTTGTGCAATCTGCTGAGTAAACAATTCTAGTGCACTATTCTTTTCACGATAAGGGTTGTAGATAGCAAACGGATCTATGTTAAGCTTAGCCATCTCACGCTTCAACGCATTAGGTGGTGGACTCTTTGTGAAACCAGTGATCTGTTTTAGTAGAGGGTCAAGCTGACGAATAGGCCCATCACCAAACACATCGTGGCGCACAACGTCATACCCTGTGTCTTGATTATCGGGGTCCATCATCTGAAAGTGTGTACGTGTAGAGCTACCCATCCACTTCATTAGACCCTCTAGTTGTGACTCACCCATGTCAATGCCAGTCACATCTTTTAGTGTAGATGACATCTCATTCAAGTTAAAGTCTACTATGTTCTTAGCAAACCTGCTGTACAGATATAAGTTAGGACTACGTGGTCCACCAATGTCAGGCAAGGATACTGTAGCATCTAGTGTCTGGGGGATGTATGATGAACGTGGATCAAACTGACCGTAGAAGTCTTTCACTACAGCAGCAGGGTAGGTAAACGTACTGAAGTAATCACCTACTACTTTTGCTACAGGTTGCATATCAATGTCTGTATCACCATCTGCAATAGCTTTAGCTATGTTGTACATTGTACCTGTAACTTCATCTATAGCTGTACTACTTGGGCGAAACTCTGAACCAAGCATGAGATTCATCATGTTACGGCTGAAGCGATCCTGGTCATCTAGCAGATCGTTAGGCATACCCATAGCTACACGTGCTGCAATGTTAGCTGCATAATGTATTGGTGCGGCTGGACCCATAGCAGCTTGAGCATTAGTAACTTCACCAGAAGTCATCTGATCCTCAAACCAGTTTAATCCTTGATCAATGTTATCCTTCTGATACATGTATGCTGAAGCAAATATAGCCCCACCAGTAAGCTGCTTAGCCCATTCTTCATCAGTAAGTTTACCGCCTTTGTATGCAATGTTAAGCACAGAGTAGTCTTTAACAAACTTAGCCTGTGATGCAATATAACGTGGGAAAGGAATGATAGTAGTAGCACCTGATCTATGGATAAAGCCAATAGTCTTATTTACAAACTTACTTGTATCGCTTGCACCCTTACCACCAAAGCGATTCTGGAATGTAAACTCTAAGCTATCATCTAGTGCTTTAGTTATAATACTATCAGGTATCTCACTCATCATACCTTTCTCTAGGTATTCTTTTAGACTAGAACCTTGTAGTTTAAGTTCACGATCAATAGTACCTGCTACCACAGCTTTCTTAAAGATATGATCAGACATAGTGTTAAAGCTGTTAACAAAGTTACCTGCCTTGGCTAGCTTAGTGTTTTTAACTACACCCGCCTCTGCTTGTGCAGCTTGATAGAACACACGCTGCATTAACTCTGGTGCATCCTGACGTAGTAGTTCTACAGCAGTATCCGCTACGTATTGATCTTTAAGTAGGTAACGAGCAATGTCTGAACTACCTTTTAGTGTAGCAGCAGCCGACTCTTTACCTGTTACAGCACGAATCATGTAAGTATTAAACTGATCAACTACGTCAATGCCTGTCATGGCAACACCAAAGATGTTGTTACGCATTGTTGTAGCTGGCTGTGATGTCATGAACGCTCTACGTGCATCCTCTACATTACGTAACGATCTTGTTACACGGTTTGCTCTAGTTAGTTGTAACTGTGCGTCACTAAGCTCTTTAGCTTCCTGTCCTGATATAGTGGACATTCCCTCATCATACAGTGTGTCCAGCTTTTGCTGAAACTTACCTGCTGCATCTCTGGCCTCCTTACCAGTAATAACTTTACCTGTTGCAGTCTTAAACTGTTTCTGTTGCACAAGAATACGAGCAGCCTCTGATACCTCTGCAGCATATACAGCAGCTAGCTGTCTACGTGTTAGTCCGTACTTCTCTGCTGTCTTATCAAATAGTGTTACACCATCACCTTCATCTATACGTCTAGCTAAGTACTCTGTAATACGTTGACCCTTCTCAGGTTTAACTCCTAGCTGACGTGCTAGGTCTACAGATGCAGCACTAAGACGCTGAATAGTACCACGATCTAGTCCACCAATAAGCCCATCAGGTAAGTCTTTACTAAGAATGTCTACCTTAGCTTCCATGCCTTCTTCGACTAGCTTAGGATCAATAGACGCTAGAAGTTTATCTTTAGTGAAGCGTATATACTTACGCCCCTCTGCTGTCTCATTAAGCTTCTTTAGGTCTTCTACAGCACGGTTAGTAGTATCTGCCATACGTTTAGCTTTAACTGTTTCCCCTGCTTTAAGAGTATCAACCATACGCTCAGCACCCTTGTACTGCTGACGTGCAGGAATAGCGTAAGCTGTACCACCAATAGCACCGCCCAGCGCACCAGCTAGTGCAATTCTACCGCCGCTAATCTCATAGTCTTCATCAATAGTTTCACCAGCTTCTTTCTTGATAAGCTCTGTGCCTAACTGTGAAGCTGCAGCAACACTGCCTTCAAATGCTACATCTAACAGACCCCGCTTGATAGAATGCTTAGCTAGTTTCTTTAGTCCTGCCTTAGTACCTTCTTTAGCCGCCTGTGCAGCAACTGCACCTGCACCACCAGTAAGAGGTAGAGCAGCAGCAGAGATGTATGTAGTAGGTGCAGTAAGGATACCTTCAGCATAATCACGTACACCAGCAAAGCCACCGTCTAAGATACCTTCACCTTTAGCATTATCAAAGGCATTCATTAAACGAGCATAAGATTGCTTTTCTTTCTCTGCAGTCTTTTCATCTTTGATATAGTAGAAGTCTTTAGACATACTAACTTCATTTGTATTCATGATACGAAAGTGTTCTAATACTTCATAAGCAACGTCATCAGCAGACATTTGCTTTAGCTCTTCGTCCTTCCATCCCTTACGTCTACTCTTTAAAAAGGTAACAGCATCATTAAGAAAACCCTTGTTCCTTTTCAGGTCAGAGACTTTCTTATTCTTCATATTCTCAGGGGTGTAGTATGTATAAGGATCAGACATTATTATTCCTCAGTAGGTAGTTGCATCTGGACCATACGAATAACCTTCTCATTGATAGGTAAGTTATTACTTTCCAAGTAGTCTTTAATGATTTGCTTTCCCTCTTCTCCTTGTAGTACAGAAATATCAGGGAACTCATCTTCCATAGCTCTATAGACATTAATTGCTGCACTTGCTAGGCGAGTATCGCTTACTGGGTCTTCATCGTTTATACCTGTTTCTGCATTTATATCACCTACATCAATCTGATCCGCTGCACCCTTAAAGTATTTCTTAGGGCTTAAATAACCGAATGCAAAACGGAAGTCTATGCCTCTTACAGGTAATCCTGCTTCACGCTTTTCATCGTCACTCATGGCTTCATATTCTGCATACGTAATTTTAGATGCGGCCTCTCTTGCGCTCTCTTGATAGTCTATGTTTTTTTGAGCTACTTCACGAGCATTACCTACTTCTAAGTTTAACCCTGTGTCTTCCTCTTCATCTTCATCAGGTGTGTTGCCTAAGATAGTTGATACAACATCCTCTTCCTTAACAGGAAGATCAGGCTTAATAGCCGCGTCATCCTCTTCTCCACCTAGACCTTCTGGCACAGTAACGACTTTCTCTGCTTCAGGAACTACAGCGTCATCTATTTTATTTAATTTAGATGCTTCAGGTTTAGTACCTGTTAATATGTACTCTATGTATTCATCTGTAAGTCTACCATTCTTCTCAATAGACTCTAAGATAAGTTCTGACGCTTTACCGCTTTCTACACCCGCTAAAAGGCTATCCATCTCTGCAGAAGTATTTACCTCTTTAGATAGACGTAGTAACGCTTGGTCACGTGTAAGCTGACTGTCTAGGCCACTTTGGGATAGAGTTAGTTCTAGGTCAGCAATAGCTATACCACCTTTACGTAGACGATTACCTAGCCCTGCTTCATCATCTGCACCCATTGCTGCCATTGCACTTTCCATATCTGTAACATCAGCTAGATCATCAGTGCCAGCAAATGTACGGGTAAAGGTACGCTCATATGTATTAGCTGTAGACATGTAGTCAGACTCTTTATAGTCTGTTACTTCTATATCAAAACCTTTAACACGCTTAACACCAGCGATAGGCTCATAACGCGCTCCTGTTGAAGCTTGATATGTCAGTACGTCTTGTACTGGAATACCCATGTACTGCATAGCTGTTAAATGATCTTCAGCAGAAGAAGCAGGGTCAAGCATAAGTGTGTCTTTAAGAGCAGCACCCCATGACTTAGTTTTATGTACTTCTGACTTATCATCAGGGTTACCAGCAATGTTACGTGCGTAACCAAGATAGATGTTCTCTAGAGCTTGTTCTGCTGTCATACCCTCTGGTAGTGTTACACCTTGTGGAATATCTAGTGAGCCTAAGAACTGAGACTTATCAATCTTAGAACCTTCAGGTAGTGCATTCTGTGCTTTCTGAATAGCACCATACACCTGTGTAACATCGTAGTTCTGAGCAATAGCTAGAAACTCTTCATCGCTTACACCGAACTGTGCTTTCATCTCTTGTCTAATAAGATTAGCATTCTTAGCTTCAGCCATAGACTGTGCCATCTTAGGAGCAGCCCTACGTACAGTATCCATCTGGTTATCTACTAATTCGTTAAACCGTTCTTGTCTCTCTTTAATTCTATCCTGCAGACTTGTAGCAAAACCTTTTACAAGCCCAGCGCTGAACGCACCCTTAATAGCCATCTTATATTTGCTCCTTCGCCATCAAACCTTGCGGTGCTTGTTCAGCTTCCATAGGCATTTCTTGTTCTTCTTGTTGTTGCGGTTCCTGTAAGTCTTGCTCTGCTTGCTGCATGATCTGTTCACCTTTATCAAGTGTACCTGCAGAAGCACCCGTTTTCATAGCAAGCTTAGCTGCTAGTTTAGCTGCACGGTTCTTCTTAGCTTCAGCATCTTTATCACGATACTCATCCATAGTCATCTTGTATTCTACGTTCATTGCTTCAGCTAGTGTCTTGATCTGTGTCATTAACAAAGGTTTAAGCAACAGTTTGATATCTACAGTATGCATACCATTCATGACGCCCATGCCTAACATAGTGGCTGCTACAACAGAGATAGGAATACCTATGTCTACCATATCCATGACATCATCTAAAACTTCTTCATCAGCTAACTGTTCCATGTACATCTCAAATGCATCTAGTGGATCAGAGAACTTAGAAGGTTTTTCCCACGGTGCGTTACCTGGTTCTGCTGTAAGAGACTGGCCTGGAATAGGTCCATCAAAAGGAGAAAGTGACATTTTTGTTATACCTTATTTAGTGAAACCTGCACCAAAGTAGAGTCCTACAATGGCTGATACGATATGTGTGTCTAGTGGAGTTATTACAAAGCCTTTAGCCATCTTCCACTGTATTGATTCTGCTGGACCAAAGAGCCAAGATAACGGACCACCAGTAGCTTCAGTGTATCCTACATATACGCTTACATCAGGATACCATACAGCGACTAGCTTTGGCAATACTATAATAGAGAATACAGCAGATAAAGCGATAAGCCTACGTGTCCAAGCAAAGTGTTTATCTGTCTTACCTGCATCACGTGCATCAGCTACAGCACTTCTGTTAAACTCTGCACGTTGCATCAGCATCTCTTGCTGAGCTTGTTTAGCTTTTATGCTCTGACCCCATATAGACATAACACCACCTAACACAGTAGAGAAAAGCATGGTGATTAATTCTAGGGGTAAGCCGAACATTAGGCACCCACCAGCACATTACTTTCAATCTTCTCTGCGGAAGGTGTACGTTCCTCGTTTTTGTCTTTCGTTGACGGATCATCAGCTTTATCTGTGTATGTCCATGAACCTATAACAGTTCCATCTGGCCTCTCTGCTATATACTTAGTGCCTACTCGTTTACCTTTATCCATAACAGCTTCTGTACTGTATGTAGATGCAATATCTGCATCATTAGCAATCTTATTATATTGTATTAATCTACGTTTAAACAACCCTCTAGGATACTCCGTGTCTGATCTAAAATTAACAGTAAAAGCAAACAAGTTTTCTGTATTAGGCTCTTCTTTACCTGCTTCTTTTAAAGCCTTCTTTACACTACTCCAACCTACTGCGCCAATACCACCATTCCAAGCCATATCAAGCGCCATTTCTTTAGCCTTATCTGTTAGTTCATCCCAGCCGCTTCCATACTTTTTAGAAGCTTCACGGTTATACAATGATAGAACACCTTTAGCAAAAGCTTCATCCGAATCATAGTCAACCCGTTTAACTACATAATTATTATTGCCTACTTTTACTGTGTGGGTAGCATTGCTTGTGTCTACTGTACCTGAAGTTTCTGTAGTGTAACCGTGAGCCGCTTTGGGATCAAAAGTAGTACCATCTGCTTTTTTTACACTGTTTTTATCAGGAACAACGCCAAACGGCATAGTGAAATAACCTCTACCATCTACATGGTTTGTATCACCTTCTACATCTTCAAAGTCATTAAACGTGTTATTTAAATGAGTAGAACTAGCTATATCTTCTATATTACCATTTATAATTAAAGAAGCGAATGTATCTCCTGCTTCACCTGTCTCTATCTCTTTCCCATCTGAAGGTGCTGCACCTCCATCAGCGCTGTCGGTACTATCACTAACATCAGAATCAAGAACAGTCTCAAGTACATCTTCTATATCCTTACTCATAATACCTTTAGGCTTATCTAACATCTCATTACTACGGGTATCTATACTAGGTGCATCAACAGGCGCTGGGCTGTCTGCCATCTCTGGTTGTTCACCTCTAGAGACAGGTGTAATCATAGGCTGAAACACCTCTTGAGCTTCCCTAGCGTTGTCCATCATAGTCAGATCAGTGCCTCGCATATCAGTACTACTGAACATAGCATCTCTAGCCGTATCTGATAGCGGCCCTGTAGGAGCCTTAGACCTTGTAATACCAGCAGCTTGACGCATAAGACGTATCTCTAATGCAGAACGTATAGCTTCTTCTTCAGCTAATACAGAAAGCTCTTGGGCTTGTTGCCTAGACCTGTCAAACAGACCACCAAAGAAACCAGAGAACAAACCTTCATCGTCTTGCTCTTGCTTACTAGGCTTAGTGACAATACCAGTAGTTTCTTCTTGCTGATCCTCTTTAGGCTTCAGCAAGTCCTGTAAAGCATAGTAGTCTCTGTCTTGTTTTGTTAGCTTAAATAGTGCCATTATGTTTTTACCTTATCAAAACTTGTTTAACACGAAGTCTAGTGCAGTATTTAAAAGTACACCTGTACCTTCACCCCTTGCTTTATCTACTTCAGCTTGTGTTTGCATCTCAGCTATTAGCAAAGAGTTTTCACGTTGTAGTACGTTATCTGCTGTACGCCAAGCATAGTCTAAGGCATCACGTTCTTGCTGTAGCATGTTGTTATACGTAGTCTCAGTGAGATTGTTTGCTTGCTGTGCGGCATCACGGTTAGCTTGATTCTGCGCAGCGTTATCCATAGTGGTGATAGCTTGCTCCCACTGTGTATTCGCTTGTGCAACTACTAAAGCATTGTTAGCGTTGAACTGGTCACGAGCATTCTGTTGTGCACTGTTAAACTGTGAGATAGCATTAGCTTCACCAGCGTTAAACCGTTCCATAGCATTGCGTTGATCTACATTAGATTGCTGAATCTGTGTCTGCAAGTTAGAGAAGAACATATCTACTTGGTTAGAGCTAGAAGCATTGAACTGTAGTGCAGCATTCTCTGCAGCAGTATCAGACATAAACACACTAGCTAAGCTCTGTGCTTTAAACATAGCGACTTGCTGTTGGTTATTCATGCTAGACATATCAAAGTTTAAAAATGCCTTAGCACGATCTACGTTAGCTTGTTGTCTGTTACTCAGATTAGTCAGATCAAGCTGTGTCATAGCTGCAGCATCCGCTAGTACCTTAGCATTCTTAGCATCTAGGTTAGAGATGTCTACAGTCTGAGCCATACGTGCATTCTCTAGTGCAACCTGTTGCTCAGCAGTAAAGTTAATCTGTGCTACATCAGCGATACGTGCAGCATTCTGTACACGTGATTGAAACTCTTGGTCAAACTCCATGCCAAGGAACTTAGAGCGTTGCTCTGCAGCGAACATAGCCGCTTGCTGTCTGTTAGACAAGTTCTGTGCTTCAAAGCTAGCACGTGTCTGTGCATCCATCTGTGCAATAGGTAGTGCAGACTCCATAGCAGCTTGTACAATAGCTTGTCCTGCCATGCTTGATGCACCTAGCCCACGTGCAGCTAACGTAGCTGTAGCAGTACGCATAGCTCCTGCAGCCCATGCTGGTGTCTCCCCACCCTCAAACTGCTCTAGTAGCCCTGTAAGTTGTCCTTGTACGGTAGCCTCAGTAGATGGTACACCTGTAGCTGCAGTAAAGTTAGTCTCTGCTCTAGCACGTTCAAAGTCTACAGCACTATCGACACGCATCTCTGGTGTTACTTCTAGTGGTGCTACTTTCTCTACACGCTGTGCACGTTCAATCTGCTCTACTGTAAGACCTAGCTGTGCTAGTTGTGAAGGGTCCATAGTAGCCGCTTCAGCTAAAGCTTCTGCGCTGGGCTTACCCGTCACAGCAGTTAGCTTAGACATTACATTAGATACTTCTGCTGCAGCCTCTTTAGCTGTAAAACCAGCAGCATCAAACTCTTCAGCTAGAGGTACATCAGCAGCAATAGCGGCTTCTGTTTGTGTAGCAGTATCAGCTACTGCAGCAGCTTGACCTGTACCTTCAACTATCTTACCTGCTTCACGTTGTGCGTCACTTACAGTAACTACATCAGCTTTAGTAACCATAGACATAGGGTCATCTAAGATGTCTGCCCTCATCTCTGTAGTGCTAGGCATACCTACACGTTCTAGGTTAGTCTGTGCTTGTGATAGATTAACTTTAGCGTTAGTTACTTTAACTTGCTGTTCATCAATCAAGCCTTGAATAGTAGCACGTTGAGGGTCATCTGCAGCCATATTAGAAAGCTGTGTAGTATAGCTCTGTAATAGGTTCTGCTCTTTAGATAGACCACTCTGTGCAGTATCTAGGTTAGCACGTGTTTGTTCTGGTGTTACTGTAGCTTGCTGACCGTAATAGCTTTTATATTGATCTAGCTGTTTGTTATACGTGTCTTGTGCTGCTTTACTTTTTTCTTCCCAACCACTCTGTTTTAACTTAGATATAACAGGAGTAATTTCATTAGCAAGTGTTTGCTTAGCTTTACTTAATTCTGCTCTATTAACAACTGTAGATGTACCGTCTTCAAAAGTAAAGATCCAGTTCTCTCTACCCCCTGATACTGTATACTTAGATGGATCAGGCGTTAAACTTTCAGTACCATCAGGATTTGTTGTTTTAATAAACATTTCATCACTAGGTAACTTACCTGACTCCAAAAGCATATCAATGCCTTTTTGAGAATGCTTAGCCCAATTAAGATCCTGAAGTATTTCACCAGTGTCAATCTTTTCAGGTGCAGTAGGTAGACCCTTTGATGGATCGTATACAGGTTCTACAGGCAATGCAGGTCCACCTTTAAAGTCACCTGGCATTTTAACAGGTGTGTCTACACCCATGTCAAACCCACCAGTAGTGTTAGGCTGGTTAGCTGCAGTACCTGTATTTAGACCTGCATATGGTTGTACTGTTGCTCCTGTAGTAGGGTTAGTTGTCTGGCCTTTGTTAGCGTAGTACGCATCTAATGCTGTGCTATAAGGCTGTGAATAACCACCTTGAGCATCTTTAATGAAGTACTGACCACCTTTACCGACAACAGTACCCCCTTCTTGCATAGCCATCTGTGGACCACCCTGTACACGAGCCTTAGCCATCTCAGCATACTGGCCCATCATAGATGCAGCTTTAGGGCTAGACATCATGAACTTATTAATGTCATCCTGTTGCGCTGGGCCTGTGTAGCCCACCTTAGATAACAGTGTTTGTTGTTGCTGTGGTGTAAAGCCACCAAACTTCTTAGCCATAATGTTTTACCTTGTTATTTATTTATTGTCATCCATACTGCGCCAGCGATAAACGTTAGTAGGGCAACAGTGGCTAGTCTTGTTACAGTAGACCAGATAGACTTACGAGTATCTCTCCACGCTTCTATTAAGCTACGCATTTCTGTGATATCTTTGTGTGCATCATCATCAAGTAGACCAATAGAACGCAGGGCTTCTTTAGCCCCACGCCTAGCTGCACGGTCTAGCATAGCTTCTAGCTCTTCAGGAGATAGTTTTACTTCACTCATAGTTTAACTCATAATTGTTTAAAAGTCAAGTTATATTACGGTTTAACAGGCCAGTCTGCGTCTTCTAAGTTAGGCCAATTAGAGTGAGAAGTAATGTCACGTAGAGCCTGACGATATGCTGTCATAGCATCTGTCATTGTAACATCTGATAAAGCATAGAAGTCTGTCTCAGCTAGTTTCTCATCACGTGTCTTACGATTAGTCTCAGCAACTGCAGCATCTAGTGTAGCCTGATACGCAGCTTCGTGTTCAGCTTTAGTTGTTGTGACTTCGTTGCCATCATCATCTGTCTCAGTAGTGTCAGCAAACATGTCTACCGCTGTGTAGTTAATCATCCAGTAGTTAGCAATGATGTCTTCACCTACCATCTCAGGCATAGGGGCAGTCTCTTCTGTGTACTGACCAGTGACAGGACGTGTAGGTAAAGCATTACGCTGTACTGTCTGGTAAGCTGTAGTGCTAGGCTGTGGCCCTTCTAGTACGCCTACCATGTTGTACTTCTGCATGATGGTTGCTGTGATGTTCTTAGGGAACGACACGTTAGGGTTATCCTTACGTAAGTCTCCGAATGTGTATGGGAACTTTACTACTGTTCCACCGTTAATTTTAGCATACATGTTGTGTTCTCCTTGTTATGCTTTGTGTTACGCAATAGCGTAGAAGATGTAGTCACCCGCAGTGAAGCTGCTGGTAATCGTGAAGCCTGACGAAAGCGGGTCTATGTAGTCCGTGTTTGTTACTTGGGGAGCTTGTCCGTTAAGTGTAAAATAAGGATCATTACCCGCAATTATACCGCTTGTAGAGTCCCACCAGTACCAATCTCCTGTTGAGTCTGTACGTTTCAACATAACAAGAGAAGCGCCTGACGTAAATCCACAGTCCACGTTTGTTGTTCCAGAATGCGTTACTGAACCCACCTTGGATATGCCAGCTAGTGAGGCGAAGAGGTAGGCTATGTAGCTTTTTGTACTTTGATTAAGAACATTATTTGTTCCAACCGTAAAAACAGAACTGGTAGGTGTTGTATTATTAAGTACAGTAGCCCCAGAAAGACTAAATGCTGCCTCATTGCTGTTTAAATAAATTATTCCAGTGTTCCCTAAAGCAACATGATAGGATGCCCATGAATGGACTGCATCTCTACTTTTTATCCACATCATTTCTGGCGCAACAGTTAAATTATGTGATACATTTTGATTAGACCCTGTTCCCGTAAATGCAACGACATCCATGTAGTTAGGCGCACGTTTCCAGAAGTAACCTAGATAATTAGTCCCTAAACCAGTGGCATTATAGTGACCAAACTGTGTGTCTCCAAAATCAAATGCGGCTTGGTTTGTGGCTCCAGCATTAGGGGCGTTGCTGAAAAGATACCCACGAGATGCTAATCTAGCAGACCAATACCTATTATCGCTAGAGGTTTTATGGGTAAACATAGCTAGATCAATAACGTGATCTGATGTAAACGCAGGATTAGTGTTTACAGAAGTTTTAATATCAAACACCTCAGTCGCACTCGTAGGCACAGCAGTAGGGCGGCGTATGGCTATGTAGATGTAGGTTTGTACGGCATTAAAGATATTTATATCCCCCATAACGCCGACTCTAAATCCATTTGAAGTTGGAACAATACCACCCGCC
>Ga0213866_10001498_pt1 | contig 17254 bp, 12 predicted proteins | sample PICome_11_FD_160079 | JGI IMG/M metagenome (GOLD analysis project Ga0213866, IMG submission 160079) | Coastal seawater microbial communities near Pivers Island, North Carolina, United States - PICO284 | ecosystem: Environmental > Aquatic > Marine > Coastal | place: USA: North Carolina...
GCGATGCCGAGTGCGGTGTAGGCGAAGCTCGAGATGGCGTTGACCGGCTGCGCAAGGGCTGCGTTGCGGAGCCGCTCGCAATCTGACGCCCCGATCCCGCCCTCGGCGAGCACCGCAAACACAACCGACATTGTTCCGACCCTAGGACGAGCGAAGCCGGTTTCGCTGGCTATCGTCTCGGCGATGACTGAACAGGACGTGGCGCCCGCACCCGAGGCACCCGCCGTTGCTGCGGTCTCGCGCAAGCGGCTCGCGTTCAAGATAGGGGTCCGCTTGGTGATCCTCGGAGGGGTTCTTGCGTTCGGATGGTTCGTCCTCGTCGGGATCTTCGATGACCTCGACCTGGCCGAGGTCCGGTCGGCGATGAGCGAGCTGAGCGACGCAGAGCGTGCTGCGCTTCTCATGGGTTGGTTGTTGTGGATCGGCGCGCAGGGGTTGCAGACCGCGTCGTTGGTGTCAAAGCTCCCAGCTCGTCGTGGCGCGCTTGCGTATCTGGGGCCGAGTGCGGTTGCGTCGATCGTGCCGGGGCCGAGCGATCTGCCGGTGCGCTACTCGATGTACCAGTCGTGGGGGATCTCGAATCGCGAGGCCGGTACGGCCCTCGCTGCGAACGGCATCTTTTCGGTCGGTTCGCAGCTCGCGCTGCCCGCGTTCGCAGGGGTGGCCATCGCTCTCAGCGGTGTGCAGATCGCCGGATTCTTCTCGATCATCGTCACCGCCACTGTCGTGCTCGCCGTGGTGATCGTGCTCGCTGTCGTCGTCTTGCGCTCCGAGGCACTCACGCGGAAGATGGGTAATCTGGCCGACGGGCCTACACGCAAGCTGGCCAAGTTGTTCCGCAAGGACTCGCCGTCGCGGCCCCTTGGCGACATCGTCACTGAACAGCGTGACCAGGCGCGTGATCACCTGTCCGACAAGTGGCAGGCCGCCACTGCCGCCACCGTGCTCACCGTGGTCGCCAAATGTGCGCTCCTCGTGTTATCGCTGCGATTCGTCGGCATCCCCGAGGCCGACCTGAGTTGGTCAGCGATCTTCGCCGTGTTCGCTCTCGTGGCTGGACTGACGATCATTCCGATCACGCCGGGAAGCGCAGGGGTCAGCGAGATCGCGCTGGTCGGCATGTTGGCCCCTATCGCCGGCTCGCAGTGGGTCAACCAGGTCGCCGCTGGCGTCCTGGTTTACCGCTTGCTGACCTGGCTCGTGCTGATCCCGGTCGGGTTTGGAGTCCTCGGCTGGTGGCGGTTCAGCCTGCGTCGATTGCGCGGCACGAGTTCGCCCGAATCCTGAGTGGTTCAACTGCTCCCCATGTGCGGCGCCACTACGGTGAGGGGGGTGAACAATGAGGGATCACAGCGCCGCTCGCGCGGCGACGTGCTAGTCGATCGACTCGCCGCTTTTCTCGTCCGGTCGCTCTACCGTGAAGTTGACGTCCACACGTCGTCCGCCGCCGCCACCGACGGACCGGCGGTGGTGGTGAGCAACCACTTCGGCGGCGTGGCCGATGCCCTCGTGTTGTTCGGTGTTCTGCCGAGGCGGCCCGGGGTGGTCGCACGCGACACGATTTGGGCGAACCGATTTGTCGGCGCCGCCCTGGACGCGCTGGGAGCGATCCCTGTGCACAAACGCAGCGATGGCGGCGGCGGAGCATCGAACGATGCAATGTTTGCCTCGTGCCACCAGGCGTTGATCGACGGTGGCGACGTGCTCATCTTCCCCGAGGGTGTCACCCGCAACGAGCCGTCAATGGCGCCGGTCAAAACGGGCGCCGCACGCATCGCGCTGGGCGCGAGTTCGGCGGGTTGTGAGGGCCTGGTGGTCGTCCCGGTGGGCATCCATTACGAGAACAAGGCGGCTCTGCGCAGCCGAGTGTTCGTCAACGTCGGCGTTCCGATCAGCATTGACGATTTCATCGCCGAGCGCGCAGGAGCGTCGGCTAATCCGGTGACCAGTGATGACCACGAGTCCGTCAACGACCTCAACGACTGCATCGCAACAGCGCTCCATCGCGTTGCCCCTAACTATGACGACTGGACCGAGCAGCACCTGCTCACACACGCGGCCGAAGTGACCGTTCGTGCTCTGGGCGATGAACCCCGCGCCACGATCGACCGAGGCCTCCGTGACCGACTCGCCAATACGCTCGCCGACCGTTCGGCCCACGACCGCGCTGTGATCTGTGAGAAGACTGCTCGTTACCGCAACGACCTCGATGCGATTGGCTACACCGACGCCGAGTTGGTCGGCCGGATCAGCACTGGTCGCCTGGTGGCGGACCTGTTCGTTCAACTCCTGCTCGGCCTTGTAATACTGCCGTTCGCATTCGTCGGGGCGGTCATCAACGTGATTCCATTCCTAGTCGTTCGGCTCATCGGAAGCCGGCCCCTTTCGCCGTCGATGATGGCCACGGTGAAACCGCTCGCAGCCGCAGGAGCGTTTGGGCTCACATGGGCTGTGGTTATGTGGTTTGCGTGGCGTGCCGTCGGGTGGCCGGGCCCGCTGCTCGCCCTCCTGTTGCTGCCCGTATACCTCGCAGCGGTGATTGCCCTCGTTGATAGAGCCACCGTGATGTGGCGCATGGTCCGTCGGCGCCGTGCCCGCCCGTCGGGCGATGGGCTCGCCGACGACGTGATCGAAGCTCGCCGGGCCGTGATTGAGGTCGTGGCTGCGTGAACGAGTTAAGCACCAGTGACTGGGTCGTCCTCGTGGTCATCGCGCTGCCGTTCGTCGTGGTGTGGATCGGCACGATCATCGAGGTCGTGCGCCGCCCCGATCTACGTGGACTGCGATTCGTCGTTTGGGTCGTGGTACTGCTGTTCTTCCCGCTGGTGGCGGTCGCCGCGTACGTGGTCGTCCGGCGACCCTTGCCGAAGACCATCGACGCCACGGTGGGTGCAACTACGCGAGCTGAGCAGTTCGTCGAGCTTGCCGAGCAGCGTCAGGTCGGGCAGATCGATGACAGAGCATTCAAAGTAAGGGCTGCTGGGCTACTTCCCGGGACGCCGTCGTCTGGCGAATGACGCAGCACGCACTCATTCTCGGTATTTCGTGAGGTCCAGGATGTCTTCGACCGCACGGCTTCAAGAAAGGTTGGCAGGTTGACCGTGCATAGACGCTCGTCAAACGATCTGATCCGACTCCCCTGCGGCGACGAGAATGAACTCGTCGTCGACGTATCGACTGGTGCGCCTACGGTGGTCTACTGGGGTGTACCGCTCGGCAGTGATGCCAGGGTCGCTGCTGTGCTGGCTGCGCTCGACCGTCCCGTTGTGGCCGGCGCAGGCATCGATGCTGTTGCGCCTTTGAGTCTTGTACCCGAGCACGGAGCTGGCTTTCCGGGTCGACCTGGCCTCGTCGGGCGGCGTGGCGGCGGACGCTCCTGGGCGCCTCGTTTCACGACGGTCGGCCATCGAGTCGATGGGGCGACGCTGGTCGTCGAAGCGGCGGACGACTTGGCTGGACTTGCGCTCACGACATCGATCTCGTTGGGCGACGTGCTTCGCGTGTCGGCGGAGTTGACTAACTCGTCTGGACGCCGGTACTCGCTCGACTCGCTCACCGTTACGATGCCGATCCCCGATCATCTCGACGAGTTGTTGACGTTTGACGGCCGATGGATCCGCGAGTTTCACGAACAGCGGCGACCCTGGCTACATGGTGGACATCTCATCGAGAATCGAACCGGTCGCACGTCGCACGAGCACGTTCCGGTGGTGTTCGCCGGCACGCATGGCTTCGGCGAATGGCACGGAGAGGTGCTTGGCGCTCACATCGCGTGGAGCGGAAACCATCAACTCGTCGTGGACCGTCTTGCCGATGGACGCCGCTATGTGCAGGGTGGTGAACTGCTCCACCCGGGCGAGGTGGTACTCGAGGCGGGCGAGTCGTACGCCACGCCCGACCTCATCCTTACTCGCTCTGACCGCGGTCTCACTCCGGCGACTTGGTGGTACCACCGCGCTATACGTTCTATGACGAGCCACCCAACCTCGCCGCGCCCAGTGCTCGTCAACACCTGGGAGGCGGTGTATTTCGACCACGACCCTCGTCGGCTCTGCGAGTTAGCAACTACGGCTGCTGACCTCGGGGTCGAGCGGTTTGTGCTCGACGATGGCTGGTTCGCTTCGCGGCGTGATGATACGAGTGGCCTCGGTGACTGGTGGGTGTCGTCTGATGTGTATCCCGACGGGCTCGCTCCGCTGATTGAGCACGTCACATCGCTCGGTATGGACTTCGGAATCTGGGTTGAACCAGAGATGGTCAGTGCGGACAGCGACGTTTATCGCAAGCACCCGAACTGGGCGCTCACCACGTCGGGGTACGACGCCGTCACCGGCCGCAATCAGCTTGTGCTTGATCTCGCGATCCCCGACGCGTACGCCCATGTGCATGGTCAGCTCGATGCGCTGCTGACCGATCACGACATCCGTTACATGAAGTGGGATATGAACCGTGCTCACGCCCAGGGTTCCGGAATCGATGATGCAGCTGGCGCCCACGATCAGACGCTCGCTGTGTATCGGCTCATCGACGCATTGCGGGCTGCGCACCCCGACGTCGAGATTGAGTCGTGCGCGTCAGGCGGTGGGCGCCTCGATCACGAGATCCTGCGGCGTACCCAGCGCGTTTGGGTCAGCGACTGCAACGACCCTCTCGAACGCCAGCGTATTCAGCGGGGTGCGTCGATGCTTATCCCGCCTGAGGTGATGGGCGCGCATATTGGGCCACCTCGCTCGCATACGACTGGGCGCACCCAAACGCTTGCGTTCCGGGCGGCGACAGCGCTGTTTGGTCACCTCGGGGTCGAGTGGGATATCACGTCGCTCGACGATCGGGAGCGAGAGGGATTGCGCGCAGTAATCAGGCGGTACAAAAACCATCGAGATCTGCTCCACTCGGGTGACGTCGTCCGGTTCGACACCGATGAACACTCGCTCGCGCACGGTGTGTACGCCGCCGACCGCTCCGAGGCCATCGTGTTGTACGCACAACTCGCAACCGCTCCGTCGCTCACGCCCGCTTCGCTGCGACTACCCGACCTTGAGCCTGAGGCCAGCTATCGCGTCGAGGTGCTGGAGCTTGCACGAAGCCGGTGGGGGCCAGCGGTGTCGCAACCGTCGTGGCTCGGTGACGGGATCGAACTCACCGGTGCCCAACTCGCTGCACACGGGATGAGACCACCAGTCCTGTACCCGGAGTCAGCGGTGCTCTTCCATCTTCGGCGTACCCGTTCGGCTACCCCAACGCCGGCGAACCATTAGTCGGCCTGATCCGACGGCAGGTGCGGTCATGATTCCGGAGTCGACGATCCGAGTTGCTGAGGCGATCGAAGAAATCGCTGCTCTCTCACACAGCGAGTAAGACTTCAGCTCACAGGTCGAGAGCGATTTCGTTGCCAACGCCACGTGCGCACCTATCACAAAGCACACTCGGGCTACCGATGTCGCAGCCTGGAATCGGTGATGGCCGGACCGATGCCGACCGAGCTGCTCGCTTTAAGGCAAAACGCGTCCCGGGCGAGAGTCGCCGGGTGGAAGGGGAAGCCCTTCTCGATGTCGTCGGCGTCACCGGCGATTGCACGGCTGGTTGGCTGCGCGTTGGCCGTGGCGATCGACGCGTCGTTGCAGGAAGTGGGCGATGGCAACGAAGCCTGGAGACAATTGGGCCAGGCAGGGGAGAGGAAGCACAGATAGCCTCGCCGGGGTGTCCGATAGCGCTGGTCTCACCACCGACGACATCGCCAAGGTCGCTCGACTCGCCCGGCTCAGCCTCACAGATCAGGAGCTGGCGCAGGCGACGAGTGAGCTCACGGCGATGCTCGATCACTTCGCCGACATCGATGCCCTCGATCTGGACGGCGTTGAGCCGATGAACAATCCGACTGGCCTGGTCAACGTCATGCGTGACGACGTTGTAGGCAGCACCCTTGACCGTGACGAAGTGCTCGCCGCCGCACCGGTTGCTGAAGACGACCGTTTCCGCGTCCCGCCGATCATCGGATTGGACGACTGATGACAGACACCAACACTCCCGCCGGCGTGCCGACCGCCGTCGACATCTCCTGGAACGTCCGGAATGGCGTCACCAAGGCCGTCGACGTCGTCGAACAGCACCTCGCCGTTATTCACGAGCGCGAGGACGACGTGCACGCCTTCAACCTCGTGCTCGTCGAAGAAGCCCTCGGGCGCGCCGCTCAACTCGACAACGACCAGTCGCTGGGTAAGACCCTCGGCCCGCTCGCCGGCGTGCCGGTCGCGCTCAAGGACAACATGTGCACGCGTGGCATTCCCACTACGTGCTCGTCGAAGATCCTTGAGGGCTGGAAGCCGCCGTACGACGCCACCGTCGTCACTCGTCTTCACGATGCTGGCGCCGTGGTAGTCGGCAAGACGAACCTCGATGAGTTCGCGATGGGCTCTTCGACCGAAAACTCGGCATTCGGCCCAACCAAGAATCCCCTCGACCTCACCCGCGTCCCTGGCGGTTCGTCCGGTGGCTCCGCCGCCGCCGTCGCTGCCGGGTTCGCCAGCGTGAGCCTCGGCTCCGATACCGGTGGCTCTATTCGTCAACCCGCAGCGCTGTGCGGCCTCGTCGGTGTTAAGCCGACCTATGGCGCAGTCAGTCGCCTCGGGCTTATTGCCTTCGGTTCGAGCCTCGACCAGATCGGTCCCTTCGCTCGCAATGTCGCCGATGCAGCCCTCGTCACCGAGGTCATCTCGGGCTACGACGCAGGTGACTCCACGTCTATTCAACAGGGTCCGCTCGACATCACCCGCACCCTCGACTTCGGTGTCGCCGGCCTCCGCGTCGGGCGCATCGCCGACCTTCCCAAAGGGGCCGACCCCGACGTCGTCGCCCGAGTCAACGGAGCCTTTGACGCACTCTGCGACGCGGGTGCGGAGATCGTCGACGTATCGGTGCCGGCGTTCAACTACGGCCTCACCGCTTACTACCTTGTGGCGCCGGCCGAGGCGTCGAGCAACCTCGCTCGCTTCGATGGCGTCCGATTTGGTCATCGCGCTGAAGCTCCCGACACGAATGCGATGTACATGGCCACCCGCACCGAAGGATTCGGCGCCGAGGTCAAGCGCCGGATCATGCTCGGAACGTACGCCCTGTCGGCGGGATACTACGACGCCTACTACGGCCGTGCCCTCAAGGTGCGTCGTCGCATCGCCGACGACTTCGCCGCCGCCTATGGACAGTGCGACGTCATGGTCTTGCCGTCGTCGCCGTCCGTCGCCTTCGAGTTTGGCTCGAAGACTGCCGACCCGCTCGCCATGTACCTGTGCGACACGTACACGATTCCGTCGAATCTGTCAGGCGACCCGGCGATGAGCGTGCCGTTCGGCACGGGTGCCGACGGCCTCCCGGTCGGAGTGCAGATTCTGGCCCCTGCCATGCAAGAGGCTCGCATGTTCCAAGTGGCTGCGGAACTCGAACGACGAGCCCCCACCCCGGTCGAATGGGACGAATCATGACGATCGAAGCCACGTGGGGGCACCGTGGGTACGAGATGGTCGTTGGCCTTGAGGTCCACGTTGAGCTCGCCACTGCCACCAAGCTCTTCTCGGCGTCGCCGAACCGGTTCGGCGACGAGCCGAACACCAACATCGACCCCGTCACGCTCGGCCTGCCCGGAGCGCTGCCGGTCCTCAACCGGCACGCGGTCGAGCTAGCGATGAGGCTTGGCTTGGCTCTGAACTGCACGGTGCAGAAATCGACCTTTGCTCGGAAGAACTACTTCTATCCGGACATGCCGAAGGCGTATCAGATCAGCCAGTACGACGAGCCGATGAACGTGAACGGTTGGCTTGATCTACCCGACGGCTTCCGCGTGGGTATCGAGCGTGCTCACATGGAGGAAGACACCGGCAAAACCACCCACATCGGTGGAACTGGAGGCCGCATCCACGGCAGCGACTACTCGCTCGTTGACTTCAATCGCGCCGGCGTGCCTCTGGTCGAGATTGTGTCGAAGCCCGACATTCGTTCCCCTGATCAGGCCAAGGCGTACGTCGCCGAGTTGCGTGCGGTCCTCGAGGCCACCAACGTGTCCGACGCGAAGATGGAAGAGGGCTCGATGCGTGTCGATGTCAACGTGTCTGTTCGCAAGCCGGGTGCGGAACTTGGCACTCGCTGTGAGATCAAGAACGTCAACTCTGTCCGTTCGGTTGCTCGTGCCACCGACTACGAGGCTCGGCGTCAGGTTGCCCTCATTGAGGCCGGCGATCAAGTCATTCAGCAGACCCGCCACTGGGACGAGAATGACGGCAAGACCCACACGTTGCGCTCGAAGGAGGACGCCGACGACTACCGGTATTTCCTTGAACCCGACCTTGTCGTAGTCGACCCTGATTCCGAGTGGATCGAACGCATCCGTACCTCGCTCCCCGTGCTGCCGGCGCAGCGGCGGTCGGCGCTCGCCGAGGCGACTGGGCAGGATGCCGACAGCGAAGCCGTCACGGTCGTAGTCGAGCGGGGCCAAGACCAGTATGTGCTTGATGTTGGTGCAGCTGGAGGTGCCGTCGGCAGGGCACTCGTCCTAGTAAAAGAAGCCTTCGCCGACGAAGCCGCCGCACCGAGCGTGCCCGCCGCCGACCTTGCGAAGCTCACAACGCTCGCTGCCGACGGTGCTGTCACGGCTACCCAAGCCAAGCAGATTCTCGCTCTGCTTATCGACGGCGGCGGCGGCGACGCCGAGGCCATCGCAGCTGAGATGGGTTTCGAGGCGATGGATTCCACCGAGCTCGAAGCGATGGTAGATAGGGCCATCGCCGACAACGCTGACGCCTGGGCCAAGTTCTGCGCTGGCGAAAGCAAGGCGATGGGCGCGCTCGTCGGTGCCGTGATGAAGGCGTCGACGGGCCAAGCCGACGGCAAGGCTGTCAGTGCCCTACTCAACCAGAAGAGGGGTTGAGCCCGATCAGCGTTTGGGCCTCAAACACTCTGGGCCGGTTGACGAGTGCGGGCGCCTCGAACGCTGCGACATGGAATCTGCCAGTGATGCGGCGGACACGGCTAACTAAATCTTGATGTGGCACGGTGCCGATCCCTCAGGCGTCGTCCTCCTTTGGGCCGGGGGTTCTGAGCTCATCTCAGCTTTCGACGCTGCATACGAGTACGAGTTAGTCGACGCGTGCGCAGGGCTCTAAATCCCCCCAGCTAGTCAGACCAGTTGGTCGTCAAGCCAGGCAACTATCTCGGCGAGCACCTCACGATGTTCGGGTTCGTTCAACGCCTCGTGGCGTAGGTCAGGCCATACCCGACGGGTGACGCCGGGGAGCTTTGCGAGTGGCTCGGACGCGCTGGGCGGAACGAGGGTGTCGGCATCTCCGTGAAAGACATAGGTTGGCACGCGAAGCCGATCGAGCCGCGGGCCGGTCTCGTCCATCGCTGCAAGGACCGCTCGCCCGAGCGCGGCGGTCGCACCGTCGACGCGCAACGGGTCGTTCTCGTAGGCCTCCTGCACGGCAACGTCACGCGAAAGCACCGACCCGTCGAACGCCGACCTGATGTAGAGCTTCGGGGCAATCTTGCCGAGGACCGGCGCAGCCTTACGCTGCCAGGTTGGTGCCTCTGCGTCGAGCGCAGGAGCGCTCAGGATCGCCATGTCAGGTTGGGGGCGCTCCGACACGAGATATGCGGTCGACACCAACCCACCGAGTGAGTGGCCCATCAAAATCACCGGTACCCCGAGCGAGCGCCGGTCGTCGATGAGCGCCTCGACGTCCTGCAGGAACTCGTCGAAATTTTCGACGAATGCTCGAGCACCTTCGGTGTGGCCAAATCCCCGCTGGTCATGGGCGATCACGTCGATGCCAACGGCAGCGAGGGACGCACCGACGTGTTCATAGCGGCCGCTGTGCTCGCCAATGCCGTGGACGAGCAGCATTGCCGCCCGAGGTGATTGGACCAACCAGCGTCGTCGGAACTGGGCACGCCCGTCCGCAGCAGTTCCGTAGAGCGAAAATGACTGATTCACCTGAATGACGCTAGCGGTCACCACTTATCCCAACTTCGGACGAGTCAGGCGGTGGCGACTCGGTTGGTCTTCGCAAGGCGAGGAGGGAGCGGGAATTTGTCGGCGTAGCGAGCGAAGAGCGGACCGGCGATGGCCGTGATTAGCACGTATCCGGCAGCTAGGGCGCCTAATTCTGACCCGTCGGCGAGGCCAGCACCGAGCGCTGCGATGACAATCGAAAACTCTCCTCGGGCGACGAGCGTGAACCCAACTCGCAGGCGTCCCCGTGGACCAGCGCCTACCCGGTTACCCGCATACCAACCGGTAACGACCTTCGTTACGCAGGTGACTACTGCGAGGGCGAACGCTGGTCCAGCTGCAGCGAAAAGGTCGGCGGGATCGATTTGGAACGAGAAGAAGACGAAGAACGTCGCAGCGAACAGGTCTTGTAAGGGGCTCATCAATCGCTCAGCTCGTTCGGCAACGGGGCCTGACAGCGCGAGCCCGACCAGGAAGGCGCCGATCGCCCCCGACACCTCGAGCGATTGGGCGCCGCCAGCGACCAGCAGAGTCACACCGAATACTCCGAGCAGCAGCGATTCGTCCGAACGAGCGTCGAGCAACGCCGTGATCTTGGTGCCGAACCGTAGCGCAACGATCAGGATCACGATCACCGTGATGAGTGCGATCGCGACACTCAGAGAAATGTCTTGGGCGGAACCGCCGACGATAAGCGCCGCCACGACCGGGAGGTATACCGCCATGGCGAGATCCTCAATGACGAGCAGGTTGAGAATCGCTGGGGTTTCTCGGTTGGCGAGCCGCCCAAGATCGCTGAGAACCTTGGAGATTATGCCGCTCGACGAGATCCACGTGACGCCACCGAGCAACACGGCGGCGAGTGGCTCCCAGCCGAGCAGTATCCCGAGACTAAAGCCGGGGACGGCGTTGGCGAGCATGTCGAGCATGCCAGTTGGCAGTCCGGTCCGGAGGCCGTTGCGAAGTTCGCTCTCGGAGTACTCGAGACCCAGCGTGAACAACAGCAACAGCACGCCAATTTCGGCGGCGAGCGCAATGAAGTTTTCGCTTACGTCGACCTCGGCGATTCCGCCGCTGCCGAAAGCGAGCCCAGCGATGAGATAGAGCGGGACGGCGGAGATGCCGAGTCGGCTTGCAACCCTCGACAAGATCGCCAGGCCGAGGGCGATCAGCCCGATCTCGACGAACGCAAGCGCAGTGTCGCTGTCACCCGCCGCTAGGACTCCGACGTTCGCGCTCATGACGCTATGAGCCGTCGCGGTGAAGTCGGATCGAGAAGCGGATGCACGAGGGTTCGGTCACGTTGGAGCGATCAGCTGGCGAACGCTCGCCAGACCATCGACCGTTCCGACGGCGACGATCACATCGTGGGCCTCAAGCCCAAACGATGGCCCTGGTGCCGGGTGTGGATCTGAGCCCCGTATGACTGCAACGATCGACACGCCAGTCTTAGTGCGGAAGGCACCGTCGCCGATGGTCTTGCCGGCCAGCGGCGAAGCGGTCTCGATCGTGAGCCATTCGATGGCGAGTCCCTCGATCTCCTGCTGGACGGCCTCGACTGCGGCGTTGACCTGGCTGACCCCGAGCATCTCGGCGAGGGTCCGGGCATCGCCTTCCTGCAGCGACATTTGCATCGAGCAGGTGTCGGGATCGTCGGCGCTGTAAACGACGATGTCGCGGCGTCCGTCCTTGTGGACCAGTACGCCGACCTCTCGGCCGTCGTCCGTGGTGAAGTCGTGCTTCACTCCAACGCCGGGCAGCTTCGTTTCTCTGACAACGGCCATCGTCACAGTCTGCCGTGAAGCCGCCGATCGCACCCCATCAGCTCGTACCGGGTGCCGTTGAGCGTGTTGGCCAACTCGTCATCGCCGTACGGAGGAGTGCAGTGCACTTGGTAGGTGCGTAAAGCCGTTCGGTACGATCGTCCGTATGTCCGGCGACACGCAGAACACCCAGGTCGACGTCAAACCCCGCTCGCGCGACGTCACCGACGGGATGACAAAGGCGCCCTCTCGGTCGATGCTCCGCGCAATCGGCATGACCGATGACGATTGGGACAAGCCCCAGATCGGCATTGCGTCGGCGTGGAACGAGGTCACGCCATGCAATATGACGCTGCGTAAGCTCGCCGAGCACACGAAAGACGGGGTGCGTGCGGGCGGTGGCTTTCCTCTCGAGTTTGGCACGATCACCGTGTCCGATGGGATCTCGATGGGGCACGAAGGTATGCGAGCCTCGCTCGTGTCACGCGAGGTCATCACCGACTCGGTTGAAACGGTCGTGCACGCCGAACGCCTTGATGGTTTCGTCGGCCTCGCTGGTTGCGATAAGTCGATCCCAGCGATGCTCATGGCCGCTGCCCGGCTCGATCTCGCCAGCGTTTTTGTTTATAACGGCTCAATTATGCCGGGCGACCACCGGGGCACAGCGCTCGACATCACGTCGGTGTTCGAAGCGGTCGGGGCGTGCGCCGCAGGTGTGATTTCCGAAGATGAGCTCCACGAGATTGAGACCAGGGCCTGCCCAGGGGAAGGCGCCTGCGGCGGCATGTTCACTGCGAACACGATGAGCTCAATCGCCGAAGCACTCGGCATGTCGCTGCCGGGCACAGCGTCGCCGCCCGCGATCGATGGTCGCCGTGAGGTGGACGCTCGCCTAGCAGGTGAGGCGGTGGTCAACATGCTCCGGCTCGGCATCACGCCGCGTCAGATCATGACCAAGAACGCGTTCGAGAACGCTATCGCGATCACCTCGGCGCTTGGTGGCTCCACCAACGCTGTGCTTCACATCTTGGCGATCGCGAACGAGGCTGGGGTACATCTGGATCTCGACGACTTCAACCGCATCGCCGATCAAGTGCCGCACATCGCTGACATGAAGCCGGGCGGCAAGTTCCACATGAGCGATCTTGACCGCGTCGGCGGCGTACCCGTTGTGCTGAAGATGCTGCTCGACGCCGGTCACCTCCACGGCGATGTCATCACTTGCACCGGCAAGACCATGGCCGAGAACCTTGCTGAGATTGACCCGCCCGCCGCCGACGGCGTCGTTGTGTATCCACTCGATCAGCCGATCCACGACGAGGGCGGGATAAATATTCTCCGAGGGTCGCTTGCCCCGGAGGGTGCCGTGGTGAAGGTCGCAGGCCTGTCCGACGAGCAGAAGCACTTCGAGGGTCCGGCTCGTGTGTTCGACGACGAGCAGTTCGCAATGGATGCAATCCTTGCCGACAACATTGACCCCGGTGACGTAATCGTCATCCGCTACGAAGGGCCAAAGGGCGGCCCCGGTATGCGAGAAATGTTGGCCATCACCGGTGCGCTCAAAGGTGCTGGACGAGGGAGCGACTGCGCCCTCATCACTGATGGCCGCTTCTCCGGCGGTACGTGGGGCTTCTGCATCGGCCATGTTGCCCCTGAGGCGGTCGACGGCGGTCCGATCGCATTCGTCGAAGAGGGTGACCGCATCCGGATTGACGTGCCCTCTAAGTCGCTTGATCTTCTCGTCGACGATGAGGTGTTGGCGCAGCGCAAGAACGGTTGGCAGCCAAACCCGCCGCGCTACACGACAGGTGTGCTCGGAAAGTACGCCAAGCTTGTGCAGGGGGCCGAGACCGGAGCCATCACCAACACGCTCTGAACCCCAATCGTTTTCGCGATCAGGATTTTGCGTGAATAGTGAGGGATTTGCTGCTGCTAGTGCCTCCCCAGGGGCTCGAACCCTGAACCAATGGATTAAAAGTCCACTGCTCTACCATTGAGCTAGAGAGGCGGGGCGCACGAGGAAACTCGCACGGGTACGCGCAAGGTTAGAGGGCCGGGAGCGAACACGAACATGAATCGTGCGCAACTCTTGTTTTGTTGCAATGAGGCGGGAAGCCGTCTTCAAGCCAGGAGCATCTGCGGGGTGATCATTCAAAACGGGGCGGGGGCGGTGCTTGACTGCTACTGCCGAGCCATCGCTACCTTGAAGCGCTCTTCAGGCGTGATCAAGTGATCCAGATCTTCGGCGTTCTCGTCAATGTCGATTTGCACCCAGTGGACCGTGCCATTGAATTCGTTGTCTTTGTCCCCGTAGTCGGCTGATACCGGCGAGGACTCGTCGCTACCGACATCGCAGGTGTCTGTTCCAAAGATCATCGGCACCGTGTGGTCAACGCGTCCGGCGCCGTCCTGTTCACCGTCGATGTACAGCCGCACATCGCCGCCCTTGGCGAGGCCGCCGCCGTCGTAGTCGAACTCAAGCCGAACCTGATGCTTGCCAACGGGGATTTGTTGGCCACTCTCGGCGAAATACTGCTCGATACCGAAGAAGTTGTAGCAGTGCTTGAGTTTTCCGTCGTTCGCGTAGAGACTCCACCCTCCGATGCCGGCGCCAAAGGAGATGATGACTCCGGTTGCTCCCGATTCAGGGACCTCGATCTCGGCGGTCACGGCGTACGACTTGTTGTGGAGGTTCAAAATGGCATGCTCTGGGAGTCGACGCATGCCGCCGAACAAGAGCTGGGTCTTCCCCTTGATCAGCTGTGGCCGCCCAGCTATGTCGGAATTGAACCGCTCGAACGTGCGGTCATCAAGTGGGAGCACGTTGTACTTCGCAGCCTCGATCAGGAACAAGCGCTGCATCTCGGCGAGTTTCTCCGGATGGGTTGCCGCCAGGTCATTCGACTGGGTCCAGTCGACGTTGGTGTCGTACAGCTCCCAGACGTCCTCGTCGAAGGATCGTTCAAGTGGTCCTACCCACGGCACGGTGTGTCGGGTGACGGCTGTCCAGCCGTTGTGGTAGATCCCGCGGTTGCAGAACATTTCGAAGTACTGCGTCGTGTGAAACTCTGGCGCATCAGAGTCCTTGAAAACACCGAGCATGCTGGTGCCTTCAAATGGTGCCTGCTGGACGCTGTTCACGATTGTCGGAGCCGGGATTCCAGCCGCTTCAAGGATGGTGGGTGCTACGTCGATCACGTGGGAGAACTGCGAACAGACGTCGCCCTTTCCCTTGATGCCATTCGGCCAATGGACGATGGTGCCGTTGCGGGTCCCACCCCAGTGCGATGCGACCTGTTTCGTCCATTGGAAGGGGGTATCCATGGCGTGTGCCCAGCCGACGGCGTAGTGATTGGATGCCTCCGGCCCGCCAAAGTCGTCGATTTTGCTCATGAGAAACTCAGGCGTCTCGATCGTGCCCATGCCGTTGAGCACAGCAACCTCGTTGAAGCAGCCATTCGGGGTTCCCTCTGCTGAAGCCCCGTTGTCACCGATGATGTAATAGATCAGGGTGTTATCGAGGATGTCGAGATCCTCAAGCGAGTCAACCAGCCGCCCGATGTGGTGATCGGTGTGCTCGAGGAAGCCAGCGTAGGTCTCCATTTCCCGGGCGAGAATCGGCTTCAGTTCCTCCGGCATGTCGTCATACGCAGAAATTTCTTCTGGGCGTTCGGTGAGGACGGCGTCCGGCGGGATGACGCCGAGCGCCTTCTGACGCTCAAACATCTCCTCCCGGAGGCGGTCCCAACCGCCGTCGAACCTTCCGCGGTACTTCTCGATCCACTCCTGTGGCACATGGTGCGGAGCGTGGGTGGCCCCCGGTGCGTAATACATGAAAAATGGCTTGTCGGCCATCAGCGCCTTCTGTTGACGCACCCAGCCGATCGCTTTATCGGTCATGTCCTCGGTGAAGTGGTATCCCTCGTCAGGAGTCTTGTTTGGTTCGATCGGAGTCGTGCCCTCATACAGAGACGGGTAGTACTGATCGGCCTCGCCTCCAATGAAGCCGTAGAAGTATTCGAATCCGCCGCCGCCGGTGGGCCACGAGTCAAACGGGCCCATCGGGCTCGTGTGCCACGTTGGTATCTCGTGGCACTTCCCAAACTGGGCAGTTGAATAACCGTTGAGCTTGAGGGTCATTGCGACGGGCGCCTTGTCCTTAGGAAGGACTGTGGTGTAGCCGGGCGCAGAAGTGGCTATCTCGGTGACACCTCCCATGTTCACCGAGTGATGATTACGACCGGTCAGCAGCGCCTGGCGTGTAGGCGAACACAAAGCCGTCGTATGGAATCGGTTGAGCTTGAGCCCTCCACTGGCGAGCCGCTCGGCTGTCGGGGTGTTCACCGGTCCGCCGAACGCACTGCTTGCGCCGAACCCGCAGTCATCGAGCAGGATCACGATCACATTTGGTGCACCCTCGGGAGGACGAACATCCCTGATCGGGGGGAAACTCGAAGCGGGGTCCTTTGCGTCGTAGGTGGTCAGTCCCACATGCTTTACGTCAGGAATTGGGAGGATTGCGCGCTGCGTTTCATGGCTCATGACGGACAGAATGGCCGACGAGTACCGCATCTTGCAAGGTGGCGGCGGCAAATTGATCGGGTTCAAGCTGGCAGGGGCGCAGCGGCGCACTTAGACCACTTGACCAACAGCAGTGGCCGCACGGTCAACACCTAGTTCGTCCCCACACTGCGGAGGAAGGTTTCGTACTGGTCAACGCCGGTATCAGCTGAGCAGCCTGTGCGTAGGGAACCGGGAGTCGGCGCTTACCACCAGTGGTGTTCGTTATCAATCTGATCTGGCGCTCGCACACCAAATTCAGCTCGGATCCAATCGAGAGGCTTCGGCGCAAGAGCTACATGGTCTATCAGGGAAAAATCATTGGTGCAGCCGGCTCCTCGACGCATTTCGTTTGCGAAGAACGCTGCAGCTGACGCGTCGGCCAAGAGGCCTGAGTCGGCCTGCTTGAGATGAGCTGGAACAGCGAAACCAGCTTCGTGAGCGACGAGCGAAGCGAGAAGCGCTCCTCGGTTGATGCGATTGTTGTTCATTCCGAACTGGAAGGCACTCAGTGCGACTTCAGCAAGCGGTGTGGTCGAGAGGCCAGCGATGGTGTGAGTCATATCGTGCGCAACGAAGAAGTGATGATCTGTTGAGACCTCTTCACCTGGGAGGCTGAGACCAAACTTCTCGTAGAAGGACAGGTAGGCGCGTCCGAGCGACCCCGAGGGCAGGTCCGACCACCTTCGAAGTAGCTTCGATAATTCTCGCTCCTTGCGGGCTGGGCCTGGTCTCTCTGTCGGCAGCGACGGTTCCGCCCGGTCAGACAAGTTTGCTGTCAAAAACCTTTCGTAATCGCGGGCTGCTACCTCAACGCCATTGTTGACGAGGTCACGAAACATCACAAGGTCGTCACCTCGAACATTGAGTGCATTCGAGTACGCCTGGACTTTCTCCACCTGCGCCGCGGTTAGGGGGTGTCGGCAAGCTT
>Ga0213866_10001501_pt1 | contig 17236 bp, 12 predicted proteins | sample PICome_11_FD_160079 | JGI IMG/M metagenome (GOLD analysis project Ga0213866, IMG submission 160079) | Coastal seawater microbial communities near Pivers Island, North Carolina, United States - PICO284 | ecosystem: Environmental > Aquatic > Marine > Coastal | place: USA: North Carolina...
GAATCCGGCCAACTGATGTGTGAAGGCGTGAGCGCCGAAGCTCTTTCCAAAGAGTACGGCACTCCCCTCTACGTCTACTCCGCGGGCGCATTCCGCAAGCAGTACAACGATCTAGCGAATGCCTTCGCCGAAGTGAATCCGCTGGTCTGCTACTCGGTGAAAGCCAACTCCACGCTCGGCGTGTTGAAGGTGCTTAAAGATGAAGGCAGCGGATTTGACTGCGTCTCGATGGGCGAGATCATGCGCTGCCTCAAGATCGGCGCCGACCCCAAGAAGCTTGTATTCGCTGGCGTTGGCAAGACGCCTGCTGAAATCGAGTTCGCGATCAACACCGGCATCCTGATGTTTAACGTGGAGAGCGAGAACGAGCTCGAAACGATCGGCGCCGTCGCAAAGACACTCGGCAAGACCGCCGGCATCGCGCTGCGCCTCAATCCCGACGTCGATCCGAAGACGCACACCTACATCACCACCGGCAAACGCGAGAACAAGTTCGGCATCGACTTTGCGCGCGCCGAGGCCTGCCTTGCGCGCATCAAGGATCACCCCGGCCTTGAGCTGAAGGGCGTTCACCTGCACATCGGCTCGCAGATCACGATCGACTCGCCGCACGCTGAGGCGGTCGCGAAGGTCGCACCCTTCATCCAGAAGATCAAGGACGAGGGCCATCCGATCGAATTCATGAACGTCGGCGGCGGATTCGGCATCAGCTACGAAGGCGACGAAGGCCTGCCGATCAGCGCTTTTGCCGAGAAGCTCGTGCCTGCTGTGAAGGCGACGGGCTTGCGCATGGTGACTGAGCCTGGGCGCTTCATCGCGGGCAACTCGGGCATCATGCTTTCGCGCGTGATCTACCTGAAGAAGTCGGGCGACAAGACCTTTGCGATTGTTGACGGCGCGATGAACGACCTGCTGCGCCCCAGCATTTACAACGCTTTCCACCGCGTGTGGCCGGCCGATCAGGCTTACCGCAAGATGAACGCGGGCGAGGGCGTGAACGTCGACGTGGTCGGTCCGATCTGCGAGAGCGGCGACTTCTTCGCCAAGGATCGCCAGCTTCCTGCGATGAAGGAAGGCGAGCTGATCGCGGTCTTCAGCACCGGCGCTTACGGCTTCGTGATGGCGAGCAACTACAACACGCGCCCGCGCGCGGCTGAGCTGCTGGTTGACGGCGACAAGGTGACGGTCGTGCGCAAGCGCGAGACTTACGACGATCTGCTCGCGCACGAGCTTGAAGCGATTGCGTAGAGAGGTTAGAGCGCGTCATTTCGACGACCGAAGGGAGGAGAAATCTCAGACGTATCCGCTACGAAAGGCTCGACGCTTTTGGCTTCCGGTCTATCTGAGATTTCTCGGCTTCGCCTCGAAATGACGCGGCTCAACGCTCCGACATGTGGAGGCCCGAACTATGTCTGATCTACCCGGCATGCTCGTTGTGCTCTCAGGTCCCGCAGGCGTTGGCAAGTCCACCGTCGGCGAGCGGCTGCTGGAGCAGCATCCCGACATCACCCGCGTGATCACCGCGACCACGCGCGCGCCTCGCGGCCAAGAAGTAGACGGCGTCGATTACCACTTCTACACGCCGGAAGACTTCCTGCGCGAGGTCGAAGCGGGCCTCTTTCTTGAGCACGCCGAGGTTCACGGCAATCTCTACGGAGCGCCGCTCAAGTCGGTGGTCGGGCCGATGCTTGAGGGCAAGATTGTGCTCGCGATTATCGACGTTGATGGCGGAGCGCAGGTGCGGGATCTGGAGCTTGATGCGCAGTTGCTCTTCCTCGATCCGCCTTCGCGCGAAGCGTTGATCCAGCGTTTGACTGGCCGCGGCACGGAAGAGGACGCCGCCGTAAAGAAGCGCCTTGCGCGCGTAGAGCGTGAGCTTGCAGCCGGCGAGCACTATCATCAGCGCATCGTGAACGATGACATTGATGCTTGCGTGCGCGATGTGCGCAACGCGATTGATGCCGCCCGCGCTGAGCTTGCCGCCAAGCGCGACGCAGGCGAAACGCTCTACCCCGGCTTGGCCAAGCTGCCACAGATCGGAAAAGAGTGAGTAGCACGGAGCATTGGAGGAACTGAGACCACGGAGAGAATCTGAATACTCGGACTAGCCCAGCCAATTCGCCTGCGGCAAAACCAATTCTCGGTGAACTCCGTCCCTCAGAAATCTCAGTGTTACTCACTCCCAAAAAACACTATGGAAACTCGCATCGGCAAACACCTCGCGATCGACCTTGGCGACAAGCGCACCGGCTTGGCGATTTGCGATGCCTATGGGATTTTCCCAGCACCCCTCACCACGCTGCATATCGAGAGTCGCGATGAGCTTGCTGCGAAAATCGTGAAGCTCTGCGAAGAGCAAGAAGTTGAACAGATCGTGATCGGTCTGCCCCTGCACATGGACGGCCAGTCCGGTCATCGCGCGGATCTCTCACGCCAGTTCGCGGAGAAGCTGGTCGCGTTGGGATCACCGCCGGTCGACTACGAAGATGAGCGGCTAACAAGCTGGGAAGCCAGCGAGCGCTTGGTCGGCGCGGGCATCACCGGACGCGAGCGCAAGGCGAAGCTTGATGCAGCGGCAGCGCTGATCGTGCTGGAAGCCTACCTCTCGCGCATCATGCCCGAGCGCGAAGTGCCAGAGATTCGCCCCGAGGACATGCCGCACATGCCGATGGAGCGCGGCTTCGAACGCAAAAACCCACGCAAAAAGCGCAGGCGTTGAGCAGCGTCCGCGCACCCACACATCACTTTGAGCGCCCCAGCATCATCGCGCTCTATAAACAGCAACGCCTGCCCGGTGATCCGAGCAGGCGTTGCGCAGTGGGCATCGATCTTTCAAGCGCTTACTTGCGACCAAACATCGCTTCGCTCATCTCGTGCAAGCGCTCCGCGACGCGGCTGTTGTGCATGCCGTGCGTGACGTCCGGCCCGCAGCCGTCGGGGCTGAGCGGGTAGTTGCCTTCGTCGTCCTTGCCCGAGGGCGAAAGCTTGTTCTTCTTCATGTACTCATCGTTGTTGGAAAGGAGCTTGTCCTTGCCATAGATGAAGTCAGCGCGATTGTAGCGCGGCTGATTGAAGGTCGTGGTCATGCCGATCGCATCCTTCGGGCAGGCCTCGACGCAGTAGCCGCAATAGATGCACTTGAGCATGTCGATGTTGAAGACGGCCGGGCGCTTGAAGCGCTGGAAGCCGAAGTCTTCGGCGGGAGCTTCGTCCGCGTCGATCTCAATGCACTCGCTCGGGCAGGCGGTTGAGCACATGTAGCAGGCTACGCACTTCTCCATGCCGTTTTCGTCGCGCTTGAGGTAGTGCTCGCCGCGATAGCCATCGAGAGATTCGTGGCGATCCTTCTCGGCGGTGTTGGGCCCGACGTACTTAATAGTGAAGGGCTTTTGGAAGATGTGGAGCGTAGCGTTCCAGATGCCCTTGAAGAGTTCGGGCAGATAGAGCTTCTCAAGCCAAGACTCTTTGCGTTCGGCTGCTGCCTCGCGCTTCTTCTTCTCGAGGATATCGGCGATGTCATGCGCCACATCGTGGGAAGCTTCAACCATGGGTTGCCTGCCTGTCCGTCTCTCGTCACCTACCATTCGCCAACGCACGAACCTCGCACGCGCTAAATGTGTGCCGCGATGATAGGCGAGCGCCGCTGATTCGGCAAGCATGATGGCCGAGCACTTAGCTGGCTACGCTGCGTTCTCGCGAATTCGCACGCTGCGCAGGCTGGGCACGAAAAAACCCACGATCACTTCGTGGGCCATGGGAGCGAGCAGGAGCGGCTGCGCGGTCGAAGTTGAGCGTCGCTTGCGCGCAAAACTACCGCTAAAAAGCACACAGGCGCAGACAGATATTTCCACTCCCCCTTATGAGTGGAAACCCGATCGCCTGCGCCTGTGCCAAGTGGACTCTTGTTGAATCCGCCCCCTTAATTACGGAGACAACACTTAGAGTCCAAATCTGTCAGCCAGGCGCATGGGGATTCGCTTGCCTAGCTTCAGATGGTTTATTGATGTCAACGAGAGAAAGCATAGGAAGCCATTGTCACGAAAGTTTCACGCAGAACAGGATTTTTGCAGATATTTGTCAGCCCTCACGCAAAGCCCCGCAAAGAGAACTTCTACCCAGCGAAAACGCCCAAGCTGAAGGCCACCTATCAAGCGTTATTGCCAACTCCAAAAGCATGCTAGGTATTCACCATCACAGCACAGCTTTTGCACCTAGCACGCGCCTTCTACTTGAACAATCCCGCCTGAGCGCGTACAAGCCTTTGCTCGATAGAATCCTCGCCAAGCGCGCGGGGAGAGCGCCCATTGCAAGGCATTGCACACCCAAGACTGCGGAGTGAACCTTGGCTACCAAGAAGAAACTCGACCCATCAAAGATCATCGCGGAACTCCAAAAAGCCGGCAGGAAAGACGCGCTTGAGCGCTCTGCTATCGCCAGCTTCATGACCGCGATTTTGGTTCACGCCACCAACCAAACGCAAACGCGCAAGACGATCACTGAGCTGCAAAACAACTTCGTTGATTGGAACGAAGTGCGCGTCAGCCCGCAGCGTGAACTGCACTCCGTGCTGATCCAGTCGGGCATCGAGGATCCGTGGAAGATCACCGGCTGGCTGCAAGAAGTGCTCAACGATATCTACGAGCAGTACAACATCGTCAACTTCGAGTTCGCGCCCCTCGATGCGAACCTGCTGACTCGCGAAGCCCGCACGACCACGAATGAAGAAGGCGAAGAGCAAGACGATATCCCAACCATTCGCGAAGAAGGCTTGCCCGCTCACCCTGAGCACTCAGGCTTTCTCGACGGCCATCGCTTGCTCAAGGAAAGCACAATCCTTGAGCCCAAGCTTGTGCGCGACAAAAACGGCGAAGCGATCTACATGCTCGTCTATGACAACCCGCAGCACATCACCTCGCGCCTCGTGCTCGCCACAGCGATCAGCTTGGGCCTCGTTGATGAAGACGTGATCCCTGCGATCGGCATGATGACGCTGCGCCAAACGGTTGAGAAGCAACAGATCGACTTCGCGCGCGCCGCCATCATCAACTACGAAGTGAACTCGCGCGCCGTCGACAAGTTCCTCTCCAAGATCCGCGATACGATTCAGCCTGATGAAGCTCAGGTGCCGGTCGCGGTCCAACTTGGTCTGCAGGATCCCAATGCTCCGGACGAGGAAAGCGCAGATGCGCCGCTGCCTCGCAGTGACGGCATTGGCCGCTTGAGCAAGCGCGCACAGCCGAAGCTCGCCAAGGGCGCGAAGGCCTCAACGAGTCGCACCTCTTCGCGCACGCCTGCGGTAAGCAAGAAGGCTTCCGGGCGCAAGAAGGCCGTGAAGAAGAAGTAGCCTTCGACCATCGACACAAGCGCGACTGCTGCGTCGCGGGTCAGAGTGATGCTCCGTGGAAATTTCCTGCCCCGATCCCGAGGGGCGCGGTGTATGCTGTTTGCACTGAATGATCGTTTCGCGCCACTCGCATCGCGGGCTGGCTTTTCCTATCGCGAGGACCGACATGGCAATCTGGGCAGGCAATGACACGCGCTTGGTGACGCAGGGCGTAACCGGCAAGCACGGCGCTTTCCATACTGCGCGCTGTATCGAGTACGGCACCAACGTGGTGGCAGGCGTGACGCCCGGCAAGGGCGGCTTGACCATCAGCGAAACGCCTGAGGGCGGCCCGCTGCAAAGCCCGGATGGCAAGGCTTTCAGCTTTCCCGTCGTCGATAGCGTCAAGGATTCGGTCGACCAGTACGGTGCGAACACGAGCATGATCTTCGTGCCGCCGCCATTTGCTGCGGATGCGATTTTGGAAGCTGCGGACGCGGGCATCGGCCTGATCGTGTGCATCACCGAAGGCATCCCTGCGCTCGATATGGTGCGCGTCAAGGCGATCCTTGAGCGCGACTTCCCGCGCTCGCGCCTGATCGGCCCGAACTGCCCGGGCATCATCACGCCAGGCGAATGCAAGATCGGCATCATGCCGGGACACATTCACCATCAGGGCAAGGTCGGTATCGTGTCGCGCTCCGGCACGCTGACCTATGAAGCGGTTCACCAGACCAGCGCGATCGGTCTCGGCCAGTCCACCTGCGTGGGCATTGGCGGCGACCCGGTCAACGGCACGAACTTCATCGACTGCCTGGCCGCATTCCAGCAAGACCCGAAGACCGAGTCGATCGTGATGATCGGTGAGATCGGTGGCAGCGCCGAAGAAGATGCGGCTGCATTCATCAAGGCAAACGTCGACAAGCCCGTCGTCTCCTTCATCGGCGGCCAGACCGCCCCTCCCGGAAAGCGCATGGGTCACGCCGGCGCGATCATCTCCGGTGGCAAGGGCACGGCGGCTGAGAAGATTGCCTGCCTGCGCGATCACGGCGTTGAAGTGGCGATGAGCCCCGCCGACATCGGCATCACGCTCGGCAAGCTCGTCGGCGCGATCTAAGCGAATTGCTCTGTGATTCGAACAAGAGAACCGGCTCGCAAGCGCCGGTTCTTTTGCATTAGAGATTGAAGAGATTCATCGCCCATTAGAGTGGCATCGATACCCTCGGCCTGCCCGAAAAGGCCGTCCGGTCCTTCTCCCGCTTGCGGGAGAAGGTGGCGGAGACGCGCAGCGTCGAAGTCGGATGAGGGCTCCTACTCTTTGAAGCGCAGTAAAAAACCTGCCTTCGCAGCGCTTCCGCTCGGCTAGCGCCCACCTCACCCGACTACGCTACGCGGCTTGGCGGCGGAACTCGCGGATCTCCGTCGAGCGGGCGATGATGTGCAGCGCTGCGTAGATCACGACGCCGCACGCGATCGCGCCGATCAGCGTAGCGATCTCATGCGTTGAGCGGCCACGGATCGGGCCGAAAACTTCAAGCATCGCGAAGACGCCAGCGCCCATCAGCGCTGCAAAGCCGAATGAGCGCAGCAGGCTGAGCTTGGTGGCGCGCACGCCGCTCGGCGATAGGGGCATGGCGATGCGATCTGAGGTGACGGCGCGAGCTGCTTCGAGTCTCACCGATTCAATGATCGAGCCCTTCATGCGCTTACGCAGAATCAGCGCGAGCGCCGTCAGATTGAAGAGCGCGCTGATCGCCGAGCCGAAAGCCAGGCCGGCTTCTTGCAGCGGCGTTTGCACGAGCACGAGATTCGCGAGCAGGTTCACTGCGACGGCCATCAGCGCGATGCGCGTCGGCGTCTTGGTGTCTCGCATGGCATAGAAGGCTTTGGTGACGAGCTGCATAGCGCTGACCAGCGGCAGAGCCAGGGTGAAGAAGAGCAGCACGCGAGCGGTGCGCATGGCGTCGTCCGGCGTGAACTCGCCTCCGCTCAGCAGCACGAAGACCACGCTTTCATTCAGCACGGCGAGCCCGACAGCGGCGGGGAACACGATGAATCCCAGCAGCCTTACGCCGTTCAGCAGGCCGCCGGTCACCTTGTAAACTTCGCCTCGAGCAGCGTAGCGGGCAAGCATGGGGAAGATCGCCGTGCCCAGCGCAATGCTCACAATCCCAAGCGGGAACTGGAACAAGCGGTTGGCATAAGAGTACGCGCTGACTGCCTTGTCGCCCGGCACAAACCACTCAGCGATCACGAGATCGAGCAGCGTGTTGATCTGAAAGACTGCGAGCGCGAGCACCGTCGGTGCCATCGCCTTCCACACGCCCATCACGGCGGGCTCGCCCAAGCGCAAACGTGGGCGCAGCTTGTAGCCCTTGCGGTAGAGCGCGACGCCCTGCATCGACCACTGCACCAGCGTGCCAAGCAGAATCGCAGCGCACACCACGGTCAGGCGTTCGACTTTGCTCTCGCCGAAGACGTCGGTGGAGACGGCGAGGATGATCCCGCCCAGCCAGATCAGATTGTGCAGCGCTGGCATCACGCTCGGCAGGCCGAAGCTGCCCGTGGTGTTGAGCACGCCCGCTTGCAGGCCGCCAACGCAGAGAAACACCACCATCGGCGCGAGCACCGTGAAGAAGCGGCGGAAGGCATCCCACTTTTCGGGATCGTCCATGCCGATCGTGCTGGCGTCGAGCATCCAGATGGCTGCGACGCTGATCGCTGCGATCACGCTGAGAAAGACAAAGAGCGCTGTCGCCACGCTGGAGACCAGGCGCACTGCGGCGTCCTGCCCATTCTTCTCGCGCTCTTCCGTAACGGCGGGGATGACAGCGGCACTGAGCGCGCCTTCGCCGAAGAGCTTGCGGAAGAGATTCGGGATCAAGAAGGCGATGAAGAAGGCGTCCATCGCCACGCCCATGCCGAAGAAGAAGGCCGTCGCGATATCCCGCGACAATCCCAGCACGCGCGAAAGAAGCGTGCCGCTCGCCACTTTGATCGCGGCGCGCAGCGTGCTCGCGCGTTTCGCTGGCACTGCACCTTTGCTCGTTTCGCCCGGCGAATTCGTCGCTGAATCTGAAGCTGATTCTATTGGCGCTTGCACTTCAGCGATCGCCTCGGCGCGCATCGTGATCGCAGCGGCTGCGGCATACGCGCCGCTCACGGGATCGAGCGCAGCGCTCTCGTCGCTATCAGCCGGGCCATCCCAGCTCGCCGCCAAAGTAAAGCGTGGCGCCTTGCGGAGCGGCGACGAAGCTTCAGGCGTAGAAGCTTCAGTGGATGGTGTTTCGCGCTCGTTCATGCTGGCTCGCTTAGCTGCAGTCAGGATAAGAAAAGCGCGATTGCTTCCTATTAATAGGCGAGCGCATCGCGCGTCGTTTAATCGGCTCTTTCGAAGCATAGCTCAAGCAGGAATTAGTGAGATCAGCGCAAGGCAGCGGGAAGCTGAAAGCCCGCGCTTCTGCGGCCTTTCAAGCGATTCGCGCCGCTCGTGAAGCGAGCGCGTATTCCCCGCTTTGCATTGCGCAGCTTCTCGCACCAGCCTATAAACTTGGGGTAGACATGCGATTTTGACGCCTTTTTTAAGCTCCTGATGCGCTGAAAAAGAAGGCGGAAGCCGGAGGTAGATATGAAGAACGACCCACGACGCGCCCACGCTGGCAGCGTGAACATCACGGTCATCATTGCGCTCATCCTCGCCCTTTTCGGCGGCGGCGCGATCTTGCTGCTTTCACAAACTGATGCTGCTTCGACGGACTCGCAAATCTCGAAGATCAAAGAGAGCAAGGGCGAGCTGCGCGCAAGCCTCAAGCTGATCGCGATCGAGGTACACAAGACCTTCGATCCCATCTCCTTCACCGGCGTTGAGATTCCGGCGGAAGAGATTCTGAATGACGAAAAGCTGTGGGCCGAGTACGTCGCTCAAGCGCCCTCAATAGAGGTGCGCTACGATGGCGACAACATGCTGACCGTCGAGCGCTTCAGTCACGTCACGCTTGAAGGCAAGTGGAACGCGAAGCTTGAAACTTTCGTTGCGGACACCATGACGACCAAGTGCCCCACGCGCTACGAAGGCTCAGCGCAGCCGCCCGAGCCGGGCAAGGCGAATCCGCTCTCGCTGGGCTCTGACGCGAACGCTGCGCCTAGCCGCTAGATAATGGGCAATCACCGGGCTTACACTCACGCCTTGCGAGCCACTTGATGGCCTAGCAAGCACCACAACAGGCAGCACCATGCTTGGACTGATCACCACTCCCGAACAACTCGCTCACGCATTTCAGGCAGCGGAGTTCGGCAGTTTCACGCTCAACGTCACGCTCGCGTGTAGCGTCTTCTTCTTCCTGCTGACCGGCATAGGCGTGGTCAGACGAGATGAACGCTTCGTATCGGCAGCACGCAAGGGGCAGTACGCGCTCTTCTTGCTCACGGCGCTCGCAGCGGCTGTGCTCTGGTACATGATCTTCGAAGGACTCTACGTCTCGACCTACGTGAACAACGTAACCGAGGAGCACGAGGAGTTCTTCTATAAGGTCGTAGCACTTTGGGCGAGTCAGCAGGGCAGCTTGCTCTTCTGGTGTTTGGTGCTCAACTTCTGCGGCGTCGCATTCGCTTGGGTCAATCGGCACTCGCGAACAGATCGGCGATTGCCCTACACCCTGCTTGCGCTCTTTGCGGTGCAGACTTTCTTCCTCGCACTCTTCCTGATGGAGCGCAGCAATCCATTTGCCAGCATGCTCTGGTGGATGAATGGCGATCTCAGCGATCTCACGCTCGGCAATCTCTACCGCTATTACGACTGGCTGAGCTTGCGTGAGCAGTGGGCGACGATGACGCCAGAAGCGCGCATCAGCGAGATGACGCAAGCCATAGTCGCTCAACCGGAAGGCAACGCTCAGATTGACGCTCTACGCTGGGCGCTTGAGCGTGCCAACTTCAGTCCCGAGGGGATTGAAAGTCTGCGCGCGATGGTTCAGGATCCTGTTGAGTCATGGCCGCAACAGCTTGTGACGGACATGCAGGCGAATAACTGGACGCCTGAGTTCATGCGCCAGCTCGCCACGCCGAATGACTGGGACGTGATGGTCCGCTCGATTATGGAAGTTCCCGCCAACAGCGTGGATGCGCTGCCGCCGAGCAGAGAGCTCTTCCACCTCTACGCATCCAGTCGCGATAGCACCATCGCGCCCTCAGCTATGGAGCAAAGCAGCGCATTGTGGCTGCACATGTCGGCGATCGAAGGCTTGGATCTGCAAACGCTATCGCACGGCAATCTTGAATGGCTCGTGCGCGGCGCTGTCTGGCGCGAAATGGGCATCGTCGATTGGGCTCATCTGCCTGATCAAGCTGCGATGACGATCTCCGCTGCTCGCGAAGCTCTGCTCACCGACCCCATGTTGCTGGGCGAGAACTTCACGATGGAAGCGATCACGCGCTGGCAAGACGGCGCGGGCGGCAACCCGCAGCTTCACAACTATTGGATCGCGGTCCACCCGCCGACGCTCTACCTGGGCTACATCGGCTTTACGATTCCCTTTTGCTATGCCGTTGGCTCGCTGATGTCGGGCGAACTCGGTGGCGAGTGGATTCGCAAAGCGCGCCTTTGGACCATGACCGCATGGACGCTACTCGGCGCAGGCATTGCGATGGGCGGGCTTTGGGCCTACGAGATTCTGGGCTGGGGCGGTTACTGGGCCTGGGATCCTGTCGAGAACGCGAGCTTCATCCCTTGGCTTTTCGCCACGGCATTCATTCACAGTGTGATCGTGCAAGAACGCCGTGGCATGCTGAAGGTGTGGAACGTCGTGCTGATAATCCTGACCTACTGCATGACGGTGATTGGCACTTTCTTGGTGCGCTCCGGCATCATCGATTCGGTTCACGCCTTTGGTGATACGGGATTGAAGTGGCCGCTCTTGGGCTTCCTGATCGTCGTGCTGCTTGTACCGCTGCTGCTGACCGTTTGGCGCAGGCCCCTGCTGCGTCCTGAGCGCAAGCTGGAGAGCGTGTTCTCGCGTGAAGCGGTCTTCCTCTTCAACAACGTTGTGCTCTGCTTGATCGCGTTGACCACGCTGGCCATGACTTTCTGGCCGGCGATCACCGAGTTCTTCTTCGAGAAGGAAGGCAAGCAGCAGTTCGGCGCCGATGCCTTTACGCTGATCAACGGGCCGCTCTTCCTGCTTCTGCTGACCTTCACCGCGTGCGGGCCTCTGCTGCCTTACGGCAAGGCGAGCAAGCGCGAGCTTCTCAAGCAGTTCAAGAAGCCAGTGATTACCGCTGCGGTGGTCTTTGCCATCAACGCAGCACTCCTCTTCTCACGCGGCTGGATCAAGTCGCTGCCCGAAGGCGGCGATAACATCCAAACCGGCGTGGCAATGGTGCGCGTGCTCGTGCAATTCGCACTGCCTTCGATCTGCGCGATGATCATTGCAAGCGTCGTGCAAGAGCTGATGGTTCCCGCTCGCGCCCGCAAGCGCAGCACCAAGCAGAGTCTCGCAGGCGCAGCGTTCAGCGTGTTCTTGGGCAATCGCCGCCGCTACGGTGGTTACATCTGCCATATCGGAATCGCGCTGCTGGCGATGGGCATTTACATCTCCAGCTATTACGACGTTGATACCAGCGCCAAGCTGCCGGAGGGCGGCTACGCTCTGCTCGGCGATGATGGCGATTGGGTTGTGGTGAACGACGGCAGCGCTGCGACGGAGCTTTTCCGCGATGTGCGCGAGCAAGACCCGATCATTCGCAAAACGCTGCTCGCCATGAATCTGCTGAATGAGAATCCTGAGCTCAGCGAAGACGAGCTGAAGGCGAAAGTCCGCTCGACCGTGCGCATTCCTGGCGGCGATCTTTCAACGCCGGTGCGCAACGCGATTTCGAGCTTCCAGCGCGATCCGAAGCTGACGCCTGAAGATCAGTTCGCTTCGATCCAGCGACGCTTTGAAGACATGGCGAAGGAAGGCAGTGGCAGCCCGATGCCTGGCCCAGAGCAGCAAGCGCGCATGCAGTCTGGGCTCTATCGCGCCTTTGACTTGGTCAATCTGACCGACGAGAACATTCAGACGGCGCGCAACATGCTGGCCGATTCGCGCGCGATGGAGTACTACCAAACGACCATCCGCGCCTATCCCTACACAGCGGGCGAGCTGAGCGAAGAGCAGGTGCTGAACTTCATCCAAGCACGCGAGCGCTTCAAGCTCGGCGTGCGCAGCATGAGCCCAGAAGCGCGCGCAGCGATTCGTCCCACGGATCACGCGAGCTTCGCAGCGCTGCAAAGCTCTCGCGCCTGGGAGCCGCTGATGAAGCTGACCTACGATCTGGCGCCCGAAGTGCTGCTCGTGCTCAACTCGATTGAGAACGACGCCGATATGGAGTCGCTCGATCTGGAGCGCTTGACCAACGCGATCATCCGCACGGGGCTTTTCGACTACGAAGAGAATCGCTCTGCGCAGCTTGCCCGCACGCTGGCGGCTGGCGACAACGCGCAGGCTCAAGAAGAGTTCGATCACCTCGGCTGGCGCGCACTCGGCGGTCTGCGTCGCGTGGCCAGCGAAGATGATGGCAATGCGAAGGCCTTCGCGGAGGCTCAGCTTGAGCGTCTGCGTTCCACAAGCGGCGTGGTCAAGCCTCGCATTGAGACCTTCTATAACAAGCGGACGGGCGAGCCTCGCCGCATGGGTGAGGATGTGCGCAACCCGCGCATCACGCGCTATCCGACAGAAGACGTGTACCTGATTCTGCAGGGTGTAGAGTTCGGCGTGACGCCTGACGAAGACGTGGCGATTCTGCGCGTGTTCATCAAGCCCGCGATGAACCTGGGCTTGCTGGGATTGGGCATCATGATCTTGGGCGCGGTACTCGCGATGTTGCCCAAGCGCCGCCGCCTGCCAACGCCAACGCAAGCTTGAGTCGGACTGAGACTTGAGATCGAGATCAATGGGAAGAATCTGAAGGAAGCCTACGCGTGATAGTTTTCTACATCAGCTTGTGCGCCCTGCTTGCACTCACCTTTCTCTGGTGCGTTCAGCAATTCAGGCGGCCTCGGCGCGTCTGGTTTGTCGGCGATGCAAAAGGCGAAGTCGAAACCCTGAGCGAAGAGCGGCAGATGACCCTGCGCACGCTCAAGGATCTCGAAGCGGAGTTTGAAAGCGGCAAGCTCGCCGACGAGGTCTACGCGAAGCTGCGCGAGGAGACCATGACTCTGGCCGCCGAGCAGACCGAGAAGCTCAACGCGCTGCGCGAGAATCAAAAAGCTATTCGCGCCAAGCTGGAAGCTGAGCTGAGCGGCGAGCCCGCGCCAAAAGCAAAAGCAGAAGCAGCCAGCAAGCCGCAGAACGATCAGAGCCAATCGGGGAAGAAGTCCAAGAAACGCAAGGCCAAGCAGCGCAGCTAGCGATAACCCAGCCGCCATCGACACGAGAGATTCACTACCATGTCTATCCCGCGCACGCTTCTCAACATCCCCACGCTCACGCTGGCCTTGCTGCTCGCAACACTCTGCGCAAGGCAAGCCAGCGCGCAGGTTCTGCCAGGATCTGAGGACGCAGAAGCCCCGCCCCAAGGCAGCGCCAGCATCAGCGTCAGCTTGGTCGATCCGAGCGGCTACCTTGGCACGCAAAGCTATCAAGGCATCCAACTCGTCGCAGCGTATCTGCCGCAAGATTGGGTTCCCTTCGATGAGTTCACGCAAGGCCAATGGTCGAGCGTGTTCAACAAGATCGCCGTCGGCGACGTTGGATTCCCGCAGAAAACCGAGGTCTGGCTCTACGAAAAGCTGGAGCAGATCACGGGCGAAACGATCATCGTCAGCTCCTCCAACTCAACGCCTACGCAAGTTCCCGTGCGCTACGAACCGCTGATCGAAAAGCCCGGCGTGCGCATCACCATGCCCAATCTGCGCCTCGGCGCTCGCATCGCGCTCGCTGCTTATTGCGAAGGCGTGTGGTGGCCCGCATCGCGTGAGTTCTACTTCGATGAAGACGGCGAGCAGTCGGAGACGACGCTCAACCTTCACGCGATCTCATTCGATGATTCGCAAGTTGAGATCACCAGCTACGATCTCGAATCCAACTCGCTTGCCAACAAGGAGCAGCGCCAAGATCTGCGCTGGCACAAGATTTCCCTGCGCGAAGTGATCGAGATTCGCAACCCTTCGACCACGCACGCAGTCATCCCCAAGCGCACCCTTTCGGACTACGAGCCGGAGGAGTTCCTCTCGCTCTCGTTGATCCCGCCACCCGGTGTGGATCCCCTGCAACTCTCGATGGAAGGCATGCTTGGCGAGTGGACTTACTTCGTCGGCGTGCGATCTGATACGCCGATCGAGTACCAAGGCTACGATCCTGATCTTGAGCCCTACACGCCTTGGACCCACGGGCAAAAGTGGACGCAACGCAGAGCAGGCTCAGGCGGATCAGCAAGCCCTCACGGCATGACCAACACGCGCGGCTACAAATTCAAAGGCGCCAAGAACTCAGGCCACGCGTCGCATCCTCTAAACCAGTCCGGCATGTACGATCTTTGGGGCGCTGGCGATGTCTTCCTGCGCAATCACGAAGGCGAGCTGCGCTTGGTAATCAACAAGCCCATTCCGCCGGGCGGCACGCTGCACATTGAGTTGGAGCAGCACCCCGGATTCAGCTACGAGAACATCTTTCCAGTCAACGTATCGCGCATCGGCTTTCCCTATCCCGTGCAAGACGTGCGCCTGCTGAACGATCCCTTGTTGCGCATTCGTGCGGAGAGCGGCTTGATCGTCACTAGCGCCGAGCCCGGCATTGACGGCCTCGTTCGCCCCGAAGTCGCGAAAGAAGCCGGCAAGCGCTGGACGATGAGCGGAGGGCAACCCTTCAGCCTAATCATCGATCCGAGCGAGGAACTGCGCGGCGTGATGGCGCAAGTCCCCACTCCGCCCGAAGCTAGCGCCGGACCAGGCGCCGAGCGGCAAGTGAATCTGGAAGCGCTGGCGAGCAAGATTGCTGCTGAGCGCTCCGGCACCGGCGGGCTGGTGTGGAAGCGCGTGTACTCGGCACTTGCGCTACTCTTTGGCTTAGGCTTCATTGTGGCGCTGATCGTGAACTTGGGCAGTCGCCGCGAAGTGCAGCTTGAACGCCTGCGCTCGCTGCCGGTTGATCGCGCCGAGCTGATCGCTGAGTTGAAACGCTTGGAGTCGGACTATGATCGCCAACGCATTCCGCCAGCGGCGTATCTTGAGGAACGCACGCGTTTGATGTCGCGCCTGGTCGAGCTGGAAGCCAGCAAGGGCTAGTTCTGACTGAGGGAAAGCCTGGTGGCCCCGTCGGGGTTCGAACCCGAAACCGTCCGCTTAGAAGGCGGATGCTCTATCCAATTGAGCTACAGGGCCATGTTCCAGACGCGCGATACGCGCAATAAAGAATGCCGCAAAATGCTAGCAGGTCAAGCGCTCAGCGAGAGCTTGTCAAAAAAACGCTCCCCACGCCTCTCAATCGCGGCTCGTTCGAAGATGCCGTTCCGATCCTTTTCCCGCTTGCGGGAGAAGGTGGCTGGTACACGAAACGGCGAAGTTGGATGAGGACGAAGCTGCGAAGGCTCGCAGCGCGAGGCTTGGCGTTGCAAGCATGCTCGCTCCCGGGGGCCCTCAGTCATGGCTCTCACGCCCCTTGCTGCGAGCTGCTCGGCTTGGGCTTAACTGACTCTTTACGCACGCTTTCCATGCGCTATCTTAGCGCCGCGAAGCTCCGCTTCGCAGAGAAACGATCCAGAGACTAGAGGTGCGAAAAGGTGTGCAAACACCGCGGATGAACGAAAAGGACTGACGTGATGAAGACCCTCCCCTCCCTGCTGCTGCTCGCAGCGCTACTGCTAGCGCCTGCACTCTTCGCTCAGGAAGAGAACGCGCTCGACGACACGCTGGCAAGCTCCGCCGAAGAGATCGCCAGCACGGCGAGCGGCAAGCTCAACGACACCGAGCCCCAAGGCAGCGAAGCGATCACCACCTACAAGGGCTCGCGCTTTAGCGGAACCTTCAAGGCCTTTGCCAATGGCAAGATCCTCTTTGCCGACGATGACGCCGGTGATCTCGAACTCGAGCCCGACGCGATCAACGGCTACCGCTTGAACGATCCGCTTGAAGTTCACTTTCAGCGCCATCGTCGCGACGACATCTCGATGGGTCTCGTTGAGGTTCGCGATGACCAGCTTTGGCTGAGCGAAGATGATGGCAACGTCGAGCAAATCACGACGGCCGAGTACTACAAGCTGCAACGCGACGCCTACTCGCGCTGGAACTACTCGGGCTCCATCTCAAGCTTGCTTTTTGCCACTGATGGCAACACCGAGCAGCTTGGCTACGGCCTCTTCGCCTTCTTCAAAGCCGATCACCCTTACCACGTGATCACCTTCGCTGGCGAAGCCCTCTACGGCGAAACCGAAAACGTGCGCAGCCAGCAACGCGCCCAAGCCATGCTTGAGTACAACTACATGTTCCTCGAAAAGCTCGGCCTGCTCGCGCGCGAGATCGTTGAGCACGACGACTTCAAGCGCTTGCGCACCGGCTCGATCACTACGCTAGGCGTGACTTCACCTGTGCTAGTCAGCGACGGCGATTACAAGATCAACGTCGATGGCGGCGTGATCTACGTTGCCCAAGACTACAAGGGCGCCCCCGACAAGGAATTCTTTGGCGGCGAGCTTGGCGTAAACGGTGAGATGGAGCTGAACATTGGAGTGAAGGTGGTTGGCGCTAGCCGCGCGTACTTCAACTTCAAAGACAAGGACGACGTGTTCATGAAGAACCGTCTTTCCGTCAACTTCCTGCTCTTTGAGTCGATTGCTTCTGCGATTGTCTTTGAACATGACTACGACAATCAGCCGGCGCCGGGCGTCGAGCGCAACGACTACCGCTTGGCATTCCTGCTTGGCTGGAGCTTCTAAGCGCAT
>Ga0213866_10001502_pt1 | contig 17226 bp, 12 predicted proteins | sample PICome_11_FD_160079 | JGI IMG/M metagenome (GOLD analysis project Ga0213866, IMG submission 160079) | Coastal seawater microbial communities near Pivers Island, North Carolina, United States - PICO284 | ecosystem: Environmental > Aquatic > Marine > Coastal | place: USA: North Carolina...
GTCGCGATCAAACTGGTGCGCGGCGACCTCCTCAGCGCTGCGATGCGGCGTCGGTTCGAAATCGAATCCGAGGCATTGGGACGGCTGAGCCACGAAGGCATCGCTAAGGTCTTCGAAGCGGGACTCGACGACGCGACGGGTCGCCCGTACTACGCGATGGAGTACGTCGACGGCGAGACGCTTGGCAGTTTCATCCAGCGAAGCGCCCCATCGGTCAATCAGCGCCTGGGTCTGTTGGTCAAGCTCTGCCGGGCGGTGCAGCACGCGCATCAGAAGGGCGTGATCCACCGCGACCTGAAGCCGAGCAACATCATGGTCACGCCCGATGGCGAGCCGAAGATCCTCGACTTCGGCCTGGCTCGTTTAGCGGGGGACGGCGACGAAGCCTCCCTCGTCACGCGCGAGACCCAGGCGGGGCAGGTGCTGGGGACGCTGGCGTACATGTCTCCGGAACAGGCGGGGGGTCAGACCGAATCGATCGATGCGCTGACGGACGTCTATGCGCTGGGCGTTATTGCCTACGAGTTGTTGACGGGGCAGATGCCGCTGAACCTTTCGGACCTGCCGTTGCCGGTCGCCGTCCGCCGGATCCTTGAAGACGAGCCAAGCCGATTGAGCAGCATCGACCGGGGCTTGCGGGGCGACATGGACACGATCGTCGCCAAGGCCATGGCCAAGGACCGCGCGATGCGTTACGCCTCGGCCGAAGCCTTGGCGGAAGACCTGCGCCGCTTCCTGGAGTCCGAGCCGATCACCGCCCGGCGGCCGAGCACTTGGTACAACGCGCGCAAGTTCGCCCGGCGGAACAAGGCTGTGGTCGCAGGTGTTGCCACCTCGTTCATCATCTTGCTCGCAGGCGCCGCGACGAGTTTTGTCTTTGCGCTGCAGGCACGCGAACAGGCGGCGGAAGCCAGGCTCCAAGCCGACCGGGCGTCATTGGCCGAGCAGGAGGCCGTCGCCCAACGTGAAGAAGCAGACCGTCAGCGGGAAGAAGCCGTCCGCCAAAGTGCCGTCGCGGAAGAGACCAATGAGTTTCTGCTCGGCATCTTTTATCAAGCCGACCCGGGTATCGCGCTAGGCCGTGAGATAACGGCCGTTGAACTTGTCTCGCGAGGCGCCGAAGGCTTGTCTGGCCGTTTCGATGACCAGCCGCTGGTCAAAGCGACGCTGCAGAACCACCTGGCGATGGTGCTGATGGAATTGGGGCGCCCGGGCGAGGCCGAGCCGTTGTTCCGCAGTGCCTGGCAGACGCGGGAAGGGCTGCTCGGCAAGGAGCACAAGGACACGCTCGTGTCGTTTAATAATCTCGCGACCGCGATTGAAACGCTCGGCGAGGTGTCGAAGGCCGAGCCCATGCACCGGAAGATACTTGCCAGCCGCGAGAAAGAATTGGGGCCGGACCACCTTGACACGCTGCTGTCCGCCAACAATCTCGCGGCGGCGCTGCAGATGCTGGGTCGCGTGGACGAGGCCGAGCCGCTCTTCCGCAGGGTGCTGAAGGGCTACGAAGAACAACTGGGGACTGATGATTCGCGAACGCTGTCGGCGATGGGGCACCTAGGTGAAGTGCTGGAGGCGACCGGCCGCGCGGACGAGGCCGAGCCGTTGTTCCGACGCTCGATGGATGGTCACGTACGCGTTCATGGCGATGATCACCCCTACACGCTCAAGGCGGTGAACAACATGGCGTTCGTCCTTCACACGTTGGGGCGGATTGAAGAAGCGACTGCGTTACACGAAGAAGTACTCAAAAAACGCGAACGGGTACTCGGCCCGGACCACCCGGACACGCTGTCGTCGGTTCACAACTTGGGCGCGGTCTTCTACGAATCGCAACAACACGAGTTGGCCGAGAAACACTTCCGCCGTGTGCTGAAAGCGCGCGAGCGGTTGCTTGGACCGGAGCACCCGGACACCCTCTCCTCGGTGAATAGCGTCGCGGTGGCCTTGATGTCGCTAGGCGAGTACGCCGAGGCCGAGCCCTTGCTCCGCCGTTCACTGGAGGGCGACGGGCGCGTGATGGGCGCCGAGCATCCGCAAACGCTCTCGTCGATGAACAACATGGCGGGGCTACTGAGCATGCTCGGCCGACCACGCGATGCCGCAAAGATGTATCGCGAGACGCTCGAAGCCCGCGAGCGCGTACTGGGCGAGCATCACATCAGCACGCTACAGTCGCTGTACGGCCTCGCTACGGTCCTGAATGAATCCGACCGCACGGACGAGGCCCGGCCCTTGCTGCTGCGTGCCCTGAACTCGGCGGCCGCGAACCCGGCACTCGGCCCCGAGCACCCCGCGACCCTGCGGTTTGCCAGGGCCTACGTGCGCTGTGTCGAATCACTGGGTCTGGACGAAGAAGCAAAGAAGGTCCGCGAGTATTTCGGGATCAAATAAGTCTTTTTCTGGGAGTATGATCTCGTCGGCCCGCTCGTCCGTACCGATAGGCCACACACCAACGGATGCCACACCACATGCCCAAGCGTTTGACACACTGCCTCCTGCTCCTTGCCTGCATTGCGTTCGCCGGCTGTGCCGCCGACGCCCCCATTGTCCGAGGCGATAAGGACTCGGCCTACGGTGTCGGCGGCAAGGCCCAGCTCTTCCCCGACATGGGCGACTATGAACGCCCGGTCACGACCGATTCCGCGCTCACGCAGCGCTACTTCAACCAGGGGCTCAAGTGGATTTACGGATTCAACCACGACGAGGCCGTGCGGTCCTTCACCAAGGCGGCCGAGCTGGACCCGGGGTGTGCAATGGCGTGGTGGGGCATCGCGTACGCCCAGGGGCCGAACTACAACGCGTCGCGCATGAATGCAGCACGGGCTCAAGCGGCGTGGGACGCGATCCAAAAAGCCTTGGCGCAACTCGACAACGAGACCCCCGTCGAGCAGGCACTCATCCGCGCCACCTTGAAGCGATACGGCAAACCACAAGGCCCGGCCGACGAGAACCTGACACACGAAGAGAAAAAGAAAGCACAGGCCGAGGCCAACAAGGCGTCGACCCAGCGCAAAACTGACTTCGCATCTGCGATGGCCGAGGCCTGGAAGCAGCACCCCGACGACGCTGATGTTGGCACCCTCTACGCCGACGCCATGATGATTAAAAATCCATGGCGGGTGCACAAGCCCGACGGCACGCAGGCCCGCGAAGAAACACAAACTATCATCGACACCCTCGAGGCCGTCTTTGACTTCTCGCCCAACCACCCCGGCGCTAACCACCTGTACATCCACGCCGTCGAAGCCAGCACCGACAAGCTGCGCGCCGTCCCCGCGGCCGACCGTCTGAGCACCGCCGTTCCAATGTCCGGCCACCTCACGCATATGCCCTCGCACCTCTACGTACAGGTCGGGATGTGGGACCGGGCCGTCGAGCAGAACCTGCTGGCGATCCAGACGGATCGGCGTTACCTCAAGAAGTCATCCGCCCAGTACCGCATCCACGGCTACGTCGCGCACAACGGCCACATGCTTGCCTTCGCAGGGATGATGGCGGGCCGAGAACGTGACGCGATGCGCGGCGCGATGTTCGCATGGGAGACGATCCCCGACGACCTGTTCGACACGATGGGCAAACGCTATGACCGGGCCTTGTGTTCGAAGTTTGATGTGCTCAAGCGATTTGGCCGCTGGGACCAGATCCTTTCTGAGCCCGCGCCGCCCGAGATGCTCTGGCAGACCACCGCGATGTACCGCACCTGCCGGGCCGTGGCATACGCCGCTAAGAAGGATTTTGAGAACGCCGAGCGCGAGCACGGCGCGTTCAAAGAGCTGCTCGCCAAGCGGAAGAAGGACGCATTCATGCAGCTCAACGACAAGTTCATCGCCGCTGAGATCGCGCTGCACAAGGAGCAGTGGGACGAGGCGATCAAGCTGCTTGAGGAGGCGATCCCCCTGGAAGACAAGGCCCGCTACAGCGAGCCGCCTCGCTACCTCCAGCCGATCCGCCACACCCTGGGCGCTGTCTACTTTCGCGCCGAACGCTATGCCGACGCCGAACGCGTCTACCGCGAAGACCTCAAGAAATGGCCGGACAATGGCTGGTCGCTCTACGGCCTGGCCCACTCCCTCAACCGGCAGGGCAAGACCGGCGAAGCCGACGAGGCCTTCGCCGCCCACGAAGCCGCCTGGAAGAACGCCGACAACCCGCTGCGGACGACCTGCGAGTGCATCCCGAAGCTGTAAACACCTGCGATGCAGACCGTAACCGCCAACGTATTTTGATCGCCAAAGGGCTTGCCGAACATGGACCCCAACCCCACTCTCTGCTGCCGCGCCTTGCTGTTGCTCGTGCTGATTTCTTTTTCCGCACATGCCTCGGCCCAGCAAACCACGCCGATACCCGACAGCACAATCGCGAAAATGCAGTCGGAGCTCGGTGAAGCGACAGCGCTCACTTCATCGGCGAGGCAGAAGGTGGCCCTGCGTCGCATTGTCCGCGAAGCCGAATCCCTGATCGAGAAGAACCCGGCCGCGCCCAACCGCTTTGAAGTCATGGACGTGCTCTTCCGCACACAGCAAACGATCTTCAAGCAGCAGCGTACCGAAGCCAACCGCCAGGGGATTCTGGATACCTGCAAGCAACTTTCTCAGGCCCCCAATGAATACGCCGACATCCGCTGGGACGCGGACCTGCTGCTGTCGCAGGCGCAGATCGCCAGGCAGGGCGGCGATGTCCAGCAACGCACCAGCGCCCTGCGCGATCTTGTGCAGCGATACCTCGGCACATCGGTAGAGAAAAAGGCGATCCGTATCGCGCTGCTGATGGCTGTGGAAGCGGGCGAATCCGGGCTCATCGAGTATCTGGACAAACTCATCAGCGAGCGCTTCGCCGACGACCCGGCCATGATCGCATTTAAGCGTGACAAACTGCCGAGCAAGGTCTTCGGCGCGACCTTCTTTGCCGAGCTCCGCGACACCAAAGGAGACCTCGTTCGGTTTCCGATGGACGCCTTCGGCACGACAACCGCGTTCTTGTTTTGGTCCAACGACAAAAACGGTCAGGCCAACCTCAAAGAAATCGCCGCAGTGCTCCGCGAACGCACGCCGGAAACCGAGCGACGCATCGCAATCCTCAGCATCAACCTCGACGGGCTGCCCGATGCCGGCGAGTCCATCCTGCGCGAGCACGGACTGGATTGGCCCGCGCTGCACCTTCCCGGAGGGCGCGACAGCCCCATCTATCAGGCCTATGCACGCGTCGACCCCAAGTTCGTCACCGTCAGCCCGACGGGGATCGCCTCGCTGTTCCAGACCGGCGGGAACATGCACGGCAAGGGCTTTGAGCGGTGGATCGGGTCCTCGACCGCACGAAAATGGGTGGACCCGGGCTATTTCACCAAGCTCCAATCCCTGGCCAGCGCCGAGTTTCTGATCCTCGACCCGAAAAGCGCGTTTGACCCCGCAGCGCCGCCCGAACTGAAGGCACTGTCCGCTGCGTCAACCACGGGCAAGCCGCTGCTCGAGCGAACCGCTCGGTCGGTGCCCGAGCAAACGCTCCGCGCGATCCAGGACTGCTTTATCGCGCCGCCCAAACGCTACAGCACCCCGCACGCCGACGTCCTCGCGGGCTATCAGAAAGCCGAGAAGCTCTGCGCCCAAGCGATCGAAGCCCACCCCAATGCGCCCGACCTCTGGCTTGTCCGCAACCGACGCATGGTCGCGCTATCGGGGCTGTGGAAGCAAAAACTCGACAACCAATTCCTATACGAAGCCGCAGCCGAGGCACAGCGCTTCGTCGAGGCCCAGCACCCGACGGGAACCGATGCGATCGCCCGACTCTGCCTCGCCCGGCATGCCCTCCATACGCCCGAAGCCGACGCTCAGACGATCATCCAATCGCTTGCGCAGCAAGAGGACAGCGAGCAGCCAACCGCACCCGCGCTTGCCGTCGCAGCGCTGCTCGCGATGGAGTGCGGGGACCGCGACGCTTATACGGACATCCGGCAGACACTACTCGAACACCACGCCGAACAACCCTCGCTCTGGCCACTATCCGCGTTCATGCTCGACCGGTACCACCGCTACTGGCTCCACCAGATCCCGTTTGTTTCCGGCTGGATCTATGAACGTCGCGAACTGCACGGCATCAGCAAGTTTGAACCCGAGCCATCCGTCCGCACTTTCGACCTGCCGCTCAAAACAATCGAGGGCGACGAAGTCCACTTCCCCGAGTTTAACGATGGCAACTGGACCGTCCTCAGGTTTACCCTCCCCGAGCAGATCGCCCGGCTTAGCGACAAGCCCGACCCTTTTATCGACACACGCCCCTTCAAGGACATCCGCACCTTTGACGTTGTTCTAAGCGATGACGCCAATGCCATCCGCGCCGAACTGGACAAGCGTAAAAAACCTACCCATACCCCGATGCTCTGCATTGCAGACGACGTGCGCGACACGCTCGAGCGCAAATTCGGCATGCAGCACGATGAGCGGCGACCAAGCATCCTGATCCTCAGACCCGACGGCTCGGTCGCGCTGGCGGCGTCAGCACTTACCCACCGAGGGATGGGCCGGCACGGCAGAATCACGTCAACCTTTTTCCTTATGCAAGACGAGGCCGCCGTCGACAAGGCGTTGGCCAATGGCGACTTGGAAGCGGCTAAACGCATCGCCTTTGCCAACGCCCCCATCGGAACGCCCGCGCCCCCCGACAAGAACCAGAAGCGGAGGCCTACCCCGATGCCCAACGAACACCTCCGCTCCCGCGCAAAAGTCTATATGGCGCTGGGCGATTGGGAAGCGGCCCTGGCTGACGTTGAACTTGTCTACCGCAGTCTCCTGGATCACGCGGGCATGATGAGTATGCGCACCGAGGCGTTAGACAAGACCGAACGGATTCGGGCTCAGATCCTCGAGAAACTGGGAAGGGCCGACTCATCCCCGCAAGCCCCTTAAGACGCGGCAACCAGCCTCGGAGGATCCTCCCTAATCCCGCCCTGCATGAACTGGGACGGGACGCATGTAAAAGACATCAAGAATCACACAGGACCGTCTGACATGCTTCTCGTTGGCAAATTTTCCCTAAACCCGTGATTCACTATTGCCCAGCACAATCAGGGTTGCATACTATATATGCCATGCGAAGGAACCATGCATTCACACTGATTGAACTGCTCGTCGTGATTTCGATCATCGCCCTATTGATCGCGATCCTCTTGCCTGCACTTAGCAGCGCCCGACGTCAGGCCCAACTCTCAGCCTGCAGCAGCAATTTGCATCAGGTTGGTGTTGCCGCGATCAGCTACACGATCGACCAGAAGGGCAACCTCCCGCTGCCGCCGATTTTTTTCTCCAGCCAGCCCTACCACACACGCAACGCGTACGCGTTCGGCGAGTGGCACGGCATGGGCACCCTCTTCAACGAGGGCTACCACTCCGAGGCCCGCGCGTTTTATTGTCCCAACCAACCGGCAAGTTGGCTTCAGTACGAGAACCATACCAAGACCACCGGCAAGTGGGAGCTACAGCCCGGCGACTCGTATATCCGCGTCGCGTACAGTTGGATCCCCTATAAAGACCCTGCGGTGCCGGACTTCACGCCTTACCCGACGATCGACAAGTACGAGCCGGGCAGCGTCCTGGGCATCGACGTGATCACCGGGCAGTCCACGCACGCACACCAGCTCGAGAAGGGCTGGAACACGCTCTACATGGACGGCAGCGTGAGTTTCATCAACGGCTCGGACGCGGTCAACGCCGTCTATTACCCCGGCGTGAGCTCGAACTGGGTCTACTTCACGCTGGCGACCGAGCAGTTCGAAACCAACTGACCGCGCAGTTTTCCTCACAAATCAATTCAAAAACAAAGCACCGGATGATGCCGGTACTTCGCTTGATTTGAGCGGTATAGCAGCAATTCTCTCAGCGTCGCCGACGTGCCATGAGCAGGCCACCAAGGCCGAGCAGGGCGAGCGAGGAGGGCTCTGGAATCGGGGCGGTATCGATGGAGATGCCCGACCCGTCTTCGATCGCAAAGTTATCCCCTGAGAGGAATGCGCCGCTGGACATAATCAGGTTCAGGTCGGTTACGCCCGCGGAGTAAAGGCTCAGCAGATCGATGGTGACATCCATATCGCCCTGGAAGTCACGTTCGATCACTTTGTGTGTGCCGTTGGCGACATTGCCCTCCGCGACCGACTGGGCCGGGAACCAGAAGTTGTCGTAGTTGTCATCGCCAGACGTTGCACCGGTACTAAGAGATGCCAATGCGATGGACTCGGCCGCATTGGTATAGGACAGGTAGACGTCATAGTCACGAACATCGTCCGTCGGGTCCACGACCAGACGAAGATCGAGCGCCGTCAGCAAAAGGCTGTTGCTGGTCAGGTACGTGCCAAGCGGAGAGAGGTCAATGGTCCACTGAGCCGCACCGGCACGTTGCGGACCACCTCCAGCGCCTGGGCCGTCTTGGTCTGAGGCATACCGGTTGAGTTGCCGGATCGTCGTGACGGATGAGTAAGTTCGAAGACCGATGTCATCAGCAGAATTAACCACCGTATCCGGGTTTTGCGAGGCAACAAGGAAGTTGCTGTTGATGCCAACTGGTGCCCCCACGACGGCACGCGTTAGGTCGCCTGAAGACGCCGTATCAAAATAAGTAAATGCACCCGAGTAGTTGCCCGAGGGCAGGCGAAGATCGCCCACCTGCGTACTCGCGGCATGAGCAGCGCTGCCAGCCACAAGAGCGAATAGTGCAGCAAGCAGTGCGGCGCGGGATGGGGTACTTTCAATAACGGGACGCTTGGTTTGGATCAGCTTCATCTTCTCTCTCTGGAAATGCAGTATCGATATGTTTGCTTAAAGAGTAACATCCATTGGCATAAACGCCCATACCCCTTAATAGCTATTTCGCGACAAAGTGTTACATCACACTGCGTAGATGATGCCATTGCTCTTTCAAAGCACGCATTGGCAACCGAGACGTTTGCGACTATGGTGACCGCCATAAAACATTTCTGCACAAAGAGCAGAAGTACTAAGTTTCACAGCCGCTCTTGGCAATCTCAGAGCAAGCCCAGCACTATCTCGCTACCACCATATCGTGACCCTGTGTCGTCGCGCATCCACATCAGCAGATGCGCAGCTGCAACAACAGAAGAAAAAGTAGTTGTTCCAACACAACTGCGCTAGTACATTTAGATAGCGTTTGCGTGGACGACCTGCCTCACATGGTCCTAGTGGCCGCCGCCACTCATTTCTAGCCTTAAATTCTCTGAGTAGCGATGGTGAAGAAAATCACCACCGCAGCCTTGTTGATGAGCCTCACCGGTATCGCGCATGCCGACATTTTTGATATCGATGTCGCGGCCGACACATACATCCGAAACGACAGCACAGGGCCCAACAGCAAAAACGACGCAGACACCGACAACGAGATCATCATTGGCACAAACGGCAGTCTTGCCGCCGAACTCAACGGTCTGCTGCGCTTCGACTTGTCCGGCATTCTTGCGCTGGGCGGTGCCGCCGACATCTCAATTACAGCGTGACACTCACCGGTACGACACGCGGCGGCTCCAATGGCGCTGGCGCCAATCTGAATCTTGATGTCTTTGAATACGCCTTTGAATTCGTCGAGGCCGACGCGACCTACAACGACCCCGACGGCAACGGGAACACGGGCACCGGCGATACCCTGGCTGGAGGAACCAACGGCGCGCCGCTGAGCAGTTCCGGCGCCTTTGATCCGATCCCACAGGGTTCGACGGTCGTGTTCGCCAACTCGACAAATTTCCAGAATGCCGTATCGACCCAGCTTGCTGGCGACGCAACCCTCAATCTGCTCCTGCGAGGCAGCGGATCACTGGTGCAGAGTTTTGCACGCTTCGAAGACGAAGACCGGCCCGCGCCTTTCAAGCTCACCGTTGATGCGACATTAGCGCTCTCGCCCGGCAATGTATTCGAGACCTTTGAAAGCTCAACCGCAAACAGCAGCACCCCTCCTGCCGGATGGGTCCTGGTCGATACGGCCGCCCCGAACGACGCAACCTACGCAACCAGCGCGGCAGGCGCGGGCAGTGATGGAGCCGGCGGTAATACCGGCCTTGCTGGGCGTGTCAGTTCGCCAGGCTTCGGCGGCAACACCGATATCTCCGGCGGCTACCTCTACAACACGACGAACTTTGACACAAGGCTCGCCATGACGGGCTCGTTTGATTTCCAAATCATCAACGAAGCGACGTTTGATGACATCACGTTCCTGTTCGGCGCGATTGCAGACGGCCTGCAGGAATCCAGCGCCGGCGAGATGCTGAGCGTCAAGATCGGCGAGGGCAGCATTGGGGCCCTAATCAGTAGCGGGCTGGGGCAATTCGACCGCCTCGACACAACCAGCACATCAATCACCGACGACACCTGGTATCACGCCGACATCACCTGGACGCCTACCAGCGGCACCACCGGCGATTTTTCAATTACTGTCAGCGACTTCAGCGGCGACCTCTACACCCTGACCACGACCGGCTTCACCTTTGATCTCGAGTTTGCACAGATCGGCTTCGGCTCGGTTAACGATTCAATCCTGTTCGACAACGTCAATTTCAATCAGGTCCCCGAGCCAGGTTCTCTTGCGCTGCTGGGCCTCGGCGGGCTGATGGCCTTGCGTCGGAGACGCAGCGCATAACGTCTCACATCGGATCGACATGCGTTTCAGCGGCTTGGAGGACCGCACCGGCCTTGAACGATCAGGCCGACTCCCTTACTTCGAAGGACTCCACGTGCGTCGAGCCTTTACCCTCATCGAACTATTGGTCGTGATCTCGATCATCGCGTTGCTCATCGCGATCCTGTTGCCGTCGCTGGGCTCGGCTCGTGAGTCGGCGCGAATTACCCAGTGCGCGACCCATGTCCGCACGATGGCGACGTAGTTGACGATCCAGGCGGTTGACTTCAAACAACGTATCCCGGATTGGGGGAATTTCTACGGCCAATGGGGAGGGGGGTATGGTTCTAGTTCGACATCCGCACTGGACCGGATGGACGCCAATGCTCGCGACAAGATCGTTGACGACTACGCCATCACCCGGGACTACTTTTACTGCCCATCCAACCCGGATTGGAATGTTGATGGCAACTGGAGCATCCCCGGGGCGCCTTCAATCGGATACCAGGTCTTCGCGGCAAGGCCGGTCCTCGTATACGCACGCTACAGCACTGGTGAGGTCCCCGCGGCCTACGGGCGCAGCGCTGAACCAATCGGCGGCTACGCGTCCAGCTTTGAAGAAGTACCCGCCAACACCAAAACGCTGCACGAGACACTCGACGACAACGCGTACTACGACGAAGTCGCCTCCGACCTCACGTATGCGGTCTTCGGCAAGTTCCTGAACGCAGGCTTCGGAAAATTCGGCTCAAGAGCCAACCACCTGCAAGTCGGCGACACAAATGGCGACATGCTGTACCCCGACCCCGGGGGCACGAACGTCAGTTTCATCGATGGCCATGTCGAGTGGCGCAAGACCAGTGAGATGGGACAGACGGACAGCCCACATACCGGTAAGCGGCAGATCTACGACAGCACATCCGATCGCCGGTATTGGTTCTAACAGAATCCCCTTGACACGCCAGACACTGCGCGGCAGCCGCAATTGCTGGACGAACGCGCAAGTGATCTATTCCACGCCGCCTTTATCCGCCCACCAGGCTTCCCATTTATCGGCGAGTTGCTTCACGCGGTCCGGGTGCTTGTCGGCGACATTATTCTGCTCGGTCGGGTCCTCGGCGAGGTTGTAGAGCTGCCAGTCGTTTTTCCCGGTGCGCACGGCCTTCCAGTCGTGATCACGAATAGCGTCGCCGCCGAAGCGCCAGTACAGCGGCCAGAGGCGATCCATCCGCCGGCCCTTGATCACATCGGCCAGCGATTGGCCGGGTAGGGCGTCGGGGATGTCTTTCCCGGCGAGATCGAGGAAGGTCGGCGTGAAGTCAATCAGGTGCCCCGGGTGGTCGATCCATTTCCCTGCCGGCGTCTTGCCCGGCCAGCAGGCGATCATCGGCGTGCGCGTCCCGCCTTCGTACGGCGTCGTCTTGTACTTGCGAAAAGGCGTGTTGCTCGCGTTGGCCCAGGGCTTGCCCTGCGTGAGATAGCTGGTCACCTCCCAGGGCATCGAGCCCTTCACCGACGAACGGTCCTTGCTGTCCGCCTCCGCGCCGTTGTCGGAGAGGAAGAAGATGACGGTGTTGTCCAGCTCGCCATGGGTTTCTAACTTCGCGAGCAGCCGACCGATGTTCGTGTCCATGCGCGTGATCATCGCGGCGTACGTCGCCATGCGCAGGTCCCACCAGTCGCGGTCTTTCTCGCTGACATCTTTCCAGGCGGGGACGCCGGCGTCGCGGGGCGGCAGGGTGGTGTTGGCGGTGTGCACGCCCAGTTTTTTCTGCCGGACAAAACGCTGCTCGCGGAGCTTGTCCCAGCCGATGGCCTTGTACTTGCCGCGGTACTTTGCGACGTCTTCTTCCGAGGCGTGCAGCGGGTAGTGCGGGGCGGTGTACGCGAGGTAGAGGAAGAAGGGCTTGTCCTCGTCTTTGTATTGGTCGAGGTAGCCCAGCGCGTAATCCGTGAAGACATCGGTCGTGTAGAAGTCTTTGCCCTCGGGCGTGAAGGGCTTGTATTCCTTGTCGTCGTTAGCCCATCGGCGGATGCGCTTCTTCGCGGGCTCGGGCTCGCCGGGGCGTGCGGTGCCGGGGTTCCAGAAATTGCAGCAGCCGTCGGTCAGGCCGAAGTACCGGTCGAACCCGCGATGGTAGGGGGTTTGGCCCGCGTGCCACTTGCCCGCCATGAGCGTGCGGTAGCCAGCCTCGCGCATGCGCGTTCCAAAAGTCTTGCCCTTGTAGACAACGCTCGCCGAGGCCCCAACATGGTGCCACCAATGCCCGGTGATCAGCGAAGCACGCGTGTGTTCGCACTTGGCGTTGTTATAGAACGTGCGGAAGCGCACGCCTTGCTCGGCGAGGCGGTCAAGGTTGGGCGTATCGACCTCACCGCCGTAGCTGGCAATATCGGAAAAGCCCATGTCATCGCACATGATGAGGACGATATTGGGCCGTTCATCCGCAGCAAGAGCGGGGCGGGGGAGGGCGGTAACACAGAATAGAAGCAGGCAGAGCGGAAGAAGAGGACGTGTCATGATCGGGCTCGATTGGGGGCGAACATGCTGATGCTACCAAGACGCTGCCGCCGAGCCCTGCGCGTCACCTACCGGCCATCTTCCATGACAAACTCGTAGATGGCCTCGGCATGGTTCACCCGCTCGCCGGTCCAAGGGTGGGTGCCGTAGCGCCGGCCATCGACATTACCCCCGCTGATCGCGATTGCCAGCTCATCAACTTGGAACGCTTCGTCGGCGAAGAAGGCGCCACTGCCATCGCCAGCCATAAAGTTGTAGCCGCCGTGGAAGTTGTATGCCCCTTCGGCCCCACGCATCCGCATATCCGGCGAGTCCATCGTCATCAGGAACTCGGAGTTCGCGTCATCGATCTCAGGGGCACGCCGGTAGGCGCTTTCGTACGACGTCCCACGGTAGTTAAAGCCCGTGAACATCCGGTAGCCGGGGTAGTCGAGCCATGCGCTGGTGCCCAGCCAGTCGGTCGTCCCGGGGTCAGTGTTATCCATCAGGCAATAGCGCAGAGCCGAGTTCAACGAGGAATTATCAAACGAAGGGCAGTGGAAGATGCTGCCTTCGGACCCGACGGGGAGCATGCCCGCTTCAACCGCCGCGCCCATGCCGACAGCAGGGCGGTTACGGCTTCCCCGGTAGGGATAGGCGTGTCGCATGTCATACGCATCACCCCAGGCCAACGTCGAGCCGTCGGACCGACGAATCGTCGAACTGGCGAAAACGCCTTTGTATTCGGTTGCGTAATTAAACTGGGCCTGCACCGCAGAGCGTTGGTTCGCAAGGCAAAGGGTCTGCTGCGCGACGATGCGGACTTTACCCAGAGCAGGCAGAAGAATAGCAATCAACAGGGCGATGATCGAGATCACGACCAAGAGCTCGATCAATGTGAAAGCGTATCGCCGTTTCGAGTAAGTGTGAGGAAATATGCGCACCTCAGGCTCCTTCAAACGCACGCATCACTTGCCGACCACTTACCCGTCGTAATTGACGCCGTCCTTAGAGAGGTGGTCTTTCCAAATCACTTCCATGGCCACATCCCAGCCGTTGCCGCCTTTACCCCCTGGAACTTGCAAGTTCGTGATCGTTTTGCCTTTATCCTCGTAGAACTGAGCTGAGCCATCGAGATAAGACACGTAAAAACCTGTCAGATGGGCCTCGTCAATACCATTGCCAGTCGTAGGGCTGTAGTGCGTGCTGTAGGTGAAGGTATCCGCGTAAAAAGCACTGTCCGAGTTAAACTCGGAATTATCGATGTTGTCGATTTCAAGACGCTGGTGATAGCTCTGCCCCATCCACCGCTGGCCGGTCGTCCATGGGTCACCCCGGAAACCTTGTGCAGCATTATTCGCCTCGTAGACCGGGCTGGTATTGACCGGGCACCATGCAATCATTTCCATGACGTAGTCGCGATAGTACAAGTGGCCAGTGCCCGTCCAGCCGTCCCAAGTCGTTTCGTTCCATCCCCATTTCGCGTGGCCAAAGCTTCGGCTAAAGACAGTAAAGGCGTCCCACCCTGCGTGCGGTGTAAAGTCGCCTTTGAAATCCGATGCGTACGCGGTCTGGGCCTTGACGAGTTGGGCATTGAAATTCAGGCACTGCATGTCCGCAGCCGACTCGCGGGCTTTCGCTAAAGCCGGGAGCAAAATCGCGATCAGCAGCGCAATGATGGAGATCACAACGAGCAATTCGATCAATGTGAAAGCACGGAGGCGCTGCGCCCCGGATCGGCAGAAAAATGACATGGTTATGGCTCCGTCGATGCGATGGAAAGGGGCGAGAAAACACCCATCGTTAAGCACGACAATTCGCGTGCTTGTATTTATTATATTTTAACAGATATAGAATATCTTGCAAGTAATTGACACGAAATGCATTCTAATGACCGGTATTGCTGATAAGAGTGCCTTCAGCTCTAAAATCTGACGAGCGCCCCAAGGTGATCCCGAGCATCGGCAAGCTATTACCCTGCTCTGAGAACTAGATTTAAGGACCGATAATGTATGTTATGTTTAACTGAATCAGCACTCAGGCTTCAAGAGGGGCGATTGGGGGTTTCGCCTAGAAATGGCGATCAGATTCAGTCTCCATTGAGACCGGCCTGAGAAGGCAATGCCCGGGAGAGGATTCGAACCTCCAAGGGATTTAACTCCCACCACGACCTCAACGTGGCGCGTCTGCCAGTTCCGCCACCCGGGCTTGGGTGCGATCGGACAGTATAGCGAGCCTGACAAAACTGTCGAGTTTGCACGGCCGCCGCCCATATGAACGCTTCTCAGGCTAACGATATCCCCACCAATTCAACAGGCTACTCATTGAGATCAGCTAAGCCTAGTCGCTACATCTACAGGGCTAGATTATTCACGTAAGTCATAGTGTGTAATTTACTTAGAATGCCCAAAGGGGGCATTGAGTGCTCTTCCTGCATGCCATATAAATCATACATATCAGTTTGCGCAACAAAGGATTGTTGCTGTACGTGATCACAATCTGCCCGTTATGGGTGGGTAACCAAGGCCTTGAACATAGGCGGAAAGAATTCCAGATGATTAAGACCCTCAAGCTTACTACTGCGGCTCTATGCTGCGTCGCCGCCGCTGGTAATGCATATACGGACAACGCTAGCACTTTTGGCCCAACTCAGAACACTGCAGTTACCGTGGGCAATAGCTACGCCGGCATCGCTCTAACCGCGACGGATGCGAATAACGGCTCCAACGGATTCGGCTCCTATACCGCACCAGTGAATCTTCTAGATTACAACTCTGGCACAGGTGTATGGGATGTACCGGTAACGTTCAACATCCACACCGATCAACCCGCGGGCTTCGGGCCAGGTGGTGCGGATGGGTTTGGTTCAACCATCACCATCCTTGCCGGGGAAGCCTCGGCAAGCACTAATGTTTCCTTGCGTGTCCGCAAGCCTAACGACAACGAAGTTTTCGGTTTCTCTACGACACCCCCTGCCGAGAACTCACCAGGCTGGTATAGCGTTCTCTCGGATGTCTACGAACTCACAGGCATCGCAGCAACCGGGCCGGCGGTAGGTGGAAAAACTCCGACCGATGTTTTCGCTCTTCAGATCAGCTATTTGGATAACAATCTCGCGAATACCAATACGACCCCCGAAGCGTATATGGAGGACTACATCTACCAACACGGCAATGTCAAGTCCTGGACAGAGACTGATATTGCCAACGCAGGAGAGCTACAGATCGCATTCTTCGACACCTCGGCCGGCACATACTCCGAAGACGACTTGGGCAATTTCGGCGTCGGCAGCACGGTGATTGAGAATTATCAAGGATCATGGGCATCTTTTGCCGCGGCCAATAGCGTGACAGATGCAAACCTCGGTGATTTTCTCGGCAGTTGGGGCGTAGACACAACTAATAACAACGTCTGGGGCATTTTCGACCACAATACGTCTTTCGTTGTGGTCCCTGAACCACAAAGCCTGGCTATCTTTGGCATCGGCGCCCTAATGCTGGCTCGCCGCGCCAGGCGATCACGACACTAGGCTTCATGACTGTGCCCAATTCATAAATCGCCGGCATCATGTGCCGGCGATTTATTATGACACCCAAGATATACCCCCCTGAAAGAAGAATGTGAAATGCAAATGCGGGTGATAGGACTCGAACCTACACGGGTTTTACCCCACCAGAACCTAAATCTGGCGCGTCTGCCAATTTCGCCACACCCGCGGCTGTCTGGGCATCTGCCCGTTTGGCTGACGGGTATTGTAGCGGGCTCAAGCACCTCTGCGACGGCTCGCGATGACGTCTAGACTGCCAACATGCCCGATGACCCTTTTGCGATATTCGAACTCGATCGGCGGTTCACGATCGATGAGCCGGCGCTGCGTCAGCGGTTCCTCAAACTGTCCGCGGAGATGCATCCCGACCGTTTCCCGGATCCGATCGAACAGGCCGACGCCGTCGAGAAAATGTCGCTGATCACAGACGCCTACCGTGTGTTGGGCGATCCCGAATCCCGGGCCAGGCTGCTGCTCGATCTGTCCGCGCAGAACGATGCGTCCGATAGGGATGCTTTGCCGCCGGACCTGCTGATGGACGTCATGGATGTACGTGAAGAGATGGAGTCGG
>Ga0213866_10001504_pt1 | contig 17209 bp, 16 predicted proteins | sample PICome_11_FD_160079 | JGI IMG/M metagenome (GOLD analysis project Ga0213866, IMG submission 160079) | Coastal seawater microbial communities near Pivers Island, North Carolina, United States - PICO284 | ecosystem: Environmental > Aquatic > Marine > Coastal | place: USA: North Carolina...
TGCTTGACGTTTTGAGCCAGGAAGTCTAGCACCTTCTTGCTCAATGATACTTTCAATGAGCGTTTTTATTGAAGTTGAATAATTTGAATTAAATTTTTCTGGATTGATGGCAATAAAAAATTGACCAGTACTAGGAGGGCCTCCATCTTCTCCTGCAAAAGAAGATGCTTGGGTTCCTAAATTGCCACCTGCAATACAAGCTGTAAATATTTCGACAAGTAAGCCTGTGCCAAATCCCTTATATCCACCACTTGGTGCCATCGTTCCTTTGAGTGCTTCTTGGGCATTGGTTGTAACATTGCCCTCAGCATCAAAAGCCCAACCTTCAGGAATTGATTCACCTGACTTAGCACGAACTGAAATTTCACTTTTAGCAACAACACTTGCAGATTGATCAATAATTATTGCAGCTTCGCCTTCTAATGGAACTGCTATTGAAAATGGGTTGGTTCCCACTACGGCCTTTTTTCCTCCCAAAGGGGCTATAGAGGCAGGCGCATTGGTAAATCCCATTCCAACAAAACCTTTTTCTGCCATTCTTTTTGTATGAAAACCTAAAACTCCACAATTATATGAGTTGAATATTGACATGCTCGCAATACCTGAATTGGTGCACATATCAAAAAGTGAACTAAATCCCAAATTAATTGCCGTATGAGCAAACCCATTATCTGCATTTACTTTCAAAGCAGAGTCGGAGATCTTCTCAGATGATACTTTTGCTGTTCCTTTAATTTTTCCTATTTTTAGGTGATTGCAGTAAATGGGTAGATAATGAAAACCATGGCTCTTAATGCCACTTAGTTCCGCATCCAATATTCCATCGATTATACCTTGGCAATTTTCGTTCGAACACCCTGATTTTTGGAGTTTTTCTTTAGCTAAGTCATAAGCTAGAGATAAAGAAAATTTAGGCATCACAGAATTAGAGGGATTTTCTTAACCAAATCAAGAAAAAAAAGTTTCATAATATGAATTTTTTCTAAATTCTGTTTGCATGAAAGAGTTGTAAATGTTTAACTTAGTGCAGATATATCTATAAAGGAGGAAATATGTCAATATTTCGTTTATTTACTGCGCTTTTCCTTGCATTAGGAATAACCTCCGTTTCTTCTAGTGCTAAGGCAGCTGCGCATTGTGATAATGTAACTATCGCAGAGATGAACTGGGCTTCTGCTCAGGTTATCGCTCACATTGATGCAGTTCTTTTAAGAGGACTTGGCTGTAATGTTGAATTAATTCCAGGTGATACAATGCCAACTTCAACATCTTTAGTTGAAAAAGGTGAGCCTTCGATTGCTCCAGAACTATGGTCACAAAACTTAAAGCAAGTTTTAGATCCAGCCGAAGCTGAAGGTCTAATCAAAAACGTTGGTAAAGTATTTGAAAACGGTGGAGAAGAGGGATTATGGATTCCTACTTACATCGCAGAAGCCAATGGTATTGTAACTATTGAAGATGCTCTTGCGAGACCTGATTTATTCCCACACCCTGAAGACTCAAGCGTAGCTGGTTTCTACGGTTGTCCTGCAGGTTGGAACTGTCAGATCACTACAACTCAAATGTTCAAAGCTTATGGCATGGAAGGTGCTGGTTTTGAATTTATTGATCCAGGTTCAGGTGGAGCTCTATCTGGTGCTATGGGCGAAGCATACAACAAAGGTGAAGGTTGGTTTGGATACTATTGGGGTCCAACAGCTATCCTAGGTAAGTATGATATGACTAAGCTTGATGAAGGTGTTGATCATAATGCAGAAACTTGGATTTCTGAGATCAATGACTTAAACGTCGCTTCACCAGGTAAAAACAGATATCCTGCTTCAACAGTGGAAACATATGTTGGTAAAGACATGCTTGGTAACAGTCAGGTGATGAACTATCTTGAAAAGAGAAGTTTTCCTAACTCATTACTTAGCCAAATCTTAGCTTGGAAAGAAGAAAACCAAGCAGAAGCAGAGGAAACTGCATACTACTTCTTAGAGAATTATTCAAATGTTTGGGGCAATTGGGTACCTTTTGACCAAAAACTTGATATTCAAAACTCTCTATAAGAATATATAATTATGACCTGGGGTAATTCTTTACCCCAGGTTTTTTTTTAGAGGAGGATATATAATCAAATGAGCAACTTTTTCACTACATTTCCAGAAATGCCTAATAAGCAATTCCGTGAAATGAAAAAAGGTATTGATGCAAGCTACAAAGATTTTGCCAGAGAATGGGGAGATCTTATTGATTCTATGTTTGATCCTCTTTTAAAAATGTTAGTTTTTTTTGAAAAAACTCTGATTGCTACACCTTGGCCAATATTCATGATTGTTTTGGTGGCTCTCACTTATTGGGGAAGTCGAAGTATTAAACTTTGTGTTGGCACAGTATTAGCTTTTGTCTTTATTGGTTACTTTAGAATGTGGGAGGAAACCATGAGTACAATTGCTATCATTCTCACTTCGGTGATTATGTCAGTGGCCATTGGCTTACCCACTGGTATAGCTATGTCTAGATCTGACAGAACTCAAAAAATTGTAACTCCTATTTTAGACGTTATGCAAACTATGCCACCGTTTGTATATTTAATCCCTATTGTGATGTTAATGGGTATAGGAAAAATACCAGGTTTAATTGCAGTAGTAATTTACGCCATCCCACCTCTTATTCGCTTAACTAACTTAGGTATTAGAGAGGTAGATCAAGAAGCTCTGGAAGCTGCAGATGCTTTTGGAGCAACGAAAAGACAAAAACTTTTTCAAGTTCAATTGCCTTTGGCACTACCCACCATTTTTGCTGGGATCAACCAAACTATTATGATGGCCTTGGCAATGGTTATCATCGCTTCTATGATTGGCGTAAAAGGACTAGGCCAACCTGTTCTTCAGTCCATCTATAATCAGTATTTCACAAAAGGTGTTCTCTATGGGCTTGCTATTGTGATTGTTGCTATTGTTTTTGACCGTGTCTCTCAATCTTACGGGCAAAGAATTCAAAAACACCGTTCTGGAAGGATTGTGTAAAACATGTCTGAAGCAAAAATAAAAATTAAAAACTTATACAAAATTTTTGGGAAAAACCCCAAAAATGCCATGGAACATGTCATAAATGGTGTAGGTAAAGATGAACTTTTAGAAAAACATAATCATGTTCTCGGATTAAAAGACATTAATCTTGATATTCATGCTAGATCCATTCAGGTCGTTATGGGGTTATCAGGTTCTGGTAAATCGACTCTCATTCGACATATCAATCGTTTGATTGAACCAACTGACGGCAGTGTCACGGTGGATGGTGATGAAGTTTTAAAAATGAATGAAGAGGAACTCAGAAATTTCCGTAGAAGTAAAACAGCGATGGTCTTTCAGCGCTTTGCTCTTCTCCCACATAAAACAGTTTTACAAAATACAATCTTTGGCCTTCATATCCAAAACATAGGTGAGGAAGAAGCTAAAAAAAGTGCGCTCAGATGGATTGATCGTGTTGGGCTCTCCGGATATGAAGATAAATATCCTCAACACCTATCCGGTGGAATGCAACAACGAGTTGGTCTTGCAAGAGCTTTAACCAATGATGGCGATATTCTTTTAATGGACGAAGCCTTTAGCGCCCTTGATCCCCTCATCAGAAAAGATATGCAAGATATTCTTCTAGAACTTCAAGACGAGTTGCACAAGACAGTAGTTTTTATTACTCATGATTTAGATGAGGCACTAAAATTAGGAGATCGAATTGCTATTTTGAAAGACGGTGTAATGGACCAGGAGGGAATTCCAGCTGAAATTCTTTTAAACCCACAAACACAATATGTTAAAGACTTTGTTGAAGATGTTAACAGAGCTAGAGTGATTAAAGCAAAGCATATTATGTCAGATCTTAATGGACAGGATCTGAGTGGCGCGATGCCAATCAATCAAGATGAATTTATTGATCGCTTTATCGATAAGGTGATCGCTGATAAACCTGAAAACCTCGTCATACAAGACAAAGATCAGAATAATGTTGGTTTCTTGTCTACCAAAAGACTTTCAGAGATTTTAAAAAGATAATTGATGAAATCCTCAAATTATATTGCAGGCCAGTGGGTCGAAGGAACGGGTTCGTTCAATAACATTAATCCCTCTGATACCTCAGATCAAATTGATAGTTATACTTCGGCAACAGCTGAACAGTTCGAACAAGCCGTTCAAGCCGCAATCAAAGCTCAAAAAGAATGGGAAAAGGTTGGGATTGAAAAAAAATCACAAATTCTGATTAAAATTGGTGATGAATTAATTGCCAAATCTAAAGAATTAGGTGAGTTATTATCTCGCGAAGAAGGTAAGCCTCTAGCAGAAGGAATTGGAGAAGTAGCTCGAGCTGGACAGCAATTTCAATACTATGGATCGGAGTGCCTTCGTTTATATGGAGAAAGAATTCCATCAACACGTCCAGGCTTTCAAGTAGAAATTTCTCGTGAACCTTTGGGTGTAATTGGAATTATTTCCCCATGGAATTTTCCAATCGCTATACCAGCTTGGAAAGCAGCACCTGCAATGATGTGTGGTAATGCCGTAATTCTGAAACCAGCATCATTAACTCCAGCAAGTGCTATAGAACTTACAAAAATTATTGCCAAACAAGATATCCCTGACGGACTATTTAATTTAGTTCTTGGATCAGGTGGAGATATTGGAAATAAAATTGCAACCCACAAAGATATTGTTGCGATTTCTTTTACAGGTTCGGTTGATGTAGGAAGAAAACTTTATCAAGACGCTTCCCCTTTTTTAAAAAAAATGCAAATGGAGATGGGTTCCAAAAATCCTTTAGTAGTTATGGAGGATGCCGATCTTAAAACAGCAATAGCTTGTGCAGCCAATGGAGCTTATGGAGGAACTGGACAAAAATGTACTGCTTCATCAAGACTGATCGTTCATGAAAATCTTTATGATGATTTTGTCAAAGGCTTAATTGATAATATTAAAAATCTTAAAGTAGGACATGCCTTGGATGAAGGAACTCAAATGGGACCTGCTTCAAATGAAGCTCAATATGAGTCAAATTTAAATTACGTTGAGATTGGCAAGGGTGAAGCAAAACTAGCCTATGGCGGTAATCCGATGAATATGAGAACGGCAGGCTATTACATGGAGCCAACTCTTTTCATTGATGGTGATAATAAATCGCGAATAAACCAAGAGGAAATGTTTGGACCTATTGCTTGTGTTATTCCTACCAAAAACTTAGATCATGCGCTTGAGATAGCTAATGATACTGACTTTGGTTTATCCAGTGGAATTATTACTCAATCCCTTGCAAAAGCTGAGTATTTCAAACAAAACATCAAAACTGGGGTGGCCACAGTTAATCTTCCCACTGCAGGATTAGACTATCACGTTCCTTTTGGAGGTCGAAAAGCCTCGAGTTTTGGTCCCCGTGAGCAAGGCACTTATGCCCGTGACTTCTACACTCAAGTAAAGACTTCCTACATCAATTCTGGATCCATATAATTCTCGAATGAATTTTCGAGTTGATAATCTCCAGTATTGTAACTGGTCAAGAGAGATTTTTGAAATTAATCACCAGGCCAAGCTTGATGCTGTTCATGCTACCATCTGTTATCACGAAGATTTTGATGAACTCCAAAAAAATATTGAACAATGGAATGTGTTTTTTAAAGAAAATGTAGATCTTATCTTTCCAGGAAAAAACTCAAAAGATATTGAAGAAGCTAAAAACAAAAACAAGACTGCCGTTTTCTATGGTCTACAGAATTGTTCTCCGATTGAAGATAATATTGAATATGTTGAAATTTTAAAAAAACAGGGCGTTCTGTTTATGCAACTGACTTATAATAATCAGTCACTTCTAGCCACCGGTTGTTATGAAAAAAGAGATAGTGGAATTACTCGAATGGGAAAAGAAGTTATCCAAGAAATGAATAGAGTGAAAATGATTGTGGATATGTCTCACTCTGCAGAATTTTCTACACTCGAAGCTATAGAAATCTCTGATGCTCCAATTGTAGTCAGTCATGCCAATCCTTCTTTTTGGCACAAAGGCTTAAGGAATAAATCTGATGATGTCCTGAAAGCTTTAAATGATAGTGGAGGGATGATTGGTTTTTCTCTCTACCCTCACCATCTAAAAGGTGCCTCTGATTGTACTCTTGAGTCTTTTTGTGAGATGATCGCTGAAACAACAAAAAAAATATCAGTTAAACAAATTGGAATAGGTTCTGACTTATGTATCCGACATCCAGATAGCATAGTGGAGTGGATGCGTAATGGCACTTGGACTAAAACCAAAGATTTTGGCGAAGGTAGCTCAGATAATCCAGGCTTCCCTCCCCAACCTAAATGGTTTGAGGATGCTCGAGGATTTGACAATCTTGAAAATGGATTAAAGCAAGTAGGTTTCAGTGAGGAAGAGACACACGACATCTTAGGGAATAATTGGTACAATTTTTATCGAAAGTTTGATTGATGCAGATAGATTTACGTAAACCAGAATTTGTCATGAAGTTGAACCGATTAGGTTCATTTCATCAATCAAAACTCTCCTTTTTGAGAAGTTTTATCCGAGAATTTAAAGATTGGGACTTTGAAACGAAAGAAATATCCCTTGATCAAATGGGGTTTGGGCATTGTGTCTATGTTGTTAAAAATGGCTCAAAACAATACTCTTTAATTTGCTTTTCAAACCACCTAGATGATAGTGAGCGGTCTGATCGAGTCATCGCCACTAAATGGGATGCGTCTTTTGTGTTATTTGATGGCGTACCGTCAACCGAAGACATACAACGCTTAAAAGATAATGTTCCCCTTCAAGAACAGGGTCGCGTAACCGAAAAAGAACTTTGTTTATCACGTGCTAATAAATCAGTCAGAGTCTTTGAGCACGTCGTTGATCAGCTCTCTCAAGGAAAACAGCCAGATACCAAAATTTTATACGATGTGGGGTATCTCTATCGTACAACTGCAGTTTATGGTTCTGGAAAATTTGGTTTAGCAGATCGTATTAAAGTTCAAGATCGTGAAGAATTAAAAGGGCCTTTTCGATTAGAAATGATGCTTGTATTTTTAGCAAGACAATTCACTTTTGATATGGTCAATCACGTAGCCTATCAACGATCACCTCAATCAGCAATAATGCTTGATGATAATATTGCTCGAAACTTAGGAATTGGAAATTCAACAGGTTTAGGGATGGCACCTTTTATTGTTAATCACCCTGCACTACTCAATCAATGGATACATTCAAGGGAAAAAGCACTTCAAGCTATACGAAAACTTCCTGAAGTAACAAAAGATGAATTAGAAAAATTTGACTTTTTTCTCTCGACTATTCAAGAAAACATAAAATTTTGGAAAACAGATAGCGAATATCAAATTAAAAAAAATCTGGAGCTTTCTGAAGATTTAATTCAATTTAAAAAACACTTATCAAAAACTTCTTTAGAAAAATTTTTTTGGAATTCTTTATATCTGTGGGTTGAAGAAAATACTCAGCCAGAATGTTGTGAGCTTATCGTTTCACTTTTAATGGAAGTCTACCCTGACTTGGTAGAGCCTTTAAGCTATGAAATGTCTATTGATGAAGAAGATTATTTCGATATTGATTCCTCCAGAACAATTGGAGATATTTGCGATCTCATCGAAAATCGGTATGGATGGCTGATTGATATCAACTTTGAGACCAAAGATAATATCTATAATTTTTGGTACTACTCTAAAAATAAACAAGAACCAAGAATGTCTGACCGATTTAACGAGGAAGGAGCAGAGCTAGAGCTACCCCTAGCTATTGCGCGAGATATCAATCTTTTATATAAGCAGCTTAAAAACCATGATCCCATGGAGCACCTATCAAAATATTTACAAAAAAGTCAAGAATATCGACATGTTTTAAGAAGAATTTTTATATGTGAAAAACTTCCCTACTCTGAGATACAAGATAATACGATTTCAAAATCTCTCATACCGGTGGATATGCTTCGATTAAAATTATCATTTTTTGGCGCAACAAGATTTGATCCTCGCTCTGATCGATGGGTTCGAATTACCATGTATCAAGGGGCGCCACTGATGAAAGAAATCAGTCTTTCAGATGATACTTGGTCTTATAAAAAAATTGCCTGATGCATTCTCTTTATGAAATAGAGACTACTGTAAAAAGGGTAACCAAACATCAAGGTTTAAGTTGGGGTATAGCAGAAGAAGCTGGTAAAATTGTACGAATTTTAGAGCAATCAGAGCTTCCAGGATTAGAGAGTTTTAATCGTCTAATCAATACTCCTTATAGTGAATGCACCAAAACAATAGACCTTCAAATCAATAATCAAAAAAAAATATGCCCAATTCATTTTGGTTTATTTGTTTTAGATCAATCTCATCATTTCAAAAATCAAAATAAATTTCATATAGATAGTATTCAAGAACCCCTTTTAATTATTCCATTTTTAATTAAATCAGCTCGAAAAAATTTAATTACTTTTAATTTTTCTTCGAATGAAATTAATTTTTCTATTACACCAGGTCAGGTTATATCTTTTGATAAAAAAAATATACCTCTTCAAGCAACCAACATAATTTTAGATATTTCAAATCTACGTCAAAAACAATACTCAGATGAAACTTGGAATTATCTTTATGAGCTTTCTTTGGAGACTTTTGTTGAGGAAAGTGAAGAAAAAAAGTTATCTGGCGCGGGCGCTGGTCTAACAGATAACGATTAATTATATCGACTTTTCTAAATTTTGAATTTTCTCAGTTACTGACTCATCAAAAGGTAAAATCTTATGAAGCTCAGTGTAAACATTTTTGGCTTCAGTAAATTTATTCTGTTTTTCTAAAACCAATCCTAATACCTTTAATGCATCGAAATGACGAGGCTCTAGCGCAAGTGCTTGATACAAATCAGCCTCAGCTTCTACAATTTCACCTTGGTAGTAATGGACGATGGCTCTTTTGTAATAAGCATCTAAAAAATCTTCTTGTTCGGCAATAATTTCTGTTAAGAAATCTTCTGCTCCCTGATATTGACGAAGATTAATAAAATAGCCAATTTTATTAATTTTATCTTGTAATTCAGCGCTTTTTGAAACCTCCCATATTCTCATAATCGCACCTTTTATTTCCTGTTGGGAATCATAATCTAATGGTTCTTGTAATTGCTCTAGAAGATAGTCAACTCTCTCTTCATTAGTTTGAGCAAATACAATCAGTGGGAACAAAAAGATGAATGATAATAGGAATGAAAGGAAATAGAGTTTGATTTGTTTCAAGAATACATATTAACTAATTTTCTGTTTATATGAACCCTATTATTGCCAAAAGTGCCAGAGTAAGATCAACGCCTTTTACCCAACGAATTGAGGAGTACGGTGTACAGGCTTATACAGTCTACAATCATATGTTGTTGCCAGCTTCTTTTCATGGTGTTGTTGATGATTGCAATCATTTAAAAAATCATGTTCAAATTTGGGATGTCTCAGTAGAGAGACAAGTTCAAATTGAGGGACCAGATGCAGGTTACTTAACACAGCTAATTACTTGTCGAGATTTATCTCAAGCCAAAGATCATATTTGTTATTACGCTCCTATTGTTGATGATCAGGGAAAAATTTTAAATGACCCTTTAGTGATGAAAGTGAAACCTGATACATGGTGGGTATCCATCGCAGATACAGATGTACTTCTCTTTGCTAAAGGAATAGCAATAGGAAAAAACTTAGATGTCAATATTACTGAACCCAACGTTAATCCTCTTGCTGTTCAAGGGCCTAAATCTTTTGAACTCATGAAACGAGTATTTGGAGAGGAAATTTTAAATTTAAAATTTTTTAATTTTAAAAGATATGCATTTAATAATCATGAATTTTTAATTGCACGATCTGGTTGGTCTAAACAAGGTGGGTTTGAAATCTATGTCGATCATGATGAAATAGGCGTTCAATTATATGATCAACTTTTAAGCGAAGGTAAAGACTTAGGGGCCCGACCAGGCTGTCCTAATTTAATTGAGCGCATTGAGTCTGGATTATTGTCTTACGGTAATGATATGGATATGAATGACACTCCTCTGGAGTGTGGGCTTGATGCTTTTGTAAGCTTTAATCCTGATATTGATTATTTAGGCAAAGAAGTCCTTGAAAAGCAGCAACAGCAAGGTGTTTCCCGATCACTTGTGGGCATGATGATGGATTTAAAAGAAATTTCTGTCACTCAACACTTACCTATAATGAATGGACAAAATAAAATAGGCACTTTGAGATCAGCTTGTTATAGCCCAGACTTTGGTAAATGCTTAGGTATCGCTATGGTTGATAAAACTCATCAAACTCTTGACCAAGATCTAAAACTACAAATAAATGGCATTGAAATCAGTGCTAAAATGACAAACCTACCTTTCACAAAATAGATATTGCAATCCCATTTTAAAGGTTTAACTAAGCCGTAATGTTTGGAACGATTATCAATTCTTGGGCCTTATTTAGTGGCTTTGGTATGATCATGCTCGCTCATGCACTTCAAGGCACGCTTCTAAATATCAATGCAGTTGTTTTTAACTTTTCTGATTTTGAAATAGGTTATGTTTTTACAGGTTATTTTGTTGGTTATTTATTTAGCTCCATCCAATGCCCAAAGCTTATAAAAAATGTGGGGCATATTCGAGTTTTTGCAGCTTTTGCATCACTAGGCTCCATCGCTATCCTTTTGCATTGGGTCATCGTTCATCCCTTTGCTTGGTTAGCTTTTCGAATGATTACTGGCTTTTCATTTGCTGCTATCTATATCGTTTGTGAAAGTTGGTTAAATGATCGTGCTGACAATAAGTCAAGAGGTCAACTTATTGGCTTCTATATGATTGTTCTCTACTTCTCTACAAGTGCAGGAGTGATGCTTGTTAATTTAAAGACAACAACTGAAGCTCATCTTTATATTTTAACTTCACTACTAATATCAGTGGCATTGGTTCCAATTCTTTTGACAAAAAAACCAGCTCCAGATTTTACTACTCCTAAATTTTTATCACTCAGAGAACTATATACAAAATCACCTATGGCTTTTGTTGGGTCTTTTGCTATTGGAATGATCTATTCCGCATTGTTTGGTTTGATTGCTGTATTTGGTGCTAAAATTGGCCTGAGTATTTTTCAAATCTCTATCTTAGTTTTTGTTAATACATTTGTTGGAGCTATTTTTCAATTTCCTATCGGAAAAATCTCTGACAAATTTGATCGTCGAACAATTCTTCTTGTTTTAAACCTTATTGCTATCGGATCTTTAATCTTTGCCTTTTTATTTGGATCTATTTCTTTTTATGTTTTGCTCGTATTTATAGGAATTCACTCTGCTGTTTCACTTCCTTATTATGCTGTTGTGATTTCACACATGAATGACTTTTTAGAAAAAGAAGAAATAGTTTCAGCTAGTTCAACACTTACGTTAGTTAATGCTTTAGGAATGGTAACAGGTCCAATGCTGGCTTCTGGATTTATGGCTTATTTTGGTGCTTATGGTTATTTTATCTACATGATTGTTGTTTATGCAATCGTTGCTCCTTACAACTTTGCTCGTATTCGAGTTGGTCGAACCAGTGATATCTATGAAGATAATACCCCTTCCATGATTGTTCCAAGAACAGCCTCTCCTGTTGGAATGCAGTTGGCAACAGATCAAATTATTAATAAAATTGAGGAGGAAGAAGATAACTCTAATGAGCATTGAACAAAATATAGAAAAATTAGGACTACAATTACCTAATCCAGCAAAACCTGCGGGAAGTTATAAACCTTGTGTGATCGTAGATAAAATGGCTTACATTTCAGGCCAAGGTCCCCTTTTAGAGGATGGAACCTTTGCTCAGGGCGTTGTGGGAAAAGATTTAACTCTTGAAATAGCTCAAGAGCATGCTCAAAGATGCGGTCTTGCAATTTTAGCTGCTCTAAAGAATGAAATTGGAGATTTAAATAAAGTCACTCAACTTGTTAAATTAACGGGCTTTGTGAATTGCACCAATGATTTTACTAAGCAACCATTAGTCATTAATGGATGTTCTGATTTGATGAAGAATGTTTTTGGCGAAAAAGGCGTTCATGCTCGAGCTGCAGTGGGAGTGAACTCTCTACCTCTTGGTTTTTCTGTGGAAATAGAAGCTATTTTTCAAATTCAAATATAATTTCTCGATTGACAACTATATTATTTTAGCAAAATATTCTATCAAGAATATTATTTGAGGTGGTTCTATGGACGTTCAATTTCAAAATAACTCACTGAGTGTGAGTTTTCAGAATAAATCTTATCAATTACATCCGGTTTGGCTGAGAGAGCGATTACCTGGCGATGAGCATTTTGACATAGATACTCATCAACGTTTATATGAGCCCTCTTCCATAGATTTAAACTTAAAGATTACTGCTGCTACACTTTCTGATGATTTGCTAGATATTGAATTCAATGACGGTGTGAAGGGTTCTTATAATATGAATGATCTTCTTTTAGAAATGGATGATGAAAAAAATAAACGGGGTCCCTTACCAAAAAGAGTTTTATGGAATTCATCCTTAAGTCAATTTCCAGAGGCACAGTTTGAGGAAGAAATGGCAGAAAAAAAATCAATGTACGATCTCTTGATTGATTTTTATAAATATGGATTTGTCATTATTAAAAATGTGCCCACTGAAGACAAATATCTTCTCAAGTTTGTAAATTCCATTGGTCCAGTAAAAAATACAAATTTTGGAGAATACTTTGATGTAATGTCAAAGCCGAACCCTAATGATTTAGCCTATAAGCCAATTGCGCTACCTCCTCATACGGATAATCCTTATCGAAAACCAACGGCGCCTGGTATTCAATTTTTACATTGCCTTCAAAATGAAGTTAGTGGTGGTTTTTCAACGCTTGTTGATGGTTTTGCGGTTGCTGAACATATCAAAACCCATGATCCTGAGGCCTTCCAATCACTGACAACAACCAATCTTCGGTATCAATTTCAAGATAAAGATATTGTTTTAGAAAACTGGGGAGAATTAATTGAATTAGATGATGATGGAGATTACAAACAAGTCCGCTACAGTACTCGAGTTGACTATGTCCCTCCATTGGATACTGAAAAACTTAATACTTTTTACCGTTCTCGAAAGTTATTAAGTGAGCTTTATTCTGCATCAGATTTTGAGCTCAAATTTAAATTGCAGCCAGGGGATATTATGATGTTTGATAATCACCGCCTTCTCCATGGTCGAACTGCTTATGACTCCAATGAGGGGATGCGTCACCTTCAAGGATGTTATTTAGAGTTTGATGCCACTGATGGGAAGCTTCGCCACTTAGCTCGAAAGTTTCAGTAAATTCCCCATGGCCGAGTTAGATATCATCTCGGCAGAAGTGTTTGCGTGTAAATCAAATGCTCCTCAAATTATTTGGGCAAAAGATATGTCTCCAATGTTTGAGGCTAATATCATCGTCAAACTAACCACTGAGTCTGGCATTGAATGTGTGGGAGGAGTTCTTATACCGACTGAACATCATTATGATCACTCTGTTGTAGAGGCCTGTCGAAATTTATTTCCTGAAATTCTGGGAAAAAATCTAGAACAACGATCTAAGCTTACTGAATTTATGTTAACTCGGTGTGTTCCCCTCAACCCTCTTGCTGTTTCTTCTATTGATATTGCCATGTGGGATGGATATGCCAAGTCAATCGATAAACCTCTTTGTGATGTTCTGGGAAGAAAAAGAGATAGTATTGCCTCTTATGCTTCTACTCCTCTTTTTCATAGTATTGATGAGTATATTAACTTTGTTAAAAGTTTAGAGGCCCAACACTTCCATACCGTCAAATTTCACACTTGGTGTGATGTTGCATTTGATCTTCAAATGGTCTCTGAAGTCTGTCCGCTATTTCCGGATATGAGATTTATGATTGATTGTGAGCAGCGATATAATCGTGAAGATGCGCTCCTGTTAGGTCAAAAATTAGATGAATTAAATTTTATTTGGTTTGAGGCACCATTTAATGATTTTGATTGGGAAAGTTATCAATGGCTTCGACCACAAATCAAAACACCTGTTATTGGTGCAGGAAACTCCATACTCAACCCCTTCCAAATTGAGCAGTCTCTCAAATTAGATGTTTTTCATCATGCCAGAGTAGATACTACCTATGTGGGCGGTATTACAAAAATTTTAGAGGTGATGAAAATAGCAAAGAATTTCAATAAAAATACTGAGCTTCAATCTTGGTCCTACCCCTTAGGTCAAGCAGCGAATTTACATATTATGTTGAGCCACGATAATTGTGATTATTTTGAACAAGTTGTCCCTTTTGAAGACCACGAGCATGGAGCCAAAACCTTTATTCGAACTAATGATAAGGGTGAAGTGACGGTGAACCCAGATCCTGGTCTAGGGATAGAAATCGACTGGGATGTCGTTCATCGAGATTGGTATTCCCATCTAAAACTAGGTCCAAACGGGCTTGAGTCAGAAATCCGATCAATCTAGTTTCCTATCTTCAAGTATAAAAGGTCATGAAGTGGCTGATACAGATTATAAGCATCATCACAATTATGACAGGAACGAGCATGGCACAAAATCTTTATAATTTTTCCATTAATGACATCGATGGCAATGTAATCAATTTTAATGAATTTCAAGGAAAACCTATTTTACTAGTAAACACAGCAAGTCGTTGTGGTTTTACCAAACAATATGCCAATCTCTCTAATCTTCATCGAGAGTACTTAGATAAAAATCTCATTATTATCAGCACACCCTCCAACTCATTTAAGCAAGAATTAAGTGAGGAGGAAGATGTCAAAGAATTTTGTCTCGTAAACTATCAAACAAAATTTATTTTAACGGAGATTATTGATGTTAAAGGAGATAATGCACATCCACTCTATCAATGGATAGCAAATAACTATGGGAAAACACCCAAATGGAATTTTTATAAATACTTATTTGATGGTCAGGGCAATCTAATCGAGAGTTGGTCGTCGATGACAAAACCTGATAGTGAAAAAATTACATCAAAAATTGATAAATTAATTTAAATACAGGAGAAATTAAAATGATTACTTTAAGAAAGAGTGAAGACAGAGGTCCAAGTAATTTTGGATGGCTCGATAGCAAGCATACTTTTTCCTTTGGCCGTTATTATGATCCTCAAAATATGGGATTTGGCAATCTCCGAGTTATTAACGATGACAGAGTAGATGGGGGAAGAGGTTTTGATGCTCATCCTCATAACAACATGGAAATTATTTCTTACGTTATTGAGGGTGCCTTAGAACATAAAGATAGCATGGGAACTGGATCGGTTATCAAACCAGGAGATGTGCAACATATGAGTGCCGGAACTGGCGTTGTTCATAGTGAATTTAATCATTCTCCTACAGAGAAAGTGCATTTCTTACAGATTTGGATTGTGCCCAAAGAACGAGATATTGAGCCTAAATACAACCAAAAATATTTTAGCGAAGAGGATAAACTCAATAAATTAGCTAAAATCATATCTCCTGATGGATCTGATAATTCGATTGAAATAAATCAAAACACAACGATATTTGCCTCGATAGTCGATAAAGACGGTGAAATTAAATTTACTCCTTCCAACGATAAAGATTATTGGATTCATGTCGTTCAAGGGGATGTTAATTTTCAAGAGTACAATTTAAAAGAAGGCGATGGCGTTGCTATCACTAAAGGGGAGTTATCAGAGATGACTTTTCGATCTTCTAATAAAGGAGAGTTTTTATTATTTGAAGTATAAAAAAAGGCGCCCGAAGGCGCCCTTTTTGAAGTAGTACTTATGTTTAAATATTAATTGAACTCAGGATAAGCAACTGTAGTTAACTCAGCTTTATCTAATCCTACTGCTTCAGTCTCTTCATCAACTCTTAAGCCAGTTGTTGCTTTTAGAATATAGAAGCCGATTGCACTTAAAGGTACAACAAGAACAGCTGCTGCTAAGATACCGACGATCTGAACCATCAGGTCACCGCCACCAAAGATACCAACAGCTAATGTTCCCCAGATACCTGCAACTAAGTGAGCAGAGATCGCACCAACAACGTCATCAATTTTCATTTTATCCAACATTGGGATCGCGATTGTACATAGGATACCACCGATAGCACCGATGATCATTGACATGAAGTGGTTACTTAAATCTGGACCTGCAGTAATTGCAACTAGACCAGCAATGGCACCGTTCAGAGCAATTGATAAGTCGATCTTCTTGTACATTAACTGAGAAAGTATGATCGCCGCTACAACACCACCACATGCAGCGATGTTTGTATTTACGACAACGATGGAAATTGCAACCGCATCTAGGGCACTGCCTAATGCTAATTGTGAACCACCATTAAATCCAAACCATCCAAACCATAAGATGAATGTACCTAAACAAGCTAATGGCATGTTTGCACCAGCAATTGGTGAAATCTTTCCATCACTTGAATATTTACCAGCACGTGGGCCAAGTATTAAACAACCTACAACAGCTGCCCAACCACCTACAGAGTGAACGATAGTAGAACCTGCGAAGTCAGAAAAGCCCATTTCAGCTAACCAACCGCCGCCCCAAGTCCATGAACCATAAATAGGGTAGATAATTCCGGTCATAATGGCTGCAAAGATCATAAATGGCCATACTTTAATACGCTCAGCACATGCACCAGAAACGATCGAAATCGCTGTTGCACAGAATACCATTTGGAAGAACCAGTCAGATGCTACCGAGTAACCTGTATCTGCAATTGCAGCTACATTCTCGGCACCGTCTAGGAGAGCGAGTTCGTCAGATGAGGGATTATAGAAGGCGCCTCCTAGCGATCCGATCCAACCTGATACGTCTACATACATTAAGCTGTAGCCGATTAGGTAAAACATAATTCCGGCAATAGAGTACAATGCAATATTTTTTAGTAGAATTGCCGATGTGTTCTTTTTACGAACAAATCCTGCTTCTAACATTGCAAAACCTAAAGCCATAAACATGACTAAAATTCCACAGAAAACAAATAAGAATGTATTAAATACAAAAGCTGTCTCTGCGGAAACCTCGGCACTTGCTAATCCTGAGACTAGAAGTGTGGGAATTAAAAAAGTTAATATTTTTTTCATGGGGTCTCCTTATTTAATTGCTTCCGCACCGCGCTCGCCTGTACGAATACGAACGACGTCAATGACATCAGTGACATAAATCTTACCGTCACCAATCT
>Ga0213866_10001505_pt1 | contig 17209 bp, 27 predicted proteins | sample PICome_11_FD_160079 | JGI IMG/M metagenome (GOLD analysis project Ga0213866, IMG submission 160079) | Coastal seawater microbial communities near Pivers Island, North Carolina, United States - PICO284 | ecosystem: Environmental > Aquatic > Marine > Coastal | place: USA: North Carolina...
AAGCTTGATACTACTAGAAAACAATTTTCTAACGTTTCTCAAGCAGAGCTTATTGCAACAAGAGATCAGGCTAAGAACGCTGCGTTTGGCGCAGATCAAATACTTAACAATCCCCAAAAGCTTGCAGAGTATAGATCTAAACTTGATGATATAGAGCAGGACAAAGCTGGCTTAACTGAGGCAGATCGTGCGGTCAACGCATTAGAAAAAAAACGCAACGAAAATCAAGGCATTTTTCAAAGATCAAAACATGAGCTTGCTGTACGCCAACTTGATGAAGCAAAGGTTGGCGACCTTGAAGATCCATATGCAATAGCTGCTGGCGGCACTGGCCCTCTGTATATACCGACACCACTAAGGCGCGTATTGCAGTCTGACTTTGTGCAAACAGGCAAAGAAGCTATGACGCGCCTTGTAACAGACGGTGGTATTGCGCAGCGCTTGCATACTCTTGGCGTTACTAAAGGCCCATCTGTATATATGCGAGCTAAGATTATGGATGGTGAATGGGTTCGCGGCAATACAGCGCTAATGGATATTTGGGGCCAGCAAATAAAATCAGAAGCTAAAAAAGTCTTAGGCGTAGAAACGACTAGGATTAGAGTTGACCTTGAAAACAAAACCAATCGTATTCTTGGTAGGCAAGATCAATCGCGTATGTCTTATGAAGATTGGCTAACTGATATAAACAGAAAAAGAACACTTAAAGAAAAAGATCTGTCTGACAACGATGTTGCAGCCATTAAAGTTCTTGATGATTTTTTTGAGCGCTGGGGTTCTAGGCTTGAGGATGTTGGCTTAATTGGTACAAAGAAAAGCCTTCAGAAAAGAATAGATCGCATGGAAATTAAACTGCGTAAAGCAGAAGATGATTTAGCAAAACGAGCAAATATGAGAGGTAAACGCGGTCAAAGAATAAGAGATCATTACGCTGCTGTTATTGCAGCTACTAAATCAAAGCTTGATGAAGATCGCCTATCATTAGAAAATATTAAAGATGCACAAATTATGCCAGATGGTGAGGATTCATTTTTGCCAAGGTATTTTAATAAAGCAGCTATTAGAGCGCGTAGAGAAGAATTCAAAGAAATTCTGTCTAAGTGGTATACTGAAAACCCAAACATATGGGTCGTTAAAGATGGCAAGCGTGTACAAGTTAAAATGTCTGGCGATGCTAATGAAATCTCAAAACGCGTTGACGAAACTATAGCAAGAATACTTGGCGAAGTTGATGATGACAAAACAACCTATGGCATGGGCAAATCCATGCATCTTAAACATAGAGAGTTAGATATTCCAAACGCACTTGTTTGGGATTTTATTATGCAAAATCCATTAGCAATTATGAAAGCGTACACGCACAAAACGGCAGGGCGTTATCAGTTTGCAAAAGAGTTTGGTAAAGAACTTGATGAAGTTTTAGAAGACATCAGATTTGAAGCAATACTTGCTGGCAAAAGCGAAGCGCAAATACAAGAGTTTACTAAAGATTTTGTACACAGCTATGACCGCGTTGTTTCTTCTGTGCTTAAACGTGACCCTAATGATTGGGATCATCGCACAGCATATATTTTGCGTGAAGCTGCACAGCTAAATTATCTTGGTAGCGCTGGGCTTTCAGCAATACCTGACTTTGGCAAGATCATTATGGAGCATGACATTGGCGATGTTATGAAGGGTCTTGGCGAAATTATGTCTAACAACCGCGTTAAGCTTAGCGCTGAAGAAGGGCAGCTTGCTGGTGAAATATTAGAAATGCTTCAAGGCAATGCTCACTTGCGCCAAGTTGATGACATTACAAACAATCCGCTAGAGACTGGTTTATACGATCAAATGAAGAACGCATTCTATATGGCTAACTTGTTAGCCCCTATGACTGCGTTTGCAAAAACATTAGATAGTATGATCCGTGGTCACACTCTTATAGATATGTCTGTTAAGTTATCTAAGGGCGAAGCAACACAGCTTGAAGTAACTTATCTAGCTAAGTATGGCATTGATATTGATACCGCTAGACAGATTGCGGCTGCACCTTGGGAAAAAACAGAAACAGGTTTTTATCTGCCTAATACAAAAGACTGGGAAAATGCTTATGCGTTTCCAGAAACTGATGCTGATATTAGGTATGGGTACACTGGCAGAATGTCAGGAGACAGATATAAGCCAGCATTTTATGATAAAAAAGAAAACAGAATTTACTTTGATTCTGATTACATAAAATCAAAGTTTATAGAAAAGCCTTGGACAAATCCAAGGGTAGAGGGTGTTAAAGCATTTCCAGAAGATACTTTTGAAAGCGCTCAAGCATGGGCAAACTTTGTTCTTATGCATGAGATTATGCACACAAAGTTTAGACCGCAAGATTTAAATCTTAACCTTGGCAAAATTAAAGAAAAAGCAACTGTAAGTAACAAGACTATTAAACAAAAAACTTCTGAGCCTTGGTATAAAAAATTTGCTGGGAACAAAAGAAAATCTTTATCATATGATGATGATATGGCTTTAAGAAATAATGTTCAGTTAAGATTTCCTTATCCTAATTCTCTTGCACAAAGACAGGACGAATTAAAATCTGGCCCTTATTTTAAAAGAGAAAGATCAAAATATAATGTAACTATTGTTGATGCTGTTTATAAAGATTTACCAAAAGAAAAAATAAAATCTTTAATTGATCTTAGAAATTCTTTTACAGATAGACTTCAAAGGCGAGATATGGGAGAAGATACTTCTTGGATAGAAAATGATTTTTTATATTTAAACCAACCAGCGCCAAAAGATAGTTTTGAAAACTATCTTTGGTCTCAAGTAAATTCTCCTAATAGAAAAAAAATACAAGTTGATACACCAGATGGGCCTGAGTTTTTTAACAATACCTTTGAAATGTATGAAAGAATAAGTAAAATTGAATCTGAATTTTTAGAATCTGGATTTACAGTAGTAAATGTTTTAGATCAGCCTGTAACAAAGCCATCTGTTAAGGGTAAAAAAACATATGACCCAGAAAACCCAAAGCACGTTGCAAAATACGAAAACAAAATAAACGAGCTTGCTCTTAAAGAGCACAAGAAGCAACCAAAGATGACTGAAGAAACGCTAGAGCGTTATCGCGCAGCATTATCCAGCGGTATTCTTAACACTATTATGATGGGAACTCCTGCGGATAAACCCATTATTACAGATGGCGTTGCTTACATTCCTATGCGGGTAGCAAGCAAGTTTGGCATGGAAGAAGACGCTAGGGTTAAAGGCTATGCTAGGGTTGAGAATGGCCTTCTTGGCTTACCCTTTCAGTTCTATAGCTATTCACTTGCGGCAGTAAACAAGGTTGCGGGATCTGCAATGCAGGGGCAAATGAAGGGTCGCGCTCTTGGCATGGCAGCATCATTTGGCTTAGGTTACGCGGCTGTAATGATTAAGACGCCTGATTGGGCGTGGCAAGATATGGATACTGAGGATAAGTTTGCTAGAGCATTTGATGCAAGCGGTATTTTGCCACTGTACTCTGATATGTTTTACACTTCTATGCATACTTCATTAGCTCTTGGTGGGCCTAATATTACTGCTGGATTAATTGATCCTAAGTTTCCACAGGAAAAAAACTATCTAGATGCGGTAACTGGTGTTCTTGGTGCTGGCCCAAGCATTGCCCAAGATTACGGTGAGAGCTTTTATAAATTTGCCAATGGTGATTACGGAGAAGGCTCTAAGCAGTTTCTTAGATCTTTGCCGTTTGCGCGACTATGGTTTTGGAAAGGCCAGATGAATGAACTTAGCAACACATTTACTAGATTCTAATTGTGCGTTGCAAAATAAATATAAGCTTGCTAGGCGACAGCAAAGGGGTTTGCCATGACAATTAACTTAGCCGATAATTCACCGCGAATATCTTACGCAGTTGCACAAGGCGTAACGCAAACAAGTTTTGCTGTGCCATTTGAGTTCTTTGCAGATGCAGATCTTAACGTCTACGTTGACGGAACACTTAAAACTTTAACAACTCATTACACAGTTTCAGGCGGGGATGGGTCGACAGGCACAGTAACCATTAGCGTGACAGGCGCAACAGGTGGATCAACAGTAGTTATTACTAGGGATGTTGCTTTAGAAAGAACAAGTGACTTTCCTAGCTCTGGCCCATTTCAGATTGGCGCACTCAACACTGAGCTTGATCGGTTAACAGCTATTGCCGCTGACCTTGACGATAAGGCTGGTCGAGCGCTGCAGCTTACAGATTTTGATGTAGCGGCTTCTTTGGTTCTTCCTACAGTTGATAATCGCAAAGGTAAAACTCTTGCGTTTAATGCATCTTCTGGTGCTGTTGAGGCTGGCCCTACTATTTCTGATGTGCAAACTGTTTCTGCTGCTGCTGCTGATATTCAAACATTAGCGCACATTGAAGATGGTACTGATGCGACTGACGCAATACAAACTGTTGCTGGCATTGCATCTAATGTGTCTACGGTTGCTGGGGTAAGTAGTGCTGTTTCTACGGTGGCTGGCATATCAAGCGATGTAACTGCGGTTGCTGCTGACGCAACAGACATAGGTGTAGTAGCTGGTAAAGCTGCGGAGATAGGCAGACTTGGAACTGCGCAAGCTGTTGCTGACTTAGATATATTGGCAACTACTGATGCAGTATCAGACATGAATACGCTTGCTGCTATTTCAGCAAACATTTCTACTGTTGCTGGTATATCTGCAAATGTAACTTCTGTTGCTGGGGTAGCTAGTTTAATTACCAGCGACTTTGTTGCTGACCTTAATACGCTGGCAACAACTGACATTGTATCAGATCTTAATACGCTTGCGACTGCGGATATTGTTTCTGATTTAAATACCCTTGCTACATCAGATATTGTTTCTGATCTAAACACATTAGCAACGGCTGACATTGTTAGCGATTTAAACACCCTTGCCACAAGTGATATTGTTAGTGATCTAAATACTTTAGCAACAACTGATATCGTTACTGATCTTAACTTGTTGGCGACTAGCGCTATTGTTGAGGATCTTAACTTACTAGCTACAAGCACAGTTATTGCTGACATGGCAACGCTTGCTGGTGCTGGCGCGAATCCTAACATTAGTAGTTTAGGAGTTAGTGGCAATGTTACTATTGGCGGCAACCTGTCAGTCGATGGCGGCACGATCAAGCTGGACGGAAATTATCCTACTGGTACAGGCAACGTAGCGTTGGGTAATGCTGCATTAGATGATGGGTCGTTAAGTGGTAATCAAAACGTTGCCATAGGGTCTTCTGCTCTTACTGCAAATACCTCTGGTGCTGGCAATATTGGAATTGGTGATAGTGCAGCGGGGTCAAACACAACAGGGGCTTCTAACACAGTTGTTGGTAATGCTTCATTTCTACTCAACACATCGGGAAGTTATAACGTAGCTGTCGGTCAGCAATCGTTATTCTCCAACACCACCGCCAGCAACAACACCGCCGTTGGGTATCAATCCTCATATTCCACCACAACTGGCGCAGGCAACACCTCATTGGGTTATGTATCTATGTTTGCCAACACAACTGGAAACAATAACACAGTTTCTGGCTGGGGAGGCTTGAGCAGCAATACTACAGGTTCCAGCAATTCAGCGTTTGGCTATCAGTCTCTTAACTCCAACACCACAGGCAGCAACAACACTGCTGTGGGTTATCAGTCACTTTACACAAACACGACAGGTATAAGTGCAACAGCTATTGGCTATCAAGCGGGGTACAATCACGCTAATGGCATTCAGGCTACATATGTTGGGTATCGGTCAGGGTACGCTATTACAACAGGAGCAAGAAACACTTTTGTTGGGTATAATTCTGCCTCTAACATGACTACAGGATCATTCAATGTCGGCGTGGGCGCAGCAGTTTTGGGTTCTAATACTAGTGGTCAATATAATATTGCTTTAGGCTATGGAGCTTTAAATAGTGGGGCTTCTGGTGACTATTCTGTAGGTATTGGGCAAACTGCGGGGGGCGTAACAACAGCAACAATTATTGCAATAGGACGACTTGCAGGTTCTAAAAACACTACAGGCGTTAACAACACTGCTGTTGGCACTCGTGCATTTGAAGATAATACTACGGGTTCATACAATACAGCTTATGGCGACACCGCATTATTTAACAACACCACCGCCAGCCAAAACACGGCTGTGGGGTATCAGTCGCTTTATGCTAATACTACAGGTTATGAGAATACTGCTGTTGGATATCAATCCCTTAATGCGGCTACTACAGCTTATGCAAACACGGCTATTGGTAGACTGGCACAGCGTTCAGCAACAACAGGTTCAAGTAACGTTTCCGTTGGCGCAAACACATTGCTTGATAATACCACGGGCAGTCTTAACGTAGCGATTGGTCGTGATGCTTTAGCAAACAACACCACCGCCAACAGCAACACAGCTGTTGGGTATCAGGTGGGTTATTCCAACACGACTGGCACTTTGTTGGCGGCTTTAGGTGAAAGTGCCTTGTATAGTAACACCAGCGGTGCTTCAAACACTGGTATTGGCCCTGCGGCTTTGTATTCAAATACTACAGGAAACTATAACACAGGTATTGGTCAGCAAGCACTCAACTCCAACACCACCGCCAGCTACAACACGGCAGTTGGTTATCAGGCATTATATAGCTATGTATCTGGCTCTGGAGAAAACGTAGCTATTGGTTCAAATGCTTTGTACAGCCAAACTACTGGTTATGAAAATATTGGTATTGGGCGGGGTGCTGGCAATGATATTACAACTGGGATTAGAAACACTTTGATTGGTGATGATGCTGGTTATTTAATTACCACAGGCACACGCAACACCATCATAGGCCGCTACAACGGCAACCAAGGCGGCTTGGACATCCGCACCTCAAGCAACAACATCGTGCTGTCGGATGGAGATGGTAATCCTAGGTTAAGAGTTGCAAGCGATGGCCAGCTTATACAAATTGGTACAAGTCATAGTGGCGGATATTCTGCGGCATTTTCTAATTCTTCAACAACTGGTTATGGGGTTTCTTCATACGCAAATTCAAATGGAACAACATACCGACTTTACACTGGTGCAGGTTCTGGCGGTAATTGTTTTTATGTGTTTACTAATGGCAATGTGCAAAACACCAACAATTCTTACGGTGCTATCTCAGATGTAAAATTAAAAGAAAACATCACTGATAGTGGTTCTCAATGGGACGACATTAAAGCCGTTCGTGTTAGAAAGTATAGTCTTAAATCTGATAATCTTGATACCCCAAACCAACTTGGTGTTGTTGCTCAAGAACTTGAGGCATCGGGAATGGGTGGACTTGTTTATGAAACGCCAGATCAAGACAGCGAAATGAACGATCTTGGTACTGTTACAAAAGCAGTCAACTACTCCATCCTCTACATGAAAGCAGTCAAGGCACTGCAAGAGGCAATGGATCGCATTGAAACCCTAGAGGCAAAAGTAACTGCCCTAGAAAACGCATAAGGAGAAAGACATGACTGATACACCAACTGCGGAAGAAATCGCACAACACTACACAGCAATGGGTCACTCTGTTGATCTATTGAACGCTGGGCAACCAGAGGACATGGAGGATGCCGATTGGACTGACACTGTGTCTCGCAACGTAGAGCATCTACAGCTAATGGTTGCTAAAGACTTCTGGACTACAGAAGATATGACTGCTGTAAACGCAGCTATCGCAGCTAACACTTAAGCTATAGGAGGCTAGCATGGGTAAAAATGAAAAGACCCCCATTACAGTCAATGATAAAGAATACTTTGTTGAAGACATGACTGAGCAAGAGAAAACATTTTTAAATCACATTAATGATTTAGATCGTAAGCTTGCTAGTTCTCAGTTTAATATAGATCAGCTTAATTTAGGTCGCGCAAAAGCCGTTGAGTTATTGGCTGGATCTTTGGAAGCAGAGCAAGAAACGGTAAATTAAAATGGACAAGCGCACAGTGCAGTCGGCACATAACCGAATTGATGGATTGGAGAAGGAAGTCGTGGCTATTAAGACCGAGATGGATATTCAATTCAAAGATCTGTTTAATCGCGTTAAGCGCTTAGAGGCTATTATGATTGGCACATCTGGCTTTATCATAGTCTTGCTTCTGAGAATGAATATGCTGAGCTAATGCTTTGTGCGCTCACCAACATAGCGGTGGGCGTGATGACTTACGGTCATCTTTATACTGCTTGTATATACCGCTGCCCCTCTGGGATTTATAAGTATTATCCATACACAATTCGTGTGCCTTACAAAGCACCCTGCTTTGCTTATGTTAAGATTGGTAAAGACACATGATTGATCCATTCACCGCTCTTGCTGCTGTTAAAGCTGCTGTTTCTGCTGGTCAGGAGTTGGTCAACGTTACCAAACAAATTGGTGAGTTCTTTGATGGTGTTGATGATTTAAGAAGTAAGCATGAAAAGAAAAAGAATAGTCCATTTGCTAGTGCTGATGAGAATGCAATGGACACGTTTGTTAAGTTACAGCAAGCTAAAGATGCTGAAGAAGAATTAAGGCAGATTGTAATTGCAACACGCGGTTTCTCCGCTTGGCAAGAGCTTCTAGATATTAGAGCTAGGATTAGGCGCGAACGCAAAGAGCGTGAGGCTGCTGAGAGATTAGCAAAGCAAGAACGCTTTGAGGCTATAATGATTTATGGCGGTGTTGCTGTAGGTTTATCTATTGTTCTTGGCATTACTGTTGTTGTTATTTTAGGTATGCAGGGGCGGCTATGAGTGATGGAGTAAGCGGTATAGGCTCTGCGCCATTTAATGTTGGCAGTGATATACATCAGCAAACTAGAACGCGTGAGCGTATAGAAACGCACCTTACTGAGCAGCGGATAGCTAAAGAACATCGCGCAAATCACACACATCTCGAAGCCCTGCGCGAGCAGAAGCTAGACTTGGGCAAGAGTTATGATAGGTTTGGGGCTAAGACTACAGCTGATAGACCGCAAGGAACGAAGATAAACATAGAGGTTTGATATGACTATAGCTATGGAAAAGATATTAGCATGGAAGATAATGCCACGCATTATGATGCTAGTTATGACTATCATGTATATACGCGTCATAGAGTGGTTTATGTCTTTGCCGCAGGATGTGGTTAGCACACAAGCTACCGCGCTTACAGCCACCGTTACAGGCGCTCTCACAGGTGCTTTCGCAGTATGGGTAGGGCATGAGAAATGATTGGTCAGATTATAGGTGCGGTTGGTGGGCTAGCTACCAGTTACTTAGACGGTAAAGCTGCTGTTCAGAAAGCTAATGCTGAGATTAAACTCAAGCAAGCTACTGGTGAAATGGACTGGGAGCAGTCAGCAATAGAGGCATCAAAGGATTCTTGGAAAGATGAGCTATGGACTATAGTTTTTGTAGCTATTCTTTGCATGAATTTTATTCCTTCTATGCAAGATGTAATGGCAGTTGGCTTTGCTAACTTGGAAACCACTCCGCTCTGGGTGCAGTGGGGAATGTACGCTTCAATAGCTGCAAGCTTTGGAATCCGTACAATGAAAGGATTAAAAAAATGAGTTACAAGCTAGGAAAGAATAGTCTTGCTAAACTTGAAGGCGTTGATGAGCGCATGGTTGCGGTAGTTAAGTACGCAATTAATGTTACCAAGCAAGATTTCAGTGTAATCTGTGGGCTGAGAACTATTGAAGAGCAAAGAAAGTTAGTTGCCAAAGGCGCAAGTAAAACAATGAATAGTAAACATATTGGCGGCTTAGCTGTTGATCTTATGGCTTACTGTGGGGGAGCCAGATGGGAACTCAATCTCTATGATGAGATTGCTGACGCCATGAAGGAGGGATCTGAAGCTTGCGGTGTTAAGGTAAGATGGGGTGCAGCTTGGCAGATAAATAATATTGCCGAGTGGCCTGACACTATGGAAGATGCGATGAATGCTTATGTTGATTTGCGAAGAAGTCAGGGCAAAAGGCCATTTATTGATGGCCCTCACTTTGAATTAGTAGTATAAAACTTTGGGGTCAGCATTTTTCAATCACTGAAGATGTTGGCCTCACGATCTTATCTTCATGCCTATTAAGAACAGCAAGTGTTTGCGTTCTAGTGTAGCCTTGAAATGCCATACATTTACAAATGTAATCTTTATCTTTTCCTTGTAATGCCATCTTAATAATTTGTTTTGTTTGTGGCTTACTATCTCTGCCGCCCATATTGTAATCTGAAGCTAAGTTTTGTTTTAAATATTGAGTTTGACCATCGCGTTTTATAATGCGCGACTTACCTTCTTTTGCTGATTTAATCATTGCTTCACGCAATTCGTCTTGCGTCATATGCTATACCCCATTTCTCTTAGTTTGTTTACAAACTGGTTTAACTCAGATCGCGCAGCCCATAAGTCTTGCTTAACATTTGGATGTGGATCTGTTCTATTCTCTTCATCAATCAGGCGATCAACTCTGCGCTTAAGAAAGTCTAACTCTACTTTATGCGCTGGCGTTACCTCCATCACTCTTCTTCCTTTTCGGTAAAGTCACAGGTAATAACCATTTCTATACCCCACTCATCTGAAGGTGTAAGAATAAGAGCAAGCTTATCCGCGGCCTCCCAACAACGAGCAACAAATGCATCTGTACTTAATGTATAAGATGAATCACGAGGAACAATTAATTCTGCAACTGGTGCGCGATCTTCATCCCAAATTTTAATTTTGGCTTTCATTATTTGTTCTCCTGTTGTGGCTTGCGCTTAGGTCGCACAATATTTGTTTCTTCATACTGAATGATGCATTGTGCTGGGCCATATAAATTATGCGGGTACTTTTCTATAAAGTCAGCGCATTCATGTGGCGATGAGAAAACCATAACTACAATCCATGTTTTAATCATTTGTACTTCTCCACTGTGCTTTTGCTTATGCCTAGAAACATAGCTATTGATGTGACGCACCAGCCTCTTCTTCTAAAATATTTTATGTCGGCAAGCTCATCATCAGTCAAAGGTTTATTGCGCCATCCTTCGCCATAGCCTTGATGTGGCTCTTTCGATGTCGACTCTGCTTTTGGCTTTCTTCTTGAAAGCCCATTAATTTCTTTGAGTCTTTCATTGCAGCCCTTGGCATCGGCTATCATCTTTTCAATATTGGTCATGTGTTACTCCAAAAAAAAGCAGGGCCATAAAGACCCTGCAGTTGTGAGGTAGACAGATTTGGGAGAAGTACCTCGGAGAACAACACCATCTTAGAATGGTATTGCATCACTTTGCAAGGGGTCACTGCTTTGCTGTGTACCCTGTGCGTCTTGCTTGTCGCTAATTTGAAAAGACATATATGGTTTGTTGTCTTTCATCTTGCGCCAACCAGCAATGCGCTTGGTATCACCAAGTGGGCCAGAGTAATCTGGCGCTGCGGCATTAGACTTCTTATCATTCTCAAAGAATGTACCCATCTTCTGATACACTTCGATAATCTGACGACCATCACGTGTTTCATCTTTGACCAAGACGATCTTTGAATCTGTACCGTCAACGTTGATCTTACCCTGCAAGATCATTTGCTGTGATGGAAACGGTGTGAAGGCTGCGCCTGTGTTATTGTTGTCGTACTCTGCCATGCTTCTGGCTCCTTTTGTTTACCAGCTATTGCCGGCTGATTTATTGCCGCTATCTGCTGCATACTTATTGCCATCCATCTCACCTAAAAAGACGTCAGCATTACAGCCAAGGTGCGACAGTGCCTTGGTCAAACCATCGGTGACTGCCATCTTGGGCGCATCCTCAGCCATGCGGCCCTTGGCAGCGTCAAAAAACTTACGGCATCCAGTAAAGGGGCCAAAGGTATTGGCTGGTGTACCATGCCAGACAGACACATGCGCTAGCACAGCGCTGTCTCCGTTGCTGACATGCACAACCTCAGTTGTGTTGTGCCAGCCCCAGCCTTCACCTACTGCACCAAATTGTTCGGTCATCATTCTGACCTGATACTGTGGATCAATAGCTGTAAAGCTCCGCGACCCAAAGCTTACTTGTTTTAAATACTTTGGATCTGATTTGGATAAATTATCCCAATGCTTCATATTCATTTGGTTCTCCTTGTTATGCGGATTGATCCCCGCTTGTCTCTCTTGAGGGAAAGTTGATCACAGTACACTTCTCTTTCGTTTGCTGCGACCATTCCTTTAAGATCTTTCTTTGCGTTTTCAAACACGCGGTTGGCTTCATATCCTTGAATGTATGTGACTGCGGCATCGACGAATTGATTGTCTTTGCTGGCATCTCGTACGACCATGTTATCCAACAAGATGTATTAAGTAGATAGGGTTGGCACATCCGCTTCTGGCGGTTCCCTGTCATCAGCAACGTAACCCCAGAAATCCGAGACCACTGCCCACATAGAATTGAAATAGTCTGCACTGTAGCTGACATGAGTACCCTCCCATTTGCTGTTACCAAAGATGACTGAAAGATATGCGCCATCAAGGTCTGCAAGGTGACAGTACAATTGTATTTGAGGAAGGTATCTCTTAACGATATCCTCCATATTATTAAAAGCATTCGTATGCTTGGCCTCTACGATGTCATCATTCCATTTGGCATCTATAGTTCCTTTGGCTGGCACATTGCCAAGCATCATTTCATACTCGCGCTGATGATCTGACAATACGCACTTGTATCTTTTTTCAAACCAGCCAAGATTGAAGTCTTCAGTAACAGAGCCAAGCTGTACAGCTATATTATCAGACAGATCTTCTGGCTCCATTCTGCCAGTCTTGATGGCCCATAGCTCTTGCCATTCACCATTCATAATTTTTACGCAGTCACTGCCGCCGATGAAACCTTTGCGTTCCATTGAGTTCTCCTTTTATTATAAGGCTTAGACTACTGCATATATGCAGCTTAGTCAAAATATTTTTTGAAGTCAGACTCAGTTAAGTCAGTCTCAGCTAATAGCTGTTCTTTTACTTTACCTTTGAGAAAGCTTGCGCCCACCGCTTCGCCGTTCTTGATGCGGCGAGCGTTGATCTCAAGCGTGTCCAACACATAGTTAGAGCGCTTGTATTCTTTAGCATAGTGCGGTGAGCTTGTAGCTTTGCTGATGTGCGCAGACCAAACATCACCTTCAACAGCTTGATAAACAGACTTAGGTTTCTTCATGTTGCCAACCAATATTCTTTAATGCGTTTGCCGTTATTAAGCTTGATAAACTGGCTATCAATTGCAATGCCCTGTTCTTTTAAATCACAGATGCGGCGGGGCAATGACCAACATCCAAATTTTTCTAGCGCAACCATACCTGTAATAGAGTTGCCAGCCTCCAAGTAAGCCTTAATAGCTTCATTCTGTTTTTCCATTTGCGTTCTCCATTAGCTTTAGGAATTGATCACCACTCATAATGACCACTGTTTGCGGTTCTCCAGACCGCCGTTTATAGAAAGCAATGTCTCTGCCTTCTAATACTTTAAATGGGCTAGGGAAGTTTGATTTGTCCCTGTACTTTACTTCTCCCACCAGTTCTTGCCCGAAGAGTTCGAGCTTGATGTCGCCGCTATACTCTCCCCCCAAGCTGCCGCTGAGGGGCTGGCGTTTCGCTTTGATCTGCGCTTTCGTGAGCCAGTCGACGAACCACTTTTCGTGATAAGTTCCTTTGATCTTGTTACGGTTTGCCATTTATCTTCCTCGTAACAGTGCAAGCAAATGAACCAATGCTTTTCCATTGTGCCTTTGCTGTTTTGTTTTAACACTGCAACGAACCAAGTTGTTTTTGTTTGACATGCAATGCAATTTATTGAGTCACTTTTCTTTGATTTCAATTGAATAATCCAATGCGTCAAGCCAGCATATTAACATGAACCCAGAGGGAATACGCTTGTGCGTCTCCCACTTGTGTACCAGTGAAGTCGCGCAGCCTATGTTATGAGCTAAGGCTTCTTGACTTAAACTTTGCTTGTACCGTGCGGCTACTAAAAGGCTTACCAATCTTTCGTAGTTCTTCAGATTGCTTTCGGGCTTCATTGGCTGCGTGGATGTATTCGATGGCATGAAATACTTTCACTGCTGTATCATACCTTAGCTCAGTCTCACCTTTAATTGTTCTGTAATAAGTTGACGTTGGAATGTCAGCTTGCTTGAATGCTTTCAACAGCGAGACATCATGCCCCGCTGCTGTGTCTTCGATGTGTTTAAGGTATGATTTCATACTGCATTAATGCAGCCAATCAATCCTCAAAGTCAAGATCAAGCGGCACTTCACCCTGCGATCCACATTCGATGCAGTCTTTAATGCCATCTTTTACTAGCTCACCAGCTTGATACTCACCAGCAAACGTAGAAAATACATACCGATCTTGATAGCCCCGACCATCACAGTCAGGGCATGGCTTGTAATCAATATCCATATCAATACGGAATCTCATCATCTACATGCAGTGGATCATAGTTTTCTTCCCAAGCATCTGTTGCTCTACGCAACCATTTATCCCTGTTGAAGTTTGGGTTTGCTTTTTGCAATTCATCTGCAATTTGATTGAGTTGAGTGGGCCAACCTACCATTGGCCCAAATGTATCAGCCATCCATTCAAGCTGAACACGATTCATATTCATGATGCCTCCTCTTTTCTTTGTTTTACTAATATTGCTGTGCAAGATTCATATAATCCATTGCCCTTCCATACATGAAGGTTATCAATCCGATCACTGTTAAGTTCTTCTTCTCCTTCAGCTAATGCTTTAGCTTTTGTTTTATGTTTAGTTGACAGCACTAATGTGCTGCCATCTGTTTGTTTGCTAAACCACCAAGCGCTATTTTTTTTATAAACTTTTCCGTGTCTCAAGCCATCTCCTCCCATTGCTTAGTCTTCATTGCACTAGCGATCTTAGCTTCGCGTTCATAACGCGCAGTGTGAGGTGATTTAAGTTCGCCAGTATGCGTTGCCCAATACGTTAGACAGTTATACAAGGCCCACTTATTTGAGCCTAAATTGCTGCGTTCATCACTCCAAATACCAAGAAGATTTTCTAGCTGCTTTTCATTGGTTTTACTTGCTGCTTGCTGGCGTGTGTACGCCTTTGCCACAGTCTTCTTGAGGAATGATTCGACTTGATCATGTTCAACTTTGGTCTTCATCCAAGACTGCCATACATCTTTCTGATCTTTGAAGTGTTCAAGACCTGTAATGATCTTAGCTGCTGATCCATCAACATTGATAGATGCGGTGTGCTTGTACCGACTGAATGCTATAGCATCTGGTGTGGTGCAGCCGTTCTTGCACCAGAGACGCAAGCCACTTGCTGCTTGAGCAAAGGGCCACGATGCATCGTAGCTATTAGAAAATGTGGCGCGATACTTAACGTAATCACCGACCTCTGGCTCAATAGTAAGATTATTAAATAGTATCTCACCTCTAAGCTTGCGACCATTTTCAAAGACGTCAACGCTTACTTCGTAATCGTCAGATAAGTTGGCTGCTTTTACGCCATCAAGCACAGAGTTTACAACATCATCGTGTGATACGATCTTGTAGCGTGACTTGTGCAAGCCCATTGATGCGCCAGTATCAAGCCGCACAATGTTCTGATGCCCAGCTATTTCAATGCCAGCTGCATCAAAGACAGGCTGTGACTCAACGGGAAAGTTGAAGTCATCCATTCTGAAATGTTTCATGCTATATCTCCTCCAGCTTTGCATGTATTTGCTCAAAACAAATTGCAATTTGTTCCATTGCATGTGGTCGCTTGCAGTTTTTAATTAGATCTGAATGATCTTTGAAAAACTCATGGATCGCTTCGATGTCACCCCTGACAAACATTACAGACAAAGGTAGCTCTGCATAATCAATGTAGTTAAGTCTCATTTAGTTCTCCTTGGTTATCAATAGCTTGGACTTGCATTATTGCAACATTAATAGCTATTGTCATTAGTTACGTTACGTCACTTATATATTACTCGGACGTTTTGCTCAGTTAATTCAGTTTCACCTTTCGTTTTTAAACTGAGTTGAAAGCGCCCGACAAATATATAACCGTGACCCCTCCCACCCCTGCGGGAGGGCGGGTGGAAGGGGTGGAAGCTACACAAAACAGTGAGCAAACGGAAAGGGCAGCTAGTGCTGCCCTCCCTGTGTTACGCTACCAGTTCGCGTATTTCTTTAAGCTCTGCTGCCGAAAGCTGTTTGCGCGGCCCCTTGGTTGCTGTCTCGGTGCCTTTCGGTATCCAAGTGTTGCCAGCGATGCTTTCGTAGACTGCAACCTCGCAAGCATGAAGCTGTTGGGCAACCTTTATCTTGGCTTTGTTCTGCGCCATGTTTGCTTGAGCGCGTGACTGTGCTGCTTCGTTGTTTATTTCGACAGCTTCCTCAAAGTCGACCAAGTTGTCAGCCAACAGCTTTTTGTAATAGACAACGTTGCGTCTGCTTGAATAACAATTGCCTGATTGTACTGCTTCTAGATATCTGTCATCAGGTGTGTCGGTTGAATAAGATTTGAACATTTCGATAGTTGCTGCGAGACGCGCATGGGCAGCGGCAAGAGCTTTCTTGTCAAGAGTAGTGGTCATGATATTTCTCCAAATATAAGTTACAAGTCGCGCAGCGGACTGCCCGCTGCGCCCCTCCCGACAACATGGAGGAAAAACGCGACCCAACGGGTCGTGCTTGCAGTTCGCATAGAATCCCCACAAGGCATAGTTCGTTACCCAAAGCCAAGATAGCCACAAGCACATCGCCAAAGCTAAGAAAGGATTCGTAATTGCGAACTGTTTTTACCCATGTTTCGGATCAGAGGGGGGTAGCGGGTAGGACGTTGTGAGACGCCAGTAACGCAATATGCAGGAGACATGTCGTGGCCGCTGCTTGCAGACATGGAAGCGCTTGCCCAAGCTGCCCATGTGGCGGCTCGCCCCGCAACTGTCGGAATGGGCAAATCGTTTCTACCGACCCTAACTGCTAACTGACACCTGAGATAACTGGAAGCAGTGCAATCAGGCTGTTATTCTGCACGTAACGTTGGCTATCAAAAAGCCTTTGGCAGACAACCGACTTTGAGTGTTGAAATGAACAACATTGCTGCACTGTCTCGGGCTAACGTGGCGCAACAAAGCCAAGGTTGTTCAACTGCGGTGCTTGTGGGGTTGCACTACGAAAGCCGCTGGTAACACTGATGCCAAAGGCCCAGCAAACAAGGGCTGCCAAACAGATCGCCAGTAGAGCTAAGAAATGTGCTAACTGGTACGACTCAGGGT